>Ga0207689_10003910_pt1 | contig 13570 bp, 6 predicted proteins | sample KBSMisM52_FD_184312 | JGI IMG/M metagenome (GOLD analysis project Ga0207689, IMG submission 184312) | Miscanthus rhizosphere microbial communities from Kellogg Biological Station, Michigan, USA - KBS Miscanthus M5-2 (SPAdes) (version 2) | ecosystem: Host-associated > Plants > Roots > Rhizosphere... | reverse complement strand
CTTCACTGCGTCTCATGTCCCATTTATCTACCGTAATTAAATTAGTATCATCATATCCCAATTTTTGGGTAGTGAGATAATTAAACTGGAAGAATATAGTTATGGTTGCGATAATTAAAAATGAAGCCAGTGCAAATTGTAAAACGACCAAAGATTTCTGTAAATAATTTTTACCAGCCAGTATAAAACGGCTATACAAGGTTTGAACCGGGTTATATTTTGATAATACCAACGCCGGATAGAAGCCTGCCAATAAACCTGTAATAATAAACAACGCAGTGTAACCAGAGATTAGTTTAACATCCAGCAGGTAGGAAAGGGAAAGCGTTTTATTAGAGAGTGTATTAAATACAGGCAAAATCAATTGTACAATGCCGATTGCCAGTATAAAGGCAATCATACAAAGAAGAAACGACTCACCAAGAAATTGCATTATTAACTGCTTCCTTTCGCCACCTACCACTTTGCGAATACCAATTTCTTTTGCACGTTTTACTGAGCGGGCCACAGTAAGGTTGATAAAGTTGATACAAGCGATTAATAAAATGAAAATGGCTATGCCTGATAAAATGTAGGAATAGGTAGGGTTGCTGCTATCTACTAAGCCATTGCTTGCACTCAACTGCTTATTCAAATGCATATCCAGGAATGGCTGAAGGAAATACGCTGTTTTGTCCTTAAAATCATATTTTTCAGCCACCATCTTAATTGTGGCTGCAGCATCAGTTTCGTAGATGTTCTTCATTTTGGCTTCCACTGCCTTGATGTCCGCACCTGGTGTCAATACCACGAATGTGTTCATCATGAAATTAAACCAGTTCTCATTATTCGCTTCGTCCTCTTTTGAAATTTTTATAGGCATCAATACATCAAACTTAATGGAAGAATTTTGCGGGCATTTTTTAGCCACCCCCGTTACAATATGAGGCTCGAATTTGCCTCCGCCTCTGAATAAAAGAGTTTTACCCAGTGCTTCTTTGGTTCCAAACTCTCTCTTTGCCATATCTTCTGAAATGACCACTGAATTGGGTCCTTTCAAAGCAGTTTCAGGATTGCCTCTCAGCAAGGGAAAAGTGAAGGCAGCAAAGAAGGAAGAATCTGTATAAAATACTTCCTGTGATTTAACTTCTGTTCCGGTTTTTATATCGAGGTTATTTTGCTGGTAGCGTACAAAATGTTTTATTTCAGGAATGCCCGCCGCGAATTTTGGTCCCTGGAAATAACCGGAGAATCCATTGATGTTTTGCGTGCTGCCATCCGGTTTAATATTTTTATTTGCCACCCGGTACACTTGCTCAATCCCTTTATGAAAGCGGTCATAACTCACCTCATCTTTCACATACAACATGATCAGCATGGCGCATGCAAGTCCCAGGCTTAGCCCCGCTATATTGATAAAGGAATACACTTTATTCCGGCGAAGGTTTCTAAAAGCAGTCGTGAAATAATTTCTGAACATCACTTTATTTTTTCGATTGGCTGAATGATATCGCCACCCGGTGTCTTCCGGGCTCACAATCAATTCCAACCCCCGTGCCAGCGCCGAACTGGCTGCTTGTCAACTGTTAATAAAGATATTGGCCTCAATTGTGTACGAAAGTGAACGTAGACTGTACGGAAACGGACAGTTGAATAAAAGAACGGGAGCGAATATGACCGGGGCGTCTTACTTCGCCGGCTGAATTTTTTTAGGTGGTAAAATCTTTTTGGCATCTTCTTTTTCGTCAGTAAGAATGGTCAGGCCTGCCACTAATCCTTTTTTATCCCGGTAAAACTGTACTTCATTAATAGAGTTTGGGTCCCAATAGAAATTGGTATCGGAAGATGCGTTTAATTCTATTGTATTCTTGCCTGGTTTGGCTACCAGTTTATCATTTTGTATTATAATCTGGAGAGTATCCATTTTTGCATTGGTGTAAAACCCTTCATATTCTTTCAATACCTTTTGTGAAACGGTTACAGGACTGTACCGGAACTTCTTTTGTGCAAGCAGCCATGTGTAGAGACTGTCATTATTATAGGTTACTTCCCAGCTATTGTGATTTGCATCCGGGTACAAAGTAAATTTTACATCCGGATTATATTTTCTCAGGGCATCCACCATTGTTTGTGAAGAAGCAGGCGGTACCACATCATCTTTCGCTCCATGAAAGCACCACACCGGCATATGTCGCAAATGCCAAACCTTCGCCACATCACCGCCGCCGCAGATCGGTACTATCGCAGCAAGGTCATCCGGAAATTTTTCTGAATAGTTCCAGGTGCCAAAACCACCCATACTCAATCCCGTTAGATATACCCTGTCATTGTCTACTCTGTATTTTTGTTTCAGGTCATTAAGCATGGCTCTTAATACTTCTACCTGCCAGCCCGTATTCGGCGGCGCCTGTGGTGATACAACAATAAAAGGAAATTTTTTTCCTGCTTCAATCAGTTTGGGCGGACCCCATGCCTTTACTTTTTCCAGGTCTGTACCACTTTCACCGGAGCCATGCAGGAATATCATCAACGGCCATTTCTTAGCCGTATCACTTGTATAGCCATCAGGAAGGAATAAGAGATATTTTGTTTCCTGTATAAATTTTTCAGCGGTTTGTTGGGCATTTGTAAATACGACTGATAATACGAATAGAAATATCAGTGTTGTTTTCTTAAATGAAAAGTCAGTCATTGATTATATTTTTGAAATGTAAATTAACCATTCTAACTATACGCCTCATCCTCTTATCATTCTCCTCACGGAGAAGGACGGTGCTTCATTGCAAATCCAAACTTTATATCTGCCACATCAGGTTTTGTTCTTTGCTGACCACTTTTGAAAATAATGATTGCTATCAGCATTTCCGGAAAGCAAGGGCTGTGTTCTGTTCCTCTCCTTAAGGAGAGGTTAGGTGAGGTTTTACTCCGTACGGAGCGACTTCACCCCGAACCATATTCCCGGATATCCGGGATCATTACTCACTCTGTTCGTAATGACTTCACCGGATTTGCCAACGCAGCTCTTATCGCATGATAGCTGACCGTTATCAATGCGATAAGTATTGCCAATGCACCTGCTATTACAAATACCCAACCGCTGATATTAATACGATATGCAAAATTCTGCAGCCAGCGGCTCGCAGTCCACCATGCCAACGGTGAGGCAATCAATATGCCAATCAATACAAGGCTGATAAATTGTTTTGATATCAATAAAGTAATATTACCTGTATTGGCTCCAAGAATTTTCCGGATACCAATTTCTTTTGTTCGCTGTACAGTGGTGAATGCGGCTAATGCAAACAAACCTAAGCAGGCCAATGCAATTGCTAAACCGGAAAACAAAGCAAATAGTTTTGCAGTGCGTTGTTCTGTTTTATATAATGCATTGAAGTCTTCATCCAGGAAATGATAATCGAAAGGACGATAGCCCACCCGTTCTTTCCAGGTCTTCTCCAAACCGGCGAGAGTGGAGGCTATATTCTGGCCCTTTATTTTTACAAACATTTGTCTTACCATGCCCGTATCGAGAAAAAGCACCATTGGGCCGATCGGGTTATGCAAAGATTGAAAATGAAAATCTTTTACAACACCAACGACCTGGCCGGTTGCGCCCTTGCTAACCGTTTTACCAATAGCCTGTTCTGCTGTCCATCCAAATTCTTTTGCTGCTTTTTCATTTAGAATATAAGTACGGTGATAATTTTTATAGTCATCTGAAGTATCCTGCAAAGCGAAATCGGAATTTATAAAATCCCGCCCGGTAACGAGGTGCATACCGGTCGTTTTTATAAAATCAAGGTCAACGGGCATTGCTTTTACAGATATCTCCTTATTCCCGGTTCCATTATCAGTACTTAAACCATCGCTCCAGGCAACGAATGTTGGTGCATCATAAGCGCCGGTTATACTTTCCACACCGGCGTTGAGGGCCATCGCTTTTTTTAGCGGATAATAAATGGACCGCATTTTATAATCTACCGGCAACACAACAACCTGTTCGCGGTCATACCCCATTTCCTTATGTTGTATAAAAGCAACTTGTTTTAAAACAATTATTGTAGCAATTACAAGGAATACGGAAATTACAAACTGAAATACAATCAATGATTTTCTGAGTCCTCCACCTGATGATGAAACCCGCAAGCCTGATTTCAGAATACTTACAAGGCCGGAATTGCTCAACACAAATGCAGGGTAGGAGCCAGCGAGGAAACTTATAATGATACCCAGCAATAACAAACTTACCAATGGACCCGGGCGAAGCAGGAGAGACGCAGTAAATATTTTTCCTGTTACAGAATTAAATAATGGTAATAATGCAATACTGATCCCGATTGCCAATACCAATGCAAAAAATGTTACAATGAAAGATTCGCCAAGAAATTGTTTCAATAACTGCGATTTACCCGCTCCCAATACTTTACGTACACCTATTTCTGTACTTCTGCCGACTGATTGCGCTGTAGCAAGATTGGTATAGTTAACGCAGGCAATTAATAAAATCAATATAGCAATAATGCCAAGCACATAGATATAGGTAATGTTACCATTAGGCTCCAGGCCATCTAGTAAGGAATGAAGATGTACCGACTTCAGCGGTTCGAGATGATACGTAAGATAGTCGCTGCCTTCCATATGCAAATCTTCGCGGGTTACCTTTTGCATATATTGAGAGAGTTGCTGCTGCAAACTATTTACTTGTTTCGCATCATGTAATAGCAGGTAAGTAATATAATTAGCGGTAAACCATTCTTCAGTTTTAGATGCTCCCAAACTTGTAAATGATGCAACGATATCAAATTGTACCTGGGAGTTTAATGGAACATCTTTAACGATACCTGTTACTTCATAATCCTGTATATCGTTAAAGCGCAATGTTTTTCCTATAGGGTTGTCATCACCAAAATATTTTTTAGCAGCGCTATTGGTTAACACAATTGTATTAGGTGATGCCAATACGGTGGCGGCATTGCCACGCAACAGGTTAAATGAAAATAGGCGGAAAAAATCAGCATCCGCATACAATACATTTTTTTCATTGAAAACTTTGGCCCCATAGGCAACTGAACGCGGATATTTAATAACTCTTGTAAAAGCTTCAACCTGCGGAAAGGTGCGTTTCAGTTGCGGGCCGGCTTTTGTTCCCGTTACTGCTACTTTATTCACCGTACCGCCGCCGCCATATTCCATCGTTATCCTCGCAATCCTGTCGCCATTGATATGAAAATTATCATAGCTCAATTCGTTCCATATAAACAACCCGATCAGGATGCAACCCGTAATACCTGTAGTAAGGCCAATAATATTTACAAAACTATAAAGTTTGTTTTTGCGGATACTGCGCAGGGCAATTTTGAAATAGTTTTTGAACATAGAATTAATTATAAGTAGTTGGTTATATATTTTATGTTACCATCGTTTGATTCATTGTTCGTCTTGTGTTGTGCTTGTCCCCGGGAGCAATAGTAATTTGGGTCACTCACTTGTGCATTCAGTAATTCTATTCATCAACCCACCCCGGTCGTTTATGTTTCATCTTTTCCTTACTTCGCCCCTCCAGGGAGGGGATGGTTTCTTCTATCTTGTTAGCGTTTTCAAATATCACGACACTCACAATTCACCATTGACAATTCACCAAACTACTCTGTCCGGAGCGACTTCACCGGGTTCGCTACCGCCGCTTTAATAGACTCATAGCCAACCGTCAACCATGCAATAAGCAATGCTGTACCGGAAGCTACCAAAAAAATGATCCAACTGATATCAATACGATACGCAAAACCTTTCAGCCAGCTATTGATTGCAAACCATGAAACGGGAATAGCAATCGCCATTGCAACGACGATCAGTTTTGTAAAACTTCCCGATAATAAGTAAACAATATTAAATACAGAGGCGCCCAAAACTTTGCGTACACCTATTTCTTTTGTTCGTTGTTCTGCCATAAACGCGGATAAGCCATACAACCCAAGGCATGAAATAAAAATGGCGAGGATGGCAAATAAATTGAAGATGCGCCCCATCTGTTGATCACCACGATAAAGATTGTCTAAATCTTTATCGAGAAAACTATAAGTGAACGGATAAGAAGGATTGAGTTCATGGTTGATTTTTTCCAATGCTTTTATTGTTGCTTCTGTATTGCCCGGTTGTGTACGCACCGTTACCAGGCCACCCCACCTGTTCAGCCGGAGCACCAGTGGTTCAATTGTATATTGAAGCGATTTGAAATTAAAATCTTTCACAACTCCGATAATCGTTCCCTTTGTGCCACCAAACGAAAGCGTTTTTCCTGCAGCATTATTTCCGGTCATACCCATCAGCCGCATAGCTGTTTCGTTAATCACATAATTTGAAGTGTCGCCTTTATATTCTTTTGAAAAACCGCGGCCACTCAGCATTTTCATTTTAAAGACGTCAATAAAATTTTCATCCACATCTATGGAAGGAATTACAACCTGTGAATTGGGGTCTTTACCTTCCCAAAGCACATTAATTGTACCGCTAACTAAAGCTGTTGGTAAATCTGAAATGACAGAGAAACTGCTGGTAAGCGGGTTTTGCTGTAACGAAGTTTTTAATGCCTGCTGCTTCCCCCATATATCACCGGTCATTGGAATATACAACAGGTTTGATTTTTCAAAGCCCAGGTTCTTATTCTTTATAAAATTCAGTTGTTTGTAAACAACAGCCGTTCCAACCAGCAATATAATAGCGACAACAAATTGTGTAACTACTAATCCGTTCCGGAATAAAAGATTGCCACCTGCTAACCTGATTTTTCCTTTCAATACTTTAACGGGTTTGAAGCCGGAAAGGAACAACGCAGGGTAACTGCCGGCAACTATGCCCGTTACCAATGCTATACCAATAAGGCTTATCAATAATTTTCCATTCAGCAGGTGAATCGCTAATTTTTTTTCGGCCAATGTGTTGAACGCCGGCAGTAATAAGTATACAATGCCAATAGCAATGACCAGGGAAAGAAATGAAATGATCAGTGATTCACCGAGGAACTGCATAATCAATTGTGAACGTCCTGCGCCAACGACCTTACGCAACCCAACTTCTTTTGCCCTTCGTGCAGAACGTGCCGTAGCAAGGTTCATAAAATTGATACAGGCAACAGCGAGAATAAACAGCGCTACAATGAAAAAGATGTTTACATATTGAATATTACCATGACCGGGAACATCTATCTGCAAATTGGAATGCAGGTGAATGCTCGTTACCCGCTGTAACTGAAATTCAATTTTCTCGTCGGAATTATGTGTCTTATAGATTTGTTGAATGCGGTTGATAAGCCTGGGTGCGGCTGCAGCGCTGTTTTTGTCCAACAGGAGATAACTATAAAAATTAAACCTATCCCATACTTTATTTTTCAGATCATCCACCTTATTTACTACGGATGATAGGGGCAGAATAAAATCAAACTGAAGGTGTGAATTTGAAGGGACATTTGCGAGTATGCCTGTTACGATACAATTATCGCTGTTATCTTTCCGGATTACCTTGCCCATCGCATCTTCATCGCCAAAATATTTCCTGGCCATGTCTTCTGATATCAATATCGCATCCGGTTGTTGCAATGCTGTCCGGGGATTTCCTTTTACCAGGGAAAAGGAAAATACCTGCAGAAAATTGGAGTCAGCAAAAAAGCCACGCTTTTCTTCAAATTTGCGGGTACCGGCTTCAAAAAGGTTGGTTGTAGGTTTACTTAACCGAACAGTGGCTTTTATCTCCGGCATTTCTGCCTGCAGACCCGGGGCCATACCGGCAGGACTCACCGCCGCTTTGAAATCGCCGGCGCTACAGGTAAGGCGATAAAGCTGATCAGCATTCGCATTAAAGCGGTCATAACTCAATTCATTCTGCACCCATAAAAGAATCAGTATACTACAGGCCATACCAATAGCAAGGCCGGATATATTCAATATCGAATACGCTTTATGCCGGAGAATATTTCTCAGGGCTATTTTAAAATAGTTTTTGAGCATGGCAGGAATTTTAAGACGTCTTTAAGGGGTTAGACGTGTGGGATGGAATTTTGTTACCACGGTAAAAGTAAAACGAAGGAAGCGTTAAACAGACCGAAAGTCGGGAAGTTCGAAGGCTATTCTGCTTTTTGAAACGTCTTTCGGACTCCCAGACTTATTTTACTCCTCCCTCAATCCCTTGACGGGGTTTACAAAAGCCGCCCGTATGGTTTGGGAACCGATCGTTATTGCTGACAAAAGCAATATAATAACTACTCCCGGTATGAATAATCCAACACCCAGGGGTATACGCTGGCTCATTTGCTGTAAAACCATTTTGCCAAGGAAAAAAGAAACAGGTATCGAGATTAAAATCGCGGTTATCAGAACCTGCAGGTACGATTTTGAAAGCAGCTTAACAAGAGAAACCGGGCTTGCTCCTATTACTTTGCGGATGCTGATCTCTTTTGTTTTTGACTGAACAGTAAACAGGGTGATACCTAGTAATCCAAGACAAGCAATAGTTACTCCAAGTATAGAAATAAATGCCACCATCCATATCACATCCCGCATATCGGAAAATATGGATTGAACTTCTTCATTGTAAAACCGGCCTTCAAATGGATGATATGGATCCAGCTTTTTCCAAACGGCCTCCAGTTGGGAAGCCGTTTGTACTGTATTCCCTGATTCTATACTGAGATTGAGTATTGACCAGTTGGCGGGCTTATAACGCATCAGCATAGGCGCCAAAGCATAGTCGGCTGGTTTAAATAAAAAGTCTTTCACAACACCATGAATGGCTAAAACTGTACTGTCGCCGGCAATGATCGTTTTGCCAATGGCATCCATCGGTGAGCCCAATTGAAAATTCTTTACGAATGATTCATTGACGATAGCAAACTGTTCATGTTGCTGTGTGTGATTAGCCGGAAAATTTTCACCGGCAACTAATTGAAGTTTCAGGTTGGAGATATAATTTTCATCAGTAAAATACTGGCGCACCGTAATAGGATCTTTGCCTTTATCCGTCGTGATATCATCACCCATATCGGTGTAGTTTCCCATCAGGTTGGAGATAGCTGAAATTTTTTCCACACCGGGAACTTTGCTGAATTCCTGCACAGCTCTATTATATTCCATTCCCTGCAACTGGATATTGAAAATATGTTTTTGCTTCGTGCCAAAATTTATATTCACAGCATAGCCTAATTGCTTGTAAGTAATCGTAACCATGCTGATAAAGATCAATGAGATCATAAATTGAATTACAAGCAGGGCTTTACGCAAACCGAGATGCCGGAAGAATTTCACGTTCTGCAGTTTCTGCATCAGCATTAATGGTTTTATACGAGACAAAACAGCCGCGGGCAGTAATCCGGCAATAAGACCTGCAACAACAGCGAATCCAAAAAAGAGAATTATTAAAGAACTGTCTGTATTAAAACTTATATCCGCCGTACGGATAAAACCAAGCCTTGAAAATTGTGGAATCAAAAACCACAACAGTATAAATGCAACGATCAGCGCCAGCAACGATGTGATTACAGATTCAAGCACAAGCTGCATAAAAATATGCCTGCGTAAACTCCCTACCACTTTACGCAATGCAATTTCTTTCATGCGGCCCATTGCTTTGGCGATTGTAAGATTGGTATAATTAAATGCCGCCGACAGAATAATTATGAAAGCCAGTATGCCGAGAAACCACAAAATGAGAGCAGGCATTCCTTTACCCATCCCATTGCTGAGCATCGGTCCGGGCGTGATCCTATTTAATGGCTGCAGGTAAAAACGGTAGCCGGCGTCTCTTGTTTCCAACGGCAGATCCTTATAATTCCTCTTCACAATTTCAGCGAGCGATGCTTCTATCCGGGCAGGCTTTACACCGGGCTTTAACCGTATATAGGTATAGTTCGTATAATAGTTTTGCCAGTTAATCAATGTAGGGCTTACACGATTGCTTTTTTCAAGCGCCGGTATTGTAGCAAATGAAGCCAGCGCTTCAAATTCAAAATGTGTTTTACCCCGGAACTCATTTAATATTCCGGTTACTTTAAACAATCCCGTGCCGCTTATATTTACCGGTTTACCCATTGCATTTCCGCCGGGAAATAGTTTTTCACTTAGTTCTCTTGTAAGAACTATTGTATTCGGTTCATTCAATGCAGTAGTGGCATTTCCTTCTTTTAGTGTAAACCCAAAAAGATCAAAGAAGGAAGCATTGGTAAAATGAAGGTTCAATGCAAACTTTCTTTCTTCCGCAGAAATATCCACGTTAAGACCGCTGTTAAACATAGTCCATGCTTCAATACCTGCGAAATTGGAAGCAAGCGTGGCTCCAACGATATAGGGCGATGAGGCATATGGTTCTGAACCGCCTCCTTTTCTTAAGGCTTCTGTATTGATACGGTATATCCTGTCGCTGTTATGATGGAAGTGATCATAGTTGTTCGCGTCTTTTATCAGCATGATCAGTAAAAGACAAACGGCCATGCTCAGGCCAAGACCGGCAATATTGATGAACGAAAATGCTTTATTCTTCATCATATTGCGGAAAGCAGTTTTGATGTAGTTCCTTATCATCGCGGTTAAGTTTTGTACTAAGTTTTGGTTTTGTCCACGGATGCTGTGTATGTTGCCAACGTTCGTCGCTCAGCATAACCTCATCCTCTTATCCTTCTCCTTAAAGAGAAGGACGGTATAGTAAATCTTTAATAAACTTTATAACTACCACATTCGCTTCAATTCTTTCTTCATCATTTTTGGAAATACTGATATCAATTAGCATTTCCGAAAGGCGAGGGCGTGTGTGTTGATGGCTTCCCCCATCAGGGGGAAGTCGGAAGGGGGCTTTACTCCGTCCTCAATGCCTTCACCGGATTACTCAACGCTGCTTTTATACTTTGATAACTCACTGTGAGTAATGCAATGCCAATAGTAATTGCACCTGCCAACGCAAACACCCACCATTCAATACTTATTTTGTAAGCAAAATTCTGCAGCCATTTATTCATAAAATACCAGGCCACAGGAAATGCAAAGAGCATAGCGACAGCGACTAATTTTATAAAACTGCCGGATAACATCGCAACAATGTCCGGAACTGATGCGCCCAATACTTTTCGTACGCCGATTTCTTTTCTGCGTTGCGCTGCAGTAAACGTTGCCAAACCAAATAAACCGAGACAGGAAATCAGAATAGCAAGGAATGCAAAGTAGTTGGATAGTTTACTTACTACCTCTTCGCTTTTATACAGTTTTGCAAATTCAAGATCGGAGAACTGGTAGGTAAACGGAAATTTCGGATTCATCGCTTTGCAGATTTTTTCCAAACCGGCGATAGTTTCTTTGGTATTACCTGCCTTAGTGCGAACAAGGATTGTTCCCCATCCCCAGTTTTCATCCAGGCGTATAATTAAAGGATCAATCTGCTGATGCATAGAGCTGAAATGAAAATCTTTTATAACGCCAATAACTTTGCCCGGGTGGTTTCCCCACATCACAGTTTCACCTATGGGATTTTTAAAGCCGATTTTATTTACAGCTGTTTCATTCAATATGAAGCTCATTGAATCTGTTCCAAACTCCTTTGAAAAATCGCGGCCTTCTTTTAACTGGAGTTTCATTGTTTTTGCAAAATCATAACCAACAACACCGTCAGCGAACGACACAGTAAGATCAGAACCCTTACCCGGCCAGCTTATACTTGTTGTATGATGTTCAATAGCAGTGGGCGAATTTCTCATTTTTGAAATATTCAGAACGCCGGGCATTTGTGAAGCCTCTTGTTTGAATACGTCATATTTGTTTACGAGCTCACCTTCAATTGGTATATACAGAAGATTGTCACGGTCATAACCAAGGTTTTTGCTCTGGATATAATTCATCTGTCGATAAATGACAATCATACCTACAATGAGAATGATTGACAGGGCGAATTGAAAAACAACCAATCCTTTGCGGAATAATGTATTACCTGAGCCAAATTTTAAACTTCCCTTTAAAACTTTTACAGGATTCAGGGAAGATAAAAAGAGCGCTGGATAGCTTCCGGCCACAAAACCGGTAATAATCATTAACCCTATAATAGCCGCCCAGAATAATGGGTGTGTAAGGGGCAATGATAATTGTTTTCCTGTAAGGTTGTTAAACGCCGGTAAAAGGATAATCGTTAATGCAAGGGCAATTACAATGGAGAACAATGTAATGAGCATAGCTTCGCCAATAAATTGTCTGATCAATGAAGAGCGAACAGCACCTACCACTTTACGCAACCCTACTTCTTTGGCACGTTTTGCAGATTGTGCCGTTGCCAGGTTCATAAAATTGATGCAGCCTATAAGAAGAATAAATATAGCAACGATAGTAAACAGTTTTACATACTCAATACGACCACCTTCAACATAACCATTCTTAAATGTGGAATGCAGGTATTTTTCTGCATAGGGTTGCAGAGCCAGCTCGACTCGAAACGCATTATCTTTCTGTTGATACCTGTATATAAAATCTTTGATTTTCGCTTCTACTTTGGCAGCATCGGCGTTCTTACGGAGCTGTACATACGTGGCAGGATCTGTGTTTCCCCAGTTATGTACCCATTGATTTTGTTTTACGAAATCAGTCCATGTTCTTAAGAAGTCAAATTGTTGTGATGAATTAGACGGAATTTTTTCAAATACGGCGGTTATTTTTAATTCATACGTGTTTTCAAAACGTATCAACTGGCCGAATGCTTTTTCAGGATTACCGAAAAAATTCTCGGCCATCTTCCTGGAAATGGCAATTCCATTGGGTGTATTCAGAGCGTTTGCCGGCGTTCCCTGGAGCAATGGATAACTGAACATGCTGAAAAAATCTTCACCAGCATACAGACCGGCCATTTTGTTCACCTTATTATTCGCCTCGAATGTGCTGAGTGTACCGGGTGCCGAAGCATATTCATAGCCACTGGCATATTGTATTTCAGGAATTACCCGTTTCAGTTCTCCCGCCAGTAAACCCTGTGTGGGATAATCTGCGCTTATTTTGCCATCGAAGAAATTACGTTCATATACCTGGTATAATTGTTTTCCATTTTTATGAAAACCATCTATACTACGTTCATCCTGCACCCATAAAATAATAAGTAAACTGCAGGTAAGGCCCAGTGCAAGCCCTGAAATATTAATCGTTGAAAACGCTTTATTGCGGAGTAAATTTCTCCAGGCGGTTTTAAAATAATTTTTAACCATTGTATCCTCCTTCTTTCTGAGAAGTTTTTAAGTTGAAATGGGATGAGTTGATTTTAACTCATAGCTATATACATGGTTGAAGTGAGGACCTGCGCTGAGAAATTATTGCGGCTTTGGTTCCTTAAAGATACGGATTCAATGGGTAATGATTTAATTGATAATGGATGAATGGTAACAGCTTTCTCTATGTTATAGAACTTTTGCCTGTATCACTGTCCTATATCCCATAAATCCCATTAATCTTTCAAAATCCCGGTTCAGACTTATTCTGTTCGTAATGCCTTTACAGGGTTTGCCATTGCAGCTTTATACGTTTGCGAAACAATAGTAACAAGCCCAATGATTAATAGAATGCCGAAACACAATAGTGTATTTACA
>Ga0207689_10003908_pt1 | contig 13573 bp, 5 predicted proteins | sample KBSMisM52_FD_184312 | JGI IMG/M metagenome (GOLD analysis project Ga0207689, IMG submission 184312) | Miscanthus rhizosphere microbial communities from Kellogg Biological Station, Michigan, USA - KBS Miscanthus M5-2 (SPAdes) (version 2) | ecosystem: Host-associated > Plants > Roots > Rhizosphere... | reverse complement strand
AGATTCACGGGCGGCTCCCATCCGAAGTCGTCCTCCGGATCCGGGCGCCAGGCTGCCCAGATGTCGACGTCTCCCGAGCCCCCCGGCCGGTTGCTGTTGAAGAACATCCAATGACCGCCCGGCGAGAACCACGGAATGTTGTCGATGAAAGGCGAATTGACCGCGGACACGTTCATTGGCGCCCCCCACGGCTCGCGCCGGGAAGGACGTTGCGACACCCAGATGTCGATGCCGCCGACTCCACCGGGGCGATCGGAGCCGAAATACAGGCTCCGTCCGCGGTTCGTGATGGCGGGCCCTTGCTCGCTGAATTCCGAGTTCACCGTCGGTCCGAGGTTTTCGGGCGCACTCCAAGGCGATGAGTTCCCGCCGGCGCCAACCTCGCTGGTGGCAATCCATAGTGCCATCAGGACAAACGCCCAAGGTCGCTTCGAAAGGGGAGAGGTACCGTGGATCTGCATGGTTCCTCCTTGTGTCGGTGGCGCACCAATACGCCTTGCTCGTCGCACAGTCAAGGACAATTCGTCTCGCGTCACGGCCTTGACCATTCTTTCGACGCCGCGCAAGTTTCTGCCGCTACTTCGCCAGACGCGAGTCGCAACGCACCGCAGATCTGAATTGAAGGGCGTCTCTCGCGCGAGAGCCGGCGCGGCGACGCATCCGTGCACGCCGATTGACTCGCGACCCGAGCGGCCATCGGTGCAACGAGCGCCGTTTCGTCGAGTTCCACCATACGGACCCGCGCGCTCTCGGCGGCGAGGCGAGTGTCGACCTGATCGAGCTCCGATGCCGCCGCCACAACGACTACGAAGGGAGGCTGTATTTCGGGGCGCGCCGCCGGACGCGCGAACTCGTTCCGGAACGAGTTGACTTGAGCGTCACGCGCTCAACTCCTTAGCGGAATCGTGCGGCTTGGGGTCGAAAAGATGAGTTGAGCGCGACTAGCGTCGCCGGTCGGCCACCGCGACCCGCAGGACGATCACGGACACGGAGCGCGGAGGCAACGCGACCTGGAAGCGCGGACCGGCCTTCAAGACCTCCCGCCGAGGCCGCACCGCGTCCGGCGTGGCGAAGCTGTTGTGTGACTCCACGCTGGGCGCGGTGAGCACGTGCCACTCCCCTTCCGGACGCACACCCACGCCACGCACCTCGATCTCGGTGTCGAGCGGGGCCGTGGGCGACGTGTTCACCACCTTGACGTAGAGCGCAGAGCCATCCGCGGACCGGCTGGCCACGGCATCGAGGACGGGTACGCCGGTGCCCTCCTTGCTCGTGTCGAACGTGGGGCCAGAGACCATCGCCTTCAGCCGGTCGCGCCCGCGATGCGCGTTGTAGAGCTGGTTGAGGTGGTAGGTCGGCGTGACGAACAGACGGTCGCGGCCGGCCTGGATGATGCCGCCCGGCCATCCGTTCACGAGGTCGGACTCCGCGCTCATGGCCACCAGTGGGCTCGACCGCTCGAACACGTTCATGAGGCGCGCCCCGTAGAGCGCGGCCTCCATCGAGTGCTGGCGGGTCTCGGGCAGGTCGAGCCCCCACTCGTTGATGGAGAGCCGGATCGGGCGGCCTCGAGCCTCCTCGTCGATGAGCGCGCCGACCTCCCGATAGAAGCGCTGGTAGTAGAGCGGCCGCGCCATCAGGTTGCGCGCGTCCCCGTCCATCTCCTTGCGGCCGTAGTAATGGTGGATGGCCAGGTAGTCGATCACGGAGCCGGCGGCCCGGAGCACGGCGCGGTTCCAGCCCATGTCGTTGTCGCCGGTGGCGATGAGCTCGATGGAGGGGTCGGCCGCGCGCATGGCCTGGGCGTAGCGGAGGGCATTGCGCGCGTAGGTGTCGGCGTCGGAGTGGCCGCGCACCCAGTCGCCCCAGATCTCGTTGCCGATCTCCCAGTACTTGACGCGAAACGGCTCGGGATGGCCGTTGGCCGCGCGCATCGCGCCGTAGCGCGACGTCGCCGGCCCGTTGCAGTATTCGACCCAGGCCGCGGCCTCTTCTACGGTGGCGCCCCGTCCCTCCACGTTGACCGTGATCGACGGCTCCGCGCCCACGCGCCGGCAGAAGGCCACGAACTCGTCCGTCCCGATGTCGCCGGGCTCCCGCTCGTTCTTCCAGGCGAGGTTCGTCCAGAGGGGACGCCGGTCGCGGGGACCGACACCCCACGCCCAGTGGTAATCCTGGGCCACGTTGCCCCCGGGCCAGCGCAGGAAGGCGGGACGGAGCGCGGCCACGCGCGCCTCGACGTCGGCCCGCACTCCCCCGACGGCGTCGCCGGGCAGGAGCGACACCTGGTCGACCCACACGCGTCCCTTCCCCGGGAAGAGGATCGCCAGCCGCGCGTGCGAATCGCCGCGGTCGGGACGGAGCACGAACGGGTACTGCTTCCAGTCGCCCTGGATGTCCCGGACCTCCGCTTCGGCGTAGGTCCGCCCTCCCGCGACGTCTTCTTCGAGCGCGACCACGACCGGCCCCTCGTAGCCGGTCGTCTTCAGCCAGAGCGATCCCGGGTACGCGATCCCCGCGCGCACCGGGAGGCGCGGCTGAAAGATCCCGTGCCGCTCGACGATCCCGCCCCCCGCGTCGACGCGGAGGGAATGCAGGACCGTCTTCTCGTCGAGGGCATCGAGCGAGACGGGAAGCGCGACGGTGTCGTCCCAAACGAAGCTCAAGCCGTAGTCGTCGATGCGGTCGTCCGGGTACCGCTCCCAGTCGCGGGAGAGCCCGATCGCGTTGGGCGCCTCCTCGAAGCCGCGGCTGCGCAGGAGCTCGGCGGCCAGCCCGCCCTTGACCCCTTCGTACATGAACTCGAGGAACTGTCCGTACAGGCGGTCGTCGATCCGGCCCTCGACCTGGCCGGCGTCGATGACGATGCGCGCACCGCCGGACGGAGCGGGCGCGGCCAGGACGGCGGAGGCCAGGGTGACGGAGAGGAGCACGGCGGCTCGCGACACCATCCGCCGGCCGCCTCTACTTCCGCACGAAGACGACCGTCGGATCGAGCGGATAGCGGCCGAAGCGCGCGCCGTAGATAGCGAGCCCGCCCGGGAGCGCCTCGTCCACCTCCAGGCGGACCACCAGCGCTCCTTCGGCCGCCGCCTTCTCCAGCGCCGCGCGCGGGATCGGGACCTCCACGAGATACCCGTACGATCCCGCTTCCCGCAGCTTCTTGTCCTTGAGCTGCGAGTGCCAGGACAGGATCCCGCGGTGATCGGCCGGGTCGTCCGCCAGCTCGTGGCGCCCGGCGGCCACGCCGTTGACGCGCACCGTGACCGCGCTCGGGAAGCGCACCTCGTCCGTCATCGGGTAGGCGTTGGGGTTCCGGCTCGGGTCGAGGGTGCCCAGGCCGCGCATGTAGTCGCCGGACATCTCGCGCGCGTCCGGCCGGTCCTTGCCGTAGAGCTGCTTGGCCGAGGCCTCCACCAGGAACGTTGCCGCCGCCAGATCGGAGATCCCGACGTCCTTCGGCCAGGGCACGCGATATTCGAAGTAGCCCGACCCCGCCCCGTTCACCTTCAGCCCGTCGAGCACGTTCCACTGCTTGAGCGACCAGCGCGCGTCCGAGAACGCGGCCGGTGCGACGCGGGCCAGCCGCGCCCGACGGCCGTCCCCCAGCGTGACCTCGTCCGGAGCAGCGCCCTCGATGACGAACGTCGTGAAGTTCCGCTGCAGGACGGCGCCGCCGCGGTCGGTCAGGGCGACGGAGAGCACGGCCACGCCGGGCTCGGCCGGCATGGGCACGGAGAGCGGCGCGAGCGCCTCGGACATCCAGGGACGGAAGGGAACCGCTCGCCGCGTCGTGGAGCCGGTGCGCTCGCGACCGAGCGTGTCCCAGGATCGCAGGCGCGTCTCCAGGACGAGGCCGTCACCGTAGGCCGTGCTCCCGGTCAGGAACGAGGCCCAGAGCGGCACCTCCACCGTCTCGCCCGCCTTCACCGAGCGACTCAAGTCCGCGGGCATCCCCACCGCGACGTAGAGCGGTGCGTGCAGGTCCCGCAGCGTCATCCCGTCCGCGAGGTCTTCCATCCCCGTGAACTTTTCGGATCGGTCGAAGCGCCAGTAGCCGTTCCACTCGTTGATCACGTCGTGGTGCTCGGTGTAGAGCCACCCCGCCACACGCGGATGGCGGCGGAACGAGTTGACCGCGCGGTGATAGTCCCAGCTCCAGTCCACGTCGCCCGTGGACCCTTCGTAGCCCCACACGTTGCCGAACTCGCTGTTGATGTCGGGCTGGCGATCCTGCTTGTAGCCGGACTCGAAGTTCCACGTGGAGCCGGCCGCCGTGCCCTTGCTCGCCTTGTCCAGCTCCTCGTCCCAGGCCCAGCCCGGCAGGTAGGCGTGCCACGAGTTGAGGTCGGTCTCGGTGTGGCCTTTCCCGCAGCAGACCGAGTTGTCTTCGACCAGCCGCGTCGGATCGAGCGACTTCGCCAGCCGGTAGACGGAGGCCACCCACTGCTGCGTCTCGGGCTTGTAGACGCGGTCGGGCTTCTCCTGGCCGGGCTTCGGAACGTTCGTATACAGACCCCAGGTCTCGTTGAACGGGATCCACGAGAAGACGGACGGATGGTTGTAGTCGCGGCGGATCATCGCGCGCAGCGTGCCTTCGATCTCCTGATGCATCTCGGGCGTGGGCTCGCCCCAGGAGTTGGGCACGTCGGCCATGATGAGCACGCCCAGCCGGTCCGCCCAGTAGAGCTTGCGCGGCGACTCCACCTTGACGTGTTCGCGCATTCCGTTGAGCCCGATCTGGCGCGCGCGCAGCACCTCGTCGCGAAGGACCTGGTCGCTCGGGAAGGTGTAGAAGCCGTCGGGGTGATAGGCCTGGTCGAGCGTGAGCTGGAGGTACACCGGCTCGTCGTTGAGCGCGACGTAGCGATGGTCGGTGCCGGGCAGGTTCACGACCGAGATCTTGCGCATGCCGAAGTAGGTGCGCACGGCGTCCGGGGGCAGGCTCGTCCCCGTCACCGTCGCCTCGACCTCGTAGAGGAACGGATCGTCGAGCGACCAGCGGTGCGGCGAGGGGACGGCGACGTCGAAGGTCGCGCCCTTCTCGCCTCGGGCAATCCGGCGCTCGACCGCGGCCAGACCTCCCGTCTTGAACGCCAGGCGCAGGGTCAGGTCCTGCGGCGCCGCCTCGAGCAGGTCGGCGGCCACCGTCACCTTGCGCGCGTCCAGGTCCGGCGTGAAATGCAGGGAGGCCAGCGCCGCCTTGCCCCGCGCCTCCAGGTACGGCGTCTGCCAGATGCCGCGCGCGTTGCCGTAGCCCTGCTTGCCTTCGAGCTTGAAGGCGCGGTCCGCGTCGTCCACGCGGAGGGTGAGCCGCGGCTTCGTGCCCGGACGCAGGTATGGCGTCAGCTCGAACTCGAACGGCGTGTACCCGCCCTGGTGCTCACCGAGCTTCGTCCCGTCGAGCCAGGCCGTGGTGAGCCAGTCGGACGCGCCGATGACGAGAAAGACACGCTGTCCCTGCCAGGCCGCCGGCACCTCGATGGTGCGCGCATACCAGGCGATCTTCGCGGTGTCCGGAACACCGGAGAGCTTGGATCCCCACGGGAACGGCACCGTGATGGCCAGCGGGAAGGCCGTCCCGCCCTTCTCCCATCCCGCCTTCATTCCCTCGTCCGCGGCGTCGAAGCGGAACTGCCAGGTGCCGTTCAGGTTCATCCATGCGGAGCGCTCGAAGTCCGGGCGAGGGTGCTCCGGCAGCGGGATGTCCTGCTGGGCGCGGACCGGACCGGCCAGAAAGAGGGTGGCCGCGAGTGCCGCCGATGCGGTGAAGAGGCCCTTCATGTTCTTGTCTCCTTCATGGATCGCCACCGACCACCAACGCCGGGTCAGGCCTGCTTCACACGCCAGTAGACGGCGTACCGCTGCCCGAAGATGCGGCTCAGCGGAACCAGCGACAACGGGCGGGGCTGTTGCGTGACGTGGAAGGCGAGCCCGCTGTCCACCGATCTCGTCCAGTCGCCCGGGCTCCCGGCCACGACCTCGACGTCTCGCCGATCGATGGAGGGGTCCCCCACCGGCCGGATCCACTCGGCGGGATCGGCGGAAGGCGCCACCAGCTCCGGTGCCGGGATCGGCTGGCCACGCATCCCCTCTCCTCGCCGCGCGTTCACGGGATCGGCGTACATCATCTCGTAGGTGAGCCCCTCGTTGCCGAGCGCGCCCGCCAGCACGAGCGGGCCGTACATGAAGGCCTGCAAGGCCGGGTCGTCGGGCATCGGGTGCACGTGCAGGCCCATGGGCAGGCTCACGTCCACGCGGTCGCCCGTCTTCCACGTCCGCTCGAGCGTCCAGTAGCTCGCGGGCGCGGCCGAGACCTCCTGCCTCTCGCCGTTCACCTTCACCGCGATCCCCCGCGTGGCCCAGTAGGGCACGCGGACGCGCAGCCGCAGCGTCACCGGGCGCTCGCACTGGAACTCGAAGTGGATGGCCTCCTCGTCCGGGAAGCGGGTCTCCAGCCGCAGGACGAGCCCCTTCTCCGGCCACTGGAGGCGGGCAGGGACGAAGAGATTGACGTACAGGCTGCTCTCGTCGTGGAAGAAGATGCTGTCGCCCAGCTTGGAGAAGCTCTCCACTCCCGTACCCGTGCAGCACCAGAAGGAGTCGAAAGGGAGGCCGAACAGCTTCCAGTACCCGGACTCGAGAGGCACGTAGAAGGTCGTCATCCCGTCGGCGGGGTTCATGGTGCCGATGATCCCGTTCACGAACGCGCGCTCGTGATAGTCGGCGTAGACGGCGTCCGGGTTCCAGCCGAAGACGTGCCGGGTGAGCTTGAGCATGTTGTACGTGCAGCAGCACTCCTGCGTGGTGGAGCCGAGCTCGCGGGCCAGGATGCCGGGCCCCGTGCGCCAGCGCTGGGCGTTGCTGGTGCCGCCGGTGCAGTAGGAGCGATGGAGGGCGACCTGCCTCCAGAAGAACTCCACCAGCCGGCGATCGCGCTCCTCGCCGAAGAGCTCGTAGCGTCGAGCCGCGCCCACGACCTTGGCCAGCGTCGTGTTGGCGTGCAGCCCCTGCAGCTCGTCCCGGCCCTCGGCCAGGGCATCGAAGAGCCGCGCCTGGTCGAAGCGATGCGCCAGCTCGGCGTCGGCCCGGTCGCCGGTGCGCGCGTAGAGGTCGTACAGGACCTCGTTCATCCCGCCGTATTCGACGTCCAGGATGCGGGCCATCGCGTCGCCGCCGATCGCACCCGCCCATCGCCGGATCCAGGCGGCCATGCCGAGGGCGATCTCCAGGGCCAGGGCGTCGCCGCAGTGCTCGTGGACATCGAGCAGGCCCGCCATGATCTTGTGCAGCGTGTAGAAGGGCGCCCACACCGGCAGCCGCTCCGTCAGCCGCTGCATGAACGCGGGCGGAAACGCGGCGAGCCATCCCCCTCCGTTGGCGCGCTGGCACTTGGCGAGCTCGGCCACGATGGCGCGGGCCTTGCTCTTGAGCAGCTCATCGCCGGTGCTGCTGTACATCAGCCCACACGCCGACAGGTAGTGGCCCATGAAGTGGCCGCGTAGCTCGATGTCGGGGCGCTCCCAGCCGCCGAGCTGCCGGGCCGTCGAGGGAAGCCCCGCGGTCAGGCGGAAGGTGTGGAGCAGGCGGTCGGACTCGAGCGTATGGAGGTAGGCGCGGTTGCGGTCCTGGAGCGTGTAGCAGGTCCCGCTCAGCAGGCGCACCTGACGCAGGGGAAAGGGACGGGCCTTGACGCGCCCACCGTCCTTCGCCGGCTCTCCCGGCGGCGACCCTGGCTGCTCGCCCATCCGCGACGCGGCGGCCAGCGGCGCGGCGGCGAGCAGCGATCCGAACTCGCGGCGTGTCAGACCGGTCATGGCAGGCGCCCCGCGCGCGGCCAGCCGCCCTCCCAGACCATCGTCGAGATCTGCAGGAAGGGCTTGCCGGTGGTGCCGTCGTAAGCGTGGAAGACGAGCAGGTCGGCGTCCGAATCGAAGAGGACCGCCACGTGACCCGCGCCCCGCCACGCGCCGATGCCTTCCACGACCAGGGTGCCGCCGCCTTCCATCATGGGCTTCCCATCCTTATCTATATAGGGGCCCGTGATCCTCTTCGCCCGCCCGACCATGGTCTTGTACGTGCTGTCCTTGCCCCGGCAGCACATGTCGAAGGACACGAAGAGGTAGAAGTAGTGGCCCTTCTTGACGATGAAGGGTGCCTCGATCGAGGGGGGCGTCAAGGGGCGACGGCTGGCCAGCGAGTACAGCGTCGCGTCCGCTCCCGAAAGCTTGCCCGTTCGGGCATCGACCCGGCGCATCTTGATCCCGCCCCAGAAGCTGCCCCAGACGAGCCACGGCGCTGCCTTCTCGTCGAAGGCGAGGTTCGGGTCGATGGCATTCCAGTCGTCCTCGGGCGTGGAGCCGACGACCTTGCCTTCGTCCACCCATCGGTAGTCGGGACTCCTGGGATCGAGGGTGCGGTTCGTGATCAGGCCGATGACCGACCGGTTCTTGCCGAACGTCGAGACCGAGTAATACAGATGATACCGGCCCTGGAAGAACGAGATGTCCGGAGCCCAGATGCCTTTCGCGCCCGGGACTTCCTGGAGCGCCCACTCCGGAACCGCGTCGAACACGTTCCCGCACAGCGTCCATTTTTGCCGGTCCGGCGAGCAGAACATCGGAACGAGCTTCTCCGCGAACCGATTGGAGGCGAAGAGGTGATAGGTGCCGCCCTGGCGGATGATCGCCGGATCGTGGATGGGGCTGATGTCGCCTTCGAGAGTCTGGAGCTCCGGAGGGCCCGCGAGCGCCGGCGCCGCGGCCAGGCAGAGGCTCAGAAGACGCGGCCACATGGCTTCCGTCCTCAGGTCGTGGCGATGTGCGCGACGCTGTACGAGCGGGGTGGCAGCTTGAACGTCATCGTGGATCCCGGCCGCGGCGCCTCCAGGGGCCGCGGCGCGACGAGCGTCGGCTGGTCGAAGCTGTTCGCGGCCTTGAGGTCCGCGCCCGTCAGGGTCTCGGTGGCCAGGACGCGGGTGGGCGTGAAGTCGCGGCAGTCCAGGACCAGCTCGCGCTCGCCCTGGAGGTCGCGATTGAGCATGAACAGCGCGAGCTGCCCGCTCGGCGCGTCGAGGGTCGCGGCCACGTCGACGTAGGGCACGGCGTCGTCGCGCGCGAAGTCCGGCCGCAGCCCGGCCGCCTTGATCGGATAGGTCTCGGACTGCACGAGGAGATCGAGGACGCGCCCGCGCGCATACTTCAGCGACCACGCGTACGGGTAGTAGATGCTCTGGCGCAGGACGGACGTCTGGTTCGTGACGAGGGGGGCGATGACGTTGACGATCTGGGCCAGGCAGCCCACGCGCACGCGCTCGGCCTGGCGCAGCAGCGTGTTCACGAAACCCCCGACGAGCAGCGCGTCCTCGAGGTTGTAGACCTCCTCGAGGAGCGGGGGGGCGAACTTGCGCTGCCCGTTCGCGAACGTCCCGCCGCGCGCGCGGTACCAGACGTTCCATTCGTCGAAGGAGAGCCAGAGGCGTTTGCGCGATTTCTGGACACCCCGCACGTAGTCGCACACGGCGGCGATCTCCTGGATCTGCCGCTCCATGTCCAGGTTCATGGCCAGGTAACGGCTCGAGTCGTTGCCGCTGAGCGCGGGCGTGTTGCCGTAGTAGTTGTGCAGCGAGATGCCGTCCACCTGGTCGTAGCATTCCTCGAGGACCTCGCGGTCCCAGACGAGGTACGTGGGCAGGATCGTGTTGCTCGATCCGCAGGCGATGAGCTGCGTCGTCGGGTCCACCACGCGGATCTGCCGGGCGGAGTCGCGGGCCTTCCGGCCGTATTCGCGGGCCGTCATGTGCCCCATCTGCCAGGGGCCGTCCATCTCGTTGCCGAGGCACCAGTACTTCACGTTGTGGGGCGCCTCGTAGCCGTGCTCCCGGCGCAGGTCGCTCCACTTCGTCCCCTTGTCCACGTTGCAGTATTCGACATAGGCCACGGCCTGCTCGGGTGTGCCCGTGCCCAGGTTGAAACCGAGCAGGGGCTCGGTGCCGACGAGCTTGCACCAGTCCATGAAATCGTTGGTGCCGAACTGGTTCGTCTCCAGCGAGTTCCAGGCGCGCTCCAGGACCGTCGGCCGCTTGTCCCGGGGACCCACGCCGTCGAGCCAGTTGTAGCCGGAGACGAAGTTCCCCCCGGGGTAGCGCATGATCGGCACGCCCAGCCCCTTGACCTCCGCCATCACGTCCTTGCGGAATCCGTTCGCGTCGGCCAGCTTGGAGCCCGGCTCGTACACGCCCGTGTAGATCGCGCGGCCCAGGTGCTCGAGGAAGGCGCCGAGCAGCCGGCGGTCCATGTCGGCGACGGAGCGCGCGGCCTGCGCGACCACGCGCGCGGGACCGCGGGCCTGCGCGCTGGCCACGCCGCCCAGCCAGGGAGAGGCGGCCAGAGCGGCCCCGAAGCGGCCCAGGCCGGCCATGAACTCACGGCGGTCGCGGAGGTGGCGCACCGAGGGCTCCTCTCTTCCTTGGGTTGTCGGAGGCTAGATCATATGGTATTACGATTCCACTTTCTAGCATTCCAGTTTCCGGAGGGCGCCTCGTCCGCGCGCGGGCGGGGCCCGAGAGAGAGGGGAAACTCATGGTGCGCAAGGCGACGCTCACGCTCCTGGCCGTGACCCTGACCGTACCTGCCTGGCCGCAGGTGCAGACCGGGCGCATCGTGGGCACGGTCCGCGATCCGCAGCAGGCCACGGTGGCCAAGGCCACCGTCACCGTCACCGCGGCCGGCACCGGCCAGTCCCACACCGTCACCACCAACAACCGCGGTGACTACGTGGTGACCCCGGTCGACCCCGGACGATACGAGGTCACGGTCGTGGGCCAGGGCTTCCAGACGGCCGTGGTGACCGGCGTCGAAGTCCCGGTCGGGCAGTCGGTGCGTGTGGACGTCGAGCTCAAGCTGGGCGCGCGCAACGAGACCACCGAGGTCACCGCCTCCGCGCCCCTCCTCGACACCGAGTCGGGATCGCTCGGCCAGAACATCACGAACACCCAGATCGCGAACCTGCCCCTCAACGGGCGCAGCTTCTACGAGCTGGCCCGCCTCACCCCGGGCGCGGCCGGCCTCCCCGGCGGCGGCAACCTCGTGCGCATCCGCGCGAACTTCATCTCCGGCACCGCCATCAGCGGCGTGCGCGGCAGCCAGCTCACGTTCCAGATCGACGGCGTGGACGTCACCGACCACCATCAGGGCGGCTCCTACATCCAGACCTCGATCGACGCGCTGCAGGAGTTCAAGGTGCAGCAGAGCGCCTACTCCGCGGAGTTCAGCCAGGCGGGCGGCATGCTCAACGCCGCCACCAAGTCCGGCACGAGCCAGTTCCATGGCGGGGTGTTCGAGTTCCTGCGCAACGACGCCTTCGACGCCACCGACTTCTTCGTGAAGCCCAAGCAGCAGCTCGACCGCCACCAGTTCGGCGGCACCCTGGGCGGCCCCCTCGTGAAGGGCCGCACGTTCTTCTTCCTGAGCTACGAAGGGATCCGCGAGAAGCAGGGGCTGCCCGTCAACCTCATCGTGCCGAGCGCGGCCATGAAGCGGGGCGACTTCAGCGCGGTGCGCAACGTCCTCTACGACCCGCTCACCCGCCAGCCCTTCCCCGGCAACGTCATCCCCGCCAGCCGGCTCTCGCCGCAGGCTCAATACTTCGCGAAGCTCATCCCCGACCCCAACAGCGGCGCGTCGAACTTCACCTGGTCGCCCGAGCGCGCGCTCAATGCGGACCAGGTCACGCTGCGCGTGGACCACACGCTCAACGAGAAGCACAAGCTCTTCGTGCGTTACAGCTTCCACGACAACCGGATGGAGGATCCGAGCTCCACCCTGGGCGCGCCCTACCTGGCCTATCCCGCGCTCGATCGGGCCCACATCCACACGCGCGGCCAGAACATCGTGGGCGCGGTGACGAGCACGCTCACGTCGAGTCTCTTGAACGAGTTCCGCTTCAGCTACCTGCCCCAGGTGGTGGACCTGGAGCCGTTCGGCGAGGGCACGAACTTCAACCAGGAAGCGGGGGTCAAGGGATTCGAGGAGACGGGCCGGCCCGGCGTCGTCGGGTCCTTCCCCGATTTCAGCTGGAGCGGCTACAGCAACATGCAGGGGTCGGCGTTCGACCAGCGGCCGAAGACCCAGGACCTCAAGGTCTTCGAATGGACGGACAACATCACGCAGATCCGCGGCCGCCACATCCTGAAGGGCGGGACCAAGATCCGGCGCTGGCTGCCGCACTTCACGGACAGCAAGCAGTACCAGGGCGTCTGGACCTACAACGGATTCGCAACCCAGAACGCGGCCAGCCCCGGCGGCACCGGCGACGCCTTCGCCGACTTCATGCTCGGCTACCCGCGCCAGGTCCAGCGCGCGTTCCCCGCCGATACGTTCGGCGGCCAGGCCACGTATTGGCACTTCTACGTGCAGGACGACTTCCGCGTGAACAGCCGCCTCAGCCTGAACCTCGGGCTCCGCTACGAATATTCGCCATGGGCGTCGGGCTACCGCGGCCAGCTCGGCACGTTCGATCCCCTCTCCGCGCGGCCGATCATCGTGGCCAGCGAGACGGATCAGATCGACCTGGACTCCCAGTTCTCGGGCCCCTCCGCCTATGCCCTCTTCAAGAACTCCATCCAGACGAGCAGCCAGGCGGGCCTGCCCCTTTCCATCACGAGCACGGACAAGACGCAGTTCGCGCCGAGGTTCGGCTTCGCCTGGCGTCCGTTCGGATCGAAGACGGTCGTGCGCGGCGGCTATGGCATCTTCTTCGAGCAGGAGAACACCGACGGGCGCGTGAACAACAACATGGTCCCCTTCCGCCTCGACGAGATCGGGATCAACGACTTGACCCAGCTCCGGACGATGGCGGATTTCTTCCAGGGCAAGGCCCTCACCGCCTCCGCCGCCCCCACGCTGGGTCCGACCGCCACCGACATGAAGGTGGGCCGCAACCACCACTTCAACGTCGGCGTGCAGCAGGAGGTCAACCCCAGCACCGTGCTGGAGGTGAACTACGTCGGCAACATCGGCCAGCACCTCAACGGGACCACCAACATCAACATCCCCTCTCCCGCCGCCGGCGGCGTGCAGGCGCGGCGGCCCTATCCCCAGTTCGGCGGGATCGCGTATTTCGACACGAACATGTCGAACACGTATCACTCGCTGCAGACGACGCTGGTGCGGCGTGCCTCGCGCGGCCTCTGGTATCTCCTCTCCTACACGTTCTCCAAGAGCATCACGGAGCAGAACAACCCGTCCGTCGGCGGCAACACGGGAAGGGAGAAGGCGATTTCCGCCTTCGACATCCCGCACAACCTCGCCACCAGCGTGGGCTGGGAGCTGCCCGTCGGCCGCAACAAGCGCTTCCTCGGCAACGCGGGCGGGGTGGCCGAGGCCCTCCTCGGCGGATGGCAGGTGCAGGCCATCGCGATCTGGCGCAGCGGCCGCCCCTACACGCCCACGATCGGCGCGGATCGGGCCACTCGGGCGGCGAGCGCGGGCATACGACGACGTGGGAGCAATGGACGGAAGACGTCGACTGCGTGGTCGCGGAGATCGCGCGGCAGATGCCCGGTCGTCCGCTG
>Ga0207689_10003904_pt1 | contig 13579 bp, 15 predicted proteins | sample KBSMisM52_FD_184312 | JGI IMG/M metagenome (GOLD analysis project Ga0207689, IMG submission 184312) | Miscanthus rhizosphere microbial communities from Kellogg Biological Station, Michigan, USA - KBS Miscanthus M5-2 (SPAdes) (version 2) | ecosystem: Host-associated > Plants > Roots >... | reverse complement strand
ACGTGTGGTCGAGCTCTGGGCTTCTGTTGATGTAGGTTACCCGGGAACCTTGGGGTCAGGCCTTTGCTAACCGACTAACCGGGAGGAAAACGAAGGCCTGACCCTCACGCACGATCGGGAATCCCCACGCACGATCAGGAGGCGGTCTTGCCGCAGTCCGGGCCTGGGGTCAGGCCTTTGCTACCGACTAACCGGGAGGAAACGAAGGCCTGACCCTCACGTAGATCGGGAGGCGGCCTTGCTGCAGGTTGTCCGGGCCTTGGCGGGCATTGGGGTCAGGCCTTTGCTAACCGACTAGCCAGGAGGAAACAAAAGGCCTGACCCCCACGCACGATCGGGAGGCGGCCTTGCCGCGGGTTTGCCAGGCCTGGGGTCAGGCCTTTGCTAACCGACTAATTAGCAGGAAACGAAGGCCTGACCACACGCACGATTGGAATCGGTCAGCGCGTCATCGTAGGTATTGCCTCGCCGACAACGACGCCCGCCATTCCGACCGGGTAGGCGACATAGCCGTCGTCGTGTTTTTCAAGGATGATCTTGAGCGAGCTCACGAGCGTCAGTATGCCCCGGGCCACGTCTCTTACAATGTCCCCCCATGCCGACTGCTGCGCCTCCCGTTCGCCCTGTCACGCTCGATGAAATCTACGCTGCCCGCGAACGAATCCGCGGCGTCATCACGCGCACGCCGCTGATCAAGCTGCGGCACGACGCCGCGGCGCCGGACATCTGGCTCAAGCTCGACAACCTGCAGCCGATCAATGCTTTCAAGATTCGCGGCGCAGCAAACGCCGTGGCCATGCTCACTCCAGACGAGCGAGCCAAAGGCGTCTGGACCATCAGCGCGGGAAACGCAGGGCAAGGCGTGGCCTACGCCGCGCGTGCGTACGGCATCCCGTGCACGGTGGTGACGATCGAGACCGCTCCGGAGACGAAGATCGAGCGAATGCGCAACCTCGGCGCGCGCATCGTGAAAGCGCCGTTCGATGCCGCGTGGCAAGCGATGGAGCAGCGCGCGTTCGAAGGCGTGGAAGGCTCATTCATCCATCCCTTCGATGACCACAACTTCATCGCCGGCAACGCCTCGCTCGGACTGGAGATCCTCGAAGACCTGCCGGAAGTGAGAACGGTGATCGCGGCCATCGGCGGTGGCGGACTGGTCTCCGGCATTGGCAGTTCCATCCGCCAGCTGGCTCCTTCGGTGCGCATTCTCGGCGCGGAGCCGGAGACGGCAGCTCCTGGTGCGAAGTCATTCCAGGCCGGTTCGCCTCAGGTGTTCGACGATTTCCAACCTTCCTTCGTCGACGGCGCCGGCGGCAAGAGTGTTTTCCCGCGCATGTGGGAGCGGATGCAGGGGATCGTCGACGGCTCGATCGTGGTCTCGCTTGATGAGACCAAGCGCGCCATGCGCATCGTCGCCGAAAAGGTGCGCGTCATCGCCGAAGGCGCCGGCGCGCTGGCGGTGGCCGCGGCGCTGAGCGGGCGGGCGGGCGAGGGGCCGATCGTCGCCGTCATCTCCGGCGGCAACATCGATCTCAAGAAGTTTGCGGAGTTGATCGGGGCGGTGTAGGTCGGACTCTCCGGTCCGACCTCTTATTGACTACCCCTCGTCGCTGCGGTTTCAGACCAGGGTCAACCGGTCGGACTGAGAGTCCGACCTACGTTGCCTTCGCCCTCCTGGCCTTCCTCCGATCCTCCTTGAAGTTGTGCCTCGCCTCGGCTTCTTCGACGGAATGCGATTCGGTGATCTTCTGGTCGCGCTTGGCCATTTCGGCGAGGCGCTGGTAGTGGATACGCAGGATTTTCAGCTCGGCCTCGGAGAGGTCTTCGACCGAGATGAGGCGGTTGCTGGCCCCTTCCAGCGCGGCCACGATCTCGTCAAGCTTGAGCTGTACCGCCAGCGCATCCCGGTTCTGGGCGCGTTGGATGAGGAAGACCATCAGAAACGTGACGATCGTTGTACTGGTGTTGATGACCAACTGCCACGTATCGGAGTAGTGGAAAAGCGGGCCGGTGACGCCCCAGACGATGATGACCGTTGCCGCGGTGATGAACGCTCCCGTCGACCCGGTCCAGGTCGTTGCGGCCGTCGCGAAGCGCGACAGGATGTTGCCTTGCGGGTGCTGCCTTCGTTCTTCCATCGGTATCTCTCGCCGGAGCTAGTTCACGCCGGGTGCCAGCGCGTTTAGAATGCGCGGTCATGGTCCGTTCCATTGCCCGGTCTGCAGTCCTTCTGCTGCTGCTTTCTTCGCCCGCGTTCGCAGGCGATTTCAACATTTACCTGTCCAACGCGAAGAGCGAAACGAACCGTCACGGCCAGTCACGTTTTCGTACGATCAGCTTCGAGCTGATGGGACGGCCGAAACTCTCCAGACTACTCGAACGCTATCTGCCTGACGCCCGGCTGGGCGTCGACATCGACTACGCTGATGTGCGCCAGCCGCGGAGCTGGTTCGGCTACACCTACGGCGATCCCGACGACTCCGTTCGCGCCGAGTGGGCGCACTTCTTCGTCCGGCAGTACTGGAGAACGTCTTCCAACGTGAGGCCGTACGTCGACATCGGCACCGGTCCGATGTGGTCAAACCGGCGAATCCCCGCGGCGACGTCGAAGCTGAATTTCAATTCGCAGCTCGGGTTGGGCATCGCTCTCTTTCCGAACTCAAGGTTGCCGCTGTTCGTCGGCTATCGCTTCTTTCACATTTCCAATGGCGGACTGACAGGACGCAATCCTGGCCTGAACGTGAACGGGTTTTTTGTCGGTACTCGCGTCCGATAGCGCCGTTACTTCACGATCGCCAACGGAGCCTGTCTCGACGGTGGATTCGGGTAATCGAGCCGGTCGATCATCTCCTTGATCGGCGTGCGCATCACCGGCACGCGCACACCGGCAACGGTGGCGAAGGCACCGGACGGTGTGGCTTTGTCGATGTTCGTGGCCAGGCGCACCTTGACGCTGGCGGGATCGAGGAGGTTCACCGCGTCGCGCTTCAGCATAATCGCTGGGACGAAGACATCGGCGTTGCCGGGGATCGCGCCGAGGACCAGGCGGGCGGCCGGGGCGCCAGGGGCGGAGAAGGTGATCGTCACATTGCCGGGCGGCACATCGAGAAGGAGGAACGCCCCCGTCTCTGCAACGCCGCCGGAGACATACGGCGCGTTCTCGATCCACACATTCGTTCCGCGGAAGAGATTCTGCTTGCGGGCCGCTTCCGTTTCGACCGTGTGATAGGCGTTATTGGGACCGCTGTCGACGTCGACGATCCAGCCGCGGACGCTGATCGGGTCCTTTGCCACATGCGGGCCTTTCGGCTCCGTTCCACCACCGCAAGCGGCCGCGACAACAGCGAGGATGAGGATGAATCGTTTTGCGTTCACCGCAAAAGGATAAGCTGAACCTTCTTGGATTCCCTCGTCCTGCTGCGTAACGCCAAAAAAGTCGGCTATGTCTTCTCGGGCGGTTCCTCACGCTGCGCCTTCCAGATCGGGGTCATCGAAGCGCTGGCCGAGCTCGGGGTCAGACCTTCGTTAGCCATCGGCGTCTCGGCCGGCGCCTGGAACGCCGCGATCGTCGCCGCCCGCAGCGAGTCCCGGATCCGCTACTACTGGCGATCGTTCATGCGCATGCCGCACATCGATCTGCGCAACCTGCTCGTCGATCATTCGCCCTGGCGTTTTCGCCACATGCATAAGCGAAACTTCGAGCGCTTCATCGGATCCGATCGCTTTCGCCAGCCGGACGCGCTGCCGCTATTCGTCTCCGTCACCCGCTTTCGCGACGGCGCCAACGTCATCTTCGACGCGCGCGACGTCGACGATCCGCTCCAACTCCTTCTGGCCACCAACTACCTGCCGCCCTTCTACACGCACCGGCCGCTGATCGACGGGGAGGCATACGGCGACGGCGGCATTTCCGACAACGCCCCGTACGAAAAAGCGCTGTCCGAGGGATGCGATGCGGTGGTGGTGGTAACGCAGAAGGGGGAGTCGGAGGGTGGACTCTTCAAGAAAAAGGGCGACTACGACCACGTCATCACCGATCCTCGCGTCGTCGTGATCCGGCCGCGGCATCGGCTTCCGTTCAGTTTCACCGAGCGGCGGTGGGAAGTGCTCGACGTGCTGGCGCGCATCGGTTATCTGCGCACGCGCGAAGTGCTTCTCGGCGAGGATCATCCGGAGACGTATGTTCGCGCGGAAGGCGAAGCGCCCAGCGCGCGAGCCCGGCGAATCCTCCGTGCGATAATCCCGAAGTCCCTATGACGGTCCTAACGTCCCGCCCTCTTGCTTTAACGGCGCTCGCGCTCGCCTCCGCTCTGTTCCTTCTCGCCCAGGCGCCGACTCCGGTGACGCCTCCTCCGAACCCGGCCAACCAGGCAACGCTGCGGGCCGCGAACGGCGACCGCGTCATCACCATCGCCCGTCAGAACGGCCTCACCTACTTTGCCGCCGACGAGGCGATGGCAGCCCTCGGCGGATCGGTGACGCGCGAAGGCAACGGTTTCAAGGCCGCGCTCAACAACACCGTGGCCGCGTTCGGGACCGACAGCCGGTTCGGCGTGGTCAAAGACGATCTGATCGAAATGCCCGTGCCGCCGATCACGATCGACAACCGGCCGTACGTGCCGTGGCAGTTCTTCCAGGGCTTTCTGATCCGCTCTTCCGGGCTCGACGCGACCTGGGACCCAGCCGCGCGCATTCTTCAAATCCATCCGGCGCAGACGACCGCGGTCAGCGTGCAGGTATCGGTCGCCAACGTGCAGGGGATTTCGAAGGTCGTGGTGACGCTGACCGCCCCCGCCGACTACACCATCGTCAAAGAGCCGGGCGCGTATACGGTCCGGTTTCGAAACGCGATCAAAGCGCCGTACGTCGAGCAGGCGCACGAAGATCCGTACGTGGCCCGGACCTCTTTCATTGGCAACGACCTTCGCATCCAGCTCACCGCGCCTGACGTCGTTGGCGACGCCTATCGGCTTGAGAACCCGTTCCGCATCGTCCTCGATCTTCGCAAGGGCGCTGCGTCGGGTCCGGGCACGCCGCAGCCGGTCATCTCGAGCAGGCCGGTCGAATCGCCCGGCATCCACACCATCGTCATCGACCCCGGCCACGGCGGCAAGGAAGTCGGCGCCATCGGTCCGGCCGGGCTGATGGAGAAAGACGCCACGCTGACGCTTTGCCGCAAGCTCGCCGCCGCGCTCGAAGCGAAGCTGAAGACGCGCGTCGTGCTCACGCGCAACGACGACACGGTCGTCCCGCTCGATCAGCGGACGGCGATCGCCAACCAGTACCACGCCGATCTTTTTCTCTCCGTGCACATGAACGCCGCCATCGTCAAAGGTGCGCACGGCGCCGAGACCTACTTCCTCTCGCTCGACGCCTCGGACAAGCTGGCCGAGAAAGCCGCCGAGCTGGAGAACGCCTCGAAGAACGCCGCGCCGGCCGCGTCGAGCGATCTGAAACTGATGCTGTGGGACCTGGCGCAGCAGGAGTACCTCAACGAATCGAGCCGCCTGGCGCAGGCCGTCCAGGAAGAGATGAACCGCATCACCGGCATCCAGAGCCGCGGCGTGAAGCAGGCGCCCTTCAAAGTGCTCGTCGGCGCCACCATGCCGGCCGCGCTGGTCGAAGTGGCCTTCATCACCAATCCTGACGAGGAGTCGAAGATCAAGTCCGACGCCTTCCAGGCCACGGTTGTCGAAGCGCTGACGAAGGCGGTGGAGCGCTACAAGATCGACTACGAGACCCGGATCGGCATCGCCCAGCCACCGCCCCCCGCCGTCCCGACGACCACGGCGCCCGCGGCTCCGACCACCACCACGAAAGCGGCCACCACGAGGACGGGGACGTAGTGCGCCGGGCAGTGGCGTTGTCGCTCGCCATCCTGGCGATCGCGGGCGGATGCAAGAAGAGGGCGCTGACGCCGAACCTCAACGTGGAGAACAAGGTCCAGGTCCGGCCCGTGACGCTCTACTTCGAAGGGCCGGAAATGCTGCTGGTGCGCGAGACCCGCAATGTCGCGCTTCCCGAGAATCCGGCCGGTGCGCTCTCGGAAGTCGCCAAGGAGTTGCTCAAGGGCTCGGCCAACGCCGGCGTGCCGCACATCTTTCCGCGCGACACCGTCGTCCGCGCCACCTTTCTCCTCCCGGACGGCACCGCCTTCATCGACCTCGGCGGCGACACCCTGACTCAGGGATGGGGCACCGGCAGTCACGAAGAGCTGATGGCGGTCTATTCGGTGGTGCAGACAGTGACGACGAATTTCCCCGAAGCGAAGCGCGTGCGCATCCTGGTGAACGACGAGCCGGCCGAGACCCTGGCCGGGCACGTGAACCTCTCGCGCGCGCTTGTGCCACGTCCGGAGTTCGTGGCGCGGTAACTTCTTCCAACCACAGAGTCACAGAGGGTTTCTCTGTGTCCCTCTGCGTCTCTGTGGTGATTTGCCTTTTCATCTCCCCGGATAAATCTCCCGCAACTGCGGCGGCATCTTCGCCTCCATCCCCAACGACTCCTCCAACTCCACCGCGTTCACAATCGCCTGACCACGGAAGTGGTTGTTGGTGACGACGTACGTCTCCTTCGTCTGCGCCATCGTCTGCACGCGCTCGACCCATGGCGTCAGCTCTTCCTTCGAGTAGAGATAGTTGTAGCGCTCCCACGTCTCGCTGTGCGCGAACCACTTCTCGTAATTGCGGCCGTGCAGCCGCGCATAGGCGATCGGGCCGGTGCTCACATCAGACGGCTTGACGGAATCGTGAAAGAGCGGCTGATCGACATTCACCCAGGCCACATTGTGCTCATCGAGAAATCGAAAGAACTCCTCGTTCTGGAACGTCGCGTGGCGGACTTCGAGCGCCAGCGGATAGCCGTCGAAATCGGAAAAGAGTTTGGTCAGCTTGTCGCGCGATTCATCGCCATCCTTGAAGCTCCACGGGTACTGGAGCAGCACGGCGCCGAGTCGATTGGCATCAGCGAGGGGATCGAGATAATCGCGAAAGGCCTTCACGTCGCCGGGCCCCAGTTCCGACGAATCGTGCGTGAAGCCGCGGAAGACCTTCGTGGTGAATTTGAAATCAGGATTGTCGGCCACGCGGCGCACCCACGACTTCGCGTGCGCCGCCGGCGGGATCCGGTAGAACGGCGAATTGATCTCGATGGTGTCGAAGAACGACGCCAGATAGGCCAGCTGATCGAACTTCGAGCCGTGCGGCGGATAGACCGTTCCCTCCCAATCCTTGTAGCTCCATCCGGCCGGTCCGATGCGAATCTGATGTTCCATGATCGATGGTCAATAGGTTGACGAACTTATTTTGAGCATAGCTCAATTCGTTGCCTGGGCTGGACTTCTATGCTAAAAGTCGCGGCCAACGAATCCAGCGCAAATACATTCCATGAATCGCGATAGAGCGTTCGGGGGTCGTGCTGCGTTCGCTACCGAAGGGAGGCTGGTCGACCTATCCGATTTCGCTTGTGAAGCACCAAAGCGGGGGCGAGGTCGCGGCACCCCGCACACACTCTGAGCTGCGGCATCACCATCTGATCGTACGAAACAAAGGAACAACTTAGGAGATCAAGGTTCATGGACACTTTCAACGATAAGTCTCTCAACTGCGCCGATTGCGGACAAGAATTCGTGTTCAGCAAGAACGAGCAGGCCTTCTACTCAGAGCGTGGTTTCACGAACGAGCCGAAGCGCTGCAAGAACTGCCGCGACAAGCGGAAAACTGCACGCGACGGAAACGGCGGCGGCGGCCGTGAGCGTTCGATGGTGAGTGTGACGTGCGATAGCTGCGGAGTCGCGACCGAAGTTCCGTTCACCCCCGTCAGCGGCAAGCCTGTCTATTGCCGCGATTGCTACAACCAGCGCCGCTCGACCACCCGGTCTTCCAGCTGGGCATAGATTTTTCTCGATCACTTCGATGACGGCGGGCTTTCGGGCCCGCCGTTTTGTTTTTGGGTTGCCGAGTTGCCAACGATTTCCTATTTCGGCAACCGGGCAACCTGGCAACTCGGCAACCCCGTATACAATCCCGCCCCGCTTGAGCCGCCCACTTTCCAAACCTGTCCGCAGCATCCTCGACCTCGTCGGCAATACGCCGATGCTCCAGCTGCTGAACATCCCCGGCCCGAACATGGCCGACCTGTTCGTGAAGTTGGAGTTTCTCAATCCCGCGTTCTCCGTCAAAGACCGCATCGGCGTCGGCATGATCGAGCGCGCCGAACGCGATGGGAAGCTGGCCAAAGGCGGCACCATCATCGAGCCGACCGCCGGCAACACCGGCATCGCCCTCGCCCTCGCCGGCACGCGTATGGGCTACAAGGTGATCCTCTGCGTCCCCGAAAACTTCTCCGTCGAAAAACGCGAAGTGATGAAGGCCCTCGGCGGGACTGTCGTCCTGACGCCGAAGGATGACGGGATGAAAGGCGCCATCGCCAGAGCCGAAGAGCTGTCGCGAACGATTCCCAACTCCTACGTGCCGCAGCAGTTTGCCAATCCCTACAACACCGAGTCGCACTATGCGACGACCGGCCCTGAGATCTGGGAGCAGATGGACGGACGCGTCGATGCCTGGCTGGCCGGCGCCGGCACCGGCGGCACGTTCACCGGCGTGGCCCGCTATCTCAAGGAGCGCAACCCGGCCTGCTGGTGCGTCGTGGTCGAGCCGCAAGGATCAATCCTCAAAGGTGGCGAGGCCGGGCCGCATGAAGTGGAAGGCATCGGCGCGTCGTCGTTCATCCCGCCCGTGCTCGATATGTCGCTGGCCGACGAAGTGATCCAGATCTACGACGACCCCGCCTTCGTCATGGTGCGGCGTCTGGCGTCCGAAGAAGGCGTACTCGGCGCGTCGTCGGCGGGGGCGAACGTCACCGCGGCGCTGCAGGTGGCCGGGAAACTCGGTCCCGGCAAACGCGTGGTCACCCTCATCCCCGACGCCTCCGAGCGCTACATGTCGAAAGGCATCTATACGAAGTGGGCGAAGCCGCTCGCCACCGACCACGCGGATTGACGCAAAGGAACCAACCATGGCCTTCTCCACTGATTGCATCCACGCCGGCCAGGAGCCGGAGCCGGTCACCGGCTCGGTGACCTATCCGATCTTCCAGACTTCGACCTACGTCCAGCCGGAGCTGGGCAAGCACAAGGGATTCGAGTACGCGCGCACGCAGAATCCGACGCGTTCGGTGCTCGAAGCGAATCTCGCCGCGCTCGAAGGGGGCAAGCACGCGCACTGCTTCGCATCGGGCATGTCGGCCACCGACACCGTCTTCCGCCTGCTGCGCTCGGGCGATCACGTCGTGGCCGGCGAGAACATGTACGGCGGTTCGTATCGCCTCTTCAGCAAGGTCTGCGAGAAGTTCGGGGTCGAGTTCACCTACGTCGACACCTCACACGTCGCGAATGTCCGCGCGGCGCTGCGGCCGAACACGAAGATCGTCTTCCTGGAAACGCCGACCAATCCGATGATGACGGTGACCGACATCGCCGCCTGCGCCGAAACGGCCCACTCCGGCGGGGCAATCGTTGTGGTCGACAACACCTTCTGCTCGCCGTACCTACAGCGGCCGATCGAGCTCGGCGCGGACATCGTGGTCCACTCGACCACGAAGTTCATCAACGGGCATTCCGATTCAGTCGGCGGTGTGGTGGTCTCGAACGACGACGCCATCGCCGAGCAGATCGGCTTCCTCCAGAACGCGGTCGGCGCGATCCTCTCGCCGTTCGATTCCTGGCTGGTCCTGCGCGGCGTGAAGACGCTGGCGGTGCGGATGAAGCAGCACGAGGAGAACGGACGGGCCATGGCGAAGTACATCGCCGGACATGCGAAGGTGGTGAAGACGTACTACCCCGGCCTACCCGATCATCCGCAGCACGAGCTGGCCAAACGCCAGATGCGCGGCTTCGGCTCGATGATCTCGTTCGAGCTCGGCTCGAAAGAAAACGCCAAGAAGTTTCTCGACCGCGTCCGCCTCTGCTCCCTCGCCGAATCGCTCGGCGGCGTGGAGACGCTGATCTCCCATCCCGAAACGATGACGCACGCCTCCGTTCCGCTGGAGACCCGCACGCGCCTCGGCATTACCCCGGGCTTGGTGCGCATCTCGGTCGGCATCGAGGATGTGGAGGATTTGATCGCGGATGTGGAGAACGCGTTCGGCGGGATCTAAGCCAACCACAGAGACGCAGAGAACACGGAGAAAACCCTCTGTGTCCTCAGTGTCTCTGTGGTGAAGGCTTCTGGATAAAGTCGAGCGCTCTACAATACCGGCCGCATGGCGTCTGCCCTTCCGTTCATCCTCATCATCGCGGCGTATCTGATTGGATCGATTCCCTTCAGCTACCTCGTGGTGAAGCTCATGACGGGGGCGGACATCCGGGCGCACGGCAGCCGGAACGTCGGAGCGACGAATGTGGCGCGCAATTTTGGGAAGGTTCCGGGGATCATCGCCTTGCTTCTCGACATCGCCAAAGGCTATGCAGCCGTGGCGCTTGCGCGATGGATCGTGGCGCGGCCGGACTGGCCGTATGTAGCCGACGCCGCCCACACCTCGCCGCTGTATTCGATGTCGCTCTGGATCGCGCTGGCGGGACTGATCGCCGTGCTCGCGCACATGTATCCCGTGTGGCTGCGATTTCACGGTGGCAAAGGTGTCGCCACCGCGGCTGGCGCGTTTCTGGCGCTCGATCCGATCGTCATCGCCGCCGGCGTGATCGTGTTTCTGATCGTCATCCTGGCCACGCGGTTCGTCTCGCTGGCGTCCATTCTCAGTGCGGCCTCGATTCCGCTTTTTCTCCGCTTCCTCGTTCACGCGCCGTTCTGGACGATCATCATCAGCACGCTGATCTCGCTGGCCATCATCCTCAAGCACCACTCCAACATCGCGCGATTGGCGCAGGGGACCGAGCGGCGGATGGGGAAGCGCAAAGAGCCATGAAGATCTCGATCATCGGTGCGGGATCGTTCGGCACGGCGGTGGCGGCGGTGGCGGCGCGCTGCGGGAACGAGATCGTGTTGTGGGCGCACGATCCGCACGTTGCCGAAGAGATCGAGCAGACACGTCACAACCCGATCTACCTGCAGAGCGTCGCTCTCGATCAGAACGTGCGTGCCACCAGCTCGCTGGCCGAGGCGGCGGAGTTCAGCGACGTGCTGTTCATGATCGTGCCCAGCCACCACTACCGGAGCGTGCTGGCGCAGATGCGGCCGCATCTGCGGCGTGAAGTCGCCATCGTCAGCGCCACCAAGGGGATCGAGAACGAAACGCTGCAGCGGATGTCTGAAGTGACGGCGCTGGAGCTCGGCGGCGCGCTGCGCTCGTTCGCCGTGCTTTCCGGACCAACCTTCGCGCTCGAAATGGCCCGCGGCGATCCGACGGCCGCCGTCATCGCGTCGCTCGACATTGCGCTCGCAGAGGAGATGCAGCACGCCCTGTCGTCGCCGACGTTCCGCATCTACAACTCGCACGACGTCACCGGCGTCGAGCTGGCCGGCTCGCTGAAAAACGTCATCGCCATCGCTGCCGGCGTGATCGAAGGACTCGGCCTCGGGTCGAACACCACCGCGGCGCTGATCACGCGCGGCCTTCACGAGGTGACGAAACTCTCGGTCGCCCTCGGCGGACGTATCGAGACGCTGGCCGGCCTGGCGGGGATGGGCGATCTGGTCCTGACCTGCACCGGATCGCTTTCACGCAATCGCAGCGTCGGCGTGGCCCTCGGCAAAGGGAAGCCGCTGGCCGAGATCCTGTCGGAATCGCGAACGGTCGCCGAGGGGGTGCGGACCTCGAAGGCGGCAAAGGAACTGGCCGAGCGTCACGGCATCGAGATGCCGATCACCGCCGAGATGTACCGCGTGCTCCACCAGGGCGAATCGCCGCGGGGAGCGCTGCAGCGATTGATGACGCGCTCGTTGAAAGCGGAAGCGACGCTGTGAATGCGGTCTCGCGGTTTGAGTAATCACAACCACCGCGAGACCGCGAGACTACGCAACCGCTACTGCGGCGGCCTCGGGTTCACGACCTGCGGTGCGATCGGTTTGACGGGCTGGAGATTGCCATTCTCGAGTGCCGGAGGATCGCCGTAGAGGCCCTCGGCGGAATCCCCCTGGCCGCGCGCGACAGGCATGTTACCGGCGTCAGCCTTTCGCTGCTCCTCGATCTTTTTCTTCTGCTCGGCCGCCTTCGCCTTTTCAGCCTGGGCGCGCCGTACCTCGGCCGCCATCTGGTCGTAGGCGGTCTCGGTCTCCTTGTGAGCCGGAAGAGTGGCCTGCGCCTCGGCGGTGGTGGTAGTGAAGTGGCCGCCTTCGCGCACCAGCGTTTCGTTGGTGATGACCTGCGAGGTCCTCTTGCCGAAACGGTTGGTCGACTTGGCGGCGCGGACGAGCGGCGAGTCGCCCATCACCACAACCTGCGGTGAAATCTGTGTCTGCGCGTGCTTCAGCGTCAGAGTCGGCGCGTTGTCCTTGGTCGCCTGGGGATCGGCGGCGTACAGCGACAGAGCTGCAAATGCTAGATAACTGAAGATGGCAATCGGCTTCATCGGGTCCTCCGGTTAGGTGTTCAATGTTACGCTTCGCCGATCAAATTTCATGACCCTCCCCGAATCTTGCACTTGCGGGTTTGAATGACGCCCGAGCTACTGCTCCAGAAGTTCGGATACTTCGCTGTCTTCGTGGGGACTTTCCTCGAAGGGGAGACGATCCTGGTGATGGCCGGCTTCTTTGCCGAGCGCGGCTATTTGAAGCTCCCGTTCGTCATCGCTACCGCCTGCGCCGGCGCCTACTCCGGCCACGTTTTCTGGTTCTGGCTCGGAAGGACGCAGGGCGTGAAGCTGCTCGACCGCTTCCCGCGGATGAAGCGCCACTTCGGCAAGGGAATCCGCCTCTTCGAGCGCTATGGCGCGCCGGCCATCTTCATCACCCAGTGGCTCTACGGCCTGCGCATCACCTGCGCCGTGATCATCGGCATCTCGAAGGTCTCGACGATCAAGTTCCTGCTGTATGAGGCACTTACATGCGTGGTGTGGGCGATCATCATCGGCACCGCAGGGTTCTACTTCGGCCGCGCCGTCGAACGGGTGCTCGGCCGCGCCGCGCACATTGAGAAGTATGGGCTGCTGGTGCTCGTCGTGGCCGCGCTCGGGTTCTGGGCGTACCACAAGTGGAAGGACAAGCGGGAAGAGAGCGGATCCGCCCCGCCGCCGTGATGACGACTATCCTTCGTACTGCTTGAACTCCAGCTCCGCCTGCGCCGCCGCGAGACGCGCGACCGGAACGCGGTACGGCGAGCACGACACGTAGTTCAGCCCGCAGGTTCGGAAGAAGCGGATGGAGTCGGGATCGCCGCCGTGCTCGCCGCAGACGCCGACTTTCAGATCCTTGTTTGCGCTGCGGCCGCGCTCGGTGCCGAGGCGGACCAGCTGGCCGACGCCCTCCTGATCGATCGATTCGAAGGGGTCTTTCGGCAGAATTTTCTTGTCGACGTACTCAGGAAGGAACGAGCCGGCATCGTCGCGCGAGTAGCCGAAGGTCATCTGCGTCAGGTCATTTGTTCCGAAGGAGAAGAACTCCGCCACCTCACCGAGCTTGTC
>Ga0207689_10003902_pt1 | contig 13581 bp, 9 predicted proteins | sample KBSMisM52_FD_184312 | JGI IMG/M metagenome (GOLD analysis project Ga0207689, IMG submission 184312) | Miscanthus rhizosphere microbial communities from Kellogg Biological Station, Michigan, USA - KBS Miscanthus M5-2 (SPAdes) (version 2) | ecosystem: Host-associated > Plants > Roots > Rhizosphere... | reverse complement strand
CGGACGCGATCCAGCGGCCATACGGGTCGACGACGAAGGCCGCGCCGAGGTCGTCGGCCACCTGCGCGCGCACCCGCGGCGCCGCGCCGCACACGCCCGGGGCGAACTGCACGAGATCCAGCGGCGGCCGCACGGCCGTCGTGCCGGCGGGCGCGGCCTGTTGCGCGAGCGCGCGGCGGCGCTCGTCGACGGCGAACAGCGCGCCCGTCTGCGGCGAGAAGTCGACCTGCAGCGCGGCGCGCGAGGCCAGCGGCGCGCCGGCGATCTCGATGTCGTTGACGAGCGCCTTGCTCGCGAGATCCCACACTGAGAAGCCCAGGCCGCCCGGGGCCGGCGAGTCCGGCGCGGTCAGCGTGGCGGCCGCGATCAGCAAGCGGGCGTCATGGTCGACGAACTGCAGGCGCAGCACGCGGCTGCGCGCATTAGGCAGCGACGCGACGACGCGGCCTGTCGCGGCGTCGATCACCGCGTCGGTCGTGGCGACCAGCCGGCCGTCCGACGAGATCGCCACCGGCGCCGCCTGCGGGCCGCTGCCGCAGGCGGCCGGCATGGTCGCGGACCAGGCACCGTCGGCCGGTCCCAGCGGCTGGCCGTCGCCGTTGGCGATCCAGGGCCGCCAGGCCAGCGTGGCCGCGGCGCCGGGCTGGCCGCCGAAGTCGACGAGGCCGACGCACTGGCGCCGCGTCGAGATCGCCACGCGCCGGCCGTCGTTCGACGCCGACAGCAGCTGCACGCCGGGCGGCAGCGGCAGCGTCGTTTCCTGCGTGGGGTCGGCCAGGTTCGCGCGATGCAGCACGTCGTGCGCGTCGACATGCAGGCGCCACGCGCCGTTGCCCGAGAGCGCGAGCGGCGCGCGCGCGGCCTGGATCTCGAGCAGCCGCTCCTGCTGGGCGTCGATGCCCGCGGCCGACGCGGATGCGGACAGGCCGATGACGAGGGCGAGCGGAAGAAGGCGGTGCGGGGTCACGTGGGTTCGTCGGTGATGGCGATGCCACCGACGATAGCAACGGGTGGCGCGATCCGCACGGAAGGAACGCTCACGCGCCGCGGAGACTTCGCGGCGGCGCGAGCGCGGATGAAGCGGCCTCAGCGGCCGTCGCGCACCAGGATGACGCCGTAGTCGTTGAACTCCGCCTGGCGGTACTTGCCGGGCGCCGAGCCCGGGCCTTCCGAGCCCTTGTTGAAGCGCACGTACCAGGCGGTGATGCCGTTGGAGTGCGAGCTGGTCCAGAACGGCGAGGTGCCGGGATGGATGCCGGGGAAGACGACGTTGTCGATCGCGGGCGACTCGCCCTTGTCGGCCTTGACCGGATCGATCAGCGTCTCGAGTTCCTTCTCGGTCGGCACGCGCCAGGTGGAGTCGCCGGTGCGTTGCGCGGTGTCCCACTTGAAGCCCGGTTCGCCGCCCACGCAGCCGCTGCCGGTGTATTCCTGGCCGACGCCGCAGCGCTTCCAGGTGAGGTTGCTGGCCGCGTCGTAGGCCTCGCCGCCGTGCACCTCGAACGTGTGCGCCACGGCCTTGTGCTTGTGGTGCCAGATGGCATACGCGCCGTAGCCCACCGCGATGACCACCACGATCTTGATCAGCGTTCCCATGATTTCCCCCTTCGCTTCGTCGATCCGCTGGCCGTTGGCCGGCCGCGCTGGCGCGAACTCTAGCGCGGCACAGCATGGGGCGGCTGCTCGACGGCCGCGTCGGGCGGGTGCCTGCGTGAACGATGTCTCCTCCCGCACGGAGGCGCGCGTCCAGCGGCCGGTTCCGGCCCGCTCATTCAGGTGCCGATGGCGGCGTTCGGGCTTCCTCGATCTCGCGGGAACGACGGCGCGGCATACCCCGTGGTGTACATCGAAATGCCGAATGCGGCGTGGATCCGTCGGGTGCACCGCGCACGGCGCGACCCGCGCGACGCAGGCCGGAGTACCCGCGCCATGACCAGCGGCGCTAGACTGCCCGCCTGCCTTTCGCCCAGGACGTCCGCGTGTATTTCCAGAAGATCCGCCACCCTTCCAACTTCCGTTTCGCCGGCGCCCACACCGGCGATTCGCTGCAGATGGGCGACGACGCCGCCGCGCTGCGGGCGCGCGTGCGCGACCTCGGCGAGGACGTGTTCCATGTCGAGTTTCGCGACGACGCGCGCTGGCCGCTCGACCCGCGCCTGCTGCGCATGCACGACGATGCGTTCTCCGGCGCGTCCACCCATCGCCTGGCCTTCGATGCCGACGGCACGCTGCGCCTGCAGGACGGGCAGGGCGCGACGGCGCTCGCGGGTGTTCCCGGCGCCTGCGTGGGCGTGTGCGGCAAGGCCTGGCTGGTGCAGCTGGGACGCAGCGACGACATGCGCTTCTACGGCCAGGGCGAGAAGCTCACCGGCCTGGAGAAGTCCGGCAAGCGCACCAAGTTCTGGAACCTCGACGTGTGGGCCGACCATCCGATGTCCGTCATCATCGACGGCCAGGCCGACCCGCAGTACGCAGCCATCCCCTACCTGCTGATCCGCCAGGGCGCGCGCTGGATCGGCGTGCTGGTCGACCACCCCGGCGCAGTCTGGATGGACACCGGATCGAACTGGTTCTTCACCGGCAAGGACGACCACGACGCGCCGCCCGGCCTGTGGTTCGGCGCCGACGAGGGCATCCCCGCGTTCTACGTGATCGCCGGCGACAGCATGGGCGCCGTCACGCGGCGCCTGCAGCGGCTGGTGGGCAAGACGCCGCTGCCGCCGCTGTGGTCGCTGGGCCACCACCAATGCCGGTGGGGGTATGGCGGCGCCAGGGATCTCCAGATGCTGGACGCGGGCTTCACCGGGCACGCGTTCCCCAACGACGGCCTGTGGCTCGACATCGACTACATGGACGACTACAAGGTCTTCACGACCAGCCCCGCGCAGTTCGGCGACCGCGCGGCCGAACTGAAGGCGTTGGCCGACAAGGGCCGGCGCGTCGTGCCCATCCTCGATCCGGGCGTGAAGGTCGCCGACAACTACGAGGTCGCCGACAGCGGCCTGAAAGCCGGCATCTTCTGCCGGAACCCGGAAGGCCAGCCGTACGTCGGCTTCGTCTGGCCGGGCCGCACCTGGTTCCCCGACTACTCGCTGCCCGAGGGCCGCGCCTGGTGGGCCGGCTACGCGCGCCAGTTCCGCGACTGGGGTTTCGGCGGCGCCTGGATCGACATGAACGACCCGAGCACCGGCGCGGCCGACGTGGACGACATGCGCTTCCAGCATGGCACCTGGGATCACTGGACGTACCACAACCTGTACGCGACCGGCATGGCGCAGGCCACGTGGGAAGGCTTCAAGGCGGCGGTGCCGGACGAGCGTCCGTTCATCCTCTCGCGCAGCGCGGCCACCGGCTCGAGCCGCTGGACGGCGCTGTGGACCGGCGACAACTGGAGCAACTGGCACCACCTGCGCATGAGCATCCCGTGCACGCTGAACCTGGCGCTGTCGGGCATCCCGTTCAACGGCCCGGACGTGCCGGGCTTCGGCGGCCACGCCGACGGCGAGCTCGCCGTCGCCTGGTACAAGGCCGGCATGCTGTTCCCCTTCCTGCGCAACCATTCGGTCAAGGGCTCGGTGGCGCAGGAGCCGTGGCAGTTCGGCCCGCAGGCGCTCGAGATCATTCGCCACTACGTGCGGCTGCGCTACAAGCTGCTGCCTTATCTCTACCAGCTCTGGGTGGCGCAGGCGCGCGACGGCACGGCCGTGATGCGTCCGCTGTTCCACGACTTCGACAACGCCGACGGGCTCGATCTCGACCGCATCGACGACCAGTTCCTCGTCGGCCCCGCGCTGATGCAGGCGCCGCTGGTGCACCAGGGCCAGCAGCAGCGCATCGTGGCGCTGCCGGGCACCGGCCGCTGGCTGGACGCCGGCACCGGCCGCTTCGTCGAGGCGGGCCGCAGCGTGCACGTGCGCAGCGACGCCGCGTCCACGCCGCTGTACGTGCGCGAGGGCCAGCTCGTGCCCATGCAGCCCGGCGTGCGCGCGACGCAGTTCAACGACCTCGCCGACATCGAGCTGCACGTGATCCTCGGCCGCGGATGCAGCGATGAAGCGGCGCTGGACTACGCCTTCGACGATGGCCTGAGCGACGCCCACGAACGCGGCGAGCGCGGCGTCGTGCGGCTGCGCGCGACGCGTGCCGGCGACGAGATCACGCTGCGCGTCGAGACCTTGCAGGCGTGGAAGCCGCTGCGCGTCAGCGTGGTCGGCTACGACGGCGCTGCCAGCGCGCGCATCGTGCTGCCGTCCGGCGAGCAAGCGCAAGCGCAAGTGCAAGCACTTGTGCCCGACACCTGGATGTTCTCGGGCCAGCCGCTGGCCGTGGGGCGCGGCGCCAGCCTGGCCGTCTGATTCGGCGGCGGGCGGCACGCCCGTCCGTGCCGCGCCGAATCGGCCCCAGATCCTGCTGAACCCCGGTCGACCATCCGCGCCGTGCGCGAGCGTGCGTCACGCGCAAACGGCGACGGCACTGTTCGGTGATCGAGCAGTGCCGTCGCGCGGAGTCGCGTCACGCGCGCGGCGTGGCCGCGCGCGAGGACGAAGGCTGGATCAGGCGGCGAACTGGTCCGCCAGTTCGCTGAACGAGGCCTCGTAGCCCGGGAACTGCCTGGCGCCCTCGGAGACGAACTGCTCCTTGGTGATCTTCTTGCTGTACAGCGCCTCGCACTGGGCGAAGAACCACTGGCGATCCGCACTGGAGTCCAGCGGGATGCTCTTGTAGTTCGGATCGGCCTTCACGTGCTTGATCACGGCCGACATCTTGTTGTCGAACGCGGTGGTGGCCATGGCCGAGGTGGCGGTCAGCAGGCCTGCTGCGAGCGCGGCGGCAGCGGCGACGGCGTGGAACTTGTTCATGGGGATCTCCTGATTCGAGTTGGGGTGTGTCCCGCGCGCCGGCCGCCCGCGCGAAGACGAAATCGTCCCGACCCGGGCAGTGGTGAAGTCACCCGGGCGGTGTGTGCACGGCAGGCACGTCTGCATTGCCGTCGTACGAAAGTCTAGGCCGCGAGGGCGCGCGAGTCACTGCAGCTCGTGCCCTCAAAGTCGCATTTCGTCGCACGGACAGAAACCCCCCTACGTATCCGTCATCGCAGCGATGCGGCCGGCGCATCGGCGGATGCCTCGTGCGGGCGACTCAGTCGTCGCCGCTGGCGAATGCCGCGGCGAAGGCCTGGGCGAACTCGGGCGTGCCGGTGAGCGTCAGCGCCACCGAATGCCAGCCGTCGCCCTCGATGCCCGACTGCAGGTCGTGATCCCACTGGCCGCCTTCATCGGCGGGCCCGTGGGTGCCGGGATAGGCGTGCCAGGCCCAGTCGAGGATCGCGTCTGCCTCGGCCAGCGCGGCGGCGTGGCCGGCGGCGTCGGTCGACGCGAGGGCCTCGATCGTGACGACGCCCTCGTCGTTGTCGCTCACGTCGAGCGTGAGCCAGTGCAGCGTGGTCATGGCGCGCGGCCGAACACCTGGTCGAGCGCGGCATTGAACACCTTGAAGTCCAGCGGCTTGGTCCAGTAGTCGTCGAAGCCCGCCTGCAGCGCGCGCTGGATGTCGGCGGGGATCGCGTTGGCCGACAACGCCACCACGCGCAGGTCGGCGGTGGCCGGGTCGGCGCGCAGCCGGCGCAGCACCTCCAGGCCGTCGAAGTCGGGCAACTGCATGTCGACCAGCACCAGGCCGGGCAGCGTCTGCGCCGCCCGCGCGACGCCGCTGGCGCCGTCGGGCATGCTGTCGAACTCGATGCCGGCGCGGCGCCGCACCAGCTCGGCAACGATCATCACGTTGACCTCGTTGTCCTCGATGTACAGCAGGCGCCGCGCGGGCAGCGCGAGCGGGCCGGATTCGGCCGCGGCGTCGAGCCGCACCTCGAACGTGCTGCCCACGCCGCGCTTGCTGCTCACCTCGATGCGCCCGCCCATGCCCTCGACCAGCGCCTTGACGATGGTCAGGCCGATGCCGGTGCCCTCGATGCCGGCGCGCTCGGCGCCCGCGCGGTTGAAGGGCTCGAAAGCGTGCTGCTGCTGCTCCGACGTCATGCCCACGCCGTCGTCCGACACGCGGATCAGCACCTGGCCGCCGTCGTGCGAGACGTCCAGCCGCACGCTGCCGCCCGGTCGGTTGTACTTGATCGCGTTGGTCAGCAGGTTGACCAGCACCTGCTTCAGGCGCGTCGCGTCGGCGCGCACATGCAGCGGGCTGGCCGGGGCGACGACCATCACGCCGTGCTGCACGGCCAGGCCCTCGACCAGCGGCAGCGTCTGCTCGATGACGGTGCCCATCCGCACCGGCTGCAGCACGACCTCGCGCGCCGGGCCGTCCAGGCGCGACAGCTCCAGCACGTTGTTGATCAGCGTGAGCAGGTGTTCGCCGGCCGAGTGGATGTGTTCGAGCCGCGCCTGGCGCGTGGCGTCGGCGTCGTCGCCCTGCGCGTCGTCGACCATCAGCAGCCGCGTGAAGCCCAGCACGGCGTTCATCGGCGTGCGCAGCTCGTGGCTCATGCGTGCGAGCAGCTCGGACTTGGCCTGGCTCTCGCGCAGCACCAGCTCGCGCTCGTGACGCGCGGCGGCGGCCTCGTGCGCCTCGGTGATGTCCCAGTTCACGCCCAGGCGCATGCGGGTGCGGCCGCGCTCGTCGCGCACCGGCAGCGAGCGCGAGGCGAGCCAGCGCACCCGGCCGTCGGGCAGCAGGATGCGGAACTCGTACGAGGCCTGGCCGTCGCTGACGCGCGCGCTCTGGATCTGGTCGTTGACGTAGGCGCGGTCGTCGGGATGCACCCAGGACGTCATCTCGTCGAAGCTGGGCGGCGCGGGGCGCGGCTCGCGGCCGCGCAGCACGAACATCTCCTCGTCCCAGCGCGTGATGCCGGCCTCGGCATTCCATTCCCAGATGCCGATGCCGGCCGCGCGCGTGGCCATCGCGCTGCGCTCGTTGGCCTTGCGCAGCGCCTCCAGCGCGAGCTCGCGCTCGGTGACGTCGATGGCCACGCCGGTGGCGCGGTACGGGCTGCCCTTGGGCTCGGCCCGCGCGCGCGAGACGACGTGGCGCACCTCGCCGTGCACGTTGACGATGCGGTGCGCCACCTCCAGCGGCGATGACGGATCCTTGATCCACTCGATGCCGATGCGGCGCAGGCGCTCGCGGTCGTCCGGGTGCACGAAGCGCTCGAGCCAGGCCATGAAGCCGGGCGCCGGCTCGCGGGCGGGCAGGCCGGTCATCGCGTGCATCTGCGCGTTCCATTCGGCCGAGTCGTCGTCGCGCAGCACGCGCCAGACGCCGATGCCCGATGTCGACGTCACGTCGTCGAGCCGGCGCGCGAGCTCGTCGGCGCGTTGCACGCGTTCCATCTGCTCGGTGATGTCGAGCGTCACGCCGTTGAGCGCCACCGGCGCGCCGAAGCCGTCGCGCTGCGTGACGCGGCGCGTGAAGATGTGGTGCCACTTGCCGTCCTGGCCGAGATGGCGCGCCTGCACGTCCTCGGCGCGGTTCGAGGTCAGCGCGCGCTGGTAGGTGGCCAGCACCTCGAGCAGGTCGTCGGGGTGGATGCGGGCGCGGATCTCGTCGATCGGGATGCCCTCGGGGCGCGCGTCCATGCCCATGACGGCGGCGGCGCGTCCGTTCATGAACACGCGCTGCGTGACGAGGTCGTGGCGCCACATCGAGACCTCGGCCAGTTCGGTGGCCAGCTGCAGCTGGGCCGCGGCGTCGTCCATCGACGAGGCGAGCTTGAACGTCTCGGTGTCGTCCATCACGATGCCCACCACGTGCTCGGGCAGGCCGTCGGCGCCGGCGATCACCTCCCAGTGCGCCTGCACGCGGCGCAGGCCGCCATCGGCGGTGAACAGGCGGTAGCGGTGCGAGTAGCTGCCGGCCTTCTTCATCGAGTCGTCCAGCACCTGGAACAGCCGGTCCTGCGGCACGGTGGCCTGCGAGATCTGCGCGATCGTCGGCGGCACGCGGCGCGGGTCGATGCCGAAGAAGCGGTACATGTGGGGATCCCACTTGCCCTCGCGCGTACGGATGTTGCGCTCCCACAGGCCGATGCGCGCGTGGGTCTGGACGAAGTCCAGCAGGGACTTGAGGCGGCAGGCCTCCAGGTCGATGCGGGCCTCGTCGTCGCGGCCGATGAGCGTCACCAGGCGCAGGCCGCCGTCGAGCGCGTCGACCTGTGCGTCGCAGTTCAGCGGCGTCTCGTCGCGCCGGAGCAGCCGGCGCCGCGCGAGCGTGCCAGGCGGTGGCAGCCAGTGCGGCCAGTCGGTGTCGGCGAGCAGGGTCTCGAGGGCCTGGCCGATGGCCTTTTCGGCGGGCAGCACGGCCAGGCGCTCGAACGCGGCATTGACCCAGGCAATCGTGCCGTCCGCCTCGATGGCCGCCAAGGCCACCGGCGCCGTGCGACCCCAGGCCAGCAGGCCCGCGGGCAGCGCGCGTCCCGTGGCGGCATCGTCCGGGCCGGGCGCCGCGGGCAGGGCGTTCGGTCGGGAGTGGCCCTCGGGTGCGGACATGGCGTGGGGGTGGGTCGGCGAGACCCGCCAGTCTACGCTCGGCCCCGTCGCGCGGGGCTCGCGCTGTCGCTTCCCGCCACCTGCCCGGACGCGGGGATGGCGGCGCGCGCGAGAATGTGCCAGACCGCTTGCCTCGCGACACCCGTCGACACCCCGCCCATGCCCGATCCGCACGCCCTGATCCCGCCCCCGCTGACGCCTGCCGCCGACGTCGATGCCGCTCTCGCGGGCACCGGCTTCGCCGTGGTCGGGCCGGAGGGCCTCGCGGCGCTGGCCGGCGCGGCCACGGCGGACTTCGACGCCTGGCGGCCGTTCTGGAATCGCCTGCCGCCCGACGCCTACCTGCTCGATGGCGGCAAGTACCGCCAGCGTCGCCACGGGGTGTTCGTCGTCGACGGCGACGCGGTGGCCGCGGCGCCGCATCGCCCGCACTGGCAGCCGGTGGACTACAACGCGCTGCACGGCGGCATCGAGCGCCATTTCGAGCCGATCGAGCCCGGCCTGGCCGGCGACCCGGCGTGGCGGCGACTGCTCGCCGGCCTGGCCGCGCGCGCTTCGGCGCTCAAGGGCGCGCAGCGCTGGTTCGTCGAGGCCCACACGTTCCGCATCGATACCGCCAGCGGCATCGGCCGGCCGACGCCCGAGGGCGCGCACCGCGACGGCGTCGACCTGGTCAGCGTGACGCTGGTCGAGCGCCACGGCATCAAGGGCGGCGAGAGCCGCGTGTTCCAGGCCGCCGCCAGCGCCGGCCTGCGCTTCACGCTGTCGCAGCCGTGGACGACGGTGCTGCTGGACGATGCCCGTGTCATCCACGAGACGACGCCGATCCAGCCGCTGAAGTCCGGCGAGCCCGGCTGGCGCGACACGCTGGTGTTGACCTTCCGCGCCGGCGGCTTCCAGGGGCCGGCGGCCTGAGAAGCTGCCAGGTCCGGGTTCGCGAAGTCCCTGACCGGAAGCGGGCCCGCGGCGGCGCCCGCCGCGCCACAATCGGCCGACCCGACTCGACGCAAAGAGAGCTCATGACCGATCCGAAGCCCGTGGCCGACAAGAACGACGCCGACAAGGCCAGGCAGACGCAGCGCGACGCCGTCGAGAAGCTGCTGGCCGTCGCGCCGATGCGCAGCAGCGGCACGATCAAGCTCGGTGGCAGGAAGCTGGACTACAAGGTCGAGGGCGCGTTCATCCCGGTCGTCAACACGACGCAGACGGACAAGCGCGGCGAGCCCGAGGCCGCCGTCTTCACCACGGCCTACCAGCTGGAACGCAAGTCCGGCGACACGAAGCCGCGGCCGGTCTGCTTCGCGTTCAACGGCGGGCCGGGCTCGGCCTCGATCTGGCTGCAGCTGGGCGCGATGGGCCCCAAGCGCCTGCGCATCGGCAACGACGGCTCGATGCTGCCGCCGCCCTACGAGGTCGAGGACAACCCGCTCAGCTGGTTCGAGCACTTCGACCTCGTGTTCGTCGACCCGCCGCACACGGGCTACTCGATCACCGCGAGCGACGACGCCCGCAAGAAGATGCTGTCGGTCGACGGCGACGTCGCCTGCCTCACCGACGTGATCCGCACCTGGCTGTCGCGCCACCAGCGCTGGACGTCGCCGATCTACGTGGCCGGCGAGAGCTACGGCACCACGCGCGGCGCCGCCATTGCCGACAAGCTGGCCGACCAGGGCGTGTCGCTGGCGGGGCTGATCCTGATCTCGTGCGCGATGGACCTGCAATCCATCGTGTTCGAGGCCCGCAACGACCTGCCGTACGCGCTGTTCCTGCCCGCGTTCGCCGGCGTCGCGCAGTATCACGGCTGCCTCAAGGGGCCGCCGTCGAAGTCGGCCGCCGCGGCGCGCGCGCTGGCCACCGACTTCGTCGAGTCCGACTACCTGCGCGTGCTGCACAAGGGCGCGCGCGCCACCGACGACGAGCGCGCCAAGGTGGCCAGGCGGATGGCGGAGCTGACCGGCCTGTCGCAGACGCTGGTGGAGCATCGCAACCTGCGCATCTCGGACAACACGTTCTTCACCGAGCTGCTGCGCGAGCGCGGCCAGATCGTGGGCCGGCTCGAGGCGCGCGTCGCCGGGCCGATGGGGTTGTCGCGCACGCACGAGTGGGACTTCGATCCGGGCATGGAAGCGCTGGTGGGCCCGTACACGATGGGCGGCATGGGCTACTTCATCGGCACGCTCGGCTTCGACCCGGCGTGGACGTACGAGGTGCTGTCGATGGACACCCACAAGAGCTGGAACTGGAGCCGTGGCGACGTGCACGGCAACTCGTTCTGCTGCACCAGCCCCGACCTGTCGCGCGCGCTGCGCCGCAACCCGCACCTGCGCGTGCTGGTGGCCAGCGGCCATTTCGACCTCGGCACGCCGTCCACCGCCAGCGACTGGTCGCTCGCGCAGCTGGACATCCCCGCCGACGTGCGCCAGCGCGTCACGCATCGGTACTACGACGCGGGGCACATGATGTACACGCGTGACGAGGACCTGCGCAAGCTGAAGAAGGATCTCGCGTCCTGGCTGGACGAACGCCAGGCAACTTAGCGCTGCCGGCGCTGCCGCACACGCATCGCGAACGACAGTCAAGGGAGCGGCGGATCTGGCTCTGCAAGTCCGCTCGCGGAGCGCCCCCTTGGGGGAGTGGAGGCGGCAAAGGACTCGCGCAGCGAGGCGCCGCCGGAACGGCATCCGGCCTGCAAGCCGGATGCTTCCCGAGCGCTCGCGAAGCACCCCCTCGGGGGGCAGCGAGCGTGGGGGCACAATCTCTGTGGATGAAACCCCCGAAAAGACTGCAGCCCCTCGTCGACGAAGGGCTGATCGACTCCGTCGCGCGCCAGCTCATGAGCGGCAAGGAGGCGATGGTGTTCGTGGTGCGCAGCGGCGACGAGACGCTGTGCGCCAAGGTCTACAAGGAGGCAACGCACCGCAGCTTCCGCCAGGCCGTGGACTACACCGAGAACCGCAAGGTGAAGAACTCGCGCCAGGCCCGCGCGATGGCCAAGGGCACGAAGTTCGGCCGCGAGAAACAGGAGCAGGCGTGGCAGAGCGCCGAGGTCGATGCGCTCTACCGCCTCGCCCGCGCGGGCGTGCGCGTGCCCCGGCCGATCAACTTCCACGACGGCGTGCTGCTGATGGAGCTGGTGACGGATGCCAACGGCGACGCCGCGCCGCGGCTCAACGACTGCGAGTTCATGCCCGAGGACGCGCGCCGCCACCATGCGACGCTCGTCAAGGAGGCCGTGCGCATGCTCTGCGCGGGGGTGGTGCACGGCGACCTGTCCGAGTTCAACATCCTGCTGGCCGAGGACGGTCCGGTCATCATCGACCTGCCGCAGGCCGTGGATGCCGCCGGCAACAACCACGCGCAGCGCATGCTGATGCGCGACGTCGGCAACCTCGCGGCGTTCTTCGGCCGCTTCGCGCCGGAGCTGCGCACGACGGAGTACGGCGCCGAGATCTGGTCGCTGTACGTGGCCGGCGGCCTGACGGTCGAGACGCCGCTCACCGGTCGCTACCAGCACCGGCACGACGCCGTCGACCTGCGCGCGGTGATGCGCGAGATCGAGGCCACGCGCGAGGAAGAGGCTGAGCGCCAGCGCCGGATGGCGGGCGACTGAAGACGCGCAGTAACCCGCGCGACACGCCTGGCGCGACCGCGTTCGTAGAATGACGCGTCGGCCCGCCAGGCCGACAGCGTTCTCAGGGCGGGGCGGAATTCCCCACCGGCGGTATCCGTGACTCGTCGCGGGAGCCCGCGAGCGCCTTCGTGTCCGTTCGAGCGAAGGGTCAGCAGACCTGGTGCGATGCCAGGGCCGACGGTCACAGTCCGGATGAAAGAGAAACGCGAAGTGTGAGCTGCCGCATGTCCGCTTGAAACCGGGGAGGCGGCCGCTGCGTTCTCGCGCGCCCTGATTCTGGCAACCACTCCGACGTGAGAAAACCATGAATCAGAAGATGACCCACTCCCTCTCCAACGCCGCCTCCGCGGCCGCCGCCACCAGCGCGGGGGCCCGCATCGCGGTGATCTGCGCCTCCTGGCACACCGACATCGTCGACCGCGCGAAACAGTCGCTGCTCGGCGAGTTCGACCGAAGTCCGACGCCGCCGGGACAGGTCGACCAGTTCGAGGTGCCCGGCGCGTTCGAGATCCCGCTGCTCGCGCAGACGCTTGCGCGCTCCGGTCGCTTCGATGCCATCGTCGCCTGCGCGCTGGTGGTCAACGGCGGCATCTACCGCCACGAGTTCGTCGGCGCGGCCGTCATCGACGGGCTGATGCGCGTGCAGCTGGACACCGGCGTGCCGGTGATGTCGGCGGTGCTGACCCCGCGCGACTTCCACGAGCACGACGAGCACAAGCGCTTCTTCGCCGAGCACTTCGTCAAGAAGGGCGTCGAGGTCGCGCAGGCCTGCCTGATGACGATCGCGGGACTGCGCCGCGCGCAACTCGCGCTGGCCGCCTGAGGGAGAGCCGGGCAGCGAACCGCGCACACCGCCCGTTCCCGCTCGGGCGTGCCCGGTTCGTTCACAGGCGCTAGCGCACGGACGCGAGGAACGCGTCGACCTGCGACGTGTAGTCCGACGCGTCGCCCAGCGCCGCGTTGATTTCCATGTGCGACAGGTCCTCGCGCAGCACGCGCACCCGGCCGCCCAGGCCGTTCGCCTTCGCGGCGAAGCGATCGGCCTGGCCGCAGGATTCCTGGCGGCGCGACGAGCACACCGCCAGCATCGGCGCCGTCGACTGCGTGAGCTGCACGATCGGCGACAGCGCCGCCCAGGTGCCCCGGTCGCTGCCGAACGCATGGTCGTACAGGCCGAAGTGGCGGTGCGTCATCAGCGTCGTCACGTTGAACGCGGCGCTGTCCAGCAGCACCGCGCCGCGCCAGGGCTGCACCTTGGTGGCGGTGCGCGCGCCGGCGGCGATCAGCGCCACCAGGTGCGCGCCGGCCGAATGGCCCGCCAGGATGAAGCGCCTGCCGTCGCCGCCCCACAGGCCGGCCTGGGACTGCGCGAACGCGATCGCCGCGGCGACGTCGTCGGCCTGCTGCGCCACCGGCGTGGGCAGCAGGCGGTCGTTGGCCGAGATCACCACG
>Ga0207689_10003900_pt1 | contig 13582 bp, 12 predicted proteins | sample KBSMisM52_FD_184312 | JGI IMG/M metagenome (GOLD analysis project Ga0207689, IMG submission 184312) | Miscanthus rhizosphere microbial communities from Kellogg Biological Station, Michigan, USA - KBS Miscanthus M5-2 (SPAdes) (version 2) | ecosystem: Host-associated > Plants > Roots >... | reverse complement strand
GCGTCAGAGCGCGCCCCTCGAGATGGGCGATATATTCGACCGTGGCGTCGAGAAACTCGCGATCGTGCGAGATGAGTAACAGCACGCCGGGATAACGTCGCAGCCACTCCTCCAGCCAAAACACCGTATCCAGGTCAAGGTGGTTGGTGGGCTCGTCCAGCAGCAGCACGTCGGAGGGGCACACAAGCGCTTGCGCCAGATTGAGTCGCATCCGCCAGCCGCCAGAGAATTCCGCCACTGGGCGCGCGAGATCGGGTTGGGAAAAACCCAGGCCACCGAGGATTCGAGCGGTGCGGGCGCGGGCGCTGTAGCCATCCATGTGCTGATACTCTTCATGGAGACGCGCCAAAGCATCGCTGTCGTGAGCCGCGTCGGCCCGCGCAAGTTCGCGCTCTACCCGCCTCAATTCGAGGTCGCCATCCAGAACATAGTCCAGCGCGCTCGTCGGCGAAGCGGGCGTTTCCTGCGCTACGTGCGCAAGCCGCAGACCCGGTTGGATTTCCACATCCCCCGCTTCGGGCGACAACTCGCCGCGCAGCAGCGCGAGCAAGCTGCTTTTACCGGTCCCGTTCGCCCCACTCACGCCGATCTTCTGGCGCGGGACAATAGTCAGATCGACCCCGTCAAGCAGGCGTTTCTCGCCCCGTTGAAGGACGACTTGGCGCAAAGTGATCATGAACAGGAGCTAGAGAGGAAAGAAAGGCTGAGCGTGCGTCACCTCCGCATGTCTGGAATTGGCAGATGCGACGCTGGAGAAGAAAACGATGGGGTGGCTGACGGGACTCGAACCCGCGACAACCGGAATCACAATCCGGGACTCTACCAACTGAGCTACAGCCACCAGCGGAACACACCACATCCTAAAGTCGAGGTACGGAGACTTTGCAGGTCCCCGCAACCGGCTGGCGATTCAACGGCATCTGGCCTGCCCGACGGGGATCGAACCCATAACCCCCAGCTTAGAAGGCTGGTGCTCTATCCAATTGAGCTACGGGCAGGGGCGCCGCCATCCTTAAACCCTAAGGGCAAGCTTGGTCGGGGTGAGAGGATTCGAACCTCCGACATCCTGCTCCCAAAGCAGGCACGCTACCAGGCTGCGTCACACCCCGGAAAGCGCGTTATTATGCCCGGCTACGTATTGGCCGGTCAATTTGACCGAAGATAATGCCGACTGCAAGGTACGGGATTGAAAGTTGCTTGCAGCCCTGCCTAATTTCTGCTATAGAAGCGGACTTTTAATTTGTTGGTGAGGCTTATTCGACCCGGTGGTTTGATTCAGCCGGACTTTGACATGACTTTGTGCAGCGGCTTCGACCGTAGTCGACCGCGCACTTTTCTTAACCGATTGCGGGGAATGCAAAAGACCATGGCCGCAGAGTTTCACACCCAGTTCAAGCCCTATCTACCTAAGAAGGGCGAGACCTACATGAATCCCAAGCAGTTGGAGCACTTCCGAAAAATACTCAGCACTCTCAAGGAAGAGTTGGGTCAGGACATCGACCGCACCGTTCACACGATGCAGGACGAAGCCACAATTTTTGCGGACCCGAACGACAGAGCGAGCCAGGAATCCGACATGGCCCTGGAGCTTCGCAATCGCGATCGCGAGCGCAAGCTGATCAAGAAGATCGAAGAAACCATCGGCAAGATCGACGCCGGCGAGTATGGATACTGCGAAAGCTGCGGCATCGAGATCGGGCTCAAGCGCCTCGAGGCTCGGCCCACCGCTACGTTGTGCATCGACTGCAAAACCCTCGACGAACTTCGCGAAAAACAGATCGCGAAGTAGCTACTAGGTTTCCGCACACTGCCCACCAGGTTTCCGCACACTGCCCACTAGGTTTCCGCTCTCATTGTGAGGGCTGCATAAAAAATCACCCGCAGCCCTCTCCTTTCCCATCCCAGCGTCGTTGAGTGTAGTGCGTGCGCCCCGCGTTTTCGCCGGGGCGTTTCTTGTGACCTGCCATGAGGAGAAGCATGATGACGCGTTGGCAAAGAGGTCTTGAATCCGCGGTCGCTGTCTTAGCCGTCGCTGCGTTCGCACTTTCAACGGTACATAGCTGGGCCGATAGCGACGTGACCTACGAGCGCATCAAGAATGCCGATAAGTACCCGGGCGACTGGATGACCTACCACGGCAGCTATAAGAGTTGGCACTACAGTCCGCTGGACCAGATCAGCAGCAAGAACGTCGACAAGCTCAGGATCGCCTGGACCCACTCGATGCCGCGCGCAATCCGCGGTCTGCAATCCATGCCGCTGGCAGCGGACGGTGTCCTCTACTATTCCGGCCCTTACAATCAGGTGTTTGCCCTGGACGGCGCAACCGGCGAGGTGATCTGGTACTACAAGCAAAACCTCAACGAAGACCTCGTCTCAAAGCAGACGCACTCGCCCTACAACCGCGGCATCGCCCTTGGCTATGGCAACGTTTATATGGGTACCTTGGACGGCAAGCTGGTCGCCATCGACGTCAAGACGGGCAAGCTTACCTGGGAGACGAAGCTGATCGACTCGAATAAGCTCACGGTTGGCTTCACCGGAGCACCGCTGCTGGTCAAGGACAAAATCATCATCGGTTCGCAAGGCGGCGAATGGCCGTACCGCGGTCCGATCTTCGGCGTCGACGCGAAAACGGGCAAAGAGGCATGGAAGTTCTACACAGTCGGGGGCAACGAGGGCACGAAGTCGGACGCTCGCAAAACCTGGGGCAACGATTCGTGGCGGACCGGCGGCGGCGGCGGTTGGATGACGGGTGGGTATGACCCCGATACCAATATCGTATGGTGGGGCACAGCGAATCCAGCCCCGCTATACGACTACTCCGGCGCTGACTATAAGAACGCCGGCGCGCGTCCCGGGGACAACCTGTATACCACGTCCGTCATCGGACTCGACCCGGAAACCGGAGAGCTCAAGGCGTATCATCAAGAGCTTCCGCATGACGCATGGGACTTCGACAGCGCGGTGGGCGAGTTCTTGATGCTCGAAAAAGCTGGCAGGAAGTATATGGTCCATCCGAATAAAGGCGGTTTCGTTTTCGTATACGACCGTATGGGCAAACCGCAGAATGTATGGCGACTGGTCAAGAACATCAATTTCGTCCAGGACATCAAGCCTGACGGTACGCTGGTGGGACGTCGAGATTTGACCGAAGGCGATCACAAGGGATTGTGTCCATTCATCGCCGGCGGTATCAGCTGGAATTCAGGCGCCTATGACCCCAGGACCGGCCTGTACTACAAGGTCGGCAATGAATGGTGCATGGACCTGACGGTAAAAAAGACCACTCCGATACTGGAGCCGATGGCTCAACTCAACATAGGAGCCACTTTCAGCTTGGTTCCGCCGCCCGATGGAAAGATTCGCGGCCACATATCAGCGCGCGACCCGCTGACTGGGGCCAAGAAGTGGGAGGTAGAGTTCCCCGAGCCACCGTTGGCAAGTTTGCTATCCACCGGTGGCAATCTGCTGTTCGTCCCCGATCCACGCGGATGGCTGCGCGCACTCGATGCAACCAGTGGCAAGGAGCTGTGGAAACACAACAACGGTCAGGGCCATAATGGCGGCATCATCAGCTATCTTGGCAAAGACAAGAAGCAATACGTTGCGGTCGAAACTGGTTGGGGCGGACTTGCCGGCGATGACTACGCCTCGTTGTTTGGTAAACCTTACAATAGCTTTCCGAAGGATGCCGGCACGCTGGTAGTATTTACGCTTCAGTAAGCGAAGCGGCTGGTCGAGCGTTATGGCAGGGGTGGGCTGATGCCCACCCTTGTTTTATTTTTCCTCTGCAATTGAATGATGATCGCGCTGCAACGAGTAATACCCGAAACCCTTCTCGCAGTCCGCATGCAAGTCCCAGCAACAGTGGCGCAACCCAGCGACAAACAAGGCGAGACGTCAACGGCAAAACCTCGCGATCCTGCTCAAATCTTCGCGACCACCTGCGGCTGGTGTCATCACAAGGGCGGCCGCGAAGCTGGCGAGTGGCCGCAGTTGGTGGGGACCTCGGCGAGCAATGGCGAAATCATCTACCGCATCAAAATTGGGGAAGCCGGTTACATGCCAGCCTTCGGCACCGCTTTTTTCAGAGGAGGAGAGCACCGCTCCACTGTCCTACATAGGCAATTTGAAACCGCGATACAGCAGTATCGAAATGCCAAGGAACTTTATTGGCCCATGCAGTACAAATGAGTAAAGCTCGGTTGTCCGAGCCACGCTGAACCTTCAACTCAAACGGATATGACCCCGAAATGAAGCAAACAGAGAAGAGCATCAATCCCCGCGACATCCGCCATCGGCTGGGCTTGAATCAGCAGGAGTTCTGGGGGCGCATCGGCGTCACGCAGAGCGGCGGATCCCGCTACGAAAGCGGTCGGTCCATGCCCAAACCCGTACGGGAACTCCTGCGGTTGGTGCACGTCGACCAAATCGATGTGCGCAAAATTACACGCGGTGACTTCCAAGTGCTTTCTTACCTGAAGTCTCGGGAGCCGGCTCTGTATAAGCGGTTGCGCCAGCAAGCTACGCAGCCGATTATCCACAAGCGTCCGAGGCACAGAAGTTAGAAAACCACGGCGAGGCGCCGGACCTGAACGGTCGCGTCGGCCGTTCGGGTCGGAAGTGCATTCCCTCCTTGGACTCGGCGTTCGGAGCCTTTCCGCAGCGACGCTCGCGGACAGTTGGTTCTTAAGCGCGATCGTCCTACTGTGGTCACATCCACGAGCCGGGAGCAGGCGTATACTGCATTGACTCTAGTGTCAGCGCCCGCGGCACACCAGACACACGAGATCTCTTTGCCAAAAACCAACTCCGGAGGAGACCATGAAGCTCACTGCAACTTTCGCAGCACTTACGCTGGCGCTGCTTACCTATGCGTCCGCACCCGCTCGCGCGGACGACATTCCAGTCGCCAAAGGCAGCACCACGTCCGGTGACGGCTCTGCTGTCACATTCAAGGGCAGTCCCTTGCCGCTGGCCGGCAAAGCACTCAAGGTGGGCGAGCCACTGCCGGCCTCAACCCTTACCGGCGGCAATCTCGCCCCTGTGAATATCGCGGACAGTAATGGAAAAGTCAGGATAATCAGCGTAGTGCCGTCTCTCGACACGCCGACGTGCGACGCTCAGACGCATGAACTAGTGGAAAAGGATCCGTCGCTGTCGCAAAGCATCGAACTTGTTACCATCAGCATGGACCTGCCGTTTGCGCAAGCTCGCTGGGCACGGGCGGCGAAAGTCAAGAACGTAACCTTCTTGTCGGATTACAAGTCGGGGGATTTCGGCATGAGCACCGGCCTCCTGATACAGCCGTTGCATCTGCTGGCGCGGACGGTAATTGTGGTTGATAAGAACGGGATCGTACGTTATGTGCAAGTCGTTCCAGAGATCACCGAGTTGCCTGATATGCCAGCTGCAATGGCAGCAGCAAAAGCGCTGTAAGCGAGTTCTCGCCAACTCCAGCGTAAAAAGCCCCGCAATGCGGGGCTTTTTGATTGGCGGAGGGTGAGGGATTCGAACCCCCGGTGGGTTGCCCCACAACGGTTTTCAAGACCGCCGCATTAAACCACTCTGCCAACCCTCCACGTTGTCCCACAACGGTTTTGGCTCCCACATAACCTGCACAAATCGCAGGTTAGCGTCCGCCGCATCAAGCCGCTCTGCCAACCCGGCACACGATCCAGCCTCAGCAGGCACGATCATCCCAACGCTGCCATAATACCGTCGGCTGAGGGAATGCGAAACACTTGAAACTTCTCGGTAAGTTCCCTAGTCTTACGTGAGTCTGACATACCCTTGGAGGGGATCCATGCAACCTGACTACTCCGCAACCGCACAGACAACCGTACTGGCGGATGCGCGGCACCGAGTACTGCGTAACACGTATTGGCTGCTCGCTTTGACCCTGATTCCGACGGCCATCGGCGCCATGATCGGTATCAATCTCAACTTCGGGTTCCTGCGCACGAACCCGATCATCGCGACGTTCGCGATTATTGGCATCTTCTACGGGTGGATTTACGCGATCGAACGCAATCGCGAAAGCGGACTCGGTGTGGGGCTGCTGCTCGGCTTCACGTTGTTCATGGGCGTGATTTTGGGTCCCTTGCTACAGGTCGCCCTGCACCTGAAAAATGGAGGGCAATTGGTCGGCTTGGCAGCCGGGGGGACGGCTGTGACGTTCTTCGCGCTAGCCGCAGTGGCGACCACGACGAAGCGGGATTTCAGTTTCCTGGGTAACTTCCTGCTCGTCGGGGTTATCGTCGTGATGCTCGCGGTCGTCGCGAACATCTTCCTTGCCAGCCCGCTGCTGCAGTTGGTCGTTTGCGGCGCATTCGTGCTGCTCAGCTCGATGCTGATCCTCTACCACCTAAGCGCGGTAGTAAACGGTGGAGAGACCAACTACATTTCGGCGACGCTGTCGATCTACATCTCGATATATAACCTCTTCAGCAGTCTGCTGCAGATTCTCATGGCGATTTCCGGGCAGAGGGACTGAGTATCGCAGGCGGCCTCCCCGACCCATTGGTGTATATGGGTTGATGTCCCAGACGCCCTGTCGGTGATTGGCCGGCGGGGCGTTATCGCTCGAACAGGGCGATCGACTCAACGTGCGAAGTGTGCGGAAACATGTTGACGACCCCTGCAGCCCGTAAGCGATAGCCTTTGCCGTGAACCAACACGCCCGCATCGCGCGCCAGCGTGGCGGGATCGCACGAGACGTACACGATGCGCGGTGGCGCTTCCGCGCCGAGCGCTTCGACCAGCGCGAATGCCCCGGCGCGCGGCGGGTCGATTAGGATTTTGTCCAGCTTCGGCAGACGAGCGATCGCTTGCGCTGGCTGTTCGAAGAGATCCGCCGCGAAGATTTGCACGCGCTCTGCTAGCCCGTTGTACGAGGCATTCTGGGCGGCGCGTTCGACCAACTCGCGGCTGCCCTCGATACCGTACACACGCGCACCCCTCCTCCCGAGGGCCAACGTGAAATTGCCCAAACCGCAGAACAGGTCAGCAATAACCTCGCCGTCGGCCGGTGCCAGCATCGCCACCGCACGCCTGACCAGCACGGTGTTGACCGTCTGATTGACCTGCGTGAAATCCGATGACAGGAATCGAAACTCGAGGTCGAATTCTGGAAGGCGATAAGACAGCCGAGGCAAAGCCTTGGTATCGATGCCGCGAAGAGAGTCCGGTCCAGCCGTCTGCAAGCAGATGCCCACCTCGTGTTCAATTGCAAAACGGCGCAGCAGCGCGAGATCGCCTTCGCCTGGCGCGTCGAGAACACGTAAGGTCAACACGTACGTATCGTCCCCAATCGCGATCTCTACTTGAGGAATACGAGCAGCGAGATCCATCGCGGACAACAGTTCGCGCAGCGGCACAATCAGCTCGGAAATGCGTGGAGGCAATATTTCGCACGAATTCATCTCCACTACCCAGTGGGTACGACGCTCACGAAAGCCAACCAGTGCCCCCCCCTTCTTCGCCACATAACGGGCAGACAAACGCGCGCGATGCCGATAACCCCACGACGGTCCATGGATCGGCGAGAGCATCGTCTCGCACTCGACTTTGCCAATACGCGCCAGGTTGTCCTCGAGGATGCGTTGTTTCATTGCGACCTGGGCACGAGGTTCCAGATGCTGCAAGCTACAGCCACCGCATCGATCAAAGTGAGGACATTGAGGAACAACGCGCAGACTGCTCGCGTTGAGAATCCGAGTAGCGTTCGCGAGGTCATATTTGGGGTGCTGCTGCCAGATCTGCAGCTCCACGGACTCGCCCGGAAGGGCGCCGTCGACGAAAACCACTTTGCCGTTGATACGTGCGACCCCGCGCCCTTCGTGATCGAGGGAATCAATGCGAGTCACGCTGCCACTCAACGGGATGCGGCGCCGACGGCCGCGCTTGCGTCCATCGCTCGCGTCCAAGCCGAGAGAAATTCCTTCCAGTGTGGCGCGTTCGATCGCGCGAGGGTCCCACGCACCAGATCCAATTCTTTTTCGTACTGTTCGATTGTGAGCAGGCCACGCATCAATTGAAAGCGCAAGAACAGTAAATAGGTATTGGCCGCATCGGTTTCGCAGTAATTGCGGATCTGTTCGATTTCACCACGTAGGAATGACGCCCAAACCTGGGAGCCGTCCATCCCGAGCTTGCCAGGCAATCCGGCGAGTTGCGCAATCTCATCCAGTGGCGCGCTCGCACGCGGTTGGTACATTGCCATGAGGTCCATCAAGTCCAGATGCCGCATGTGATAGCGGCTGATGTAATTGTTCCATTTGAACTCGCGGTCGTCCTCGCCCATATCCCAATAGCGATGTGCTTTCACGCCGTGCACCAATCCCCGGTAATGAAGCACGGGTAGGTCGAAACCGCCGCCGTTCCAAGAAACGAGTTGCGGGGTGTACTTGTCGATACCATCGAAGAAGCGTTGCACCAGTACGCCCTCCGACTCCCCAGGTTCTCCTAAAGACCAGACTGTGAAGCTGGCGCGATCGCGCAGCGCACAACTGATCGCAATGACACGCTGCAGGTGCAACGGCAGGAAATCGTTTCCCGTGAGCTGGCGCCGGCGCTGGAACGCAAGGTCGGCCACGTCCCGATCGGAGAGACTATCCGGCGCGCCGTAAAGGCGTCGCAGCCCGCCCACATCCGGAATGGTCTCGATGTCGAAAGCGAGTATAGGGGTCATGAACCATCCCGAGTCGAAATGCAGGTCTCACATGTTGCCACATTGAGTTAACAAATCAATGTCGTGGAAGAATCAATGCGAGGTCTCACCGTGCTAACATCTGGTCCAGCGTCGGCCCAATTGGATCTCAGATGGATCTGAGGCGCCAGCCCCATGAGATCCCGGGCACGGAGACCCGACCTCGAAGGAGAAGCAAGCGTGGATAGGCTGACCGGATTCCCACCGGCCCCCATCGATCAATTCGCAATCCCGGATTATGTGCGCAACCAGCGGCTGCGCGAGTGGGTCACCGAAACTGCGCGACTGACGCAACCCCAACGTGTCGTCTGGTGCGATGGGTCGGACGAGGAGTATCGTCGCCTGTGTGACGAGCTAGTCGAGGCCGGAACGCTGATCCGGCTCAATCCCGAGAAGCGACCTGGCAGCTTCCTCGCGCGCTCGGATCCGTCCGATGTTGCGCGCGTCGAGGATCGGACATTCATCTGCAGCGAACGGCCTGCTGATGCCGGGCCTACCAACAATTGGATGGAACCGGCCAGGATGAAGGCGCAACTACAGCGCCTGTTCGCCGGATGCATGCAGGGCCGCACCATGTACGTGCTGCCTTTCTCCATGGGACCGATCGGCTCGCCCATCTCACATATCGGCGTCGAGATTACCGATTCGGCCTATGTTGCCATTAGCATGCGCGTGATGACGCGTATGGGCCGTGCCGCCGCCGAAGCTCTGCCAGAGGACGGCAGCTTCGTGCCCTGTCTGCATTCGGTAGGTATGCCGCTAAACCCGGGCCAGCACGACGTGCCATGGCCTTGCAACAGAGAACACAAATACATCGTGCACTTTCCCGAGGAATGCGCGATCTGGTCTTTCGGAAGCGGCTACGGAGGCAACGCGCTGCTTGGGAAGAAATGCTTTGCGTTGCGCATCGCCTCCGCGATGGGTCGCGAGCAAGGTTGGCTAGCGGAGCACATGCTCATCCTAGGCGTGCAATCGCCCACCGGAGAAAAGTGCTACGTCGCGGCCGCATTTCCGAGTGCTTGCGGCAAGACCAACTTCGCCATGCTCATTCCGCCGCCTGCCTTCGCCGGTTGGAGGATAACGACCATCGGCGACGACATCGCATGGATCAAGCCTGGTGCCAGCGGAACCTTGTACGCGATCAACCCGGAGTTCGGCTTCTTCGGCGTAGCACCGGGCACCTCGAGAAAATCGAATCCGAACGCGATGGCGACAATGGAGCGCAACTGCATCTTCACCAATGTCGCCCTCACTGAGGACGGCGACGTGTGGTGGGAGGAGATGACCGACGCCCCACCTGCTCGCCTCATCGATTGGCAAGGCAACTCTTGGACACCCGCTAGCGGGCGCAAAGCCGCTCATCCGAACGCACGATTCACCGTACCGGCATCGCAGTGTCCATCGATCGACCCTAGGTGGGAGGACCCTGAAGGTGTACCGATTACGGCCTTTGTCTTCGGGGGCCGGAGGACGGACACCGTGCCTTTGGTCTACGAAAGCTTCAACTGGAGCGATGGCGTATACGCGGCCGCGACGATGGGCTCCGAGACTACGGCCGCCGCGGCAGGCAAAGTCGGCGATGTGCGGCGCGATCCTTTCGCGATGTTGCCGTTCTGCGGTTACCACATCGCCGATTACTTCGACCATTGGCTGCAGATCGGGCGCAAGGTCGCAAACCCGCCACGCATATTCTGCGTCAACTGGTTCCGCAAAGGACGAGAAGGCAAGTTCCTGTGGCCGGGCTTCGGTGAAAACATGCGGGTGCTACAGTGGCTCGTGGACCGATGCCATGGGCGCGCAGATGCAGCGGAAAGCGTCCTCGGATGGGTACCCAGGGAACAGGATCTGGAATGGTCGGGACTGGACGGCGCCGCGCGCGAGCGTTTCGAGGATCTCATGGCGATCGAGCGCGACGTTTGGATCCGCGAACTGCTGCTGCACGAGGAACTGTTCGCCAAACTCCAGGACAAGCTGCCCAGGGAACTCACCCTCAAACGCGAGCTTCTACTCGCCAACCTATGCCGCCTGCCAGAACGTTGGACTGTGCCTCAATAGTCCAGGAAGCGCTTCTCGCGCTAGCCAAAGATCCCGGTAGAGAGGTAACGATCGCCGCGATCGCACACGATGGTGACGATCACGGCATCGCGCACTTCAGCCGACAACTGCAGCGCAGCCCACATTGCGCCGCCCGCTGACACACCCGCGAACACCCCTTCTTCGCTCGCCATCCGGCGCGTCGTCTCCTCGGCGTCCTGCTGGCTGACTTCGATGATGCGATCAACCCGCTGGGGATCATAGATCTTCGGCAGATAAGCATCGGGCCACTTGCGAATGCCGGCAATCTGAGATCCCGGCGAGGGATGGCACCCGACGATCTGAATAGCCGGATTCTTCTCCTTGAAGAAGCGCGAGCAGCCCATGATCGTGCCAGTCGTACCCATGCTGCTCACGAAGTGTGTGATGCGTCCGTGCGTGTCGCGCCAGATCTCCGGTCCGGTTCCCTCGTAGTGCGCCCGGGGATTGTCGGGATTTGCGAATTGGTCGAGGATCCGACCTTCCCCGCGAGCCTGCATCTGTTCCGCAATATCGCGCGCCATTTCCATGCCGCCGTCCTTCGGAGTGAGTACAAAACTCGAGCCGAACGCGGCCATCGTTTGTCGCCGTTCCAACGATAAATGCTCCGGCATTACCAGCACCATCTTATAACCACGCATCGCGGCAACCATCGCAAGGGCGATACCGGTGTTTCCGCTAGTAGGTTCGATCAGCGTGTCGCCCGGCTTGATCTCGCCGCGCTGTTCGGCACGCAGTATCATGGACAGGGCCGGACGATCTTTCACCGAGCCGGCCGGATTATTCCCTTCCAACTTGCCGAGAATCACATTGGTGGTATCGCCCGGCATGCGCTGAAATCGAACGAGAGGGGTGCCGCCGACGAATTGCTCGAGCGCCGGGATATCCACTTCTTGTTTAGTCCGCTTTTGCGTCATCGGAGTATTTGATCATTGTGCCAACAGCCATGCGATGTAGCGGGTCACACCATTCTCCACGGTCTGGAATGGAGCCTTGTACCCGATGCGCCGCAATTGGCTGAGATCTGCCTGCGTAAAGCTTTGATAGCGCTCGCGCAGGCCCGCAGGAAAGGCCACGTACTCGATCAGACCTTTCGCGAGCATCTCCTGCAAGCTGAGCGGATCCTCGCCCTGAGGCGAGCGCAAGGCATTTATAGTCGCCACGGCGACTTCGTTGAACGTCTGTGCGCGACCCGTGCCGACATTGAAGATGCCTGACCTGTCGGGATTGGCCATGAAGTGCAAATTCACCCCGACCACATCATCTACGGAAACGAAGTCGCGTCTCTGCTCACCTGCCTCGTACCCGCCACTGCCTTCGAAAAGTTTGACCCGGCCTTCGGCACGATATTGGTTGAAAAAGTGATAGGCCACCGATGCCATGCGCGCCTTGTGCGCTTCGCGCGGGCCGTAAACGTTGAAGTATCGCAATCCGATCACCTGCGCGGTGTTATCGCCCCAGCGTCGGCGCACCAAGCTGTCGAACAGGAACTTCGAGTAACCGTACACGTTGAGCGGTCTCTCGAATTGTGGATCTTCGCGAAAAGTCGAGCCGCCACCATACACCGCCGCCGAGGACGCATAAATGAACGGCACCTCCTCCGATTGGCAGAAGTCCAGCAACTCCGCCGAATAGCGGTAGTTGTTCTCCATCATGTAGCGGCCATCCCCCTCCATCGTATTGGAGCAAGCGCCTTGATGTAGAACGACGGAAATGTCCTCGTCGAAAACGCCTAGCGACAACTTGCGCAGGAATTCTTCCTTGTCGAGGTAATCGGCGATCTGACAATCGACCATGTTGCGGAACTTGTCTCCATTGGTCAGGTTGTCGACGGCAATGATGTCGGTCTCGCCCCGATCGTTGAGTGCTTTGATCAAGTTTGAGCCGACAAAGCCGGCCGCACCCGTGATAACGATCATTCTTCCACCTCGCGGCCGACTTCGGTGCAGGCTAATGCATCTCGATGCGTTACGCCGGAGGCAAAACCCGCCGCACCGGTAACAACAATCATCTTTCCACCTCACGGCAGATTTTGATGCAGTTGCTCACGCGAACAACTCCTGCGGATGGACCACGGCGGTACCGAGTTTGCCCACCACGATGCCAGCCGCCTTGTTGGCCCAGCGTACCGCATCGCCAAGCTCGAGGCCCGCTGCGAGCATAACTCCGAGAGTGGCAATGACGGTGTCGCCTGCGCCACTGACGTCATAGACCTCTTTGGCGTCGGTGGGAACGTGCACGACGTCGCTCTCGCGTACCAGCGTCATCCCCTCCTCGCTACGGGTAATCAGCAGTCCGGATACATCCAGACTTTCGCGCAGACGCTGAGCGCGGGCGATGAAATCGGCTTCGCTCTTCCACGCCCCTGCCACTTCTCGGAACTCGCTGCGATTGGGCGTCAGCAACGTCGCATGACGATATCGCTCGTAGTCATCCCCCTTCGGATCGACCAGCACGATCTTGCCAGCGTCGCGCGCAGCGCGAATCATGCGATCCACGTGCGTTAAAGCTCCCTTCGCATAATCGGACAGGATCACGGCATGCGTTACGGCGAGGCGTTTCTCGAAGTCCGCGAGCTTTGCTTCCAGCGCGTCCGCTGCCGGCAGGTTCTCGAAATCGATACGCAGCAATTGCTGCTGACGTCCAATCACCCGCAGCTTGACGGTGGTGTTTAGGGTGGCGTCCCGGGTCAGCTGCGCACTCACCCCTTCATCATGCAGTAGACGTGCGAGACTATCGCCAGCTTCATCCTGTCCCACGACCGCCAGGAGGTCCACGGTCGCTCCGAGCGCCGCC
>Ga0207689_10003894_pt1 | contig 13597 bp, 13 predicted proteins | sample KBSMisM52_FD_184312 | JGI IMG/M metagenome (GOLD analysis project Ga0207689, IMG submission 184312) | Miscanthus rhizosphere microbial communities from Kellogg Biological Station, Michigan, USA - KBS Miscanthus M5-2 (SPAdes) (version 2) | ecosystem: Host-associated > Plants > Roots >... | reverse complement strand
AATGAGGATGTAGTAAACGCGAACCACAGGCTGCCGGCCAGCAATGATTTGCGATTCAGGGATTCAAACTCTAGAGGAGATCGTTATGACTAACAATGGCTCTGATGAATCGAAGGACATGTTGTATCTGGTTGGCGGCCTGGCTTTTCTGGTTGCAGGGGCGGGCTTGATTATGGCGCACCCCGAAGTGCGCAAACAGGTGCGTGCCGGACTGGATCGCGTACTCCCGGGCGTGCAGGACAATTTAAATCTCGGACTGTCCACCGTAGTCCCCGACTTTCAACGCTATATGAAGATCCGTTCGATGTGACGGACCTGGAGTGCGTTAGTTTGGGGCCCAATTCGAGCGCCGTGGATTCGGTTATGCGAATCAGAAAACGTTCCGGTTGAACAGGTCTGATTAGGATCTGTTTTCATTGGCGCGAAACTCGCGCCTCCTCTTCTAGCGGCATTATTTTCTATGAGCACTGAAACAGCCCCTGAAACAGCAGGCGTCACCGCGGTTGCCTACCGCCTGGCGCCTGAGCAAAGCAAGTTTACTGTGCAGGCGTTCGCCGAAGGTTTGTTTTCAGCCTTTGGCCATGATCCGGTAATTCAAATTCGCTCGTTTAGCGGGGAAGTGCATTTTGTGCCCGGGACTTTTGAGAACGCGTCTCTAAAGATCACAGTTGATCCCAATTCACTGGCTGTTAGTGATGACGTCAAAGAGAAGGACCGTTTGGAGATCGAGCAAACAATGCGGAATGAAGTGCTGGAGACTTCCCGGTATCACGAAATTGTTTTCACCAGTAGCAACATCTCCGTAAACAGATTGGCGCAAGGGCGTTGTCAGGTAAGAGTGATCGGCGATCTGACGCTTCACGGGGTTACTCGAAATAGTATTTGGATCTCGGCAGAAGCAAAGATCAATGAAGACACCCTGCAAGCCAGTGGCAATTTTTCATTGAAGCAAAGCGACTTCGGAATTAAGCCGTATTCCGCAGCCGGAGGTACGATCAAACTGAAGAACGAACTCAAGTTCCTATTTGATCTGGCAGGAAAATCCGTTGGCAGTGCGCATTGAGCCGGGGTGGAGAAGTGTGCAGTTTGCAGAAATCGGATACTTTCGCCGCTCGCTTTTTTCGGACTGCACATGGCCTACTGCCCACTGATTTTAGCTTATGCATGAACTTTCCATCGCCTTGAGCATGATCGAAATGGCCTGCGAAGAGGCGGAGCGCCGCGGTGACGCGCGCGTGCAGGCGCTCCATCTCAAACTGGGAATGCTTTCAGGCGTGGTCAAGGATGCTCTGCTTTTCTCGTACGAGGTTGCCTGCAACGGCACACCTCTCGAAGGCTCGCAGTTGTTAATCGAAGACGTGCCGGTAGTGATTTACTGCTCGCAGTGCGAGGCCGAGCAGCAGCTGGATTCGATTCAACGTTTCTGTTGTCCGGTATGCGGAACACTTTCTTCGGACGTCGTTAAGGGAAGAGAATTGGAATTCGTGGCGATGGAGATTGAAGCAGACGATCAAGCTGAACCAGCAGAGCCACGAAGGGAAACGAACCTCGCAGGAGCGTTTATGTCTTCTTGAACTGGAGTTGGCCAATGCGTACGCAGCCGCGACTGGTTGAAGTTCGACAAAATGTTTTGAAGCAAAACGATGTGTTGGCGCGCTCACTTCGCCGGCGTTTCGAAACGGCAGGCGTCTATGTCATCAGTCTCGTGTCGAGTCCGGGCGCAGGCAAGACCACTCTGCTGGAACAGACGCTGACTAGATTGCGCGAGGGCGGTTACCGTGTAGCCGCGCTGGTCGGAGACCTGGCCACGGAAAACGATGCGGCCCGGCTGGCTCGTAGCCAGGCGCCCGTGAAACAGATCATCACCGGGACTGTTTGCCATCTCGATGCGACGATGGTTGAGCATTCGCTCGATGGTTGGGAACTCGGAGACCTCGATTGCCTGTTTATCGAAAACGTCGGCAACATGGTCTGTCCCTCGAGCTACGATCTCGGCGAAAACCTGCGGATAGTTTTGATGTCGGTAACTGAGGGTGAAGATAAACCCCTGAAGTATCCCACGATCTTTAACACGGCCGACGTTACTTTGCTTACCAAGATGGATCTGGCAGCAGCAGTTGAATTCGATCGCGACACCGCACATCGCAGCATCCAATCAGTTCGCCCCGGCATGCAAGTGCTTGAAGTTTCTGCGAAGACTGGTGCGGGGTTTGATAACTTCCTCGGCTTCCTGGAGTCGCGGATGGGAGCCAGAGCTGTGAGCAAGAGCGGGGGCAAGCCCGCCTTCCTCACTGCAAGTAAATGACGTGGAGTCGACATCAAACCTGGAGTATTAGAGTTCAACTCAGAAGACGTGCAGTAAGGAAGGCGGGCTTGCCTCCGCTCCTTCAAACACCAAAATATGGCGACTCGATCCGAAATACTGGTGCGAGGCATAGTGCAAGGCGTCGGCTTCCGACCGTTTGTTTACACGCAGGCCAGCCGTCTTGATCTGCGGGGCCGTGTGCGTAACAACCCTGCCGGAGTCCTGATTGAGGTTGAGGGCAATCACGGCGACATCGTGCAGTTCGTAACAGATCTTAAAGCCAATGCACCGCCGCTTTCTGCGATTGAGTCCGTCGAATGCAACCACTATCTCCAGCCCGCGGACTATGCGGACTTTGTCATCCTGGAAAGCGTTCACGAGACCGCCAACGCCGGACGAGACGAAAATTTTGTTCCTATCTCGGCTGATGTCGCGACCTGTGACGACTGCCTTAGAGAATTGTTTGACCCCCAGGATCGCCGCTACCAGTATCCTTTCATCAACTGTACGAACTGCGGTCCCCGCTTCACGATCATCGAAGACATTCCTTACGATCGCGCGCGCACAACGATGCGCGAGTTTGAGATGTGCCCCCAGTGTCGCGCTGAATACGAAGACCCCACGAACCGTCGCTTTCATGCCGAGCCGACCGCCTGTCCTGCCTGCGGCCCACAGTTGTCACTGTCGGTGTCGCCGGCGCGAAGCGTCATCGGGGTTACGGATAGTGCCCTGACCGTTGCGCGCAGCTTGTTGCTAAGTGGAAAAATTCTCGCCATTAAGGGCATCGGCGGATTTCATCTCGCTTGCGATGTGCTCAATTCAGATTCCGTTGAACGATTAAGACAACGAAAGTATCGCGAGGACAAGCCGTTTGCACTAATGGCGGCATCGGTTGAGATCATCAAAGAACACTGCCAGGTCTCTCGTGAGGAAGAAGAGCTGCTCTTGTGCGGGCGGCGACCCATCGTGGTGCTGGAAAGAAAACCGGACTCAGCTATTCCGAGGATGGTGGCTCCGGGCCTGAATAACCTCGGCTTCATGTTGCCGTATTCGCCGCTGCACCACTTGCTCTTGAAAGATCTGGACCGGCCATTGGTTATGACCAGCGGCAACGTCTCGGATGAACCGATTTGTTATGGTGACGGGCAGGCGGTTAGCCGGTTGGGAAAGATTGCCGACTATTTCCTGTTGCACGACCGGCGCATACACATGCGGACTGACGATTCAGTTACGCGCGTGCAGGATGGTCGCGAAATTGTTGTACGTCGTTCGCGCGGTTATGCGCCCGGGCCGATCCGGACCAGGCTCCGCTTTGAAACGCAGGTTCTTGCTTGCGGAGCCGAGTTGAAGAATACGTTCTGTCTGACGCGCGATAACTATGCCTTTATCAGCCATCACATCGGAGATCTCGAGAACCTGGAAACGCTGCGCTCCTTCACAGAGGGGATCGATCACTTCAAACGCCTCTTCCATCTGCATCCGGAAGTCATCGCCTACGATCTGCATCCCGAATACCTGTCGACAAAATACGCGCTGGGTATCAACGAGACTTCCATCAAGATCCCCGTTCAGCATCATCATGCGCACATCGCAAGCTGCATGGCCGATAACGAGATCGACGGCGAAGTAATCGGCGTGGCGCTCGATGGGCTCGGCTTCGGCACCGATGGCCGGCTGTGGGGAGGAGAATTTTTTGTTGCCGACTTTGTAGCAGCTGAGCGAATCGCACATTTGGCTGAAGTGCCGATGCCTGGAGGCGCAAAGGCGATTCGCGAGCCCTGGCGTATGGCGGCCGTTTACTTGCAACACTCGTTTGGCGACGAATTTGTCAATCTGGATCTACCTTTCGTGAAGGACCTGGAGCAACGTGGCTGGCCCACCCTTCGCAGTATGATCGCCACGAAAACCAACTGTCCTGAGACCTCAAGCATGGGCCGGCTCTTTGATGCTGTGTCCAGTTTGCTTGGCGTCCGATCGTTCACAAACTACGAAGGCCAGGCTGCGATTGAGTTGGAGGCAATGGCTGATCGCGATTCTGCGGATTCTTATGAATTCAGGATCGGCAGCGATGGGAAGTTAATTGAGGCGGCTGATGTGGTTCGCGCTGCTGTCTCGGATTTGCTTGGCGGCACTGCGCCGTCAGTTGTTTCCGCCCGGTTTCACCGGTCCGTGGCTCGGCTCATTGCAACGATCGCGGACCAGGCAAGGGAAGAGCGAAAGCTCAATCGCGTCGTGTTGTCCGGCGGCGTTTTCCAAAACATTTTACTGCTGCGGCAGACTCTGGGACTTTTGCGATCGAGTGGCTTTGAAGTATTTACACATGCTCGGGTGCCGACAAACGACGGCGGCATATCGCTTGGGCAAGCGTCGATAGCTAATGCGCGCATCAAGTCAGGGAGGATCTAACTAATGTGTCTGGCCATACCAGGAAAAATTGTCGAGATTGTCGACGAGGATAACTCGATCGCCAAAGTGGAAGTCGGCGGCGTGAAGCGCAACATCAACATTGGCATGCTGAGCAAGGAAGAGACGCAAGTCGGCGACTACGTGCTGATACATGTGGGTTTCGCGATGAGCAAGGTCGACGAGAAAGAGGCCGAAGACACGCTGCGAATACTTAAGGAGATTGGAGAATTCGACTTGGAATTTGAGCAGTTTAGAACGGTCGTTGAATAAGGAAGGTCTTTGGACTTGGGTCTTAGGTCTTTGTACTTAGAACTTTGAGCTTTGTGTTTTCTAGTTCGTTATTATCCGGGAATCAGACGAGCAGTCTGAAAGGAACCAAGCACAAAGTTCAAAGTACAAAGTTCAAAGACCTAAGACCAAAGTCCAAAGACCCAAAAAGATAATGAGCAAACCAGTAATTGACGACTTCTCGCGTTCCTTCTATCCGTTTCTCCACGACGAGCAGAAGCGGCCCGCGGATTTGATGGAGGAGATGACCTTCTCTCTGCTGGAGAAGGTGCGCGAGAGTGTGGAAGTAAAGACGGAATTCTTTACCGCGAACAAGGAAACGATAATTGCCGCGGCGCTGGAACTGGCCAAAGCGTTTCACCGCGGAAACAAACTGCTCGTTTGCGGCAACGGCGGGTCCGCTACCGACGCGCAGCATGTGGCGGTCGAGTTTATGCATCCGATCACGGTCGGACGGAAAGCTCTGCCGGCAATTTGCCTGACAAACGATATGGCGATGGTTACGGCGGTGGCCAATGACGTTGGCTTTGATGACGTCTTCAGCCGGCAAATCATCGCCCTCGGGTCGGCTGGCGACGTGTTGTTGGGAATCTCCACCAGTGGCAATTCAGACAATCTATTGCATGCCTTCGCTACCGCGCGCCGCCTGAAGCTCGGAACCGTTGGTTTTGCGGGCGACGATGGCGGGAAGATGGCGGCGGCAGGGGACGAACTGATCGACTTTTGTTTGACGGTGCCCACATCGAGTATTCATCGCATTCAGGAGTCACACGTCGCGCTCTATCACATCATGTGGGACCTGGTGCATACGTTTTTGCAAAGCAAGTCTTTGGACGAGGAAAAAGGAATAGCGGCGGCGGATTCACGCGGCTGAACGCCGATCTGAGCAGAGAAGATAACTGGAAAGAGCAAAATAATTGATTTCATATCCGCGAGAATTCGCGTTCATCCGCGGCTAATTTTCCGGGGGGTTAAAATGAAATTCATTGATGAGTACCGGCAAAGCGATCTCGCCATCAAACTGGCAGAGCAAATTGAGCGGCTGACCGATCGCCCGTTGAAGTTGATGGAAGTTTGCGGCGGCCACACGCACACTATCTTCAAATACGGCATCGAGGATCTACTGCCGCGGAACATCGAAATGATCCACGGTCCGGGCTGTCCGGTTTGCGTCATTCCGTTAGGCCGCGTTGACGATGCCATTTCAATCGCGCAACAACCGGACGTGATCTTTACGACCTTTGGAGACGCGATGCGGGTGCCTGGGTCAAAGACCAGTCTGCTTGATGCCAAGGCCTCGGGCGCCGACGTGCGCATGGTTTATTCCCCGCTCGATGCTTTGAAGATCGCGAAAAAGAACCCGGCGAAACAGGTGGTGTTCCTGGGCCTGGGCTTTGAAACTACTGCTCCTTCGAGCGCTATGACTGTGTTGCAGGCAGCCAAAGAGCAGGTCAATAACTTTAGCCTCTTTTGTAACCACATCACTATCATCCCGGCGTTGAAGGCGATGCTTGACTCACCCGATCTGAAACTTGATGGGTTTGTCGGCCCCGGGCACGTGAGCACGGTAATCGGCACGCGCTGTTATGATTTCGTACCACGCGATTACGGCAAACCAATAGTCGTGACCGGATTTGAGCCGCTCGATATTCTGCAGTCGGTATTCATGATCGTGAAGCAAATCGTGGAGGGCCGGGCGGAAGTTGAAAACCAGTACGCGCGAGTGGTCAATCGCGAAGGAAACAAGCGCGCGCTCGAGGCTTTGTTTGAAGTTTTCGAGCCGCGGGAGTTTTTCGAGTGGCGTGGATTGGGATCGATTGCCCATAGCGGGATGCGTTTGCGTTCGAAGTACGCGGCGTTTGATGCGGAATTGAAGTTCAGCGTCCCGGGATTGCGCATTGCCGACCCAAAGGCTTGCCAGTGTGGTGAGATTCTTAAGGGCGTGAAGAAGCCATGGGAGTGTAAAGTTTTCGGCACGGCCTGCACGCCGGAGACGCCGATCGGCTCGTGCATGGTCTCTTCCGAAGGCGCGTGCGCGGCTTATTATAACTTCGGGCGACTCTCGAAGATTGCGGAGCGGTCGCACACCGCGCCGGCCTGAGTATTTGCAGATTAGGTAGATTACACAGATTGGAAGAGAGCAGGAGTTGTTAGCCAGACACATTAGGTGTTTTGTCAGCCATCATTACTGAATCTGTAAAATCTGTGTAAGCTGCGGATAGAAAGTGTTTGATGTCAAAGGCATTCAGCCCAACACCGCTTTTTGAAAGAGTAGAGCGGGCGCGGCGGAGAAAACATAAGTTTCGTGATACGCAGATCACGCTCGCGCACGGCAGCGGTGGCCGTGCCATGCATGAGTTAATCGAGGGGCTGTTCCTCGAATATTTACGCAACCCTTTGCTTGAAAAGCTCGAAGACCAGGCCGTCTTTGAGGTTGGCGTTAATCCGGGTGCGGGTTTGAACGGAAATGGCCAGGGCCGGACAAGAATTGCCTTTACGACCGACTCTTATGTTGTCGATCCGATTTTCTTCCCTGGCGGCGACATTGGCAGGCTCGCCATCCACGGCACCGTAAATGATCTGGCGATGAGCGGCGCCCGCCCTCTCTATCTTTCCGCCGGGTTCATTCTCGAAGAAGGGTTTCCCATCGACGACTTGAAACGCGTCCTCGCCTCGATGCGTGACGCCGCGGCCGAGGCTGGCGTTGCCGTGGTGACCGGCGACACAAAGGTCGTGCAGAAGGGCAGCGCCGACAAGCTCTTCATAAACACTGCCGGCGTCGGGGTGATTGAAGCGCCGGTAAATCTGTCGGCAACCAGGGCGCAAGTTGGTGACAAGGTGATCTTGAGCGGCACGCTCGGCGACCACGGTACGACCATCATGATCGCTCGCGGCGAACTTGAACTGGAGACCGACATTGAGAGCGACTCGGCGCCGCTGAATTCTCTCGTACAGGACATGCTCGCAGAGGCTGCGAGTGCCGGGACGATAGACCAACTTCATTGCCTGCGCGATCCCACGCGTGGCGGTGCAGCTACAACGCTGAACGAGATCGCCCTGAGCTCCGAAGTGTGCATCGAGATTGACGAAGACCTGATCCCCGTTCGCGAAGAGGTCAAAGGCGCTTGTGAGATACTGGGCCTGGATCCTCTATACGTGGCTAATGAAGGTAAACTAATAGCGGTTGTCAGCGCCGGGTTCTCTGAACAATTGGTCGGTCGCATGAAACGAAACCCAAACGGCGCGGCCTCCTGCATCATCGGCGAAGTCAAGGCGGAGCCGCAAGGGATTGTGGCAATGCGCACAGGATTTGGCGGTACGCGGATCGTAGATATGCTGGTAGGCGAGCAGTTGCCGAGGATATGTTGACCGACCGTCGACGATTTGCCGTGGGTGGCCACCAGGCTTTGCGTGAAAGCAAGAGAAACAGCGAAACTTAAACTTCCAACGCTCGCGGTCGATTTCTATGGAAACTTCGTTCACTTCAGTTGGCACTTTTGCTTTACTCGCCTTAGGTCTGCTCTTTGGTTTGAAACACGCCACCGAAGTGGATCACGTGGTTGCAGTATCGACAATCGTCAGTGAACATCGCAGCGTTTTGCGATCGGCCCTCGTCGGCGGGTTGTGGGGCGTGGGGCACACGGCTGCTTTGATTGTGGTGGGCATACTGGTGTTGGTGTTTCGCGTCGCCATACCACAGAGAGTTGCCAACTGGCTCGAGTTTGGCGTGGCCTTGATGATAATCGCGCTGGGCGTGCTGGCACTCACGCGGGTGCTACGCAAGCGCGCCGACATTCATTTGCATCGACACAGTCATGACGGGCAGTCGCATGTGCACGTCCACTTTCATGAGCGCGGCACTGAACACGCGAATGCGGCATCTGTCGAAGCAGCGCCTGCGCGCCACTCCCATGCGATTGCGTTGATCGGTTTCAAACCACTGTTGGTTGGTGCAATGCATGGCCTGGCCGGATCCGCCGCGCTCACTTTGCTGGTGTTGACCCAAATTCAATCGATCTCGCTGGGACTGTTCTATCTGGCTCTTTTCGGACTGGGTTCGACAGCAGGAATGTTGTTGATGTCTGGTCTGATTGGCTTACCCTTCGCGCTAAGTGGGCGGCGTCTTACAAGTATCAACTACGGATTGCAGACTGTCGCCGGCACAATAAGCATTGCTTTTGGACTTTGGTATGCGTGGGCAGTGGGCAGTGGGCAGTGAGCAGCGAGCAGTTGGAAGTAGTCAGTAGTCAGTAGATAAATTAAAAGCCTTCAGTCCGCTCTTGGAACTGAAGGCTTTCGTTTGTCCTACTTCCTGCCCTTGCGTCTTGCCTGCTACTGTCCGATCGGCGGGTCGGCGACAGTTGCCGGCTGCGAGGCGTTGACGTGGATGGTGTTGCTGTCTGAATCGAAATAGAAGTGGTTCTTGCCAGTCGCGCCCACGCCCTCAGTCACCTGCGGATCCGCATTGACGACATAACCGGGCTGGTTCGTGGTTGATTTGGGGATGGTGCGCATCTGAAATACGTAACCCTCAACTACCGGAGTGGTGCCGGCGAATCGGGTATCCAGCATGTTTTCCTTCAGCATCTCGTCAAAGGTTCCAAACGACGAACGCTGGTGAGAGTTGTAGTAAAGCATCTGCTGCTCAGCGATTGTCCTGAGCGTTTTGATGGCGGCAGCCTCATTGGCCGACTTCACGGCGGCTTTCCAACCTGTCACACCAACAGCTATCAGGATCCCGATAATCGCAATAACGATCATCAGCTCAATCAGGGAGAAGCCGCGTTCGGCAGTGCGTTGTCTTTGATTTGGGCTCATAAAAACTCCTCGCGACTCGTTACACGTATGAAATAAAAGTTAGTTCCTGTAATTGGACCGGGAAACGCCGCTGTGCTCGAGCCGAATCTTAGTTTACTACAGTAGATTCCGAAACGTCATGTAGGCCGAGGACCGTTCGGGCAGGGAGGGTCAGGATTTACGCGATTCACAGTTGAGGGTCGGACGGGTACCTTACAATCTTGTTAATCCTGTAAATCATGTCCAGAGGCCCCTGATTGGTGGGTTAGTCGTTTGAGGTGCGGGAGCGAGTTTTAGCATGTAGAATGAGGGGAATTTGGCGCGACAAGGAAGAAGCAGTCAATGAGACGTCTCGAACCGGTAACAACTCCGCCGCTGGTCATCGCCGATGCGGTCGAAAAGATCGAGCGTCTGCAGTCGGCTATTGAGACGGTCATCAGAGGCAAGCGGGAAGCGGTTCGGCTGGGTATTGTTACCCTGCTGGCCGGAGGCCACTTGCTGATCGAGGACGTCCCCGGAGTTGGCAAAACTACGCTGGCACACGCCCTGGCCCGCGCGCTTCACTGCAGCTTTCAAAGGATTCAGTTTACTTCTGATCTACTGCCGTCAGACGTTATCGGGCTGTCAATCTACAATCAGCACACCGGCGTGTTTGAGTGGAAGCCGGGACCAATCTTCGCCAATGTAGTGTTGGCCGATGAGATTAACCGCACTACTCCCAAGACGCAGTCGGCCCTGTTGGAAGCGATGGCTGAACGTCATGTGACTGCTGAAGGTGTTACCCATCCCTTGCCCTCGCCGTTCGTGGTGGTCGCTACACAGAATCCAATTGAGCACCACGGCACCTACCCGCTGCCGGAGTCGCAGCTGGATCGTTTTATGTTGCGCCTAAGGATTGGCTATCCGGCTATTGATGATGAACGACAAATTCTGCGCGATCGCGAGTACAGCGATCCGCTCGACGACCTCCGACCGGTAATGACCGCCGACGAGATTCTCGAGCTGCAGCAGCGCGTCGCGGATGTTTCCGTTGACGATGCACTGATTGAGTACCTGATGCGTATCGTTGCCGCCACCCGGGATTCGGAGATGTTGGACCTGGGCGTGAGTCCGCGCGCAACTTTATCGCTGTTCCGCGCGGCGCAAGCGCTGGCGCTGACTGAGGAACGCTCTTATTGCATTCCCGACGACATCAAACGACTCGTACTTCCCGTCTTTGCCCACCGCATACTTGTCAGCACCCGTTACGCCTCGTCGATGCGCCGCAGTGAAGAAGCAGAAGCTGTATTGACCGAGATAATGAAGACTGTGAGCGTGCCGCTGTAGGAAGGATGAGGGCGGAGGGATGAAGGATGAAGCAGCGAATGAGAAACGCGATCTGCCTTCACCCCTCATCCATCCTCCTTCATCCCTGGCCCGTTGGCGCAACGCTATCCTCGGAACTTTACTGGTAATTGGCGGGCTCTCTGCCGCAGCCATCACGCTGCTGGCTCGGCAGAACGACAACTACGCACTGGCAGCGATCGCGGCCGTCTTATCGCTGGTTAGCGCAGCCCTAATGCTGATCTTCGTCGTCCCTCCGCTCGCGCGTTCCGCGCGGCTTGAGGTGCGTCGCTTCGATCTCCCAATCGAAGTAACCAGCGGAGGTGCGATCTTCATTCTTATTCTGGCGGTAGTTGGTTTCGCTGCCTGGAACACCGGAAACAATCTCCTCTTCATGATCTTCTCTTTGCTTGCTTCCAGCCTGTTTGTGGGAGGCATTGCGGCGAGGGCGTCCTTGCGTGATCTGATCGTGTCGGCCCGTTTTCCCGATCACATCTTTGCCGGGGAAGCCGCGCCGGTAATCGTTACTCTCCGAAACGCCAAACGAGTGTTCCCTTCATTCTCGATTCTGGTCGAAGCCCGTGGCCCTGGCGAGGTAAAAAACAATAAGAACCGCAGCCGTGGCCCGCGCTTCGTCAAACGCCCGCTGGCTTACTTCACCTACATACCGCGCCGCGCGGCGGCTGAGCAGCGTGTGGAACAATTGTTCCAGAGTCGCGGTCATGTGCTTATCAACGGTTTTGAACTGTCGACCCGTTTCCCGTTTGGCTTTTTTAGATTCCGGCGACGCCTGCGAGCGCGGGATGTTGATATCGTTGTTTACCCGATGCCGCTACCGATTGGCGACGAGCTCCACTTGCTTCCTACCTACGCTGGACGCATGGCTTCGGTAAGACGTGGAGTCGGGCAGGACCTGTTTTCCCTTCGTGATTACCAGCCGCAGGATGATTTGCGACATATCGATTGGAAAGCGACGGCTAGATCGCGCAACCTTACCGTGCGCGAATTCACCGCCGAAGACGAGCGCCGGATTACCATAGTCTTCGATACTCGAGATCTGTCGGATTCGGACGAGGAGAATTTCCTGCCGCGGTTTGAAGCTGGAGTAATACAGGCTGCATCACTTTTGAAGCACTTTGTGGACGAACGTGCCGAGATCAGGCTAATGCTCGGCGAAGAACTGGGCCGTTATGGCAGCGGGTTAAAGCATCTCCATGAATGCCTGCGCCGGCTCGCGCTGGTGAACCCGCAACCGCAGAACGGCGAAGTGGATCTCTCGACTTCTGCTAACGAACCAGCGACCGCTAAGGATGACAACGTGCATGACGAGGACTACGCAATTGTGCTGACCACTGCGCCGCTAGGTTCTATTCCAGCAAAGATTTGGCGCGCGTCGCACGTCATTCACGTGTGAACCCAAATTGGAGAAAAACTTGATAGCTACGCTCTCAAAAGCCGATCCGACTCCAAACCAAAGCTATTCACCAAATACTTTCAAACTCGTAGCCGCCTGTTTTTTTCTGTCCGGCGCCACCGGTCTGATTTATGAAGTGCTGTGGGCCAGAATGCTGGGCCTGGTTTTCGGAGCCACAACGCTGGCGGTTAGTACAGTGTTAGCTGCTTTCATGGGCGGCCTGGCAATTGGAAGCGGGTTGGCTGGACGGCGAGGCGCAGCCGTAAAACGTCCGATCCGCGCTTATGGGTTGATCGAAATCGGCATCGCCCTTTATGCCCTCGCTGTGCCCTTTCTTTTTACCTTCGTCGACAATCTCTACGCCATTATCTGGCAGCACTTCCACCCCGGCTTCTTTGCGTTCAGCCTCTGGCGCTTCCTGCTTTCGTGCGTCATGCTGCTGATTCCCACCGCACTCATGGGTGCAACTCTGCCACTACTATCAGCCGCCCTGCTGCACTCAAACGGACCTCGCTCCACCTCGGTCACCCGGCTATACACTCGCAACCTGGCCGGCGCGATCTGCGGCACCATCGTTGCCGGGTTTTTTTTGTTACCGACCCTTGGAGTGCGCGCCACTATCTATATTGCTGCCCTCATCAACATATTGATTGGCATTGTTTCCATCGTGGCTGACAAGCGAATGGATCCTCAGTCAAGCCCTGGAAAAGACCTCGCGACCGCGAATGCGGAACACCCGCAACCAGTAGAGACAAGGCCGGCAACAGCTGCCGCCGAGGCAAGATTCTGGTTGGCCTGCGCCTTCATTTCCGGGTTTGTCACTATTGCCACCCAGGTTGCCTGGACGCGTCTTCTCACCATGATCGTGGGCTCAAGCACTTACGCTTTCAGTATTGTCGTGGCTCTTTTCCTGATGGGTTTGTCCGCGGGATCATTTGTCATCGCGCGCACAAGCCGAGCGGCGAGATTGCGAGAGACCGTGCTTTGGGTTGAACTGCTGACTGCCGGCTGTGTTTTGCTTAGTCTCGTAATTGCCAACCAGATTCCTGGATTACTAATTAGCT
>Ga0207689_10003891_pt1 | contig 13603 bp, 13 predicted proteins | sample KBSMisM52_FD_184312 | JGI IMG/M metagenome (GOLD analysis project Ga0207689, IMG submission 184312) | Miscanthus rhizosphere microbial communities from Kellogg Biological Station, Michigan, USA - KBS Miscanthus M5-2 (SPAdes) (version 2) | ecosystem: Host-associated > Plants > Roots >... | reverse complement strand
CTGGCAGCTTTATCGGTTTCGAGTTCGCGGAATGAGGGCCCAATTTGCGGCCGTGCTGGCCGAGCGAACGCGTATTGCCAGGGAGATTCACGATAATCTTGCGCAGGAAATGGCGGGGATATCGGTGCAGTTGGAAGTGGTTGCGCGCACGATGCCGCCGGGGGCGGAAAAGGCCAATGCCCAACTGGATCGCGTGCGCATGTTGGTGCGTCATGGGATCGCAGAAGCACGACGCTACGTTTGGGAGTTGCGTTCACCGGCTCTTGAGCATAACGATCTGCCCGCCGCTCTAAGTGAAACTGCGCGCCGGTTAACTGCCGAAAGCCCGGTCGAAGCTCAGGTGCAGGTAAGCGGGACCTTCCGACCTCTGACGCAATTAGTCGAAGACAATCTGCTCCGTATTGGACAGGAAGCGATTAACAATGCAGTGAAACACGCCCAAGCGCAGCAAATCTTTGTGAGCCTCGTGTTTGATGCGCGTCAGGTGCAATTGCGCGTGCGAGACGACGGCTGTGGTTTTGATAGTCAAGTGGCCGACAACGGCGTCAGCGGTCACTTCGGGTTGGTCGGCATGCGCGAGCGCGCGGAGCAGATTGGTGGTACCTTGTCGGTTCAAAGTCGAAATGGTTCCGGAACAGAGATAGTGGTTGAAGTGCCGATAAGTGGTTGAGATCAACTATTCTCTGGGCAACGAAGTTGAGTCAAAACCAGGGGGCTACGAATCATCGAGCCATCCTTTGACAAGTGACTGAACTTCAGAGGTATCAGTCGACGTATTCCCTGGCAAGAATTTCCGATAGGAGTCTTCTATGTTCTGTCCAGTATGCGAAGCTGAATACGAAGCCGGGATTACTCAATGTCCGGATGACGACACGCCTTTGGTGAATCACTTAACTACAGAAAATGCGTTGCACGACCCCAGCGAGGCCAGGTTTGTGTCGCTCTTCTCGTTGGGTTCACCAGCTGAAGCAGAAATGGTCAATGACATTTTGCGCAACAACGGTATTCGATCGGCGGTTCAGTCCGGCGGTAATGACGCGTTCGCGCCGTTGCTTGCGTCGACTTCGGATGCGGCCGTCATCGTCGTTGATGAACGAGATGTCGACAAAGCGGAAGAGATTTACAGCGCTTTCTTTGGCGCCGATACTACACCGCTGACTGGCGGAATTCCTGAAGAGACCGAAGAGTGAGATGTTCGATATGAGCTTGTCGTTTCCGAAGCGAATTAAGCCGCAGATTCACGCAGATGAATACAGATCAGAATTTAGTATTTAGAGCGAGACCCACTCAGGTCTATCACCCCGATCTGCGCTCATCCGCGTGAATCTGCTCAACTCCCTTCGAAAACGACAAGCTGAAGCATATCGGACATAAGATCATGGCGGCGGAAGCGATAATAGTTTTCCTGACGACTCCCAACCGCGAGGAAGCGACTCGTCTTGCGGACATGCTTGTAGGCGCTCACCTTGCTGCGTGTGTCCAGGTCCTACCTGAAATCGAATCTATTTATCGTTGGGAAGGAAAGATTGAACGGCAGTCAGAAACGTTGCTGCTGGCGAAAACAACTCGTGAAAAGTTTGATGAGTTGGAACGGAATGTAAGAGCAGTGCACAGTTACGAGACGCCTGAGATCTTGGCCGTGTCTGCGTCAGCAGTTTCAGAACCATATCTGAAGTGGTTGTCCGATATGCTTTAGCTTGAATATAGGCACAGATTTTCACAGATAAGAACAGATCAGAATTAGTATTTAGACAGCGAGGCTCGCTCAAGTCTATTCCACTTATCTGTGTTCATCTGCGTAAATCTGCGGCTAAATTCTTTCCGGAAACGACAAGCTAAAACATATCGGACATTACCCCGGAAGCCTGATCTCGTCCGAAACAAGCTTGTCGGCTGTCAGCGCACTTTGACTGCTCGTAACGATCTTCACTACCTCTTCCGGAGAATCCGTCACGTGAAACAACTTCAGATCGTGGTCACCGATCTTCCCATCCACTAACACGACATCGCGTATCCAATTCAAGAGGCCGGACCAATAGCTTGATCCGAATAGCACGATCGGAAAGTCTCGAATCTTCTTTGTTTGAATGAGTGTCAGCGCTTCAAAGAGTTCGTCGAAAGTACCGAAACCACCAGGGAAGATGACGAAGCCGAGGCTGTACTTCACGAACATCATCTTGCGAACGAAGAAGTATTTGAAAGTCAGACTCCTTGTTTGATAAGGATTGGGTCGCTGTTCGAACGGCAACTCAATATTGCACCCAATCGAGAGACCGCCTGCTTCGAATGCACCGCGATTAGCTGCCTCCATAATCCCCGGGCCACCGCCGGTGATTACGGCAAACCCTTCCTTCGCTAACAACGCCGCTGTTTCCTGGGCGGCTTTGTAGTCAGGGTCATTGGGCTTTGAGCGCGCCGAACCAAAGATCGATATACCACGGTTCAGAGTCGCAAGTTCGTCGAACCCTTCGACGAATTCTCCCATGATGCGAAACACTCGCCACGTGTCGGTGTGCGTGAACTCATCTGGACGAGGGCTTTCGAGTAGTTGCTCGTCCTGCGTGGTTCCCGGTGGATGCGTTTTTTGTTTGTCGTCCGCCATAGTGTGTGAAACTAAATGCCCATGATGCTGTAGCCGCAATCAACGTAAATGACTTCGCCCGTAATTGCGGACGACATCTGACTGCAAAGGAAGACAGCGGTGTTTCCAACCTCCCGCGCTTCTACGTTTCTTCTTAACGGGGCGCGCGCGGCGTGATGCTTGAGCATTGTGGTGAAGTCAGAGACACCGCGGGCGGACAATGTCTGAATGGGACCGGCGCTGATTGCATTCACCCGAATGTTCTTGGGGCCCAGGTCGTGGGCTAGATATCTAGTACTTGCTTCGAGTGCCGCCTTTGCTACACCCATCACGTTGTAGCCTGCAACAACCTTCTCAGCGCCGTAGTACGACATGCAAACTACACTGCCGCCTTCAGTCATCAACGGAGCTGCAGCACGGGCGAGCTGCGGTAGTGAATAAGCGCTGATTTCGAGTGCGGTTAAAAAAGCGTCGCGGGTGGTGTCGAGGTATTCGCCATCGAGAGCTTCGCGTGGAGCGTAAGCGATGCTGTGAATTAAGAAATCAAGTTTGCCAAATTCTTCGCCAACCTTCTTGAACGTTGCGTCAACCTCCGCCTGGTTAGTCACGTCGCACGCCAGCAAGAGCGAGTCGGACATTGAACCGGCAGTTAGACTCTCGACGTTTTCTTTAAGTCGTTCGCCTTGATAGGTGAAAGCGAGGGTCGCTCCAGCGTCGTGAAGCGCCTGCGCGGTGGCCCAGGCGATTGAACGTTTGTTTGCTACTCCGAAGATTATGCCTTTTTTGTTTTCCAGCATTGGCTACCTTTTCCTATCCTATGGTTCGTCAGCGAGCTGAGTCAGAGTTCCTTCAAACCATTCCTTTTCAGCGTTGTATCTTACTTCCCACTTGTCTAACGAACCACCACGACCTCGATAGTCGATTTCGTATTTCCAATAACCCGGTTTCACCGGATCTTTCTTCATCAAATAATCGGGCCACAAGTTTGTGGTGGTCGAGTGTTTTCCGTTTTCGATCACCTCAAGTTGGAGTGGGTACTGGATCACTCGATCCTGCTTTTCGCTGTAGCCAATGAGTGTCGTTGCCAGCCCCATACACGCTTCAGCGTCGAAGAGAGCGAACTCTAAAGCTTTTCCATCGCCATTGTAGTCTTTCAACAACATGATGGTTGGCTTCACTTCCATAGTTGCAGGCGCTCGGCCTGGGACCTGGTAATAATAACCCTTGCGTATTGCGTAAGGCAGATCGACTTCGTCATCTGGTTCTTCGTAGTCTCTCAAAACTTTAAGGGTATTGATTAAGGTGCTTGTGGACGAGTCGATCAGCGAAACGCGAGTTGGTCCAGAGTAGCAACTGCCACGGGTTTCGTCAGGACAGGTATAAGGGTCGTCGCTCTTGTAATTGTTTGGATTCTTTTTGGGATTGAGCATCCATAACACAAGCCTCCGATTTTGCCGTTGTGCCGCGGTGAGTTGACGCGCTTCGAGCACGACGGCGCCCTTAGGGAGCCACGGATAGTTCACCTGCGCGAACGCAGTCGTCGCCTGACAGATCAACAGACAAGCAAATAGACTGATTCGAATCACGGGATACTATGCGGCAGCAGTTTCCGGAGAGTTAATCAAAGCCTTGTACTCGCCGCTCTCGACCCACTGCAGAATTTCAGAGACTCGCCAAACCGGAAACGGATGACTTAGTCCCGAAGTGATGACATCAGCCCAGAAACGATCAAGGGCTTTTTCGTCGTAGTTCTTCTGGAAGTCGCGAGCCTGGGCGAGGAACTGATCATAGTCGACTTTTGACGCGAAGGTTCCGCCGGCCAATTTCATCATCGTACGTCCGACCACATGTTGGTCTTGAGTGACGAGCAGTGCGGCGCGATCACACGACAGCTCAGCTCGTCGCGCCCATGCGAGGAGTGCGGCGCGCATACTCATCGTCAAGATTTCCTTAACGATGAAAGTAAGCGGCGACGCCAACACCGCAGTCTTGGCCAAAAACTCAATCAGGCGCGCTGCTGTCAGGTAGAGAACGTGCTCCGAGTGGATGTGTCCGACCTCGTGTGCTACGACCGCCAAAACCTCTTCGTCGGTTAATCGCTCAATCAATTGCGAATAGAGGACGATTACAGGCCGCTCAACGCCTCCTGTAAAAGCGTTGACGATAGGGTTCTGCTGTACAAACAAATCAGGCATATCGACGCCTAGCGTCGTACAGGCTATCTGTAGCTTCGCATACAGGTCAGGACATTGCGTCGGCGTTACCTTCACAGCGCTCGCCGTGAAGATCACTCTGATCGCTGACTCGCCGGTTACGGCCAGAAGCTTCTTTAAAGCCGAGTCGATGCCGGGAATCGCTCGCAACGCTGCCAACGCGCGGCGATCGTCAGGATGGATGTATTGGTTCTTGTCGAGATTGGCGAACTTCTTATGAGGGGCGTCCGATAGCAGCAAGCGACAGCGGCCGCACCTTGCGTCGCCACCGTCTGCTCGAAGTTGATTCCGCTGACCGCAGTAGCGACAGCGAATTGAGGGGGTCGAATCGTTAATTAAGTCTTCGTTTTCAGCCATATGATTCTCGCTACCTTTGTTGTTTGAGTATCAGCCAATCATGATTTTGAAACAAGCTGCCGACCTCAGCGAATCGTAACTTCCAGGGTGTAAGTCGCGTTACCACGAGTCGGACTAACGGAGATCGAATAGTCACCGTTCATGGGGAGTTCTCCAGTCCAATCGCTAGCATCTGCTTCTTCTTCAGCGCCGGGCAATCCACTACCGTCAGGTCCGGCGATACTGAAGACGGCATTCTTTTCGATCGAGGTGATGTGCACGATCATAGTTTGACCACCGTGAGCGCCAAGTATGTAGCGATCCTTGGTCGCTCGAACGACGGCACCTTTGAGAACAGCAGTTGTTCGACCGCGCGCAAATTTCACTCGCTGAACCTTCCACGCGTGCGCGGTGACAGCTGAACAGATTAGTAACGTGGTTAACAGGATCGGGAGGTAGAGGCGTCTCATCTTCGGGTTTCTCCTTCAGTGTTTGAAATGACGTATGCCAGTGAAAACCATAGCCAGGCCGTGTTCGTTCGCGGCGGCGATAACTTCCTCATCACGAACCGATCCGCCAGGCTGAATCACGGCGGTGATGCCATGCTTGGCTGCTTCGTCAATACCGTCGCGAAAGGGAAAGAACGCGTCTGAAGCGAGCACAGAGCCCGCGACGGGAAGTTGGGCTCGCATTGCGCCGAGCTTCACGGAATCAATTCGCGACATTTGTCCCGCGCCGACGCCAACAGTTTGACCCTTTCGAGCGTAGACGATTGCATTCGACTTCGTGTGTTTGCAGACAGTCCAGGCGAAGAGTAGCGCTTCTATTTCTTCATCGGTTGGAGTCCGGCTAGTGACGACTTTCAGATCGTCTTTCGTCAGGCGATGATTGTCTCTTGTCTGCATCAACATTCCACCACTAATTTGTTTGAATTCAACTCCGGTTGCAGATTTAATCGAAGGCATTCGGAGCACTCTAAGGTTCTTCTTGGTCTTTAAGGTGTCGAGTGCTGCTGGGTCGTAACCCGGCGCAATGATTACTTCAGTGAATATCTTTGTTGCCTCTTGCGCCGCAGAAAGATCCACCGGACGGTTGAAGGCGACGATTCCACCGAACGCCGAAACAGGATCGGTAGCCAGCGCGAGTTGATAGGCTTCCGTCACATCGTTACCTAAACCAACACCGGCTGGATTCGTGTGCTTGATTATCGCGCAAGCGGTGGAATCGTAGTCGCAAACAAGTTGCCATGCGGCATCGGCGTCGACATAGTTGTTGAAGGACATTTCCTTGCCGGAGAGTAGTTCGGCTTGCGCCAGACCATGGTCTCCGCTGGTTTCATATAGTGCTGCCTGCTGGTGCGGATTCTCGCCGTAACGTAGGTCGGAGATTTTGCTCAGCGAAATCTCGGTGAAGTGAGCAAACTGACTGTCATCTGATTCGGGCGCTTCGGGAAGTTGTTTGATAAATCCATTAGTCAAATTAGAGAACGCCTGCATGGCGTCGACAATCCCTCTGCCACTGGTTTGGAAGTCCGTAGTCTTCCCAGACGACTCTCCGAGCAGATAGGAAGAGACGGCAGCATCGTAAGTTGCGGTGGTGAGAAATGCAGTCCTGGCCAGGGCGGCGCGAGTCATTAAAGTCAGTTGTCCGTCATTTCTTGAAAGCTCAGCCAGCAGCGGTTCATAACTCTCAGTTGAAGTGATAACGGCAACGCTTTGCCAGTTCTTTGCGGCTGAACGAATCATAGCCGGACCGCCGATATCGATCTGTTCAATTGCTTCTTCGAGACTGACTCCTTCTCTGGCAACAGTTGATTCAAACGGGTACAGATTCACGACAACCATATCGAGCGGCTCGATGCCGTGTTGCTGCATCGCGGCTATATGTTCTGCGTTATCCCGCAGGGCCAGTAGTCCACCATGCACTCGTGGATGAAGAGTCTTGACGCGACCATCCATCATTTCCGGAAAACCTGTCAGGCTCGACACGTCGCGTACGTCAATACCAGCGTCGCGCAATGTTTGGGCTGTCCCGCCTGTGCTTATTATTTCGACATTGATAGTTCTGAGTTGTCTCGCAAACTCGACGATTCCTGTTTTGTCGGAAACGCTAATTAGTGCCCGCTTGATCTGACGTAGTCCGTTTGAGTGCTCTGACATGTTTGTTATTTGAGTCTCCTAACTCGTTCGTTAATCCGGTGGGCTCGAACCTTTCTTCGCGGTTGGATTCACAAAAAAATCGTGCTTCTGAGCGTAGCCGAGCTGGGCTGCTGAGTAGACAATGCCAGGGCGGTTCATCTCGATAGAAACTCGATGGGTAATGCCTTCCTTGAGTCCTTCTGCAAGATAGAATCCTACGACATACTGACTCTTCAAGTCCTCCTCGATCGCGTTAAAGATCGGACTCAGATCCTGATCCTTCAGTGGGGAAAGAGCTGATTTTGAGTCACCGAAGAGAAAATACTTGCCTCCTGTTTTATCTGCCAGGTCGCGGAACCCTTTTGTCGGGTCTCTTACAGCCAGACGTCCATCGCGTGGTTCAAATAATGGCACATGGATCACGTAGAACGACACCTGGTTTTCTATCGCTCGCCTGATGACCTCATTCGCTTTGGATCGGCTCGCGTTGTCGAGGCCATCGCTAATTAGAATTACGATTCGGCGCTCTCCTCGAACTCTTGGCAAACTGTCGAAAGTTGTTACCGCTTTGGCTGCCGCATCAAAGATTGCGGTGTGCCTGTTGTTAATGGCGGGAAACCTGAACGCCGAGCTGGCGGCCGTCGTGTCGTTGTCAAACGGGGCGACTAGTTCGGCTGTGTCAGAGAACCTGATCACTGCTACTGATGACCGATCGCTGAAGCGTCCGAAAAGTCCAAGGGCCGCCGTCTGCTGTTGAGCAATAGTCTCTCGCAAGCTGCCGGATTGGTCTAACGCAAACACCAGTGCAACTCGATCTACTCCCGCGGAAAAATACAATCCAGAGGTAACCCCGTCCGGATCCTTCAACCGCAAATCGCTTTCTCTGAGCGCTTCGACGGAGTGACCATGTTTGTCTTTTACCCGAATAGGGAAGAGCAGCAGATTTGTATTGACCCGAATGACGTCGTCGTCATTTGGTGTTTGGGCGATTAGTGTTGAGGAGGCCCCGACGAGCAAAGCGATGCCTATGAACATCGGGAGCATAGGCTTTTGCGACGAGAGAAGGCGAGCGCTCCTGCAAATCAATGACAAGCTGAGCGCGTAGGTAGGAACGAACATTAACCCTTCGGCTAAACGAAAAACCGTCCGAAGAGCAGAATGCTCAGAAGCACAATGATTGTGATTACGATTATCTTGACCAGGCTCACGGCGAAATCCTCAGTATTTCAGGGCCGAGAACGAAGCAACTAGTTGCTTTGACGAGGCCGTATTCTAGAAGCGCGCAGCTTTTAGTGTCAATTAAATCAACCCAACTGGGCGCTTCGAAGCTAATTTCTCACTGACAGAACGGAATACGCCTGCTTTCTTTTTTTGGTTCCGGTTATTTGAACCTGAAACTAAGTCTGCCGCTGAAAAGTCTCGGGTAACCGACATGTGTGCCGCTGAAAACAGATTCGAAATTGCACAGAAAGAGCTCGTTTATTAGGTTTTGGATGTCGAATTGGTCGTTTATTGAAACTCGTTCCTTCTGCATTAGATCGGCCGCAGAGGAGAACCCTCCCTTGATGGGAGTAACGCTGGTGAGGGCGAATTTGGCCATGACGGTGTGCAGCTTCAGCGGTTGTTCCGTAAAGAATGAACGCGATTAGCAGCCAACCTACCACGCGGGTAAGCGCTCGTTTTTGCGTTCTGCATTGCCGAGAAAGCATGCTGGTCACTGTTTGAATTGCTATGCTAGAGTCCGATCAAAACAGACGATGCAAAACTGTACTTAGTGCACCGTCGAGCAATTCAGGGACTGATTTTCCAGGCCAATCGCAGCTCATCGATGCTGTTTCTTTTCAAGATTCAAACAACAACTAGATTTCTGGGTTTACTTCCATTCGTGTTGTGGCTGAGCACCGTTAATTCGAGTGCTCAAACTCCAGGGCCGCAGGTAATGATCTCGGTAATCGGACCTTCTGAAGTAGGTGTTCGGATTGACCTTGGGACACCGAGCAATAGTTGGTCGTTTAGAAATGCCTATGCGGGCACGTTGGATCTGGGTAAGCGCATCGAGAATGTTCAGGCGCGTCGCACAAACGAGTTGATACCGGTGAAGACAGTTGCCGCTGGAGAATTTCGTTCTGAAGCAACCGCAAACACGTTGAGCTACACAGTGAAAATCCCACCCGTTCGTCCCGGCGACCTGGCGCACATCTCTTGGTCAACTCAAGATCGAGGCCTGTTGATGCTGGCAGATTTACTTCCTGAGTCCTTGGCAACCGGAGGCAGAGTCTCGGTCGATTTCAACTTGCCAAAGGGATGGGTAGTCAAGTCACCGTCAAAAGATGGAGATAGTTTCTCTCAGTCAGAGCTGGACAACGCAGTGTTTCTTTTGGGACCCGCAGTACGTTCGAGTTCGAAATCCATTGAAGGCTTGGAACTGAGACTCATCGTCGATGGAGCCTGGGATTTTAGTGATAAGAAAGTCTTGGAGTCAGCGGGTAAAGTGCTCGACTGGTATTTCAAGTTGATTGGTTTCAAGCTTCGTAGCAAACCGACGATCCTGCTGGCGCCTCTTCCAGCCTCAAATTCAGACGCTCGGTGGAAGGCAGAGACGAGAGGCTCAACGATTGTTCTGCTCGTGAATCCTCACGCGAGATTTAAAAATTCGATAGGACAGCTCGGGATCATCTTCACCCACGAACTCTTTCATCTGTGGATTCCAAATTCGCTTGCTTTCAAAGGCGACTATGACTGGTTTTTCGAGGGGTTTACTTTGTACGTCGCCCTCCAAGCTGCTTTGAAATTGAAGTTGATAACTTTTCAGGAGGCCTTAAATACCCTCGCGCGCGTTTATGATTCATACCTCTCCTACTCGGATAACTCAACGCTGATTGAAGCTTCAGAGAGTCGTTGGACGAGCGCCGTTCCGCTTGTATATGACAAAGGGATGCTGGTGGCGTTCCTATATGATTTGACTGTCCGGCTTGAGTCCGGCGGCAAGATGTCGCTGTTGGATCGTTATCGGGGTCTTTTTAATCATTCAGTCGACGAGCCCGCGAATGCAAATGACGTTATAATCCGAATGTTGTCTTCGTCCCCTGCAACCGAGGGTTTTGCTACGTCGTACATTTTGAGCAGGAACCGCATTGAACTTGAAAAGGTTCTGACTTCGTTTGGTTTGCAGCTTAATCTTGAGGGTTCAACTTCGCAGTTATCCGTCCGGAAAGACTTAACCGATCCACAGCGGCAAGTGTTGCGATCGCTTGGTTATCGCAGATAATTTTTGAGATGCAGAGGAGCCCAATGCGCTCGCTTAAAACTATTTTGATTTTGACCCCAGTCCTGACGTTGTTGGGTTGTAGTACGCTTGCTCGCCAGAGTAGCAGTGGTGTGGTTGTCGCCCGTCGTGCACAAATTAGAAGTTCCACTGCCGTTGTCGCGGCGGATCTTCTACAGGTGAACCGCGGAGATCAGGTGCAAATCCTTGATTCAACGGATGTGCCCGACCCAAATGACAATACCAAGAAGGAACGTTGGCTTCGCGTTAGAGGCAGCGACGAAGAGGCGACAGAGGGCTGGATTGAGTCGAGGAACGTAATGCCTGAGGATGTGCTCGACGCTTCAAAAAAATTGGCCAAAGAAGACGAAGGCATACCCGCACAAGCTACCGGGCAACTCCGAGCCAGTTCCAATCTACGCCTAAGCCCAGATCGAAGTGGTAATGAGAACATCATGATGCGACTTGATAGTGGTTCAAGTTTTGACATCGTGGGCTGGAAGCGAATTCCAAAGCCGAAGTCGTCGGAGGCGATTGAGAGCGACGTTGCGCCAAAGGCGGGGAGTGCTCAGCAAGGAAGCGCAAAGTCTGGCCGGCAAAACGAAGAGAACAACGAGCCGGAAGAGACTAATGAACTTTGGTACAAAGTTCGACTTCCGGCTGCCTCATCACCAGCTCCTGCAGGATGGATTTACGGAAAACAAGTTGAGTTATCAGTCCCGAGCGACATTATCTTTTACCGGACTGGTAGAGAGTTCGTTGCCTGGCAAAGGCTCGATGGAGAAGTAAAAAATCCGAGCAGTACTAGTGATAAGGATGTCGCTAAGGAAGTGAAGCCGGGTAGTTGGCTAATTCTTGAGAAGAGCAGTTCCAACCAACCGCACACGCTCGACGAGCCGGATTTCGATCGGATTTATGTACTCGGGTACGACAAACGAAATCAGGAGCACTACACCGCGTACCGAAGTCCGGATCTAAAAGGCTTCCTGCCTGCGAAAGTCGAAGGACAAGGTGAGAACAAGACGTTCACACTTCGATTACAGGATGAGGGGAGCGCAACCAAGGATGTGCAGTACAGTTTGTATAAAGACGCACGCGGGGTGTTGAAGGTAACGCCTCCCAACGTTGTTCCGAAGGACAAAAAACGAAAGTAGCGCTGTTGTAATGGGACGCCCTTTTATTGTCGGAGTTGGAGGGTTTACCTCAAATGTTGGCAAGACGACCTTGATGTGCGAATTGCTAAAAGCGTTTCCGGGGTGGGAAGCGATCAAAACAACGCGCGGGCATTATCGTTCGTGTGGGAAAGATTCAGAGGCATGCTGCGTTAGCCACTTACTCAACCACGAACCGCTGGTTCGCTCCGGCCGTGACGATACCTATGAACTTGGTAAAGACACAGGTAGGTACTGGGACGCGGGCGCATCAAATGTGCATTGGCTTATTGCGACGGATAACCAGATTGACCAGGGGATCAGGGAGGCCTTGAGCCGAGTACGTTCGGAAGGGGTCTTTGTTGAGGGAAATAGCTTTTCACAGTTTGTTGAAACTGATTACTTTGTCATGGTGAAAAGTGCAGGTTCTGACAGCATCAAGAAATCAGCTAAGGCGATAGTTTCGAACGTGGAGTCGGTGTATTTGTCCGAGTTTGGCAGCACAGCCTCTGAGAATGACAAACCTGAGAACCTCATCAACGACCGACCTCCTTTCACCCACATAACCCTTCCTTCTCTTATTCTAGAAGTGCGCCGAGCGCTCACTGATATCGCAGCGGTAGTCCATTCTTAAGTTCTGTGTACAAGTTATGGAGTCTTTGGACCAACTATTGACGGAGTGTGAAGCTCTTCATGGTCACATGTGTGCGGGCCAGCTATTGGGTGCGCGGATGGCAATGCTTGGTTGTAGCCTGGTTGGCGTTAATGAGCCTCGAGGCGTTGATAGAAAGAAGCTGATTGTTTGGGTCGAAATTGATCGTTGTATGGCCGATGCTGTTAGCGCTGTGACTGGGGTGAGGCTCGGAAAGCGAACTCTGAAGTACGTCGACTACGGAAAGGTCGCTGCAACATTTCTTAATACGACAAGTAACAAGTCTGTGCGCATTGTCGCGCTCGAGACTTCAAGACAGCTGGCGAATGATCGGTATCCGGAAATTTCCGATAAGCGGGAGCGTCAATTCAGAGCATATTCGGAAGCTAGTGACGAAGAACTATTTCGAATTGACCAGGTCAGCATCACCCTTGCTGATACGGATCTTCCGGGTAGCCCTCGATCACGAGCTGTTTGTGAGCACTGTGGAGAAGGAATCAACGATGGTCGGGAGGTAGTTACTTCAACAGGTGAAGTTGTTTGTCGACCTTGCCAAAACGGCGCCTACTACTCGCCGAAGAGATCGGGTTGAATCGGATTGTGTAACTTCGAACAATGGCGTTTGAAGGCGCTACCATGCGCTCTCGCGAATTATTTTTGCGAACATCACCTTTGGGTGTTGACAACGGAGATTTAGTCTCTATAATGCGCATTCCTCTTTTGTCAGGGGAATGTCGGGGAACACAACGAAGGCACCTGAATCAGTGCCGCTTTCCTCCGAGAAATTACCAGGAGATCGCGGTGCTTTTTAGTCTCCGGAAATAAATATCCGGAAAGAAGTTAGGGTCGCTTGACAGAGTTTAGTTGGTTGTTTAATATCCCCGTTTGCTTGAGGACAGTTTGAGTCTTCTGTAAGCCAATCCAAAGACAATTTGGAAGCGATCTTTGAAAACTAGATAGAGCGTGTCCGTTTCAAGACCTTTGAGAGTCAAAACGTGAACGATAAAGTTCGCGTCTAAAACTCGAAAGAGTCATTATCGAAACTGAATACGAAAGTAACCAGTATCTGATGATGTTCCAGTGAACAAACTAATAACGAGAGTTTGATCCTGGCTCAGAATCAACGCTGGCGGCGTGCCTCAGACATGCAAGTCGAACGCGAAAGTTTCCTTCGGGGAGCGAGTAGAGTGGCGCACGGGTGAGTAACACGTAGGTAATCTACCTTTGGATGGGGAATAACAACCGGAAACGGTTGCTAATACCGCAT
>Ga0207689_10003889_pt1 | contig 13608 bp, 14 predicted proteins | sample KBSMisM52_FD_184312 | JGI IMG/M metagenome (GOLD analysis project Ga0207689, IMG submission 184312) | Miscanthus rhizosphere microbial communities from Kellogg Biological Station, Michigan, USA - KBS Miscanthus M5-2 (SPAdes) (version 2) | ecosystem: Host-associated > Plants > Roots >... | reverse complement strand
CCCATGTCTCCGGTATAAACCGTTACCTATGTAACCGGTATAGACCTACATTCATTGGCGGAGACGCAGGGATTCGAACCCTGGATACAGGTTTTGGCCCGTATGCTCCCTTAGCAGGGGAGTGCCTTCGACCACTCGGCCACGTCTCCGGTGTTACCGTCCAACCGCGCAGACGCTGCATCTGCGGTGCGGGCTTCGAATCGGCGGCGGCCCGACGCGAAGCAAACGATTTTACAGGTGCGCCGTGACCGGCGCCATCCAGGCCGCTCCGTCAGGTGAATCGCGCGGACTCGACGCCCTTTTCGAGCTCGAACGCCTTGTGCAGCACGCGCACGGCAAGCTCGAGGTACTTCTCGTCGATGACGACGGCAATCTTGATCTCCGACGTCGAGATCATCTGGATGTTGATCCCCTCGCCCGCCAGTGCCTTGAACATCTTCGACGCGAGGCCGACGTGCGAGCGCATGCCGATTCCGACGACCGACACCTTGGCGATATGGTTGTCGCCGATCACTTCGCGCGCCTCGATATGTTTTTTCTCGCGCTCCGCGTTGAGTACCGCCAGGGCCTTCTGATACTCGTTGCGGTTGACGGTGAACGAGAAATCGGTGTGCCCCGACGCGCCGATGTTCTGCACGATCATGTCGACGTCGATGTTCGCGGCGGCGATCGGTCCGAGGATCGCATAGGCGATTCCCGGCCGGTCCTCGACACCCATGATAGACACCTTCGCCTCGTCGCGATTGAACGCAATCCCGGAGATGATCGCTTGTTCCATGTCGTCGTCTTCCTCGTAGGTGATCAGCGTTCCGTTCGACGTTGCATCGGCGTCCTCGAACGACGACAGCACCCGCAGCCGCACCATGTACTTCCCGGCGAACTCGACGGAACGGATCTGCAGCACTTTCGAGCCCTGGCTTGCGAGCTCGAGCATCTCTTCGAACGTGATGCGGTCGAGGCGCCGCGCCTCCGGAACGATGCGCGGATCCGTTGTGTAGACGCCGTCGACGTCGGTGTAGATCTGGCACTCGTCGGCCTTGAGGGCGGCGGCCAGTGCTACGCCCGACGTGTCGGAGCCGCCCCGCCCGAGCGTGGTGACGTTGCCCTGCTTGTCCACGCCCTGGAATCCCGCGACGACGACGATCGTTCCCTCGGCGAGGTCCTGCCGGATGCGCTGCTCGTCGATCTCGATGATCCGCGCCTTCGTGTGCGCGCTGTCGGTGAGGATGCGCACCTGCGCGCCCGTGTAGCTGCGCGCCTTCAGCCCCATCTCGCGCAGAGCGATCGCGAGCAATCCGATCGTCACTTGCTCGCCGGTCGCGGCAACCACGTCGACCTCACGTGGATCGGGATTGGCCGACAACTCCTTCGCCAGCGCGAGCAGCCGGTTCGTCTCGCCCGACATGGCCGACACGACGACGACCACCTGGTGACCGTCGCGGTGGAACCGCGCGACACGCTTGGCGACGCTGCGAATCCGCTCGGTCGAGCCGACCGACGTGCCGCCGTACTTCTGCACGATGAGCGACACGGCGTTACGCGTCGAGCGTGCGGAAGGCGATCGTAGCGTTCGTGCCGCCGAAGCCGAACGAGTTCGACAGTGCGGCGCGAATCTTCATCGGACGCGCGACGCGCGGGACGAAATCGAGATCGCAGTGCGGATCGACGTCGACGAGGTTCGCCGTGGGCGGCGCGATCTGGTCGCGAAACGCGAGCGCCGTGAACACGGCCTCGATGCCCGCCGCAGCACCGAGCAGGTGTCCTGTCATCGATTTCGTCGAGGAAACAGCGAGCTTGTACGCGTGCTCGCCGAACGCACGCTTGACGGCAACGCACTCGGCGATGTCACCGAGCGGCGTCGACGTGCCATGCGCGTTGATGTAATCGATGTCGGTCGTCGCGAGGCCGGCGTTGCGCATCGCGTTCAGCATGCTGCGCGCAGCCCCCCCACCGTCTTCCGGTGGCGCCGTGATGTGATTCGCGTCGGCACTCATCCCGTAGCCGGCGAGCTCGCAGTAGATCTTCGCGCCGCGGGCCTTCGCGTGCTCGTATTCCTCGAGGACCAGGATGCCGGCGCCCTCGCCCAGCACGAAGCCGTCGCGGCCGATGTCCCACGGCCGGCTTGCCGTGGCGGGATCGTCGTTACGCGTCGACAGTGCCCGTGCCGCGGAAAAGCCGCCCACGCCGAGCGGCGATACTGTGGACTCCGCCCCGCCGGCAACCATGACGTCCGCGTCGCCGTACTCGATCAGACGCGCGGCCTCGCCGAGGCTGTGATTGCCGGTCGAGCATGCACTGACGGTTGCGAGATTGGGACCACGGAAGCCATAGTGGATGGACACGAGGCCTGCGACCATGTTGATGATCGTTCCGGGCACGAAGAACGGCGAGATCTTCCGCACGCCGCCCTGCATGTACGCCCGCTGCGTCTCCTCGATCATCGGCAGGCCGCCGATGCCGGAGCCGACGGATACGCCGCAGCGATCCTTGTCGCCGTCGTACCCGTCGAGGCCCGCGTCGGTGATCGCTTCCATGGTTGCGACCAGGCCGTAGTGAATGAACGTGTCGAACCGGCGAGCCTCTTTCGCCGACAGGTACTTCGAAACGTCGAAGCCCTTCACTTCACCGGCGATGCGTGACGGAAATCCTTCGGTGTCGAAACGCGTGATCCGCGTGATGCCCGACACGCCGGCAACGATGTTCGCCCATGCGGCAGCGACGCCGATGCCGACGGGAGAGACGATGCCGAGGCCGGTTACGACAACGCGGCGGCGTGACATGGCGTGACGCGAATGAAGAGGGGCGAATCGTTTACGGTGGCCGCCGCTCGGGTGCCAGCGATCACCGTTCGTTCAGGACGCGGGCTGCGCGACGCAGCCCGCGAAGCGAGGCGCTTATTTTTTCAGGTGGCTTCCGACGTAGTCGATCGCCTGCTGCACCGTCGTAATCTTCTCGGCGTCGTCGTCGGGAATCTCGGTTTCGAATTCCTCTTCGAGCGCCATGACGAGCTCGACGGTGTCCAGCGAATCCGCGCCGAGGTCGTCGACGAACGACGATTCATTCTTGATCTCGGCTTCGTTGACCCCGAGCTGCTCGGCGACAATCTTCTTGACGCGTTGTTCTACGTTTTCCATGCATCTCCTCCCCTGCGAGGGGTCCACAATCGAAACCGACGGATTTTACCAGAGCTTGCCACCGCTCTCCATCGGGACCACTGAAGCCCGGTTTGCGTGCTCGCGCGTACGCACCAGCACAACCGGCCTTTCACAGCATCAGCATCCCGCCGTTCACGTGCAGCGTCGCACCGGTGATGTAGCCTGCCCGCGGGCTGGCTAGAAAGAGCACGGCATTCGCGATGTCGTCCGGCGTGCCGAGCCGACCCAGCGGGATGCGGGCCAGCAGCGCGTCGCGCTGTGGCTGCGGCAACTTCTGGGTCATCTCCGTATCGACGAACCCGGGCGCCACGCAATTGACGGTGATGTCACGACTGCCGACTTCGAGCGCCAGCGACTTGGTGAAGCCGATCAGCGCCGCCTTCGCCGCCGCATAGTTCGTCTGCCCGGCGTTGCCCGAGCTGCCGACGACCGACCCGATCTGGATGATCCGTCCGCGGCGCGCCTTCATCATGCCGCGAAGCACGCCTTTCGCGAGGGCGAACGCCGGCTTGAGATTGGTTGCCATGATCGCGTCCCAGTCGTCGTCCTTCATTCGCACGAGCAGGTTGTCGCGCGTGACACCGGCGTTGTTGACGAGGATCGCGATGGGGCCGTGCCGCGATTCGATGTCGCGCAGCGTCGCATCGACGGCCGCCCCGTCACGAACGTCGAGTCGCAATCCCTCGCCGCGGCCACCCGCGGCCCGCAGGCAGTCGGTGATCGATGCAGCGCCTTCGTCAGTGGTCGCCGTGCCAATCACGTCCGCGCCCGCGTTGGCGAGTGCGAGCGCGATCGCACGTCCGATACCCCGCGTGGCGCCCGTCACAAGCGCGACCTGCCCATCGAGCTCGTGTTGCGCGCTCATCGGATAGAACCCGCGCCAGCCAGCAGGTGCGCGATCATGCTGCGGCTAACGCGCCGCGCGCTTCGTCGAGTGCTGCGCCGTCGGTGAGTGCGTAGCCGTTCAGCGACGGATCGATGCGCCGCGTCAGGCCGGCGAGCACCTTGCCGGGGCCGCATTCGACGACGGCAGTGACACCCTGCAGGGCCAACGACTTGATCGTCTCGGTCCAGCGCACCGGACTCGCCGCCTGCTGCGCGAGTGCCGCGCGGATTTCGTCGGGTGCCGTGTGTGTCGCGACGTCGACGTTGTGAACGACGGGAATCAGCGGCGCACGAATCTCGACCTGCGCCAACCGCGCGGCGAGGCGCTCTGCTGCGGGCTTCAACAGCGAGCTGTGAAACGGTGCCGATACCGGCAACAACAGACCGCGCTTGGCACCCCGCGCCTTCGCCGCCACGATCGCACGCTCGACTGCCGCCTTGTTGCCGGCGATCACGATCTGGCCGGGCGCATTGAAATTCACCGGCTCGACGACCTCGCCCTGCGCCGCTTCGCGACACGCGTCCGCGACCGCCGCATCGTCGGCACCAATGACGGCCGCCATTGCGCCAACGCCCGGCGCTACCGCCTGCTGCATCGCTTCCGCGCGAAATCGCACGAGCGGCACGGCGTCCTTGAAGTGGAGCGCACCCGCCGCCACCAACGCCGTATATTCGCCGAGGCTGTGACCCGCAACGAACGACGGCGCCCTGCCGTCCACCGCCTGCCACACCCGCCAGACGGCTACGCCGGCAGTCAGCATCACGGGCTGCGTGTTGCGCGTGAGGTTGAGGCCCTCAATGGGACCGTGCTCGACGAGACTCCACAGGTCGTCCCCGATAAGGTCGGATGCCTCTGCAAACGTCGCGCGCACGACCGGATGGTCGGCGAAGCCTTCCATCATGCCGATCTGCTGCGAGCCCTGCCCCGGAAAAACGAATGCGACGCTCATGCTCTGATCCTTGATGTTGTGGGTCGCCGCTCCGCGTCGCGCTCACCAGCGAACGAACGCGGAGCCCCACGTGAATCCGCCGCCCACGCCGACGAGCATCAGGTGCTGACCCGTCTTGATGCGTCCGTCGCGGACAGCGACGTCGAGCGCAAGCGGGATCGAAGCCGCCGACGTGTTCGCGTGCAGGTCCACCGTCGAGATCACCTTGGTCAGCGGCAATTCGAGCTTGCGCGCCGTTGCATCCATGATGCGGATGTTCGCCTGATGCGGAATGAGCCAGTCGATGTCGGCGACCGTTTTGCGATTGGCGGTCAACGCCTCGTGGGCCACTTCGGCCAGCACCTTGACGGCGAACTTGAACACCGCGTGACCGTCCATTCGCACGAACGGGCTTCCCGTTACGGCACCCTGGTTCACCTGGCCTGGTACGCACAGGATGTCCTTGTAGCGTCCATCGGAATGCAGATGCGCCGACAGGATGCCCGGCTCCGTCGAGGGCACGAGCACCACCGCACCCGCACCGTCGCCAAACAGCACGCACGTGCCGCGGTCGTTCCAGTCGAGGATCCGTGAATACACTTCGGCGCCCACGACGACGGCGTTGCGCGCAATGCCGCCGGCGACCATCCGATCGGCGATCGCCAGCGCGTAGACGAAGCCGGAGCACACGGCCTGCACATCGAACGCGGGTCCGCCCGCAGCGCCGAGCTTCGCCTGCAGGATGCTGGCCGTGGACGGGAAGATGATGTCGGGCGTCGTCGTCGCCACGACGATCAGGTCGACGTCGGCCGGGGCCAGCGATGCAGCGGCAAGCGCGTTGCGCGCCGCGGCCAGCGCCAAGTCCGACGTCTGCTCGCCGTCGGCGGCCACGTGGCGCTGGCGAATGCCGGTGCGCGAGCGAATCCATTCGTCGCTCGTCGCGACGCGGTCGGCCAGCGCGTCGTTGGTGACGATGCGCTCCGGCAGGTACGAGCCGGTGCCGGCGATGCGGCTATGCATGGGCACGCAGCGGGCCCGACGTGTCGTCCGCGGGCCGCATGGGAGGCATTTCGGAGATTCGCTGGGCGATCTTCTCCAGCACGCCGTGCTCGACCTCGGCCGCAGCTCGCTTCAACGCGTTGGCGAAGGCGAAGGCGTCGGCACCGCCGTGGCTCTTGACGACGACACCCTTGAGCCCGACGAGCGTTGCCCCGTTGTAGCGGCGCGAATCGATCCGGCGCTTGAACGACATCAGCACCGGATAGACGATCGCCGCGGCGATGCGCGTCAGTAGATTGCGTGTGAATTCCGTCTTCAGGAATTCATACAGCATGTGCGCAAGCCCCTCCGACGTCTTCAGCATCACGTTGCCGACGAAGCCGTCGCAGACGACGACATCGGTTGTGCCGCGATAGATGTCGTCACCTTCGACGTTGCCGAAATAGTTGAGCGACGATGCCTTGAGCAACTCGGCCGTTTCCTTGACGACGTCGCTGCCCTTGATGTCCTCGGCGCCGATGTTGAGCAGGCCAACAGTGGGCCGCTCGATGCCGTTGACGGCCCAGACGAGCGCGCTGCCCATCGCCGCGAATTGCACGAGCTGTTCCGACGTGCAGTTGACGTTGGCGCCGAGGTCCAGCACGAGCGTGTCACCGGTCTTCGTCGGCAGTTGCGATGCGATCGCGGGACGATCGATGCCCGGCAGGGTTTTCAGCACGAACCGCGCGATCGCCATCAGCGCACCCGTGTTGCCGGCGGAAACGCATGCGTTCGCGGTCCCGTCCTTGACGAGGTTGATCGCGACGCGCATGGACGAGTCCTTCTTCTTGCGCAACGCATCCGCCGGCGGCTCGTCCATGTCGACCACTTCGGTCGCCGGACGGATCGAGATGCGTCCGCGCACGGCCGGGCGTGCCTTGGCCAACGCCGCCTCCAGCGGCTCGCGGATCCCAACGAGCACGACGCTCGCCTCCGGCGCGGATTCGAGGAATTCGATGCAGGCCGGCACGGTCACGGCCGGGCCGTGATCGCCGCCCATTGCGTCGACGGCTACGGTTACGGACATCGCTTGGCGGGCCGACCGCTATTGCGACGGCAACAAAACCCGGTCGGCAAGCGCTCGCAAGACTGTCGCGCGGCCGCGAATCACCGAGACGTACGCAACGGCCGCGCGCATCGCACGCATACCGCGACGATTACTCGTCCGCTTTTGTCTTGACGACCTTCTTGCCGCGGTAGTACCCGCTCGGACTGATGTGATGACGCAAGTGCACTTCGCCGCTGACCGGCTCGACCGCAAGCGGGGGCTTCTTCATGAAATCGTGCGCGCGGTGCATCCCTCGCTTCGCCGGCGATTTCTTGTTCTGCTGGACTGCCATCTGGTGCTCTCCTGGTTTGACGACCCGCCGACGAGCGCGACGATACGCTAAGACGGATCCTGTTTCATGCTGCACGCATCTTCCGGGTGCCGCGGCGCGAACGGCAGCGCCAGCACCAGCTCGTCTTCGACCAACGCGAGTGGCTCGACCGGCGTTCCGGCCAGCACCACCTCGGCGTCGCTGTCGCCGTCGAGCGCCGCGAGCTCGCGCTCGTCGCGGGCCAGCAGCACGCTCGTCCGCTGGTCGATCGGATACTCGAAATCCTCGAGGCACCGCTGGCACGTCAGCGGCACGGCTCCCTGAATGTCGATCGCCAGCGCCAAGCGGCCCGCCGAGTCGGTCGTACCCTCGATGCGCCACTCGATCTGCGCCGGCCCGTCGCCCAATACGTCGTCGACGCGCGGCAGCTCGTGCGCATCGACCGTGCCTTCGGCGACGCCGCGCTCGCGCGCGAGCTGGAATGCATCCAGCCTGGAACCCGAATGCGCGCGACGCGTGATCATGACCATCTCCGGCCCGGCTGCGAACTGCCGCAAATCGGCGCCGCGCCGGCGGACGAAAAACGTAGAATCATACCGCTTCGGCCGCAAGGTGTCAAAAATGTCTGGAAAAACAACGAAGAATGCTCGACGGCGTCTCGTGCTGGCGTCGACGTCCCGCTACCGGAAAGCATTGCTCGAGCGGCTGCGCATGCCGTTCGATGTCGCGGCGCCGGAGGTCGACGAACGCGAGCTCCCCGGCGAGACGCCCGCGGCGACGGCGTGCCGGCTCGCCGAGGCGAAAGCCCGCGCCGTCGCTGCCCGGTTCCCGACGGCGCTCGTCATCGGTTCGGACCAGGTGGCCGATGCGGACGGCGTGGCGATCAGCAAGCCGGGCGATCACCCGTCGGCGGTCGCGCAATTGCTCGCGCTGTCGGGCCGGGCGATCGTCTTTCATACGGCGGTGGCGCTCGTCGACGCGCCGACGGGTCGGGTCCAGCAGCGGCTCATCGACGTGCGCAGCACGTTTCGGACGCTGTCGCCGGCGGCGATCGAGCGTTACCTGCGTCGCGAAACACCGTACGATTGCGCCGGCGCCGTGAAGTCCGAAGCGCTGGGCATCGCGCTGTTCGAGCGCATCGACAGCGATGATCCGACTGCACTGATCGGCCTGCCGCTGATCGCGCTCATCGACATGCTGCGTGTCGAAGGCGTCGACGTGCTCGCTGACGCCGAATGACCGGCACGCTGTTCCTCGTTCCGAACCTGCTCGGCGCCGTCCCGCCGGCATCGGTGCTGCCCGCACGGACGATCGAGATCGCGCGGAACCTGTCGCACTGGCTCGTCGAGACACCGAAACCGGCGCGCGCGTTCCTGAAATCGATTGATGTCGCGCGCCCGATCGCCGAGCTCACGATCCGCGCGCTGTCCGACGATCCCCCGGCCGACGCGCGGTTCGCGCTCGGCACGATTGCCAGCGGCCATGATGTGGGCTTGCTGTCCGACGCCGGCTGTCCCGGCGTGGCCGATCCGGGTGCTGCGATCGTCGCCGCCGCTCACACGGCAGGCATTCGCGTCGTCCCGCTCGTCGGTCCGTCGGCCGTGCTGCTCGCGCTGATGGCGTCCGGCATGAACGGGCAGCGGTTCGTGTTCCATGGCTATCTGCCGGTAAAACCCGATGCGCGAAGCGCAGCGCTGCGAACACTCGAGCAGCGCTCGCGCGCCGAAGCCCGAACCGAGCTCTTCATCGAAACGCCGTATCGCAATGTCGCGATGCTGGGCGCACTTGCCGACACACTGCAAACGACGACGCGCGTGTGCGTGGCTGCCGACCTGACGCTCGACACCGAGACGATCGAATGTCGAAGCGCCGGCGACTGGCGGCGGCAGGAGCACGCGCGTTTCGATCGCAGGCCGGCGATCTTCCTGCTGCAGGCCGACAGTGCCTAAACCCATCTCAAAATCGGGCGAGCGGTCCGAAGACCGCGAAGGCCCGCAGCGAGCCACGAGATAGTACTTAGACGTACAGTGAGGGGCGAGCGAGGATACGACAAAGGTATCGGATCGCGCAGCCCATTTTGCGAGGGGTTCTAGTCCTTGATGTAGCTCTTCAGCATCCGGTTTTCGAAGCTCTGCTCCTCGAACACCGCTTTCGCGACGTCGTGGAACGACACCACGCCCTGCAGTGTCGATCCGTCCATTACCGGAACGTAGCGCGCGTGGCGCTCGAGCATCGCGCCGCGCAGTTCCATGACGTCGAGCCCGGGGACGGCCATCAGCGGCTCGCGCTCGTAGATGTCGGCGACCGCGGCGTCGCCGAGCTGCCCGCGGCGCTCGGCTAGGGCACGCAGCACTTCGGCGAACGTCAGCATGCCGGCGAGCTTGCCGTGGTCCATGACGACAAGCGAGCCGATGTCGTGCTGGGCCATGACCTCGACTGCCTCGAGCACCGAGCGCTCCGGCGTCGTCGTGAACAGCGTGTGGCCCTTGATGCGGAGTATTTCGCTGACCAGCATCGGATTTCCTTTCGTCCGCTCGAGTGACAACCCGGCGCGTGACCCGTGAAGGCGAGATTACTCCCGGGCCACCGCGCGGCGCAACGCCGGTTGCCGAGCCTCGAAGCTCGCTGCCGTTTCGCACACCGGGCCGGCTTGCCGGTGCCCAAATGACGGCAGACGCTTGCTCCCGGGCGGGCGTTGAGTGCAAGATGGCGCGCAAACCGGCCCCGTCACATGGCCCCGCCACAAGACCGGAGAATCTTCTAAAAAAGCACTCTACTGGAGGACGCACATGGACAGTCCGAATGGCAATGACGCAGTTCTCGATCTAGCTTCCAAGCCTGTCGAGCAGCCTGCACGGCGACGGCTGCTGAAGACCGTCGGCGCTGCCGCCGGCACGGCCGCAATCGTGGGCGCCCCTTTCATACGGAATGCAGCGGCCGCAGAAACGATGACGTGGAAAGTGCAGACCTCGTGGCCGGCGGGCGTCGGCCTGCAGACGTTCAAGACCTGGGCCGGAACGATCAAGGAGAAGACGGGAGGCGAGCTCGAGATCAAGCCTTTCGCGGCCAAGGAAGTCGTCGGTGACTTCGAGTTGATCGACGGCGTACGCAACGGCGTGCTCGAGGCAATGAACTCGTTCACCGTCTACTGGGTCGGCAAGGTGCCCGCGACGGCATTCCTGTCGTCGTACCTGATGGGCCTGCGCTACCCGCACGAGTGGGACATCTTCTTCTACAGTAAGGGCGGCCTCCAGGCGGCGCGCGATATCTTCGCCAAGCAGGGGCTGTATTACGTCAACCGCATTCACCATGGCCCCAACATCATCCACTCCAAGAAGCCTATCCGTACCGCCGAGGACTTCAAGGACCTGAAGCTTCGCGTTCCGGGCGGGATGATCGCCGAGGGATTCGCCGCGATCGGCGCGAAGACGACGCTGTTGCCTGGCGGCGAAGTGTTCTCCGCTCTGGAGAAGGGCACGGTCGACGCAGCGGACTACACAGGACCCGCCGTCAACTGGGATCTGGGGTTCCAGCAAGTCACCAAGTACATCTGGACCGGCCCTCCGGGACTGGAATCGATCTACCAGCCGGTCGACCTGATGGACTTCGTCGTCCGCATGGACGTCTGGAACAAGCTGTCGCCGAAGATGAAAGTGTGGCTCGACGACGAGATCCAGGTCTATTCGAACGAACACCATGCGGCGATCCAGAAGGCCGACATGGAAGCGTGGGGCAAGTTCGAGAAGGCCGGCACCCAGATCAATCGCCTGCCGGCCGAAGATCTGCCGAAGTTCCAGAAGATCGCGGTCCCGATCTGGTTCAAGTGGGCGAACAAGGACAAGGACGCGGCGCGGGTGTTCAAGCTTCAGCTGGATGTCATGGAGTCGCCCACCTGCGGCTATGTGACGCCGGACATGTACAAGGGCTTGAAGCTCGACGTCTGACGCGGTTCGTTTTCCTCCCTTTCGCAACTGCTAAGAAGGCTTGCGGCGGCCGGCTCCGGTCGCCGCAAGCGTATGGACGCGCGCCATGCCCTCACTGACCTTCGTCATGCCGCACTGGCTCTACTGGGCCGGACTGCTGCTCTTTCCGTCGATGGCGCTCTACCTGGTGCGCCGGCAATTGCGCAAGCCGCTGCCGCCCGGTCCCTCGACGTTCATCGCGTATCTGTTCTGGCTGACGTCGGGATTTCTCGGCATCCACCGCTTCTACCTGCGCAGCGCGTACGGAGTTGTCTTCATTCCCGTCTTTCTCTTCATCCTCTATTGCAACGCCGAAGTGCGCGAGGTGCGCGACGACACTTCGCGCACGTTCGCAGCGCTCGAGTCCGCGCAGCACACGGCGCGGATCGCCAAGCCCGACGCAACGAACCCGTCGCCGGAGGCCACCGCCGCATTTGATCGCGCACAGGCCGACGTCAAGAAGTTCCAGACCGAATACGACACGGCGAAGGCGGTCACCGATCACTGGGTGTCGTGGGGACGCTACGGCGCGATCGTGCTGGCGATCCTCCTCCTGGTCGATGCGGTATTGCTGCCGGGCCTCGTCCGAAAGCGTCGCGCGGTGGAAGAAGCGACACCGTACCGCGCAGCCCCGGTCACCGAAGCCCCACCGATCGTCGCCGAGCCCGTGGTTGCGGAAGATCCGACGCTGCACTTCCATTCGCGGGTGACCGATGCCATCGAATGGGTGAACGTGAAAGCGGGAGAGTACGTGGCGTGGTGGTCGCTGATGGCGGTGTTCGTGTACTACTACGAGGTCATCGCCCGCTTCGTCTTCAATTCTCCGACGAACTGGGTGCACGAAAGCATGTTCCTTATGTTCGGCATGCAATACATGCTGTCCGGCGCGTATGCGTACCGCGAGGACCAGCACGTGCGCGTCGACGTCATCTATGCAAAATTCTCGCCGCGCGGCAAGGCGATCGCCGACATCATCACGTCGGTGTTCTTCTTCATCTTCATCGGCACGATGCTCGTCACCGGCTATCGCTTCGCGGGCGATGCCGTCAATTTCGGCGAGCATTCGTTCACCGAATGGGGGATCCAGTACTGGCCGGTCAAGTTGACGATACCGATCGGCGCCGCGTTGCTGTTGCTGCAGGGGATCTCGAAGCTGATCAAGGACATTCTGTTCATTTCGCGCAGGGGAGCGTAAGGCATGGGCATCGAGATCGGCATCGAATGGCTCTCCCTGCTGCTGTTTGGCTCGCTAGGCCTTCTGCTCATGCTGGGACTGCCGATGGCGTTCTGCACCGGCAGCCTTGCAACAATCTTTCTTTACGTGTTCGGCAACAGCGCGGTGCTGAACATGATGCCGTCACGGATCTTTCCGTTCATGACGGATTACCAGCTCTCCGCGGTCCCGCTGTTCATCTTCATGGCGGCGGTGCTGGAAAAGGCCGGCATCATCGAGGAGCTGTTCGACGTCATCTACAAATGGCTGGGATCGGTCAAGGGCGGATTGGCATCCGCGACGGTCGTGGCATGCACGCTGCTCGCGGCGATGGTCGGCGTCGTGGGTGCCACCGAAGTGACGATGGGGATGATCGCGCTGCCCGCGATGCTGCGCCGAAACTACGAGCCCAAGCTCGCGTGCGGATCGCTGCTGGCGGGCGGAACGCTCGGCATCCTGATCCCGCCGTCGGTGATGGCGATCGTCTACGCAGTCGTCGCGCAGCAGTCGCTCGGTGAGCTTCTGATCGGCTCGGTCTTTCCGGGGCTGCTTCTTTCCGGGCTCTACATCGCGTACGTGACGATTCGCTGCTACATCAATCCCGCGCTCGGCCCCGCGCTGCCTGTCGAAGAGCGCGTCGACATGCGCGAAAAGCTGCGCTTGCTGCGCAACACGATCACGCCGGTGCTGCTGATCATCCTGGTGCTGGGCGTGATCTTCGTCGGCATCGCCACGCCCGTGGAGGCGGCCGGCATCGGAACGTTCGGCGCGCTCGCCGTGTGCGCGCTGCACCGCCGGCTCACGTGGGTGGCGCTTCAGGAAGCCGCGATGGCGACGCTGAAGGCGACCGCGATGGTGATGTGGATCTTCTTCGGCGCGACAATGTTCGTCGGCTTCTTCATCATCAAGGGTGGCCAGACGTTCGTCTCGGACATGATCCTCGGCACCGGACTGCCACCGTATGGAATCCTGTTCCTGATGATGCTTATTCTCTTCGTTCTCGGGATGTTCCTCGACTGGGTCGGCATTCTGCTGCTGACGGTGCCGATCTTCCTGCCGATCTTGACCGCACTCACGTTCGGCGGCCTGTTCGGCATCCAGGGCGTC
>Ga0207689_10003888_pt1 | contig 13613 bp, 10 predicted proteins | sample KBSMisM52_FD_184312 | JGI IMG/M metagenome (GOLD analysis project Ga0207689, IMG submission 184312) | Miscanthus rhizosphere microbial communities from Kellogg Biological Station, Michigan, USA - KBS Miscanthus M5-2 (SPAdes) (version 2) | ecosystem: Host-associated > Plants > Roots >... | reverse complement strand
ACAATGACCATCAAGTGTTTTTCTATGTTTACACTTTTATTGTTCATTTGAACGTGAGCGAAGCTGCTTAAAGCGCCCGCAACTACTTGTGCTGATTGATTTAGGGGTCAACCTATGCTAAGCTGCGCCCCGATCCTGCGGCTGCTCAGCGAGTCTGGGCAGCCTTTGTAGATTAGAACCAAAAATGAGCAGCAGTCTTTCAAAAGGCTTGCGAAGATCTACAGCTAGAACAGCGGCGAAGCGGACATCATCCAAGGCCGCGAAGCGCGCTGTTAAAGCAAAGACTGCCTCGAAGCCTAAAGCTAAGAGAGCGACCGTTGCGAAGGCACCCGCGCGAAAGACCGCTGTAAAGGCCACAGTTAAGGCGCGACCAGCGAAAAAAGCCGCACCAGCTAAGCGCGCCGCAAAGAGCCGGAAACCAATCCCAAAGCCGGCAAGCAAAAAAGCCACATCCAAAAAGACTGCGGTTTCTAGAGTCAAAAAGACGCAAAAGGTCGCTGCCGTCAGGGCTCTCAGGCCCGCGCCAAGACACGTTAGTGCTCCACCTCCACCTCGCCAGCCTACGCAGGACGAATCAGCGGCTTTGGTGGCATTCGAGCGCGCCCACAAAGAGTTTGTAAGAGGTCGGTTTGCGGAGTCGCGAAACCAGTTCCGGATTCTCTTGGATAAATATTCACAAGTCGCTGAAGTAGCTGCGCGCGCGCGAACTTACCTGGCGATATCTGAATCGCGCCTTCGCACAGAAAGCATGTTGCCGAAGGATGCCGACTCATTATATGACCGCGGCGTGATTGAACTGAACCGCGGCGAGTATGTTGCGGCTCAAGAAATGTTTGAACGCGCACTAAAGAGGGAACCAGAAGCAGCTCACATTCATTATGGGTTGGCAGCTACCCGCGCTCGGTTGGGTTCGATTGATCTCGCTTTGGAATCCCTGCAGCGCGCCGTCGATTTACAACCAAACTTACGACTTCGTGCTCAACACGACCACGACTTAAATCCGCTTCGAAACGATCCCGACTTCGATCGTCTTATCTTTAGCAATCCCTCATGAATTGATCACTTTAATTCAACCCTTCAACCAAGCAGCAATTGGCCACCTTAAACCTTGTCTATGAGGTATGATTCTGGTCGACTGACTCGAAATAACAATCAATGATTAAAGGTGGTCAAAGACTAGTTGCTCTCGGAGGCGGTACAGGCCTGTCTACACTGCTGGCTGGTTTGAAACAACTGGTTGGCAAGACGGATGACCGAGTTTGGATTGATAGTCTGTCCGCTCTCGTGACGGTTTCGGACGACGGTGGTAGTTCAGGGCGCCTGCGCGATGAACTTCAGATGCTTCCTCCAGGCGACATTCGAAATTGCATTGTTGCGCTGTCGGAAGATTCAAGTTTGTTGTCTCGTCTGTTTAGACACCGGTTTCGAGGCGATGGCGAGTTAGGCGGTCATAGTTTCGGAAATCTGTTTCTCGCCGCGTTGACCGAAGTTACTGGTGACTTTACCGAGGCGGTCAGACTTTCATCTGAAGTCTTGGCGAGCAAGGGACATATCTTTCCGGCGACCATTAGCGATGTGCGCCTGGTTGCGGAACTTGAGGATGGCTCGCTGGTTCGTGGTGAAACGCAAATCTCCGCCTCACGCACTCCAATTCGCAGTCTTCGCTTGGAACCAGAGAAATGTTTGCCACTCCCTCAGGCTCTCAGGGCTTTACGTTCAGCTGATGTTATTACCGTAGGGCCGGGCTCGTTATATACGAGCATTCTTCCTAACTTACTTGTATCGCAAGTTGCCCGCGTAATTGGTACAAGCAACGCGACCAAGATCTATGTGTGCAACCTGATGACTCAGCCTGGCGAGACTGACGGTTACACAGCTCGACAGCACTTGGAAACAGTTAAGAAGTTTGCGCCTGAGATCGAATTCGATTTCGTGGTGGTCAACGATCGCCGAATCAGTAAACAACAAGCTGAACTATATGCAGCTGAAGATGCGTACCAAATCGGAATTGACGATCCACTTGAAGACGCACTCGATCAAACCACTGAGATCATGCGCGCTGACTTACTTGATGAAGGCGAAAAGGTCAGGCATAACTCTGAACGTCTCGCGAGTGTCGTCATTGCCTGCTGCGAGAAAGCTTGTTCTCGACCAGAAGTGACAGTCTAGCCCCAATCACGGAGACTTCCTTGTCACAGCCCCAACAAAATTTGAAGCCCGTAGAAGTTCTGATCATGGCAGCTGGCCTGGGCACTCGCATGAAGTCGAATCGGGCGAAGGTTCTGCACCAGCTCGGTGGCTTGCCGCTGATTACTCACGTATCGCACGCCGCTCAGTCACTTTCTCCCAAGTCAATCGTCGTGGTGGTGGGACACCAGGCTGAAGAAGTTGAAAAGGTTGTTCAAGACGATATAGGCGAACTTGCACGGTTTGCCGTTCAGGCCCAACAGCGAGGTACCGGAGACGCAGTCGAATCTGCGCGAGGCTTACTTGAAAACTCGGATTCGCTTTTGGTGCTCCTGTCAGGTGATGTGCCGATGATTCGCGCGGAAACGCTCAGAAAACTCGTCGAGCACCACCAATCAACAAACTCCGAATGTTCAATTCTGAGCGTACGCCTCGAGAATCCCACTGGCTATGGCAGGGTAATCCGAAACGAGCAGAACTCTTTTGTGCGAATTGTTGAGCAAAAGGACGCCAGTGACGAAGAGCGACAAATCAAGGAGATTAACTCCGGCATCTATTGCTTTGATACTCGGAAACTTTTCGAGGCACTGAAGTCAGTGAAGCCTGCAAATCACCAAGGTGAGTACTACTTAACAGACGTTCCGGAGATCCTGTTATCAGAGGGTGGCGTCGTTACTTGTTTTGTTCACCATGATTCCCGCGAAGTTTCTGGAATCAATACCAGAGCGGAGCTCGCTGAGTTTGAAAACCTGCTTCGTCGCAACACAATTCGCGGATTAATGGTCGACGCAGGCGTAACCTTTATCGACCCGTCACATTCATACATTAGCCCTGAAGCCAAGCTTGGACGCGATTGTGTGATTTATCCAGACGTATCGATCGAAGGTAAATCGGTTATTGGCGAAGGATGTTTGATACGTTCCGGCGCTCGCATCACAAATTCAATACTCGGCAACAACGTGACGGTAAAAGATCATTCCCTCATCGTTGATTCAGAAGTCGGATCGAACTGTTCCGTGGGTCCTTTCGCACATCTCCGCATGAATGCGAAACTCGAAGATAAAGCTACGGTCGGCAACTTTGTCGAGGTAAAGAAATCAAAAATTGGACGCGGCACCAAGGCAATGCATTTGACTTACCTTGGCGACGCGACAATCGGTGAAAACACAAACATCGGCGCGGGAACTGTAACGTGCAACTACGATGGCGTACGCAAGCATGAAACGATCATCGAAGACAATGTTAAGATCGGATCGGATACGATGTTGGTTGCGCCCGTGCGAGTTGGAGCAAGGTCAGTCACAGGCGCCGGTTCAGTCGTTACAAAAGATGTACCGCCGGATTCATTAGTCGCCGGCGTTCCTGCAACAGTTAAGAAGAGTACAAAACAGTCCTGAGTGGGAGCTAATCAACTGGAATGTGTGGAATAGTCGGGTATGTCGGAAACAAACAGGTCGTTCCGCTGATCATCGACGGCCTACGGAAGCTCGAGTATCGCGGCTACGATTCAGCCGGCATCGCGGTCGTGAATGATGGACACGATCTCGAAATTCGACGTGCTGAGGGCAAGCTGCGTAATCTTGAAGAGACGATACGACTGAGCCCGATCGATGGCACTTATGGAATCGGCCACACTCGTTGGGCCACTCATGGTCGTCCCACCGAAGAAAACGCTCACCCACACCGCGACTGTACGGGACGTGTGGTCGTTGTTCACAACGGAATCATCGAAAACTATCTGCAGCTGAAAGAGCGGCTACGCAAAACCGATCATCGATTTGTTACGGAGACGGATACCGAGATCATTGCCCACCTGATCGAGGAATACCTCAAACAAGATCAGACCTTTGAACAAGCTGTTCGTTCAACTGTTGGCGAACTCCGCGGAATCTTTGCATTGGCAATCATCAACGCTGACGAACCCGATACGATTATTGCCGTTCGCCAGGGCCCACCGGTCGTGATTGGCTTAGGCGATCGCGAGTTCTTCGTCGCCTCTGATATCCCGCCCATCCTCCAGCACACACGCGATGTCTTTTTCCTTGGTGACGGCGAGATTGCGATCATCAACAAGGATGCTGTTCGCGTAATCGACTTCGAAGGGAATTCAGTGCAGCCGTCGATTCAACGGATTACATGGGATCCAATTATGGCGGAAAAGGGCGGCTTCAAGCATTTCATGCTCAAGGAAATCTATGAGCAGCCGCGCTCGGTTCGCGACACTGTACAGGGAAGAATTTCGCTCGATAGTGGTCACGTGTTTCTCGATGAAATGGCCAACATCACCGAAGCCGACTTCAAGCGTTTCACTTCAATAAAGATTGCGGCTTGCGGAACGTCGTGGCATGCGGGACTCGCTGGTAAGTACATGATCGAGCAACTCGCTCGCATTCCAGTCGATGTCGACTATGCATCGGAATTTCGCTATCGCAACCCGGTAATGAGCGAAACCGATTTGCTGCTGGTGATTTCTCAATCGGGTGAAACAGCCGACACGATTGCAGCATTGCGTGAAGCGAAAGAACTCGGCGCAAAAGCACTGGCGATCTGTAACGTACAGGGTTCGATGATTGTCCGCGAAGCTGATGGGACTATCTTGACGCACGCTGGGCCAGAGATCGGAGTAGCGTCGACCAAAGCATTCACCGGACAAATGATCGCGCTCTATCTGCTTGGTCTTTACCTTGGTCAACTGCGGGGAGCGCTTTCTCCTGAAGAAGCCATGTTTCACGCTCAGGAACTCGCCGAGTTACCAGTCAAACTCGAACACCTGCTGAATGAGTCGGATGGCATTGAAGAACTGGCGAAAGAGTTTTTCCGTTCAACAGACTTTTTGTATCTCGGTCGGGGGATTAACTTCCCGGTTGCATTAGAAGGCGCGCTCAAGTTAAAGGAAATTTCTTACATTCACGCTGAGGGTTACCCGGCGGGCGAAATGAAACACGGCCCCAATGCGCTGATTGACGAACGTCTCCCGGTACTCTTCATAAACACGCGGGAGGAAGGTAATCGCGCCTCGGAGCTACGTTACGAGAAGACCCATTCGAATATTGTTGAAGTGAAAGCCCGTGAGGGGATTGTGATCTCAGTGTTGACTGAAGGCGATTCGATGTCGTCGATGGTTTCAGATCACGTAATCGAAATTCCGCAAGCGAGTGATCTGCTGTCGCCGATTCTTTCGATAATCCCGCTACAGTTGTTGGCTTATCACATTGCAGTTCGAAGAGGCTGTGATGTGGATCAGCCGAGGAATCTAGCCAAGTCCGTGACTGTGGAATAGCCCGCTTGGTCAGTCTTTATGGGCTTTAGCGCGTCTTCTTTCCCCCGGCAACGACAAGCTAAAGCATATCGGATATCCAGGCGTCCACGCCTGACTACTGCTTCACCACTGCAAGCACAGCGACCGCACCCGTAGTTCGCGTTTCGGTTCTTGAGCGAACCAACGCGTTACCTACAAATTCCGCAATCACTACCCGTCCTTCGCCTCGCTGAAACTCGTACGTAGAAACTGTCTTGCCGCTCTCAGTGCGTTCCGAAACGCTCAACGGTTCTCCCAACAACTTGACGACTTCCTCAGTCTTCAAGCCTTTTTCCAGGTAGGTAGTCCGTGGCCCGACATGAACAACACCATTCCTTACATAACCTGCAGCGTAAGTTGACGATTCCTGAAGTCGCGCGGAAGTCTTGTCTGCCTCAGTGAACTCAATATACCTGGTCAACGCATCCACCAAACTTGCGGGCGTCAACATCCACGACTCAACCCGAGCAAAGTGAATATTGAACCTTGATCGGTCAGCAAACTGCACTTCGATTTGATTGTTCTTAACTTTGACCTGGGTGATGGTGGCAGCTTCGGACCGTCTAATCGAAACACCATTCTTCTTTAGTCGCTGGTTGTATTCGTTGTAGTCGAGGGATTGTGCACGTTCCGGGTACACATTGACGCCTTCAGTCGAGGCAGGCATATCGATCCTGAAAGTCACGGACTTTCCTTCAAAGTAGGACTTGAGATCGCCTTCAGACTGGGCTGAAACCGTAAAAGCTAACGAAGTAAGTAAGAATAAGATAGCAACTATCCGAGTCATGAATTTCCTTTCCATCCGGCCCTCTGGGCGATTGGCGCGGACACCACGCTTTCCGGTTGCGCGTCCCCATTCTGCCCGCCAATCACAATCGCCCATTTCGCCCCCCAACGACATAACGCGCAAACCAAAGGCAAAAAGGACCAATGGTCGCAAACTTCCAGAAAAAGATGTCCGATATGCGTCTGTCTTGTCGTCGTCACCACTTGGCGCTAGCCACGATTGAAGCAGCTCGTAACCAAATGACGACGACAAGCTAAAGCATATCGGACATCTGCGACTCAAACCTCTTATCGACTATTCTGAGCATTCCTCTTCGCAAACTGTCAGAAATAGCCGAAGAGGCAAATAGATGCAGATCAACGGAAACTGGATTGCTGTTCATTTCAGCGTTTTCTCTGATCTGCTCTATTCGGCGTAAATCTGCAGCTAAATCGATCTATTCTTTTGATGCCCGGGCCTTTTCGGTTTCCAGCAACCGTCTCTTGCGCTCCAATCCCCAACGATAACCACCCAAACTCTTGTCTTCCCGCACAACTCGGTGACACGGAATTACGAGTGCCACTGGATTGGTCGCACACGCATGACCGACGGCACGAACTGCTCCGGGATTGCCAAGTGCTTTGGCAACGTCGCCGTACGACACGGTCTCTCCATAAGGAATCGCTCTAAGCTTTTCCCAGACCTGTCGTTGAAATGCGGTAGCCCGAATGTCCAAGGGCAAGTTGAGGTGTGGTTCCCTGGCTGCAAGGTGTTTGAGCACTATTCCAACTGTATTACGTAGTCTTGGGTCGGCCCGCAAAATGTTCGCCTCCGAAAATTCTTCTTTCAAGGCTTTCTCCAGTTGTTTATCCGTATCTCCCATCATCACCGAACACACACCTCGTTCCGTCATAGCAACCAGTAAACGACCCAGCGGGGAGTCGACGATCGAGTAACTAATGTTTACTCCCCGGCCGCCACGACTATACGTCGCCGGTGTCATCCCGAGTTCGTCAGATGCGTTTTCGTAAAGACGACTACTCGAGTTGAAACCCGAATCGTAGAGTGCAGTCGTGACTGACTTCCCTTCCTTCACCGCTGTTTTGAAGTTGCCGAATCGTCTCGCCGCCAGGTATTGCCGCGGACTAATTCCCATGATGCTCTTAAACGTCCGTTGAAGATGAAACACACTGACTCCAGTCCTGGCTGCCAGGTCAGCAAGTTTGACTGCGTCCGAATCGCCCTCGTCGAGATAGCGGCAAACCTTCTGCACCATCTCGATCTGGGGATCCATTACCCTCGCTCGTTTTGGTTCACATCTCAGGCACGCGCGAAAGCCAGCTTGCTCCGCCGCCTCCGGCAGTGAGTAAAAACTAACATGGTCGCGATTAGCACGCCGTGAAGGACACGATGGTCGACAGTAGATTTTTGTTGAACTCACTGCGAACACAAACTGGCCGTCATAACGGGCGTCTTTCGCAACAACAGCCTGCCAGAGTTCGTCTTCAGTCGATGTGATATGGGAATCTGATTTCAAAGCGAGTCTCACGTCTGCGTCCTCCAGTATGTTTAATCTGGATTGGATCGTAAAGCACCCACGAAGATCTATCTATCCGCTTCTTGCGGTCAAATTAATGTCCGATATGCTGGTTTATGTCCGATATGCTTTAGCTTGTCGCATCACTCCCCAACGGCTATCTACGATCACGGAGTCTCGTAACAGATCACGACGACAAGCTGAAGCATATCGGACAATTGCTTTGAGTGAGTTGATCGTATAAATTCACTCCGAAATCGATCACATGCAACACCCAAATATTCTCGAACTCTCGCGGTCGGCTCTCCTCATCATCGACATGCAGGAGGCTTTTCGCGCCAGCATCAAGGACTTCGACAAATTCGCGCAGCGCATTGCTGTAGCAACCCAGGCTGCCCGCCTGCTCAACATGCCCCTTCTAGTTACCGAACAGTACCCGAAGGGCCTGGGTCACACCGCTTCTGAAATCGCTGCTGTGTTGCCGGAAAATGTCGAGATAATCGAAAAGACTGCTTTTAGCTCATGTGGTGCTCAACAATTTCAGACAAAACTCCAAGCACTAAACATCAAACAGGTAATTGTTTCGGGTCTCGAGGCTCACATCTGCGTCAATCAAACCGTTCATGATCTACTGGCGGCAGGTTTTCAAGTTCACTTGTTAACGGACTGCATCGTTGCCCGGAAAAAGTCTGATCGCAAAACTGCCTTTAAGAAAATGCGCTCAAGTGGAGCCATATTGTCGACCCTGGAAATGGCTCTCTTCGAACTTCTCCGCGACTCACGCCACGAACATTTCAAAGCAATTCAAGGACTGATCAAATAGTGGAATCCGACTTTCTCTCGCAACTAAATGAACAACAGCGCGAAGCTGTTAGTAGCACCGAAGGCCCCCTGCTGATCCTGGCTGGCGCCGGCTCTGGCAAAACACGCGTAATCGCCCATCGCATCGCTTATCTGATCGCTGATAAAAAGGTGGCGCCATGGAACATCCTGGCGGTCACTTTTACAAACAAAGCCGCCGAGGAAATGCGACTTCGTGTGCAACGCCTTTTGAAAGATCACGAACTTCCAGCATGGCCACTCGTTTCAACTTTTCACAGTCTCTGCGTGCGAATTCTTCGCCAGGACATTGAACGGCTAAACGACAAGTACACGCGCACCTTCACCATCTACGATCAAGACGACTCGATTCGCTTGATCAAACAGTGCATCAAGGATCTCGGCTACGACGAAAAATACCTCGCGCCTCGCGCAACTCAGTCAGCCATTAGCTCGGCGAAGAACCGCGGCGAAGACACAGACGCGTTTGCCGCGCGGGCTGAGTATGCTGACGAACGACGGGCGGCCATCGCGCGTGTTTACAAAACCTATGAAGAGCGACTGCACACGAACAACGCGCTCGATTTCGATGACCTCATGATCAAGGCAGTTCGATTGCTACGCGAGGTCAGTGAAGTCAGAGACAAATACAACAACAAGTTTCGCTACATCCTCGTTGACGAGTACCAGGATACAAACTCACTTCAGTTTGCTTTGATTGGCTTCCTGACTCAGAAACAACAGAACATCTGCGTTGTCGGCGACGAAGATCAATCGATCTACAAGTGGCGAGGCGCCGACATTTCCAACATCCTGAATTTCGAAAAGCATTTTCCAAATACCAAAACTATTCGTCTCGAGCAAAACTACCGTTCGACGCAAACGATCCTCGACGTTGCGGGCGCTGTTGTGAAGCACAACATCGAGCGCAAGGGCAAGAATCTTTGGACTTCAAATCCGCGTGGCGACAAGGTGCGCTACTACCAGGCGTTTGATGCTGAAGCTGAGGCGCGCTGGGTTGCAAACAAGATCGTCGAACATCGACGTGAGGAGTTTGATACACGCGCGGCGGTGCTCTATCGAACAAACTCCCAGTCGCGTGTGTTTGAAGAATCGATGCGACGTGCCGGTTTGGCTTACAACATCATTGGTGGCTTTTCATTTTACGAACGCATGGAAGTACGCGACATCATCGCGTATCTAAAACTGGCGTTGAACCCAAACGATTCAATTGCGCTGCAACGCGTTATCAATAGCCCACCACGCGGCATTGGCAAACAAACAATCGAAGAGATTGAAAAGCGCGCAAAGGATTTGGAGTTGTCGCTCTGGGAGACGCTTGGGATCGTAATCAAACAGCCGGGCAGTCTCAGTCCTCGGGCAATCAATGCCCTGCGAAGTTTTCGCAGAACGATTGTCAGACTTGGCGAGATGGCTGGCACAGATATGGGTTCCGCAGCTTCAGATGAGGCAGTGACTGCCGGGATGTGGACGGTCAAACACGAGGAAGCCCCAGACGAAAACGCGTCCGAGCACGTTGCCGATTCTGATTCGCCCGTCTCCGACATTGTTCGCGCGGCAATCCTCGACACTGGTTATGAAACTGCCCTGCGCTCTGAAAAAACTGACGAAGCCGACGGGCGCCTAGAAAACCTTCAGGAACTGGTGAACGCAGCAGTCGATTACGACGAGCAAGGCATTGAGGGCTTGCGAGAGTTCATCGATCACTCGGCGCTCGTCTCCGATCAAGACGAATATAAGCGCGATGCACAAGTGACCTTAATGACCGCCCACTCGGCGAAAGGTCTTGAATTCCCGGTCGTTTTTATTGTTGGCCTTGAAGATGGTCTCTTTCCACATTCTCGTTCAGCAACAGACCCCGCCGAACTAGAAGAGGAACGACGTTTGGCATACGTTGCAATGACCCGCGCCGAGCGGTTTCTCTATGTTACGCACGCGATGAAGCGACGAGTTTACGGCGAAGAGTTAGCCTCCGAACCGTCGCAGTTTTTGAACGAGATGCCGCTCGATCTGATAGATGATCTTACGATCGGTAAGTCGTGGTTATCGTTTGCGCGAGGCTCGTCAGCGATTGAGTATGAGCAGGGTGAGTATCGTAAGGAGAAAAAGAAATTCACCGGCAAGACGTACGACAGCGTTGATTCGATCGCGGAGTTCTTCAAACAACGCAATCAACAGATGGGCCAGACGGGCGGAACTTCGAGCGCGAGCAGATGGAACAAAGATCAAAAACCTAAGCCCGAAGTCCAGCGAACACTTTCTTCGCCATCAACTACTTCTGCCGGGGACTTCGTTCCTGGTTCATACGTGAAGCACTCGAAATACGGTCGTGGATTAGTTCTGCGACGTGAGGGTGCTGGCGAGTCGACAAAGCTAACGGTAAGTTTCCCGGGCTACGGCCAAAAGAAGCTCGTAGAGAAATACGCCAACCTCGAAAAAGCATAACTCCTTGGAATGCGGTGGCCCGGCACCGCTTTGTTAATACCCCCGTTCGAAAGGATCACTTAAGCAAAGCGCTGCCGGGCCACCGCACTCCAAGGAGACGCCTTAAATAATCCTATTCGGTTTCAATCGTTGATTCACAGCTTCGGTCGCCAGTTCTTCCTGACCACTCATTTTCAACAGCCTGATGGCAGCCAGACGCACCTCGGCGTCTTCATGGCTTTCGATCGCGTTTACTAACGGTTCAACTTCTCCGGTTCTTGCCATCGTGAAGAGCAGACAAAGACCGTTGTAAGTCTCTTCCCGATCCTGGCTGCACAAATCAGTGAGTGCCTGGGTAGCAAGACCCGACTCAGCAATCGCTTTTCCGATTCTCTTTTGTCGTTCCTCCGACGCATCCTTAAGTGCGCGCGTAAAAGATTCGGCGGGATGCACTGGTTCCAATGTCATCATGGCACGCGCTGCTGCATTCCTTACTAAGCTCTCCTCGTCATCAAAACAGTCCACGATCAAATCGTAAGCATCGTTGGCCCCAAGTCTGGATAACGCCGTCACAGCATCTGCACGGCGCCTAGGGTCCGTACTGCTCAAATCGCCTACTTGATAGACACGACTGACACTCCCGTCAGGTTGGTCGACGATTATCTCGCTGTAAAAATGATCAGACGGTGCGGACTCGACGCCGAGAGTCAAAGGCACAGTCTCCGCATAGCCGACGCTCTCTGCCGGTATGTCGTCTGCCGTGCCTAAGTCGACACGTAGTTCTGCTTTGATTCGAGCGTCTCGCTCTGCCTGATAGCGATTCTTATCCTGAACCACGCGCCTCTCCGCTTCCACACGACGGGCGATCTCCTCGTCGATTCGCTGTTGGTGTTCACTCTCAATGCGCTTGAGTTGCTCAATCTCTTCCTTGATGCGCTGTTCAATCTGGGCTCTCGTCTGCGCCTCCTGAGAAGCGCGTGTGCTGATTTCGTCTTCAACTCGCCCCAGTTTTTCGAGCATCCGACCGTGTGATTCGCTGGCAGCCCGACATTGGGCCTCGAGTTCAACGATCCGGTTGATCGTTACTTGCTCGGCCTGTTGCAACGCTTCTAACTCTCGCTTGATTGTTGTTTCTTTTTCAAGATTGACTTGCACGCTCGACTCAACGCCAACACGCACAGACTCAAGCTCAGCAACTCGCTGCGTTTGCCACACTGATCTTTCACGTGCACTTGCTTCGAGTTGTTGTCGCTGTTCCTCAGCGCGTGACCGAGTTTCATCTAACATTCGGCGTTCGATCTCAGCACGTTCAAGAATCTCGGCCTCCAACGCCAATCGCTCACGCTCAGCTTGTTGACTCTGCGCCTGCGCGGCTTCCATTCGACCACGTGCCTCGGCCAGTCGTCGGGCATCCGCCTCTGCATTCTGACGGGCACGCTCTAACTCAGCACGCTGCTGCGAAAGTGCTTCAGTGAGACGAACGAGTTCATTCTCCTGAGATAGTAAGCATTCTTGCTCAAGCCGTAGCTTTTCTTCAGCTTCCTCTCGTACTCGTTTTCGATCGGCGAGACGCTTCGCCTCTGCGAGTGCGAGCCCGCTTCTTACTTCTTCAAGTTTGCGCAGTTCTGATTCGTGGTTTTGACGCTGCTCCTCAACTTCTGTCCTGCGTAAACTAAATCTCGCAGCTGCACGGCGCAGGTATTCTTCTTCGGTATGAAGCTTTGCCAAACTGTCGACGTGAATTTCCTCGGCTTCGTCGCGGCTTCGTTGAACCTCAGCCAGCAATGCGAGTTTTGCGTCCTCCTCTTCACGTAAGCGTTTCAGTAGTGCCTCGTGTGCCAATTGTTTGAGCCTGAGCACTTCAGCTCGCAGCCGTCGCTCTTCGTCCCAGGTACTCTTCAGCTCGCGCTCAGTTCTGAGAACTTCCTGCCGTTGAGCTTCTATTCTTAGGTCATCTTCTCGACGCCGCCGTGCTGCATCTTCGTCTGCCTGTCGACGAAGGTCTTCCTCCTCTTTTCGTCTGACGGAGGCTTCGGCTTGTAACTTGGCTTCAGTTTCAAGCTTGATGAGCAGCCGATTTTCGACTTGCTGCCGAACGTCGGCGATTTCAAACATTCGTCGCTCAACAGCCCTAGCGGAGTCTTCAATTCGGCGTTCTTCAACCGAAGCTGCCGGGTCTTGATAAACAGGTTCTGACTCCACTGCGACAATCTCGCTCTCGTTTTCTTCTGCCATTGTTTCAACCAGATGAGGAATACTTCCATCTATCTGTGGCGCTTGCTTACTGGATGACGACCTTGGTCCGGCCTGGTGAACGAACCAACTCTTAACGTCTCGTACAGCCGCGTCGACCTGTTGATCCAACTCCGATTTAACGACCGGTACTTCAGCCTGCTCCTCGAGGTGCTGAAACATGCTGGACACTTCTGTTTCTGGAGTCGCGGCGGATTCCGTATGACTCGCCATAGAAAGATTGTGTTCGAGTTCCCCGTTGTTCAATTGAAGTGACTCCTTACAACTTGGCTATGACATAAGGTCTTGAGCCGCACATTTGCGCAGTA
>Ga0207689_10003884_pt1 | contig 13616 bp, 13 predicted proteins | sample KBSMisM52_FD_184312 | JGI IMG/M metagenome (GOLD analysis project Ga0207689, IMG submission 184312) | Miscanthus rhizosphere microbial communities from Kellogg Biological Station, Michigan, USA - KBS Miscanthus M5-2 (SPAdes) (version 2) | ecosystem: Host-associated > Plants > Roots >... | reverse complement strand
GTGTACAGAACACTGGGCCTTTCTATTTTATCATATTTACCATTCCATGCGGAGCCGAGATCAACAAACTGAACCAACTGGAAATTCCGGATGAGCGCATTATTTATCGGCTTGTTAAATAGCGTCGAAAAAACAGGTAAACGAACTTCACTGTTTATAACCAGGTTATTATTACCATTAGAAACGTTTTGCGGAAAGCCACGCATATTAACGGCCAACGACTGGTAAGCGTATTCATTATCGGGATCAGGTCTGTTTGCATTGTTGAATTTCGGGAACAACCAATTGTCAACGCCACCGAGATAATAAATAATTTTTTGCGGGCCCCATGAAAAATCACCAGCCGCACGTAACGCCCATATCAGGTTCCTGTAGATAGGATAGTAATGCCTCGCATCGAACCCAAGATTAAACGTATAAGGACGATCATCTTCTTTTGTTCCATCATGATCTTCCTTCCTGATCCTGGAGTTCCAATCCATATATATCTTCCAGCGAAGCCCGTTCCATATGTTAAGTGCTTTGTTGATTGCATTATCATATACAAATTCAGCATGCAATAAGCCATACAGCTGCTTTGCATCACGGGTAGTTAATGTGGCGGGCACAATGTCGTTGGATAAGATTACATCGCGGTCGCTTCTTATACCCACATTGAACTGTATTCGTTTAATTTTATCCAAAGGATAAGAAATAGTGCCCTGGTATAAATTTGAAAACTCTTTTACGTTCGCAGGCACATTATCATACAGAGGAGGATTATAAACTATAGCACGATAATACGTAAAGCCATAATCAATTCTTTTTTTGAGATACTGTGTTGAAAGAATATACTCTTTATTCTTTAAGTCCGGACTGATACGGAAACCTCCGGCAACTTTCCAATCTTCCATAAGATCAGATATGCCGACACGGATCATACCATTAAAAGGATCGCCATTGCTAAGGTTGACCGGGCCAGCACCACCCTGGTACGGCTGATAACGGGTTACCAGTACGTTGTTGTTAAACCCTGTTACCGCATAATCTGTAAAAAATTTAGGAGGCCTGTATTCATATAGTTTGGCCTTTTTCAATATGGTTTGTTCTTCCTTCGGAATTTCCTGTGCTTCGAATACTTTACCTAGTTGAGTAGTATCGGTGCGTTCATTTTGAAATTCGTTCTGGAAAAAATCTTCCTGTTTTTTAGCCCCGGTATCTTTTTTAGCCTGTTGCTGTTGGTAAGTTGCTTTACCCGACGCCCGCCGGTCTTCTTCCAATAATTTTTTTACATATTCTGTGGGCTTGGCCGTTACGTTACGTCGCCGGAGCGTGTTATCGTCTACCCGAAGGCGGTATAGAAATTTATAATCGCCTTGTCTTACTACTTCGCTCACAAGAGTATTATCGCCAGCGGTTCTCGTTTCCAGCAGGCTGCTTTGGTAGTTACTTAAAGGAAACACATATGCAGAATCATTGGTGACCGATACGAAGCCGATTGAATCCACATCCGTTTTATTCCAGTCTTTCAATAAACTATCTACTTCTTTTAACGGAGGGTTACGCAGTATTTCATCACCGATAAAGATCAACGTATCCAGTCCCGCTCTTTCTGTTTTAAAGAAACCGGCATAGCGGTTGTTAATCCCGTTTTCATCACTTACAAATGTGAAGTGGTAAGAATTGTATTGTGAAGGATATCTTGCATTGCCGTATTTCAGATAAGTAAGCTGCGATATCTGCTTGAAGTCGGATTTATTCCAGTTATCAATTAAAAATACATTGAAATGTTTTGCAGGTAATGAATCACTGCTGCTTGCGGCATCTGCCGAAGGCCTGTTGCTGGAATAAATAATACCGGTTTTGTTTGGGAATGATACAAACGATGCATCCAGGTCATCATACACATCATTAGTGATTTGTTCTATTGACCCTTTCGCTATATCATAAGTAAAAATATCGGTCTGACCGCTTTTCACTGCGCTCATCAGCAGTGTATTTGAATTCAGCATATACTTCATATCCTGCACCTGGTCAAACATGGACAGCTCTGTCTTGTTTATTTTCACACGGTTAACCATGTCATAAATAAACATCTTTACTTTTCCTTCAGTACTATATACTACCGCCAGCCTCGTTCCTTTATTATCCCAGGCCAGTATCGGGTAGTTCGGGTTCTTTTCATCTTCACCTGCACGTACGCCATATTTCAGCAACACTTTCCGGTTCGTAAAATTTTCGTGTAAAACAACACAATACTGTCCCTTTACAAATTCAACTACAGCATATGTAAAGCTGCGCGGCAGCGGGTTTGCATTGAAACGGATAAAATCTCTTTTTACTACTTCTTCTGACACAGACAATTGTCCCTTTGGCACACTGCGCCGGCCACGTATATCTTTATAATAACGTTGTGTTTCCTCCGTCATGAAGTCTTTCAGTACTTCTTTAAATTTCTTTTTTGCAATTTTTAATGAGGCGTTATTGATATTCCTGTAAATACGGGCCAGGTATAAAAGGTAGGTCGTTTTATTTTTTCCATATTTATTGGCGAAATAATACCAGAATGCATGGCCGGCTACCAATGGCCGTTCATACGCAAATTGATAAAAGTTATTATAACGGCCGGATAACAAAGCTGATTTGGTTAAATCATCATCTTCAGGGCTCCAGTTTTCTGCAGCATACGCAATGTATCCATCGGTTAACCATTTAGGTAAATCAAGCAGGGTTTGATTGGCGGCGAATTCACCCAGGTCATCACCAAATAAAAGATTTTCTACCAACGATCTCGCAATCCCCTGGCGTATTTGTTTGCGCAGGTTATTATGGTTGCCGTCGAAACTTACAAGAATTTTATTATTTACGAGTTTGGTTACGCCACCGGTAGTCTGCCAGTCAATCCCGATACCAATGTTGGATTGTTCAAGCTCATCAAAATTGTTATAAACTATAATGTTGGCGCGGCGCTGTAAGCCATATTCCACAAATTCTTCAATTTGCGGAAGCTCTGTTTCCGCTATCTGGGCTACATATCTCCCCAGCTCCAGCCCATCCTGAGCAAAATAAGTATTGAAGTTTTCGGTCTGGTAATATTTCCATTTGAATTTCTGGTACTGGACCCTGTTTTTCCCAAACTCTACTGTGTTTACCTGAGCCTCTGTTTTCATCCATACGAAAACTGCGAGACAAGCAATCAGGCTGATGATTTTCTTCATAGAATTCTTTTGCTGTTTCAATTCCGTTTAAATCGTACTTTTTGTTCCTGGTGTTGCCATCGGCTTTATTTCTCTTCAGCTTTCATTGCTTCGTCCCGAGAGATGTCGGAATACTGCAACAAGTCTATTCAGCATTCTGCTATAAACGTTTGTGTTTCTAACAAATACTATAAATGTACATCGCCGTAAAGAAAGTTACGTAAAGATTTGCGGTAATAGTTTCAATTTTAACAAACAGAATTCAAGGGGTCGTAAATTGCGTGTAAAATACAAAAAACCATCCATGTTAAGCGTTAAGGCATTCATGTTTAACCCGGTGCAGGAGAATACCTATATTTTATATAACGCTGAAAAACAGTGCTGCATTATAGACCCGGGCTGTTATTTTTCGGAAGAAAGAGATGAATTGAAGAATTTTATTGAAGGGTCGGGTCTTCAGCCGGTTCTTTTGCTCAATACGCATTGCCACCTTGATCATGTGTTTGGTAACAAATTCATTCATGAAACCTGGGGACTGCCGCTTCATATTCATCAAAAAGAAAAGCCGGTGCTGGACAATGCCGAAGCTGCCGGTATCCGCTGGCAGTTGCCTTTTGAGAATTATAAAGGTGACCTTGTTTTTCTCAAAGAAGGAGAAAGCATCAGGTTGGGAGACGATGAGCTGGAAATTTTATTTACCCCCGGTCACTCGCCCGGCAGCGTTAGTTTTTATTCCGAAGAGGGTGGATTTGTAGTTGGCGGGGACGTACTTTTTAATGGCAGCATCGGCCGTACCGATCTGCCCGGCGGCGATTTCAATACGCTTATCAACAGCATCCAGACGCAGTTATTTGTTTTGCCCGATGAAACGAAAGTGTACTCCGGTCACGGGCAGTTGACAACGATTGGTTTGGAGAAAATGAATAACCCGTTTGTGAAGCTGTTCTAAGAAATTTTTGGAATAAAGAATTTCCCGATATAGGGCAATCGTTGAAACTCTTTCTTCTCAATTTTTGAAATAAACAACGCAAATGCCGCGAGTAATAATGTAGAAGTAGTGATATTAAACAACTTATTTTCCCAAAGGGAAACCAGGCCGCGATGCAATAAATAAATCAATACCACCATGACGAGATAGGCAATCAGTTTTTTCTTCGCATAGGGTACAGGGTAATGTTTCTGGCCCAGTACATAGCTGATGATCATCATAAACAGGTAACAGCAAAAAGTAGCAATGGCGGCCCCGAGGTAGTGAAGCTTAGGAATCAGCATAATATTCAGGACTATGGTAATAATGGCGCCGACCAATGTAATGGCGGCTCCCTGCATATTTTTATTCGTGAGCTTATACCAGATGCTGAGATTATAGTAAATGCCCAGGAAAATGTTTCCCAACGCCAGCAATGGCACAATGTTTAAACCCTCTACCCATAGCGGCTTATGTATCGCTTTAAAAAACCAGCCGAAAACATCTATATAAAGGCTGATAAAAAGAAACATAAAACAGCAGGCGATTACAAAGAACTTCATCACTCGTGCATAAACCTTCTGTGCGTTTTCTTCTTTGGCACGGTTAAAGAAAAAAGGCTCCGCCGCCATACGAAAAGCCTGGATCAGAATAGTGATTAATACTGCCAGCCGGTAAATATTTCCGAAAATGCCCAATTGATGCTTTGCTTCCTCTACCGGTAAATCCACTACATGCTGATAGATAAGACGGCTCAGCATATCATTTACCATACCGCCCATGCCCACAATTACTAACGGATAGGAATAGTGCATTACCTTTTTCCACAACTCTTTGTCAAAATGAAAACGGACCTGGCTGAATTCTTTATAAAGAATCAGAAAAGCGAGTATACTACCGCATAAATTACCAATAAGGTAATAGCCTATTCCCTGGTCTTTATCATAAATAAGATTTAAAATGCTTTGAGGATGCGTCTTGAGATATTTAGGTATAAGGCCCAGGAAAACGATTACTACCGCCACGTTCATCATCACACCGGCTATCCTCGCGAAAGCATAGCGTTTCGGGCGGTTTTCCTGGCGCAGGCGTGCAAAGGCAAGAGTAGATAATGCGTCGAAGAAAATAATCCCGGCCATCCAGGTTATATATTCCCTGTGTTCTTCAAGGTTGGCCCAGTTTGCTATCGTATTTCTGAAAAGATACAGGGTGATTGTAAGGAAAATCGTAGACACAATAAGAGAAACAGAAAGGGTGTTGTACAGTTTTTTATTGTCATGGTCCTGCGAAAACCGGAAGTAGGCGGTTTCGAGTCCATATGTAAAAAGAACATTGAGGAATGGGATCATCGCATACACCTGGGTAAGATCGGCGGTGGTCGCTGGTCTTGCAAAGATCAGCGGAAGGCTGAGGTTCATCAGGTAACCCAGGAACCGGCTTGCTATCGTAGGTACACCATACCAAAGAGTCTGTCCGGCCAGCTTTTTTATACCACTCAAGGATTGGAAAATTTCGAACAAAAGTAACTGATACCGGGGCAAAAACCGAATCCCGGCAGAAACTGCAATGAAAACTGAGAAACGATTTTGTATTTTTATCGTCTTTACCAAAACGCTGTTATGAAAAAATTTCTACTTGCCCTGCCGGCGATATTTATTTTCAATCTCATCTACGCTCAGGCATACGAAGGAACTATAGAATATAATAAGAAGAAACGCAACGCTTTTGTGATGGAGTATGCTTACCCACCTGAAGCTGTGGAAAAAGCAATTGATCAGAAAATGGAAAAATTGGGTTACAGGGGCAAAGAAGAAAAAGGCCTTTTCAACGGCGATAAAGGGTTTAAAGTTTATAGTCACGCCTATTTAACGGATGTAAGCGACGATGCTATAGACTATGTAATAAAAGTGGAGAGGAAAAGTAAAAAAGAAGACGATAAGTCAATTGTGTACATGATTACTATGAAAGGAGAAGCAGATCATGCTACCATTCTGGATGCTGCCGGAAACGGGAAGGCAAAAGCTTTTCTGAATAATTTTCATCCCAATATTGAAGCGGCGCACCTGGACATAAAAATCAAGGGACAGGAAGATGGTGTTGTTAAAGCAGAAAAAAAATTAAAAAAATTGCAGGATGACCAGGCAGATCTGGAAGCAAAACTGAAGAAGTTGCAGGATAACATTACTGAAAACGCGAAAGAACAGGAGGATGCAGCGAAATCAATAGAGGATCAGAAACAAATATTGGATACATTAAAGAGTAAGAGAAAATCCTGATTAAATTCTTTTTAATAGAAAACCGGGAACAGGTTGTGTCTGTTACCCGGTTTTTTATGAGTATATCATTTATGAATTATTATAAAGCCGAAGTATCCATGATAATTCATACAAAATAAACAATATCACCAGTATGGCATGGAACCTTTTATTACTTACCCTTATAGCAACCAGGCAAAGAATGATATGGACAATATTACGTACAGGGTATTCCCAGTTAAGACTTTCAGCATAATCTTTTCCTTTCAACAGCGTATCAATAACATCTACGGCAAATGAAACAGCGAGAAACGAAAAAAACCATTTTTTCCTGGAATAAAAATAGGCTTCAAAGTTTTCATACTCACTGATATCGTCCGGGAATATCAGTACGCATAAGATATAATAAAGGATGATGTAAAAGACAATAAAAAGGTATTTTGAAAACAACCATACTGTTACAGCTTTCAAATGAATTTCCCACCACCAGAAATGGATAAGTAATAAAAAGATATAGAACACCCAAAGAAGGTGTACTGTGTAAGGCTTTTTCCTGCCCGGATGATCAATAAGTTTTACAGAGTTTTTTAATAGTTGTGTAATGCTAAGACCCATGATGATACTCATCACCATTCTTATGTGGAAGAAAGTATCCATAAACAAAAGTTTTGAATCAGAAGGTTACATCTTGTAATTAACGGCGAAATTAGAGGCATTAATAATTAAAGATGCATTGTCCAGCCAGAGTTTTTTTAAAATCAAAACCTGGTTTGACTGTAGTCACACGTTTTACCCGAATTTCAATGCACATCCGGTGAGAGTATGGTTTTGTGCTCCGGATCAGCATACCTGGGATTTCTCAGGAAACTGCTATCAGTAAGCGTGCGGAGAAATGAATTGACATCTGCAATTTCACGTTCAGTTAGTTGAATGCCATTTATCAAAGCAGGATCAAGTGTAGCACTTTTTTGAATTCCATCGCGGTAGTGACGGATACATTGCGAAATATACCAGAACCTTCCATCATGCATATAAGGCGATGAAACGGCTACATTGCGTAAAGAAGGTACTTTAAATTTTAATGAGTCATTTGAATCGTTGGTTATTTTCATCCGGCCATAGTCTTTTAACGATGGATCTGCGGCAAGACCAATATTGCGATACGAGAAATCTGTAAACATGGGTTCGGGGTGACAGGTCGTGCAATGAGTTTGAAATAATTCATAACCGTGTTGTTCATAAAACAAAAAGCTGGCTTCACCTCTTTTTACCTTGTCATATTTTGAATTACCTGAAACAAGTGAAACTGTAAACTGTGCCATTGCTTTCAATACCCGCTGGCTGTTTATCGTATTATCGTTAAATGCGGCTTTGAATAAAGGTGCATAGGAGGTATCTTCTTTAATTTTAAAAATTACATTTTCGATTGTCTCCGACATTTCATTATGTGCTGTGATCGGGGCTAAAGGCTGTACCTCGATATTATTTACACCACCATCCAGGTTAAATTCTTTTTGCCATGCTTCATTAAAAATAACGGGTGCATTCCGGAATGAAAACTGGTTATTGAAACCATGACTCAAAGGGTGATCGAAAGTGGCAAATGCCGCATATTGCTGGTGGCAGGATGCACAGGGAAAGTTGCCATCCTTTGAAAGCTTGCCATCATAAAAAAGTTTACGTCCCAGCATGAATCCTTCTTCCGTTAGTGGATTGTTTTGAAATTTATAAACCGGTTCAGGAAAGCCTGCCGGTATTTCTTGTTTTAATGGCGTGCCGGTAGTATTTGTCTTTGCTGTTTCGCCTTTGCGGCACGATTCAACGGAGTTGGATACGGAAACAGTTCCGGATAAAATAGATAATATCGTAAATAACTTTATAGTCATTCAAACTACTCTTATTTATTTTCAACTTTATCAATGGAGAATATCGTCGCATAATTTTCAGAATACTGCCTCGCCAGCCTGCCCGGTGATGTGCATGCAGGGTTCGTCTTAATAGGTAATGAATGAACGCTGTTAAAAAATAAGTTCAAATCTGCTTTTACGTACACAACAATTGTTTTGTTGTTTGCAAGTTCAATATTGTTTCGCGGAAAAGATAAATTGATTCTTTGATTTACCTTATCAGGTCCTTTAAACCCACCTAAATGATACTCTATTAAATTTTGAGGAAGGTTCGAAGCCGTTGATCTGCCTTCAATTTTTATACTTACATACCCGGTATTCCATGTCCAGAACATTCCATTCATGGGATCCAGTGCTCCTGATTGCGCTCCGCTTACATTGTGCAGGCTGTCAACGCCGAGCAGGAAAGATATCGCATCATAGCTTCCGTCATTAACAGGCACGGAAATTACCCTGGAATCTTCATTACTGTTATCCACCAGGAAATAACTGTCTTCGATCGCAGTTCTTTTATTATTTTTTGTATTTACCAATTCGATATTGGTGATATAATACTTCAGCCGTTGTATAGTATAGTTTTCACCAAATGAATTTGTATAGCTGCTATCAGGCGAGACAGGCTTGTTATCGACAACGTTGCTGAATCGTATTTCCAGATGGGTTTGCTGCTGTAGGTTCTTTTGTAAAAAGAAAGAAAGAAATATCGCAAGTAATGATGTAAGCATTCTTATTCAAACTCTGGTCTGTTAATGTACAAAAATATTTATGAAACTTTCTTCGTGGCATTTCCTGAAATAGAGTAATCAGGCCACTTAACGATATAATACCAAAACTTACAGCTCACCGGGCCTGAATTTTTTTCTTCCTGCTTTGATATCTGCATTTTTCTTTTTCCATTCCAGTCTTTTTTCTTTCGATTGTTTAGATGGTTTTGAGGCAATTCTCGGCTTTTTCTTTTTTAAGGCATTTGTAACCAGTTCGTTTATTTTTAATACTGCTTCATCTTTATTTTCTAACTGTGTCCGGTATTCCTGCGACTTGACCTGTAACAATCCTTCTTTCGTAATACGATTGGAGAGTTTTTGGGTTAGAATTTCTTTTTGGTCGCCTGTTAATAATGACGAAGCAGCAATATCGAAGGAAGCGATTACCGCGGTTTCCACTTTGTTTACATTCTGACCACCTTTGCCGCCACTGCGGGTGGTCTGGAATTTAATTTCGGATGAAAGGTCAATAATCACAATTTATCGTTTATAGTTATTTTACATCTTTGCCGGACGTTTTCAAAATTAAGAACCATAGACAATAAACCCGAAACTATAAACTAACTTATGCGGGCAGTAATACAAAGAGTAAGCAAAGCAAGTGTAACGATTAACCAGGCAGTGCATTCTCAAATAAGCAATGGATTGCTGGTTTTGCTGGGAATTGAGGATCCGGACACGCAGGAGGATATTGAATGGCTGAGCAGCAAGATTGTTAACCTTCGCGTTTTTAATGATAACAATGGGGTAATGAACCTTTCCGTAAAAGAAACAGGCGGCTCTATTTTATTGGTGAGCCAGTTTACATTGCATGCATCTACAAAAAAGGGAAACAGGCCTTCTTACATTCGGGCAAGTAAGCCGGATTTCGCTATCCCCATGTATGAAAAAATGATATTGCAGCTCACGAACGATCTTGGAAAGCCGATCGGCACCGGGCAATTCGGAGCAGACATGAAGGTGGAATTGTTAAACGATGGACCTGTAACAATCGTCATTGATACAAAAACCAAAGAGTAAACAGGTTTGATGCTCACTATGGACTCCTTACCAACAACGACCCACTCTTACTGAACTCCAACCTTCTCAGTGTATCGCTTACCATCTTTCAGCTCCAGCATGATATAGAATAACGTTTCACTTATGGATACATCAAAAGTGTAAGAAGGCGCTTTTACGTTGTTCTCTTCCACAAAGCGGTGGCCAGAAGCCGTCCAGACCATTATTTTACTTATTTCAGTTTTACTTTGAACGGTTACCCGTTTACCTTCTGTAAGTACTTTGTAAGGTTTCGAAGCGACACGGTCGATAATGGGTTTACTGGTATCAGGTATACCGTTTGCCTGCGCTGATACAAAGGTAGCAAAGCAAAGAATGATAGCAGGGGCTAGTACTCTCCGCGAAAAGGTGTTGAACATAGAATTGAGTTATCGGGATTCATAAAATTGGTTTTCTATGTCTTCAAAGGGCAGGAGGTACGGGATAGGAGGCTGTAAAACGACAACAATCGTGCTATATTGCAAAGAAATTCCCAAAATTTTGTTATGACGATTAAAGAAGCCCAGCTAGAAGTAGATGATTGGATAAAAACAGTTGGTGTCCGTTATTTCAGTGAACTAACGAACATGGCCATACTAACAGAAGAAGTAGGAGAGCTGGCCCGCATTATGGCTCGTACTTATGGTGATCAAAGCTTTAAAGAAAGTGATAAAAATAAAAACCTTGCCGATGAGATGGCGGATGTATTATGGGTATTGATATGCCTTGCCAACCAAACAAATATTGATCTTACAGAAGCCCTGCAAAAGAATTTCGAGAAAAAAAATATCCGCGACGGCGAACGACATAAGCAGAACCCCAAGCTGTAAGCGGGTTTGCTTTTCTGGCATTGTTATTTAATGGCTATAGGTAATAGGCCTTTGGCCATAAGCTGAGCACTATCATTGTTGAAAATTTGACAGCCTGTTGCCTACGGCTTATAGTCTACAGTTGATTATTATGCTATTCAAAAACATCTGGACAATAACAAAAGAAACGTTTTCTGATTTTTTTAGTAATCATGTGCTGAAACTCAGTGCGGCATTGGCTTACTATACCATTTTCTCACTCCCCGGCCTAATTATTATTGTTATATGGATCAGCGATTTTTTTTATGGCCGCGACGCAATAGAAGGAACGGTATATAAACAAATTGCCGGCTTTGTTGGTAAAGACGCGGCGCTGCAGATACAGGAAACCATCCGCAATGCAACACTCTCTTCAGATAACCACTTCGCGACTATTGTCGGAGTAATAACGTTGGTACTGGGGGCCACAAGTGTATTCAGCGAGATACAGGATTCCATCAACCTGATCTGGCGATTAAAAGCCAGGCCCAGGAAGGGGCGTGGCTGGCTGAAGCTTATTGTTAACCGCCTTCTGTCTTTTTCAATGATAGTAACTCTCGGTTTCCTGTTACTTGTTTCCCTGATCATTAACGGCCTGATGGATATATTTATCGATCATCTGACACGATTACTTCCACAGGTGCAACTGGTAATAGCGTATAGCCTTAATCTCGTTTTTACATTTCTCATTACTTCATTTTTGTTTGGCATTATTTTCAAAGTATTGCCAGACGCAAAAATCAAATGGAGGCATATAAGAGCGGGGGCGCTTACAACCGCATTACTTTTTATGGGCGGTCGCTTTTTGATCGGGTATTATCTGGGCCATAGTAAAATGTCTTCTGCATATGGAGCGGCCGGCTCAATTATAGTCATTTTGCTTTGGGTATATTATTCAGCTATCATTTTATACTTCGGGGCAGCTTTTACCCGTGTGTATGCAGTATTCAGGGGCTCTCATATTTATCCCAATCAATACGCTGTATGGATTGAGCAGGTAGAGGTTGAATCGAAAAAATCATTGAATGAAAAAGCGAACGATGAGCGTTCAGCCGATAATATCAAAACTTTGTAAAAGTAAAATAAGTATTTGTGGAGTTTACAAAGAGGAACCATTCTACACCCTGTACCTCAAAAGATCTGCCTTGCCGATTCCATTTAAAAGTTTGCAGCATCCGGAAATCATTTCCGTTTAAACCATCCAGGATCCCAAGCTTATTATCCCGGTATGTAAATTCCTTTTTTAAATCAACCTGGAGATTCGGATTCATGGATTGATTATAAGTCAGAATATTCTTTCCATTTTCCCTGGAAAAGGAGATCGTATCCCCGTAGCTGGTTTTCCATTGCCCATAAAAGGAATTACCCGGTGACGCATCCTCTTTTTGACAAGAAATACTGGTTGATGCAGCAACCAGCAATGATGTGACAATAAAGAGCAGCCGCATGGTTTTTATTTGCCTGACAAACTATTTTTAAAACACGTTGCGTGCTGGCCTAACTAAAAATGCCGGCTTTAAGACCGGCATTTGAAATGTATAGAGTACAAATCCTAATTAAATCTGTAACCGGCTGATATCCCAAACCCGGTATTTTTTAGCGAAGATTTGCTGTCACCGGGTTCCCTGTTTGCCAGGTTAACAAGACCCAATCCCGCATTCAACTGGAATGATAATTTGTTGCTGAATTCATAGCCAGCCAGCAAGTTTGCACCTGCATCAAAACGCTTGACCTGCCCCGGATCGCTGCCAAATTCTACACTTGTACTACTGCCATCACCTTTATATTTGCCGCCTACACCAAATGCTGCATAGGGCCCGAAACCCAGCAACAACTTGCCATCACCAAGAACCGGCTTATATAAAAAATTTATTGGTATTTCAAGGTAAGACAAATGGGTTTTGAAATCCGAGTTTTTATCTTTTGCGCCTTTTGTTGAGAATAATAAGCCCGGTTGTAAATAGAAATCAGTTGCTACAGGTATTTCAACATTGCCGCCGACATTAAAACCAGGAATCAGTTTATTCGAATATTTATCACCATCCGGGTCTTTACCTGTCAGGTTTTGAAAATTAACGCCAGCCCTTACACCAAAGGAAATATTGCTTTGCGCAAAAGACGCTGTTGTTATTAAGAAAGCCAGAGCTGTTGCAATTACAATTTTCGTTTTCATGAATGTTTGTTTTAGTTAATTAATAGGTGGATTGTCTTTTATTTCTGGTTTGATTCTTTTTTCGCGTCTGCTTTCATTTTTTCATTAGCCGTAATTAAAAAATCAACACGACGGTTTTGAGCACGGTTTGCTTCAGAATCATTTGGATATTTCGGCGCTGATTCACCATACCCTTTTATACCAATTCTTGAACCGCTGATTCCTTTTGATTTTATATAAGAAGATACAGACGCAGCCCTGCGTTCTGACAGGCCCTGGTTATATTCATCGGTACCCACATCATCTGTGTGACCTTGTATTTCAATATCCGTATCAGGATATTTGTTCAGGATAGTTACAAGGTCTTTTAAATTTCCTTCCGCGGTATTGGTGAGATCCGATTTATCAAACCCAAACAAAATTTTGCTGTTAAACTCAACTACAATTCCTTCGCCTACTCTTTCTACATTAGCGTTAGGCACCTGTTTCTTAATTTCTTCAGCTTGTTT
>Ga0207689_10003883_pt1 | contig 13618 bp, 15 predicted proteins | sample KBSMisM52_FD_184312 | JGI IMG/M metagenome (GOLD analysis project Ga0207689, IMG submission 184312) | Miscanthus rhizosphere microbial communities from Kellogg Biological Station, Michigan, USA - KBS Miscanthus M5-2 (SPAdes) (version 2) | ecosystem: Host-associated > Plants > Roots >... | reverse complement strand
CCCGATGTTGCACGAGCGCGCGGCCTGTTTTGTCACCCTTACCCGTTATGGGCAGTTACGCGGCTGCATCGGAAGCTTGCAGGCGCACCGAAAGCTGCTCGACGACGTCAAGGCTAACGCCAAGGCGGCGGCCTTCCTGGATCCGCGTTTCGAGCCGCTGACCGCCACCGAATTCCGATCCACGCTGATCGAAATCTCCGTGTTATCGGCCGCCGAGGACATCGTCTTCGATAGCGAGGATGAAGCCCGAGCGAGAGTGCAGCCAGGCACAGACGGTCTGATCCTCGAATATGGTCAGCATCGGAGCACGTTCCTGCCGCAAGTGTGGGAACAATTTCCCGATCCGCGTGATTTCTTCTCACAGCTCAAGCGCAAAGCCGGCCTCGCGCCGGACTTCTGGGCGGGGGAGGTCAAAGTGAAGCGCTATAGCGTGACGAAGTGGCGGGAACAAGACCTGCCCGCAGTTGTTCGATGAACGCGACCAACTACACTGACTACCCGGCTCGCTGGTGGCACAAGCTCGACGACGGCCGCATCCAGTGCGACTTGTGTCCGCGGGACTGCCGCCTGCACGAAGGCCAACGCGGAGCGTGCTTTGTGCGCCAGCGGACTGGCGACCAAATGGTGCTGACCACATACGGCCGCTCATCTGGATTTTGCATCGACCCGATCGAGAAGAAGCCACTGAATCACTTCTACCCGGGGTCGAGCATCTTGTCCTTCGGCACTGCCGGCTGCAATCTCGCGTGCAAGTTCTGCCAGAACTGGGACATCAGCAAGTCGCGCGACATGGACCGGTTGATGGACCAGGCCAGTCCGGAATCAATTGCCGAGGCCGCCTATCGGACCGGTTGCCGTAGTGTCGCCTGCACCTACAACGATCCCGTGATCTTCGCCGAATATGCCATGGATGTCGCCGACGCCTGTCGGGCGCGCGGCATCAAGATCGTTGCGGTGACCGCGGGATACATGCACGATCGGGCGCGGCGTGAGTTCTATGCCAAGATGGATGCGGCCAACGTCGACCTGAAAGCGTTTACCGACCATTTCTACTTCAAGCTCACGGGATCGCACCTACAGCCCGTGCTCGATACACTCGTCTACCTCAAGCGCGAAACCAACGTATGGTTCGAGATCACGACTCTTCTGATTCCGACCAAGAACGACTCCGACGCTGAACTCACGGCAATGTGCAAATGGATCGCGAAGGAGCTGGGAACAGAGGTGCCGCTGCACTTCACCGCCTTCCACCCGGACTACAAGATGGACGACTTGCCAGCTACCCCACACTCGACGCTGTTACGAGCGCGTGACATCGCGATGCGCGAGGGGCTGCGTTACGTCTACACCGGGAATGTGCACGACACTACGGGCGGGACGACGTTCTGCGTCGCCTGTGGCGAATCTCTGGTCGTTCGCGACTGGCACCGGATCCTGAAGTACAGCGTCACCGAGGATGGCCGCTGTAGCGCCTGCAGTGCGCCGGTCCACGGCCACTTCGAGGAGTTCCGCGGTCAACACGATCCCCGTCGCATCCCCGTGCGCCTTAGCACTCTCCAAAACGCCTGAGGCTGCCTTGCTTCCGCGTGAGGCAATCGTTCATATTCCAGCCGAGCGCGTCTAGATCGAGGGTCAAGTGATAAGGTTCACACGCTATTTCACTGCAGCCTGGCACCATTCGGGTTGGACAGATCGAGGCAGCTGATGACTTCTGCATCCTCCACCTGATGGAACTCCCGGTAGAACTGTCCGACAGCCCTAAAGGCGAAAGGCGTCTCGAGGCAGATGACCTCGTCGGCTCGAGGTGCGATTCGTTCCAATGTGTCAGGCGGCGACACGGGCACGGCACAGATGAGCGTCTTGGGGTTGTGTACGCGCAACGCATGCAACGCGGCTATCATCGTTGATCCGGTTGCCAGGCCGTCGTCTACCACGATGACGATGCGGCCCGCCGGATCCATACGCGGACGGTGTGCCGTGTACTCCACTCGACGCCTTCGAATCAACTCGAGCTGGCCTGCCCGCTCCCGCTCGATATAGGCGTCATCGGCACCCACTGCGGCGGCGTGGGGTGCGATAAAGGTCCAGCCGCTCTCTTCCACGGCCCCCACTGCGAACTCGGGGTTACCCGGCGCGTGAAGTTTGCGCACCAGCACGACATCGACCTCGCCATCCAGTTGCTCGGCGATGATTCTCGCCATTGGTACCGCGCCGCGAGGAATGCCCAGCACCAGGGGATTCTGGCCTTTGTACTTGTGTAGCTTCGCGGCGAGCTTCAGCGCCGCGTCACGTCGGTCTGCAAACATGCACGCTCAGTCTTTCTTTTGCGGCTTCGCGCCTTTGCATCGTTGATTTGCAGTCGTTACCCGGTGGCGAGCTCAGCGGCCCGCACGGTATTGGACAACAACATAGTGATCGTCATCGGTCCCACCCCACCGGGAACGGGCGTAATCCATGCTGCCATTTCCTTGGCTGAATCGAAATCCACGTCACCGCACAGCTTGCCGTCGGACAGCCGATTGATGCCGACATCGATGACGACGGCCCCGGGCTTGATCATCGCACCCGTTACCATATGCGGCTTGCCGGTGGCCACCACCAGAATGTCCGCCCGCCGAGTATGACCGGAAAGATCGCGAGTGCGAGACGTGCAGATGGTTACGGTGGCGCTACGCTGCAAAAGCATGAGCGCCATGGGCTTGCCGACGATATTGCTGCGGCCGATCACGACGGCCTCTTGACCCTCGATTGCCACGCCGATGTGGTCGAGCATCGCCATGCATCCGGCCGGCGTGCAGGGTGCGAATGCAGGTTTGCCAACCACCAGACTCCCGATGTTTTGCACATGAAAACCATCGACATCTTTCTCCACCGCGATGGTCTCGAGCACTTTGGTCTCAGCTACCTGCGAAGGTAGCGGAAGCTGGACGAGGATGCCATGGATGGATGGGTCGGCGTTGAGCGCTCGGATGCTCGCCAGCACGGCTGACTCGGCAATCGTCGCCGGGAATTCGACCAATTCCGCATGGATGCCGGCGTCAGCGCATGCCTTGAGCTTGTTACGCACATAGACGCGGGACGCTGGGTTGTCGCCCACAAGGATGACACCGAGCCCGGGCTGCCGACCTCGAGCCGACAAAGTCACAGCTCGTTGCTTCAATTCGGCGCGAAGGCGCGCGGACAGCGCTGCGCCGTCGATGATTTGTGCGCTCATTTGATCAATTGACTCCGGCAACGACAGAGCAACTACTCGCTCTGCGGCGCGCGGAAAATCGGGATTGCGTTTATTCTACGCGAAAGTGGCTGTCCGTCTGGTATTGTCCTGTTCGGGTGTTCTTACCAGAATCAAAGAGTTAAGCCCCCTCGCGAGTGCCTGCAGCAAGTGGTTGAGGCGCTTTCGCGCGTCAACTTTCGAAAAAATGGTTGCAGAAATGGTTGCAAGAATCCCCAAGGGAGGTAACTCGCCTTTGATTTCGCTTTAGGCCGGCAACTCGCCCACCGGATCGCTGCGGCTAACAGCGTCCGCTGGCACCTTCGCCACCTACGGCGGGTCGGCGTTGATTGCCTGCTACGTCATCAGCGAACTGGTCCCGGTCGTCACCGCGTTTGCGTGGGGTTCGCAATGACCCAGCACGCAGAGGTACGGGTTACAGATGACACACGCGGTACATCGCAGCGAAACTGTGCAAGATCATAGTAGCGCCGATCATGAGATGCCACACTCGATTGTTCGCGAGCCTCGGCGCGTTGGGGCAGGCGACAATTCACGTGGAAGACAAGGCCGTGGTTGCACTCGGGCTGTGTGAAACGTCCGTCGAGCAGTTCGCCAGCTTCTTGAAAGACGCCATCATCGGTGCGGAGCGGTTACCGTTGCGATGCGAGTATCACGGCGTTGCGCTGGAGATCGATCTCGGCTTTGCAGCTCGCCGTCGGCTTGTGCTGGTGTGTCAGCTCGGACACTCCGACCGCTACGCGCTCGACTACAGCACCACCGTCGGGTCTTAATTGAGGGAACGAGGAGATGCGTAACGTAAAAGTGGGGCACGTCGTAGGTGGCGTGCATGCAGCACAGCGGTTTGCGCGGGGGTATCAGTTCGCCCCACCTTGTGACTACCCCGGTTGTAATCTACCCTCCAAAGAAGGCGAACGATTCCGTATAAAGACTCCGCCGGGGTCGCCCCACAAGACCAAGCTCACGTGGTTTTGGAGATGCGCGGAGCACAAGCACACCCACTGGGTGGACATTGGATACTCGGGGGTTGAAGGCTAAGCTCCAGCTCGCACGAAGTAGGAAGCAGCGGCCCGGGTGCAGATTGCCCGGGCCGTTTTTCTTTCCGACTACCGCAACGTGCGGCCGGGCGCCTTTACAATGCTCGTCTGGGTATCTGGGGACGCGCTAGGGGCATGTCGATTGTGGGATGACTTGATAGCTACCGTAGCGCAGCGCCACGGCTTCGGTGCTGGCGACTACGCGGCTGTGTGGGACGGCTTGGAGTTCGACTCCAGGCGCAATTCGCACGAGCTAGCTATCACAATTCATGACGGCCGAAGCATCGTGATAACCATCGGCGAGACTACCCTCGGGAACCCGTGGCGGCCGCTTCTCGACATTGAAGTTGCTTTCCAAGGGCTGCAACGTCGGGCACAGGTGCGAGACAGGTAGGCGCATGCAAGCGCAGTAGCGCGGCACAACCGCGCGGCTAAATCCGAGGCAGGTCGTGCAAGGATCGCCTCGGTATCAAATGCGTTTCCGCGATGGTTGCCGCGCCACTCAAAAGTCGCTTCTTGGTTAAGCGGCCACCGGGCACCGGGCCTTGTGGTCCATCGAATCGCAGCTCGACAACATCGCCACGGTCGAGCGCGGCCACCGCGTCAGCAACGTCGACGATGTCGAATTTCAGCGCGAAGCCCGTGTCGGAATGGTCGGGTGCCAGCCATCGGACTCGCGCGACTTCGCCCGTTCGATCTAGCTGCACATGCGTAATTAAATAGAGCGCCACTCAACCCTCCCCAAGGTCAAAGGACTGCTCGATTGTACGTGGCGAATTCGGGGGCGGCAGATTCGTTAAGGAAACCTTACAAAGATAACGCGCTCACCCCAGTGGCGAACTGTGGTGAGCGCGGACTGCGGGAGTCCACCCCTCGGAGGAAACCGAAGGCAACCGCAATCCAGAATAAGTATAGGAGCCGTACCAGGGTACGGAATCAAGGGTGGGTAGGCTCGTCCGCTGAACTTGCGGGCGCGCGACACTCGCACGATGGCAACAATATGAAAATACCCCGCACGTCCGCCCGGACCAATGGAATGCGGGCGTGCGGGGCAAAAGCCCTAGACTCCCTGTATCACTAGGGCTCACGCGGCGCCGATTGGAAGAGCGACCGTGCGACGCGGCCTCCGACGACCGCGTTTTCCATGCCCTCGGATGTGCAGGGCACACGCCCAGCATAAATGCCGTACCAGGGTACGGAATCAAGGGTCCGGCTGCGCTCACTCGGCTAGATTGCTTCCTGAGAGCTTACAAAGACAAAGCCCCGCGCAATCGAGCGACGAACGCGGGGCCTAACTCTGCGCCTTCCGTCGCGGCTCAGTGTTACTAGGCGGACTTTGCCAAACGGCTGCCTCACAGTAGCAGCACTCGATTGCGTCGCGCGGGAAGGATTCACCGCAGTAGCGGCACCACTTGAGTTCACCCGCGTAAATCTTGTCGTCGGTGTTAGGTAGCGCGGCTCAGTTGGGGACCGTTGCGCCGGCTGTCTGCGGCTATCGGTTGCCGCGTGGCCGCAATGATAGCTGCATGCTACGATGGCGTCATGGGCCAACTCTACGTAGCACCCTGCGCTCGCCGTCGCGAAGGACGCGAGCGCCGTTCTCGTCGTCGCGCATTGTGTCAACGCCATTGTCGCGACTGTTTGCGGCGTAGGTCGTGTGCCCGCCGGCTGCAGCCTTTTGACTGAACTTAACGGATTCTTCTCACTGCGAACGCCGCTCGATCTACGCGAGAAGTTGGAGGTAGACTTCGCCCGCCTCATAGTCTGCGACCCCATTAGCAAAGAAGCTCAATACGCGGCGTTCGATTTCTTCGTCACCGCGAACCACATGGCGGACTGGCAAGAGCACAGCAACCCGGGGACGACGGTAACGGAGCATCGCCAATACCCCGACGGGCTTTTGGTTGAGCATGTGGCGGTTGGGGCGAAACATTTTCGCGTTAGGAAGAAGACGCTTCGCGACGTGCGCGATACTCGCGCCGAGTCGGGAGGATTCCAACCGGGCACGTTCCAGCCTTCGGCCTTCCAAGTTCCTCACCTAGTTATTGATCTTGAAAACGGCGACACGGTTGCGGTGCTCGATGTCGCTCGGCGCGTTATAGACCATTGGCGAACTGCGGTCCCTGAGCGCTGACGTCTACCAGCACTGCGCCTTGTCAACTTGCGCGCCGCTTGTTGTCAACACCGCGGTGAAAACTTGTCACAGAGGCTGTGCCAACGGAGCAAAACAAAAAGCCGCCCTATGAGAGGCGGCTTCACTAAAGCAATTCTCCAAACGGCTGCGACACACCGCGCCCGCACCTCGCACTGTGGGCTTTATTATCGAGGCTTCGTGCAAGCCTATACGATGCAAGACATGTGCCCGAAAAAAGAAACCCGCGACTGCCTCTCAGCAGCGCGGCAAAACACGTCCGCCAAACGTGAATAAAATTTGCATCAGGCTCGTTCCAACCAATCGGCAAGCCAGTTCCCGATGTCGGTTCCAAACTCGTAGCCGCCTTCTGCAAATGGATGCATCGCGACTGACAGTCTCGCGTAGCATCACTGAAACGACGGTGGGCGTTACGTTCAAGGACGGCGGCAAAACGGATAGCGCAACGCGAACGATACCGCTCCGCGCTTCCACGGTGACGTTGCTACGCGAGCACAAGGCGTCTGAGCGAACGGAAATGTTCAAACTGCGCAAGCACCAGCGCGAAGACTGGCTGCTATTCTTCCCTGACGCGACGGCGCCGGAGAAGCCGTATTGGCCGAGCCGCGACGTAGGACGCTCGTTCAATAACGATGCCGCAAATGGGATACGAAATCGACTTCTACGGACTGCGCCATACCTTCGCCACCCTGTCGCTGCAACCAGGCGTCCACGTAAAGACTGTGTCGAAGCAGCTCAGACACAAAAGCATAACGATCACGCTGGACCGCTATGCTCAAGTGCTGAACGAGATGGAAGTAGCAGCCGCGTCGAAGGTGGACGAGTTTTGGGGGGTTGCGACCTAATGGTTGCAGGAATGGTTGCAGAGCTGTGTTTTTAAACAGGACGACTTTTCATCTACGCCCCATAAACTAGGTCGAAGATACAGGATAATGCTACGGGTATTCTAACCCCAACACCGGACTGGAATTTCACAAGAAGACGGACAAAAAACACGAGGGAGAGGATTGATGCGCAGGGCGTACCTCATTACCGCTACGCTTGCAGCGGGCATCGCAATAACATCCGCGAGCGAGGCCAAGCTGATACGGCTCGAAATCCTGGAGCGGGAACTAGTGGCAGATGGACAGTCCTTCGGGGCCGCGGGCCCGTATGAACGGCTAACGGGAACGGCGTACTTCGAGGTCGATCCTAAGGACCCACATAACTCCGTCGTGTTCGACCTGGACAAGGTACCGGTCAACGCCGCCGGCAAAGTCGAGTTCTCCGCGGATATGGTGATCCTCAAGCCGGTTGCCAAGCCAGCAACTGCGGGCACATTGTATTTCGAAGTAAACAATCGGGGCCGCAAGATTGCGTTTCAGCGCATGCAAGACACCGCCTCGGACGCCAACATGAACCGGCCGATGACGCCACGCGATTTCGGCAACGGTTTCCTGCTTCGACGCGGTTACGTCCTCGCCTGGGTAGGCTGGGGTGCCGATATGGCGCCGGGGGACAATCGAATGACGGTCCGCTTCCCAATCGCTCTAGAGCATGGCCTCCCCCTCACAGAACGGATCGTGACCGAGTTCAGCGACCGCAACTTCAACGGCAGCACACCTACCACGTTGCCGCTCAGCGGTGGAACTGCCTTCAAGAGCTTTCCCGCTGTCTCGACCAGCAAGGATGCGGCCGAAGCGGAGTTGTGGGTCACGGACAGCGATTCCCCACGGCCCAGTGCCCCTTCGATTCCGAGGGGTCGTCCCGTGCCGGGCGATCAATGGGCCTTCGCGTCTTGTCCGGACGGCTGGCCCGGCAGCGCAAGCGTAACCGACATCTGCCTCAAGGGGGGCTTTCAGAACCGCTCCAATTATCATCTGATCTATCGAGCCACTGGGTCTCCAGTGATGGGACTGGGTTATCTGACTTCGCGCGATTTCGTATCCTTTCTGCGCTTCGAGACGAAAGACGACACCGGCGCCCCGAATCCCGTTGCGGGCCTGGGTTCGACCTTGTGTCAGGGAATCTCGTCGAGCGGGATGTACTACCGCGACTATCTATACTTCGGGTTCAACGAGGATGAGCGCGGCCGTCGTGTTTGTGATGGGATGCACATTCACGTGGCCGGCGCCCAGCGTCTATTCCTGAACTATCGCTTCGCCCAACCCAACGCTTTCACTCAACAGCACCGGGAGCGCTACGTACCCGATGTGAACTTTCCGGTGGCCTATGCAGTTCGGCGCGACCCGCTCACAGGTCGTGAAGATGGGCTGCTAAAGCGAGCCAAGACCGATCCAAAGATCATCCACACCGACACCAGCAACGAGTACTGGCAGTTTCGCGCTTCGTTGCTGGGAACCGATCCTGGTGGCACGCAGGATATGCCCGACCCGCCGTCGGTGCGCCGCTACCTGCTGGCGAGCACGCAGCACGGCTGGTTCAAGGGGGATGCCCCTCTACACGGCATCGCCGATCGGCAATGCGAACAACTCGTCAATCCTACACACACGGGCATCAACCTTCGTGCCCTCATGGTCGCATTGGAGGAATGGGTAAAGCACGAGGCGCCCCCGCCCGACTCCCGTCTTCCGCGGATGGCAGATGGCACTCTGGTTTCGCCTGATCGATTGAACTGGCCGCCGATACCCGGAGTACACTATCCTGCACTGTACAATGGGTCCGGAGAGCGCGATTTCGGGTCGCGCGTGGAAGGCAACGCCGGCGTCATTGACAAGCTGTTCCCGGATATCCTGAGCACCCATGCTACGTTAGTGCCTCAGGTAGACGCGATCGGCAATGACATGGCCGGCGTGCGGCATCCGTTTGTAGCCGTGCCGGAAGCGACGCTGACTGGTTGGAACACGCGTACGCCGGAGTTTGGTGGCGACGACTTGTGCGATTTGCTGGGATCCATGATTCCACTACCGCGCACTGCCGCTGCAGCCAAAGCGAATCATGATCCACGGCCTGCACTGGACCAACTGTATAAAGACCGGGCAGACTACGTCCGTAAAGTAACCGGGGCGGTGCAAGAGCTTCAGCGGCAACGTCTCATCCTGCCGGAGGACGCGGAGGTTATCATCCGCGAGGCGCAACAAATGTCTGTGATGGAGTAACACCATGCCTGCCAACCTGGATGACAAGCTCGTAGTAGCCCTTTCCTCCCGGGCCCTGTTCGACTTCGAGCAGGAGAATGCGGTGTTCAGCGATGCCGATCCGCGGCCATACCAGAAGTTGCAACTGGAGCGCCTCGACCAGCCGGCTGGTGAAGGCGTAGCGTTCAAACTGGTGAAAAAGCTTCTCGCGTTCAACACCCCGGCCGAACAAAAGGTAGAGGTGGTGATTCTCTCGCGCAACGATCCAGTTACGGGGCTGCGCGTCTTCCGATCGGCCGAACACCACAAGCTGCCCATCACGCGAGGCGTATTCCTGCGGGGGCGCTCGCCTTACGCATACCTGGATGCGCTGAAGGCGGATTTGTTCTTGTCCGCTAACCAGGAAGACGTGCGGCTCGCCCTGGAAGCGCGCTTCCCTGCAGCCCGCGTGTTTGCTCGTGCGCCCAATGCCAAGGACGCGCATCCAGATGAAGTCTGCATCGCATTCGACGGCGATGCGGTTCTGTTCAGCGATCAGGCGGAGCGTGTATTCCAGGAGCGCGGACTGCCTGCATTCGAGGCACATGAGAAGTCACGTGCCGGCGAGCCATTGCCTCCCGGGCCACTGCAGCCGTTTCTGCGGGCTTTACATAACCTGCAAAAGAACCCGCCGAAGGATCAGCGTATGCGCATCCGTACCGCGTTGGTCACCTCGCGCAGCGCACCCGCGCATGACCGGGCAATTCGAACCCTCATGAGCTGGGATATCGAAGTGGACGAGGCCATGTTCCTGGGCGGTCTCGAAAAGGCACCATTTCTGCAGGTGTTCGACCCCGATTTCTACTTCGACGATCAGTTGATGCACCTGATGTCCGCGGGGCTGGCGGGGACCCCATCTGGCCACGTCAATAGCGGAGTGATCAACGCGCGGGAAGCGGCGGTTAGTACACCCGTGCCAACAGTGATCGGGAGTGAGCCGAGTGAGGTCAACAAACTGATTCGGCCCCGTCGAACAGAGAGAGCCTGAACCGGTTCGGCTACATCGCTGGAGCGTGCGGGGAGACCAGTGAAAGCAAGGGCCTTTCGAGCAGCTTCAGTGTGCCAAGGTTCAATTCCACCAACCGACGCAGCTTCATCGTGCTCTCCACGTCCAATTGGCCCCACTGAACCGCGATGCGCTGGGCGCGCCGAAATGCCACGTCCGCGACGATTCGGATCGCTTCCTCGGGATCGCGACTAAAGGGAATGACGAGGGTAAAACCGCCTGATAGCGCAGGCAAATGACCGATAGGTTCGAACAACGCACCACGCAGCGACACATCCAGCAGTGCACCAGCGTATTCGCCGTTCTCACACAACACCGACGCGACGCGGTGAAACGGAAACCGCGGATAGACCCTTCGGTCGCCTTGCCGATCTACCAAGTCAGTGCTTTCCATCCAAGTATCCCCGCTCACCTTAGTACGTGCAAGTTTACCTGCTGCACACGGAGCGTATGGTCAAACAGTTGTCAAACCTGCATTGCGCGTTCTTGAGGATTAGGCTGAATGAGGCTGCGTCCGGCCGTGCCGCGGCCCACGACTCGTTGATAGAACGCAAGCATACGCGCTGTCATGTGCTGCGCGCTCCATTCCCGAGCATATGCTCGCGCTTCTTCCGACAAACGCTGGCGCAAGCTCGTGTCACGTAGGACCTGCACCGCTTTCGCCGCGAACTCCGCTTCGTCCTCCTTTGCTACGAGTGCTCCGCGTTGCGGACTGAGAATGTCTCGCGTCCCCATCAACGCGGTAGACACGACCGGTACGCCCAGTGCCATGGCCTCCAGCAGCACAAGGCCTTGGGTTTCGGTGCGCGAGGCAAACACGAAGGCATCTCCTGCGCAGTAGCAGTCCAGCAATCCTTTCGTGCGATCGAGATAGCCAACGAACAATACGTTGTCGGCAAGTCCCAACCCGACGGCCAACCGCTGCAGGTGCGGGAGGGATGGTCCTTCTCCGCAGATTACAAGTAATACATCAGGGATACACTCTCGTACTCGCACCAGCATGCGCAGCAGGAAATCGATATTCTTTTCGAAGGCTACCCGGCCGACGTGAACCAAGGTCGGCCGGCCGGCGTCGATGCCATGCTGGCGGCGGAACGCCTGGCCCTCGCCACCTGCGAAACGCTGCAATTCCAACCCGGTTGGGATGACCTCCAGAGGAACAGTAACGCCGTATTCACGCAAGACTGATTGCATCGGGAACGAGGGTACGACTACCGCATCCAGGCTGTTGCACTGGGTGCGTGAAAAGCGGCGGGCAAGCGCGCGCATCCATCCGCGGGGCACGAACGGAACGTAGTGGAACAAATACTCTTCGAAGAAGGTGTGATACGTCTCCACCCGCGGCAGGCGCAGCCGGTCGGCAAGCACCATCCCGGTATAGTGCGCGACAAACGGCGTTTGAATGTGAATCAGATCGAAACGGCGTTCACGCAACGCAGGCACCATTTCGCGCACACGTTTCGCCTGCATCATCCGATCTTCCGGGTCGAGAACCAGATAGCGCGATGGGATGCGTATTACATCCAGCTCGTCACTCCGCGTGGGTCCATAGTCGGGCGCAACCAGGACTACTTCATGTCCGAGCGCAACGAGTTGATGGCGGAATGTCTGAATGGACGTGGACACCCCGTTTATGCGGGGAAAGTACACATCCGAGATCATCAGAATCTTCAGGGCGGCCTCGAAACGGCACATCGACCCCGCCGCCAAACAAACGACCGGTCGACACGGAAAACCGAGCCAGGCTAACCGAAGAATATGACAGTTCGACGCGGGGCAGCGGATCAACCACGCCCGATCGATACCGAACTAGCGGGTTGGCGCCGCCAATAAGGTTCCGCGGCTGAATTCCGCGCACTTCAAGGGAAGGCACCACCCAGATTGGTCAGAGCAGTACATACAATCGATCGCGTGGCGCCGCATTTAGCGACGCGCACGCGCCCCATGTGGACTACTTACTAAGAGACGGTCCCGTGTGGCCGTCTTCCGGATGCAGCCAAACCGTTCCGCTCGGCCCGTAGCCGATAATCTGCAAGACAACCTCCTCGTCCTTGGCGCCGTCGTAGTGATGCCCCTTCGCGGGGTGCTTCATGAAGGTTCCCGGTTTGAGGCCAACGGTCGTGCTGGGATCGAACTTATCTCCGGTTCCGGTGTACCACGTACCCGAGATCACAATCGCATACCGATCCTCAGGATGAAAATGGGGACGAGTCATCAATCCTGGTGGGAACTTGACGCGCACCACGTAGATTCCCTCTTTTGAGGGATCACCTTCGATGACGGAATACTTGAGTCCGTTGTAGCCCGGCAGTTCTTTCCATTGGACGTCCTCCGGGTATATGCGCACGAAGCCCAGATCGTCCCGCTCGCTATGAGCAACCGGCGCGAGCAGCAGCACCGCTCCCAAAGCCGCAGTTATTAACGTAACGCAACGCATCACCTTCACGCGAACTCCTCCTTGATTGTGCTTTAGATCGGCTTAATTGTGCTTCGGATTGGCTTGTGGTGTTTCAGTTGCGCCAGTCGTATCGCAGTTTGATGTGAATATCCGCCCGAATTGCGATTGTACCGTGGGCTGTCCTGCCACACGGCGAACCGGGCAGCGTCAAGGTTTGTTACCCATCGCTCGCGCCGAATCTCGCAATATGTTGGACTGCAGATCCTGCGCCCGTATTTCGCGTTCAAAGCCCAGCTGCTGCGACTGCAAGGACTGCTGTCGCCCCGGATCGGGTACACCCGGGACTTGTGTCCCCACCCCCGTCTGTAGCTGCAACTCCAGTTGCCTGCGTTGTTGGCTATCTTGCAGTTGCATGTCGCCAGTCACCACGGACGTCTCAGATGGAGCACGTGCTCTCGCCGGCACAGGTGTAACACCCTCAGGCAATGGCAATGGCGGCTCGCTTCCAGCGGGCAACAGAAGGAAGTTCCACTTTGCTTCGAAGCCCCCAGACAGCGCAGGGGGGGGACCATGACGGTCTTCCAGGCTGGCGTGGAACTCTCGCTGGCGTGCTTCCCGCTGCAGCAGATTGCGATCAATGCCGTCTTGAGGAAGCGCTTGTGACCAAGCTGGATTGG
>Ga0207689_10003881_pt1 | contig 13622 bp, 9 predicted proteins | sample KBSMisM52_FD_184312 | JGI IMG/M metagenome (GOLD analysis project Ga0207689, IMG submission 184312) | Miscanthus rhizosphere microbial communities from Kellogg Biological Station, Michigan, USA - KBS Miscanthus M5-2 (SPAdes) (version 2) | ecosystem: Host-associated > Plants > Roots > Rhizosphere... | reverse complement strand
TTTTCGTGTACCACTGCACGGCTTGCAGATCGTCTTTGCTCACAGCGGATCCTTCCTGATACACCATGCCTAAATTGACCTGGGCCACAGGATGGCCTTGCTCCGCTGCCTTGCGAAACCATTCCAATGCCTTGGCTGGATCTTTCGCGACTCCTAAACCCAGCTGATATTGATGACCCAGTTCGTATTGTGCGATGGCATTCCCGCGCTCTGCAGCCTTCCCGTACCATTCTGCGGCGATGGCGTATTGCTCCGATGAACGGGCAGCGTTGGCACGGTCAAGAAAATCTTTCAACTCGGCAGCCTCAGACGCTGCTGTAGCTTTAGCGCGGGCCTCGGAAGCGGCTTTGGCAGTTTCTGCGGAAGGCTTAGATTTTGCTTCACGAGCAGGTTCGGGTGGTTTTGAACTGGTTTCACTCGGCAGAGTATTTGGAGCCGGAGGTGAAGGCAGGGTTTTCGGCTCGGCCAGAGGAGGCTGTAGCAAGGCCGCAGGTTCCGCATGGCGGTTGAGATAGCCGTGGGCCAGGTTCCAGCTTAAAGCCCCAGCCAGTGCGACTGATACACCACCTAACAACCACATGCGCCAGTTTGAAGATTGTGGTTTTGCCTGAGCCGCCGGGGGCCAGCCAGCCGCTTTGTTCTTTCCGCTGGCTTGCCGCACTGGATCGGCGAGTTCCTCATCATGGTCGTCGACGACCGCAATCTTTACCGATTCAGTATCCCGCTTCAGCCGCTGGAGATCGGTCCTCATCTCTGAAGCGTGCTGATAGCGTAGATTGCGGTCTTTCTCGAGCGCTTTATTGATGATCTCTTCCAGGCGCGTAGGCAGATCAGGATTCAAACGGATGGGTGCGACCGGAGCGCGGCGCAGAATGGCATCGAATACTGTGGCAGTAGTATCACCGCGGAAGGGCAATACTCCGGTTGCCATTTCGTAAAGCACTACTGCGAAAGAAAACAAATCAGTGCGCGCGTCCAATGCTTTGCCCCGGGCCTGTTCAGGAGACATATAAGCGACTGTTCCCATGGCGCTGCCGGGGCTGGTCAGCAACTCGCGGTTCATGGTAGAAGTCTTGTCGTCTAACTCGGAAGTGAGCTTGGCCAGACCGAAGTCCAAAATTTTGACGCGATCACGTCTTGTGATGAATACATTCGCCGGCTTGATGTCGCGATGGAGAATGCCTTCCGAATGCGCGGCATCGAGGGCATCGGCGATTTCTACCCCAAAATTCACGACCGATTCCAGGTCCATCGGCTTCCCATCGATGCTCTTCTTCAGGGTATCGCCGTCCAAAAACTCCATGGCGATGAAGGCCTCGCCATCGGCCTCGCCAACGTCGTATACGGTGCAAATGTTCGGGTGATTTAAGGCAGAAGCAGCCTGGGCCTCGCGTTGGAAGCGGGCCAGCGTTTGTTCGTCGCGGGCCACCGCATCGGGCAGAAACTTCAGCGTCACAAAGCGACGGAGACGCGTATCTTCCGCTTTGTAGACGACCCCCATGCCCCCGGAGCCTAATTTTTCCAAAATCCGGTAATGCGAGATAGTTTGTCGATCATGCTCACGGGAAAGGAAAAAACCGACAGCATCATGTTAAAGTTCGTTCGCCGCGAAAGTCAAAGAGATCAAAGTTAAAAGTCAGATATGCAACTATTTGCGCCCTGACAAGAATTGTCATCCCGAGCGAATTCGAGGGACCTTGTGTTTGCCAGCGGGTTGAGCAATCACCCCAACTCCTCGTAAGCTTAATAGATGACCGATTCCCCCAATCTCGATTTCAAAGCCGGATTCCCAGTCCACGAACTCCCCGACGGCGGCATGGTTGCGGGGAAACTCGATGGGGAAGACATCCTCTTGGCCCGACGCGCAGACGAGTTCTTCGCCGTGGGAGCGTTTTGCACTCACTACCACGGCCCATTGGCCGACGGCCTCATGGTCGGCGACACCGTCCGCTGCCCTTGGCACCACGCCTGTTTCAGCCTACATACCGGTGAAGCCTTGCGTGCGCCAGCTTTCGATCCGATCGCACGCTGGAAGGTAGAAAAGGTAGGAGACAAAGTTTTCATCCGCGAGAAACTGGCGGGACCAGTGCCAAGGCCGGCGCCCAGTTCGGCTCCTAGCTCGATTGTCATAGTCGGAGGAGGCGCTGCCGGATTGGCTGCTGCTGAGATGCTCCGTCGCGAAGGCTACCAAGGCCCGATCACGATGATCAGCGCGGATGAAGCTCCCCCAAGCGATCGGCCAAATCTCTCCAAAGACTATCTGGCCGGAACCGCGTCGGAAGATTGGATTCCCCTGCGGCCTCCTGGTTTCTACAAAGATCGAAAGATTGACCTGTTGCTCAACTCGCGGGTCGCCACGCTTGATGTGAAACAGAAGCAGGTCAAATTGGCGAATGGCAAAACATATAGCTACGGCGCACTTTTGCTGGCAACCGGGGCCGATCCGGTTCACTTGCCAATCGAAGGCGCGACCGAAGCACATATCAACTATCTGCGTACTCTAGCAGACAGTAAGCGAATCATTTCCAAGGCTGTCTCTGCAAAAACGGTAGTGGTTGTAGGTGCCAGTTTTATCGGGTTGGAAGTGGCTGCGTCTTTACGAACCCGCGCGATTGAAGTGCATGTCGTGGCTCCCGGGAAGCAGCCCTTAGAACGAATCATGGGCCCTGAGGTCGGCAAGTTTATTCGTGGATTGCATGAGTCCCATGGGGTTAAGTTTCACTTGGGGCAAACTGTTGCGAAGGTTCAAGGACGCAAAGTCACGCTGAGCGGCGGCTCGACCGTCGAGGCCGATTTAATTGTTCTGGGCGTTGGCGTCCGCCCGGCGTTATCGTTGGCTGAGCAGGCAGGTTTGACAGTGGACCGAGGCGTCATTGTCGACCAATATCTCGAAACCAATGTCCCGGGAATTTTTGCGGCGGGTGATATTGCGCGCTGGCCTGATCCGCACTCTGGTGAGCGCATCCGCGTAGAACACTGGGTGGTCGCCGAGCGTCAAGGCCAGGTCGCCGCCAAGAATATTCTCGGCAAACGCGAACGTTACGATGCCGTCCCATTTTTTTGGAGCCAGCACTATGACGTTGCCATCAACTACGTAGGCCATGCGGAAAACTGGGATTCCATTGAGGTTAGGGGAAATCTAGAATCGCGCGATGCCAAAGTAACGTACAAAAAGGACGGCCGTACTCTCGCCGTGGCCACGGTTTTCCGCGACCTAGAAAGTTTGCATAGTGAACTAGCGATGGAGTCTCAAGTTTAGGAGAAGAATATGTCGATTCGTCCGGTGAAGCGTCTGGTCACTTCGAAACCAACCCTGGAAGGTGCGGGAGTCCACCTGCGCCGCGCTTTCGGCTTCGGCAATACCACGGACTTCGATCCATTCCTCCTGCTTGACGATTTCCGCAACGATGTCCCCGAAGACTACTTAGCGGGATTTCCCTGGCATCCGCATCGCGGGATTGAAACCATCACTTACGTTCTCGCCGGAACCGTCGAGCACGGCGACAGCATGGGCAACCGTGGCACTATCGGCGCGGGCGACATTCAATGGATGACCGCTGGCAGTGGCATCATTCATCAAGAAATGCCGAAGGGCGATCAAGCCGGACGGATGCATGGCTTCCAGTTGTGGGCCAATCTTCCATCCGGATTGAAGATGACTCCTCCGCGCTATCAGGAAGTGAAGGCTCCTGATATTCCTGAGATCAAGGATGACGATGGCACTCACGTTCGCGTAGTCGTCGGCAATTTTTGGGGAAAGAAGGGCCCGGTCGATGGAATCGCTGCCGACCCGATCTATTTGGATGTTTCAGTCCCTCCCGGTCGTCGGAAAAAGATTCCGGTCGAAACCAGCCGCCATGCCTTCGCATATGTTTTCGGCGGAGGTGGAAAATTCTGCAACGCCTCTGGGCCACTCGCAGTGCCAACCGAAGCAGTGAAATGGGCTGACACCACGCCTCCGTCTGAGGCGGATAATCGTTCACTGATTCTCTTTGATAGTGGTGATGAAGTCGAAGTCCAGGCGGGAGATGATGGTATTCGCTTCCTACTGGTTTCCGGAAAGCCACTGCAAGAGCCGGTGGCTTGGTACGGTCCCATTGTGATGAACACGCAGGAACAGTTGCGTCAGGCATTCACGGAGTTGGAGCAGGGGAAGTTTCTAAAGTGATGGTGTGGAGACGGGGCTTGCTCCGTCTCGCCTGAATTTTTTACATCTCCGCCAAAGCTCTGTGCACGAGATGGATTGCGATTGCGCCTTCACCTACCGCTGAGGCCACACGCTTCACATTGCCGGAGCGCACATCTCCAACCGCGAATACTCCCGGCAGGCTGGTCTCCAGCATTTGCGGAGGGCGTTCAAGCGGCCACGCCGCCTTCGCAAATTCAGCCGATGAATCCAGATCGCGACCGGTTAGGATGAAGCCTTTGTCATCCATCACTACGCAATCCTTCAGCCATGTCGTGCGAGGCGATGCGCCGGTCATGATAAAAACATGTTTGATGTCCCGTGTCGTGGTTTCCCCGGTTGTCTTGTCGCACCAGGTAATCTGCGTCAATTCGCCGTTGCCTTCCATCCCGGTGATTTCCGTATGTTGATGCAGCTCGATCTGCGGATTTCCTGTGATGCGGTGAATCAGATATCGCGACATGGTCAGCGACAATTCTGACCGTACTAGCATGTATACCTTGCGAGTTGTCTGGGCCAGATACACGGCGGCCTGTCCAGCAGAGTTCGCGCCGCCGACGATGACGACGTCTTGGTTTTCGCAAAGCTGAGCTTCGATATGTGTGGCGCCGTAGTAAATGCCGCGCCCTTCGAAGTTTTTCAGGTTCGGGATACTCGGCTTCTTATACTGCGCTCCGGTTGAAATAATCACCGCGCGTGCAGGCAGGGCTACGCCGTTGTCGAGTACTACTTCATAAGGCTGGCTCTTGCAGTTCAGTTGAACGACACTATGGGCCACCATCATCTTCGCGCCGAACTTCTGTGCTTGCGTCAGCGCCCGCGATGCCAGTTCCTGTCCGGAGACACCCGTAGGGAATCCGAGATAGTTTTCGATCTTCGAACTCGATCCCGCCTGACCGCCAGGGGCTTCGTTTTCGATCACCAAAACATCCAGCCCCTCCGACGCCGCATACACGGCCGCAGCTAAGCCTGACGGCCCCGCGCCCACAATAATCACATCGCGCACTTGTGATTTGTTGATGGTGGCGTTAAGTCCCAGGCAGTCGGCGAGTTCCTGCGGAGAAGGATTGCGCAGCACGGTCACGCCATTGCAAATGACAACTGGAACATCTTTCAGCTCAACCTGGAATCGGTCGAGAAGTTCTTGCGATGTTTTGTCTGCGTCGAGGTCCACATAGTTATATGGATAAGCATTCCGGCTAAGAAATTCTCGCAGCTGCAGAGTGCCCGAGCTGTGTCGGGAGCCCATTACGATCACATTCCCATAGCCTTTGGAAACGAGCGCCAGCCGGCGCAGAATGAAAGCCCGCATGAAGATTTCACTAAGCTCTGCGTCTTTCGCGATGACGGAGCGAAAATCCTCTCCGCGGAGTTCGAGAAAGTGTCCGGCCTCAGTCACACGGCCACGCACCAGACACCGCTGCCCAGAGATCATGGTGATCTCTCCCGTGAATCCTCCGGGGCCATGAGTCGTAATCTCACGTTCTCCCGCAATCGTAGGCTGTACGATCTCCATGCCTCCGGAAAGCAAGACGAAAAATGGAACTTCAGTATCGCCGGGTTCAAACAAAATATCGCCGGCGTTGACCTTGCGTAGCTCACCGCTCGAACCAAGGCGTTTGATCTGTGTTTCAGTCAAGGTTGGAAATGCCTGCGTGCGGGCATCCAGAGCGCTGGGTATGGGCCAGGTAGACATGGGTTTTTCCGAAATGAGAGTTGTACCTATAGATGATACAGATTCCAGTCTGGGTGCAAGGTACACCGTCCCCATTCCGCGTGGAATGGGGACAGAATCCGTGGAATGTTGCTAGGCAGCTTTCTGGCCGCTCTCTTTGAAAAACGCCAAAAGATCTGGGTTGATGAGTTCTTTGTGAGTCGTGCACATGCCATGAGGCAGTCCGGGAAAAACCTTCAGCGTTGCGCCGGGAATCAGTTTCGAGGAAAGCATGGCCGAAGCCCCAATCGGCACAATCTGATCGTCGTCCCCGTGCAGAATAAGTGTAGGCACATTGAACTTCTTCAGGTCTTCGGTGAAGTCGGTTTCCGAAAACGCCTTGATGCAATCGTAAGCGCCTTTCTGTCCGCACATCATTGCTTGCAGCCAGAAGTAATCCATGACGCCTTGCGACACGCGAGCGCCCGGCCGGTTTGCGCCGTAAAAGGGAAGTGTCAAATCTTTGAAGAATTGTGAACGGTCGTTGGTCACGCCTTGGCGAATCTGGTCAAAAGCTTCGATGGCCAGGCCACCGGGATTCGCCGGTGTCTTCAACATGAGTGGTGGAACAGCGCCGATTAGCACAGCCTTGGCAACACGTTTTGTGCCGTGTCGTCCGATATAGCGCGCTACTTCGCCGCCACCGGTGGAATGTCCAACGTGGATTGCATCCTTTAGATCAAGATGCTCCACCAACTCCGCAAGGTCGTCGGCGTAGGTGTTCATCTCATTGCCGTTCCACGGCTGGCTCGATCTGCCATGTCCACGGCGGTCGTGGGCTATACAGCGGTAACCACGGTCGGCTAGAAACAGCATCTGGTCATCCCAGGCATCCGAGCTCAGGGGCCAGCCATGGCTGAACACCACCGGTTGTCCTGAACCCCAGTCTTTGTAGTAAATCCGCGTGCCGTCTTTTGTTGGAATGGCAGACATGAAATTTCTCCTTTCGGATGGTTAAGAAATCGCAGAAGGTGCGGAAGAGAATCCGTACCAGGCCCCAACCCAAAAAGTCTACATCAATGGATAATCAGGCGTATGGAGATCGCGTGGATTTTTATCACTTGTAATCAGAATTCGTAGTAATCTCGCCGTCTATGCGCATCCCCGCGTCATTTCCGGCACCATGGTTCGCCGCAGTGCTGGTACTGCTGACATCGTTAGGCATGGCGCAATCTAATCTCGTGCCATCCACAGCCGTAATCACCCACGTAACAGTCATAAATCCAGGCACCTCATCAATTCGAAAAGATCAGACTGTTGTCATCGCGGGCGATCACATTGTTGCTGTTACCGAGGCAGCGAAATATCAACCGGCAAAGAATGTGCGGGTGATTGACGGCACAGGTCAGTACCTCATCCCCGGCTTGTGGGATATGCACGTGCACGCCGCTTTCGGGGATTGGTTTCCTGGAGGACGCCAAATCATTCTCCCTCTCTTTATTGCGAACGGCGTTACCGGCGTGCGTGATATGGGTGGGGATGTCCCCGTCCTCATGCAGTGGCGTAAGGAGATCGCCACGAACCAGATTATTGGTCCGCGCATGGTCATCTCCGGTCCGATGTTGGACGGATATTTGCCGGATGGAAAATTGCGCTTTCCCAGCTCTGTTCCTGTAACGACAACCGAGAGTGCAGTTGCAGCGGTGGATTCACTTAAAAATCAGGGCGTGGATTTCATCAAAGTCCAGTCCGTTATTTCACGTGATGCTTATCTTGCCGCAGCATCCGAAGCACACAAGCAAGGTTTGCCGATCGTCGGCCACGTGCCGGACAAAGTTCGTCTGAAAGAAGTTGTCGAAGCAGGGCAGAAGAGCATCGAGCACCTGATGGGAATCTTCGAAGGCTGTTCTACTGAGGAAGATAAATTCATTCAGGGGCAGGGAAATCTGAAGCTTCTGCTGACTACACAGGATCAGCCAAGGTGCGACGTGCTGATCAAATTGCTGGTACAGAATCAAACCTGGCAAGTCCCCACGCTCGCGTGGCAGCGCGGCGGAACATTTCTTGATCAGCGTGATCTGAAACACCAACCGCTAGACAAATATGTGCCAGCCTATTGGCGCGATGTGACCTGGAAGCGCTTCAGCGATCAAATGATGCCTGATTTGTTACGTGACCCACTCAGCCTGCGGCGCGAATACTTTGCCGACAATTTGAAGATGGTTGGCGCAATGCATCACGCAGGTGTGCCATTCATGGCCGGAACCGATGCCGCGCCCGGCGTCTACATCATGCCCGGCTTTAGCTTGCATGACGAGTTGGCAAATTTGGTCGAAGCAGGTTTTACTCCGATGGAGGCGCTGCAGGCGGCAACCAGCAATCCAGCTAAGTTTTTGGGGATTGAAAGCAGTTTAGGCTCGATTGAGCCAGGCAAGATCGCTGACCTAGTACTGCTTAGAGCGGATCCACTGGTTGATATCCAAAACACACAGAAAATCAGCGCCGTGATTGCGAATGGGCGCACATTTGATCGGGAATCGCTCGACAACCTGTTGAAGCAGGTGGAGACGGCCGCCAAACAGCAGAAGTAAACATACTAGGGGAATGGGTTCACGATACCGGTCCCATCAATCTCGCGGCCGGTTTGTAGATCTTCCGTGAATAAGACTTGCAACCAGCCTGTTTGGCAGATCTCATAGGTGCGCATGTAATATGTGTCAATTACTTGGAAGTCCCAAGAAAGCTTGTATGCGAGCGAGTTCAGCCTCAAGTTCGCGCTTAAAGAATGGATCCTTAGGTGGCGACTCTACATAGCCGAATTCCGATTTGAGCGCTCCATCTTTAATCGACAGATTTCCCCATCCGATCACATGATCATGCCAAAGCAGTGGCAAAGCGTAATAGCCAAGCTTACGTTTATGGATCGGCGTATAAGCTTCGAAACGATAAGCCCAGTTCCACAACAATTCGAAACGTGTGCGGTCCCAAACGACGGGATCAAATGGCGTCAACAAGCGTACATTGTCTGTAGGTTCAGCATCCGGTGTTTCGCCTAGCCAGTACCAATCCACGCCGTTAATACGCGTGTGTGCAAGCCGATCTTTGGCTCGGCGCAAAGCGCTGTCCAATTCCTTCCGCCATTGTGGAACGGCCAAGTGCAGTCGCCGGATTATGAACCTGAGTGTTCTACCTGGCAGCGGTGCGTAGATGCGGATCGCGACATCTGCGAGCGCATCGATATTGGCGCGGCAGATGTTTTTATCCGTTGGCCCGGCTTCATGCTGGTGCGCCGCATAGATGCGTATGCCACCTTGTCGCCGCACCACCCGCAGCAATCCTTGATAGTGCATGGCATCAAGAAGATGAGTGGTCGCGTTAGACGATCCGCCCCAATAGTTCTTCACCGTGCCGTGCGAAAAATGTTCGTCCACTTCGCGCGGGTGAACGGCTCCGCGTTGGCGTACAAATTCCAGTAAAAGCTTGGCCCTCTTCCCGCTTACGCCCGCGATACAGTTGTTTGCGCGCGGATGCATCTGCTTTTGAACAGCACTGGATACGAACCCATAGTTGATGAAGAAATCTTCGTGCACATTCAGCGCTTCATACTGACGTTCAAGATCGCCCGCACGATAATTTTTCACTCGATGCCGCAAAATCAGATCTTGCGCCCGTGCTGGCGAGCGAATCGGATCAGCCTGCACAAACCCGAATTTTTGCAAGGCACGCTTTAAGGTGGTCGGCGGAAAAAGACTTTGGGCAACAGCAAGGCGGCGCAAGCCGTCCAGCGTAATCGGCATGCTTAAGTATCACGCAAAACAGCGGGCTCTGACTTTGACTATTTCTTTTCGTCCGATTCCTGCTCAATACTGACTTGGGTGGAAATTCCCTCGGGGTCTGCTGTTTCCCGGAGCTCTCTTTGCCGTTGCTCTGCCTGATCGATTTGCGGGAAGGTTTCTTTCAGTAACACTTCCTGCGTATCCTCCTCCCGCACCACTACCGCGAAACCGTTCGCATTTTTCTTTTCCATCATCGGCCCCAGAATCCTTCAAATAAGTGTTTCCAGGATTCAACTGCTTTCGATGCTGAATCGAAGTGATCAGTCGGTAAATTCGTAATAGATAAGGCAATTCCTGTATTTGCTCTACGCGGAGAAAGAGGTTCAATGGAAGCCTTGAAAGGCTATTTCATGGAACACATCAAAGTCTGCCCGCGCTGCTTTGCGCCGCTGGAGGTCAAGAAGTCGGCGCCGACGAATACCTATCATTCTGTGTGCCCAAACTATCCGCATTGCAGAAGCCCGCTCATAATGAAGCCGCCTGCCTCAGTGTTGCCCCCAAGCTATAAGCGCGCAGCTTGACGATTATGTTTTGCTAAGTAAGGCTGCGGTAATTTCATCCCATTCTGCTGGGAGAGCGCTTTTCGCGGTGGGTTTCCCGGCACGGTTGTACCAATAGGCCGCATTCGATAAATCTCCCTCCTTGCGATGCAGATAGGCGTGTACCCAGGCGCCGGCACGGCCTTCATCGCGCTGCGCTGATTCGTGCGCTTTCTCCCAGTCGCCCTTGGCGTCCCACCACAATCCTGCCAGTGCAAGGCTCAACTCTTTCGGTGGGGAATCCTTCGACAAAGATTCACGAAATTCTTGGAAGTTCATGCTCGGAGTTCTAACATATCCCCCGACCGAATTAACAGACTTGAGGAGCTCTCGTGAAATTCACCCTCGCAATCTTTCTTCTAGCAGCTTTTTTGCTGATCATCCGCGCCGACGCACAAAAGGATGAAGCGCCAAAAGACATAGCCGAGAGCGTCGGCAGATCGCTCACATGGACTGAGGGCCAGTTCCTGGCAGCGGCGGAAGCCATGCCCGAGGACAAGTACTCCTTCATCCCGACCGCCGGTAATTTTGAAGGAGTGCGCTCCTTTGCGGAGCAGGTCAAGCACGTTGCCTGCGCCAATGATGCTTTCTTCAATGAGATTGAAGGGAAGACTCCGCCTGACGATTGCGAAAAGGGCGGGCCTTCAACCGCCAAAACCAAAGCAGAGCTCGTAAAGTATCTCCGTGACTCATTCGGCTACGGCGACGGCGTACTCAAGACGATCGATGCAAAGAATGCGTTGCAGGGAGCGGAAGGCCGTTACGCCGGTCCAAATACACGGCTTGGATTGGCCGTCACTGCCGTGTGGCACATCGCCGACCATTACGGGCAGATCGTTGAATATTTGAGAATGAATGGTATTGTTCCACCGTCAACGCAAAAATATGGATTGAAGGTACGATAACTTATGAACAAGAAAACTGCTGTGAGCCGTAGGCAGTTTTTGGTTTCGACATCGGCTGCCGCTGTGGGCGCCGCGGCCCTGAATGGTAAAACTCTTTCCGCTGACAAGACGCCACTAGACTTTCAATCCTCCTCTGGCTCATCAATTCCATATTCGCGACAGGAATTGTTGAGCGAAAGCCGATCCCAGCGCACGTTGGTTGAGTGTGCGGAAGTCGCGTTTCCGCTGGGAGGAATTGGGACCGGGACCATCTCGCTGGGCGGTCTTGGCGAACTGCGCGATTGGGAGATTTTCAATCGCCCTGCGAAGCGGCGGGTTTTGCCCTTTAGCTTTCTCGCTCTGTGGGTGAGGCCCGAAGGTGGCGCTGGCACACTGCGCGTCGTCGAAGGTCCGCCCCGGCCGCCATTCCGGGGATGGGAGGGCTTCAACCGTCAGTCGGGGCAAGGTCTTCCTCATTTTCAAAAAGCGCGCTTCACCGGCACGTATCCGATTGCCAAAGTTGATTTTGAAGACCGTGCGCTTCCTGTGACCGTATCGCTGCAAGCTTTCAATCCGTTTGTCCCACTCAACGTAGATGAATCCAGCCTACCAGTCGCGATCCTTAAATATGCGGTGAAAAACCGTTCCAACAAACCCGTGGATTTTTCCCTGGCATTTTCCTTATTGAATGCGGTGGGCTACGACGGTAAGGCGTATCTCGACGGAATCAATATCAACCATCCGGGATTTGGCGGCAACATTACGAAGCTGCGGCAGGAACATGAGCTGGCTGGGCTTGATCTGACCTCAACTAAGTATTCCCCAGACAACCCTCTCGCAGGATCGATGGCCTTGCTGACCACAGCTAAGAATTACACCTCTCGCACGAGCTGGGAGGGCGGTGCATGGTGGGATTTCTATCAAAAGTGGGTAGACGAATTTTCTGCGCAAGGGAAGTTGCATGACTCGCGTCCGCCGCAACCGTCAGCAGATGGCAAGTCGGACTACGCTACGCTGGCTCCCTACGCGTACCTCGCTCCCGGTGAGTCGACGACAATCACATTTGTCTTGGCCTGGTATTTCCCGATCCGGGAGAACTATTGGCACGACGACGACCAGGAATTAAAGGGCCATAAACTGACCAACTATTACGGTACCCGCTTCAAGAGCGCCTGGGACGTGGCCAGCCACACCGCGCAGAACTTGCCTGAGCTGGAAGGCAAGACTCGCTCATTCGTCGCCACATTCTTTTCCAGCACTCTCCCAGCTTGGGTGTTGGAAGCAGTTTCCAGCCAGGCATCCATTCTTCGCTCCAACACCTGCATATTGCTTGAGGGAAAACAATTCTTTGCTTTCGAGGGCTGTGGAGACGATCAGCACAACGGCTGGATGAATTGTTCCCACGTGTGGAACTACGAACAGGCACTGGCATTTCTGTATCCCGAGTTGGAGCGCTCCATGCGCGACACCGATTTTCTGCACGAAATGCGCAGCGATGACAGCATGGCTTTTCGCTCCATGGTCCCGCTAGGAATCAAGCAATGGGATTTCCGTCCTGCAGCCGACGGGCAGATGGGCTGCATCATGAAGCTATACCGGGAGTGGCAGATTTCCGGTGACGATGAGTTCCTCAAGCGAATGTGGCCGAATGCGAAACGTGCTTTGGAATTCGCCTGGAAACACTGGGATGCCGACAAAGACGGCGTGATGGAAGGAGAGCAGCACAACACCTACGATATCGAATTCTTCGGCGCCAATTCGATGATGACAACTTTGTATCTCGGTGCCCTGAAGGCAGCCGAGATTATGGCCTCGGCAGTCGGAGATACTGCTGCTGCCGCCACTTATCGCGAAGTCCGCGAGAAAGGTGCCAAGAACATCGAGAAACTCTGGAATGGACAGTTTTATATCCAGAAGGTAACGCCAGTTGCCGACATTCTCCCGATGGAGCCATACGACGACGCAGATTGGAAGGAACGAGTGGTGCGCGATGGGCAGCTGAAGTACCAGTTCGGTGAAGGGTGCCTATCAGACCAGATGCTCGGGCAATGGTTCGCCGATGTGCTAGGCCTTGATACTGGAGTAAATCAGGACCACGTGCGCAAGACGCTCAATTCCATCTACCGCAACAACTTCAAGCACGATTTCTGGACACACACCAACACGCAAAGGATTTATGCCATCAACGACGAAAAAGGATTGCTGTTGTGTTCGTGGCCGAATGGCGGACGGCCGGCGTTGCCGTTTGTGTACTCGGATGAAGTCTGGACGGGGATTGAATATCAGGTGGCCGCACATTTGATTTATCAAGGATTACTTGAAGAAGGCTTGACGATTGCAAAAGGCGTGAGTGAACGTTACGACGGAGTGCGTCGCAATCCCTGGAACCAAATTGAGTGGGGAAATCACTACACACGCGCCATGGCAAGCTATTCGCTGTTGCTGGCACTGTCAGGGTTTCGTTACTCGGCTGTGGAAAAGACCGTAACCTTCCAGCCCAGAATCAGCGGGGAACGCTTCCAG
>Ga0207689_10003878_pt1 | contig 13627 bp, 13 predicted proteins | sample KBSMisM52_FD_184312 | JGI IMG/M metagenome (GOLD analysis project Ga0207689, IMG submission 184312) | Miscanthus rhizosphere microbial communities from Kellogg Biological Station, Michigan, USA - KBS Miscanthus M5-2 (SPAdes) (version 2) | ecosystem: Host-associated > Plants > Roots >... | reverse complement strand
TTGATGTGGCATCGGCCATTGGCATCTGTTCAGATCCCACGGACAGACCCCGCTGCCCTTCTTGACATTGGCAAAATCGCCCGTCGTGTTGGGTGATTCGTAGGTCGATTGCCATTCCATCAAGCCATCCGCGAGTCCCAGGCCGAACGTGACCATGTGCTGCCAGGTCGCCCCATCCTTGTCGCTGTTCGGAACGTTGTCGGTATCCACAGGGGTACCGAGCGCACCGATGCTGCCCGCGGGCCGCAAGTCCGTCTGGTAGTAGTACAGGGCGGTATCGGCCAGTGTGTTTGAACTGCTGTAGGCCGAGTCCGACGAATCGGGATTGAATGGAGTGCCGCCGTCCCAGATCGGCATGCCCAGTTTGTTGTTACTGGTTACAAGATTGAGGTTGACGTCGCTGTCGGGGTTCCCGATGGCGCTGCTGCCGTTAACTTGGACACCCGCGTTGCCGTTCCAATACCCGTCCGTGGTCAGCAACAGGAAGTTCTGCTGGCAGGAGTACTGCACCGGATCCGGCGTCATGTTCGCGTTGATGCCATTGGTCTTGCCTGCAAAGTGCCGTCCTGCCCGCGCCAGGGCTTCGCGCAGCGGCGTTCCCCCGGCGGGTTCCTGCGCGTAGAAAACGCTGTACCAGGCCGACTTCTGCGTTGAATCGAAATCGCTGATCTTCAGATAATTGCTCGCGCTTATGGTGCCCGGGTTGATGATGATGAAGCCTACGCGGTAACGCTTGTCGATGGGGTTGAAAGCGATGCCGCTAGATGTCTTCATCATGAGCATGCGATTGCGGTAATAGGCAAACCAGTTGCCGAAGTTGGTCATCTCCTCGAGTCCGGTGCACACGGGCGCGGCGACGCAGTCGGTACGGGTTGGCCGGCTGCCGTAGCTACCGGCGGAGCTGAGATCCGTACGAGTGAACTGTCCATAGCGCGCGTAGATATAGCCCCGGCCATCGTCGAACTTCTTTTGGCAGCGCGCCTGTGTGCCCTTGCGATTCATGCCCGATGGGGCGTCCCAACGGTTCGCGTCGAACTGGCTCGAGCAATAGCGCACCGGTGCCGGGAACGTGAAGCCCGCGCCGCTGCCGACCTGACAGACAGTGAGGGCTACGTCGTTGCAATACTCGATCGGGTCAACCCAATACGTCATGGGCCCGCCGAACTTCAACTTCGGCACGTTGTACAGGCTGGTCTTTTGATAGAAGCCGGTGGACCCGCTGTTGTCGGCACCAGCGCCACTGTTCGTATAGGCAAATGTGTTGGCCGTCGGCGCGGGTGTAGCCAGCACTGTCACGATCGCACCATTGCTACTGATGACATTGGTGTTGGCACCGCTGGTCAGATACACCTTGATCTGATCGCCGGCGATCAAGCCATGGTTCGGCGCAGTGACGTAAACCGTGCAGCGTGCTCCAGCACCGCTGCTACAACCGCCGCTGCCGTTCTTGAACGCCACGATCATATCGAAGCCGCCGGACCCCACCGTGCCACCGCTCGGGCCGCTTCCGGAGCTGTACTGTAACGAGTTGGCGGATGTGAGCTTGGTGACGGTCAATGTCGTCGTGCAAGTTGAACCAGTGCAAGAGTCGAAACCGCCGGACCCGGTACCTGTACCCGTGCGCGGAATGATCTGGAACGTGCTGAGTGTCGGGTAGGGCGCGCCCGGGTTGAGGCTGGTGGAGGGGGTGCACGGATATGTACACGGGGGGTATCCGTGCGGGTAGGCCGTGGTGACATCGACCGTACCGCCGGTGCCGCTGCGCCAAAACTCATGGATTGCGGCCATCTCGGGATAGGCTCCGCCCAGGTAACCGGCCCCGGGAGTCGGAGATCCCCAGCGCGCATTGGAGTAACGGAAAGGGTTCCCAGTCTGACGCACGTCGCTGCTGTTCGCGAGGCCATTGCTGCGGCACTGATCGGGATTGGTGACTACTCCGGCGGTGCTCCTGCAGTACACGACCTCCGGAAAGTTGGTCTGGATATTCACGGTCGTGCCGGTACCGTACCAGTTCCCCACCGGATTTTGCGCCGGATCGTAGGTGTTCTTGAAGTAGGCCTGGTACATGGCCTTACAGGTCTGACCGTTGAACGGATCGCACAAGACCGAACTAGAGTTGGTTTGCTTCGGATACGTCGTGCCGTCGAATTTGAAGGCTGCGCGGTAAGTGGTCTGCGGGTTATAGCCCACCCCGTTGACCTGCGAGGCCGAGAACGGTGGATCCATGCGCATGCAGGCGTTGTTCGTATTGGCGTCGGTCTTGCACATGTAATTGGTGGTGTTGTCCAGGCTGTCGTAAACGCCGACGTTGTCGGTGACGTAGTCGAACGACATACTGCCCGACGCGTCCAGCGTGAACAACAGATTGGGCAGCACCGACAAGTTCGCCGAACTCGACAGAGGTGTCGAGGAGAGGTCGGTCAGCTGCGCCTGCACTGGCGCAGCTGCCATTGCCAGAGCACTGGTCAGCGCGGTCAGCATGACTCGCATGAGGTACAGGTTTCGGTTAGACATGACTTTCTCCTTGACTAAAAGCAATTCCAAATTCCGGGTATCGTTGAGAAGCGCTGGCCATCACATTTGAATGGCGATGTTCGATTGCACGATGCTAAGCGTCGAGCGCGGGCCGTCCACACGGACCGTCACGCGGAAGTAAATCACTGGCGGCGACGTCCACGCGTTGGTGCCGACGTCGAAATTGTTCTTCGTGCCACCCACCGAACCGCCGGATGCGCAGGTCGCGTCGTAGGGGCCAAGATTGGCGCACAAGCGGGAAATCACGTATGACACGGCGTTGCCGTTCGCGTCGGTGCCGACCACCTTCGCGTTGTTCCAGGCCGAAGACGCGGTCCAATCCACGGGAACATACGAAGTGGCGTAGTAGCCGTCGGGGAAGGAGTTGGCGTTCAAGACCCCCGTAATAGCATTCGCTTTCAACCAGGTAAAAGCTGCGTCGAGTCCGCGATCGCCCGAAGACAAGGCGGCTTGACGGAAGGCTACGTTGCCTGACACCAGGGTGCTTGTATCCACCGAGCGCATGATTGCGAGGCCAGCGAGCGTCATCGCGACCAGCACGATCAGCGCGATGAACAAGACCACGCCCTGTTGACGGGTCCTCATCGTGATGGAGCGGTTGCGATTGTTGTTCATGGCTGCCTCCAAAGCACGTTACGCAGGGGAACGGTGGTCTCGTAGACCCTGTACTTGTAGCATTGCCAATCAGCTGAAGTCCTGACGTCGATTGGTTTTCCGTTGGGGGCGTCGGGGCCGCGGGCCCAGCGCACCGGATAGACATTGGCTAGCGGATCTGGATCGAAAGCGGGTGTGGCGTCGCAGGCGGTACCTTTGCCGGTGGTTGGGTCTATCGTGTTCGCGCTGCGCGACACCACCGCCAGCCTTACTGCTTTGATGCGTTGCCACTGCTGCATGTTCGCAGGGGGATTCGGGGACAACACGGTCGGGCTCACGTTAGTGAACTTGTCGATGATGTTGTCGTCGGGCGCGTTGACCCGCGTGGGTACGGTCCCGTTCGCGATCCCGTCATCGACGCCATACTCTGCCTTCATCTGCACGATCTGATCAGCGATCGGGTTCATCGTTGCGATCTGCGCCCAGAGATTGGCGACATTGAGTTTGTTGTTTGTGCCTGGAACGATCGAGTTGTTCATCACGCTGAACTCGTTGTAGACCGGCCAGACACCGGTGGCCGGCAGCGCGCCGAGATTCAGGATCTTGCCTTGGGGGAACTTGTAGACGAAGGGTGTGCCAGCGGGATCGTTGAAGCGGACCGTGCGAGTGGCAGTGCCGACCGTGATACTGCCAACGCCATGGGCCAGATCGCTAGGTCCAACCAGGGCGGTGACCTCCGCCAGCGTACAGTACTGGCCAGCCTGTCCAACCAAGACCAGATCGCCAACGTTGAAGCCGACGCGGAACGGCAGCGTAAATGTGTCGGTTGTGGTGGTCATGTCTTGCAACTGAACGGATGCCACGGTCAGAGTTGGCTGGCCGTAGATCACCCGGATGAGATCTGGCGTGGTGCCCGCGTTCGGCAGTATGAACACGGGCGCCAACGGGTAGACGGACTGGATGTTGGGCGTGCGCTGATTGTCGTAAACGCGCATCGCGCAACCGAGCACATCGTTGTCGTTGATTCCGTAGCCTGCCGTCTTGAGCTCGCGCTCGAGCAGAGACAGCGCGATCAGTCCGCTGATCTGTTCGTCGCTGCCGCTCGTTGTGCTGCGGCGGACGCCCTCGTTGGTGGCGTATACCTGGAAGATCACGATCACGCCGAGCAAAGCGATAACGCTGGCCACCATCAATTCGACCAAGCTCATACCTGCTTGCATGCCGGGGAGAATCCTGCGGTTCATGGGATGGCTCCTAGAGGCAACAAGTGATGTAGGCGACCGACTGGAACTGATGCGGTGCGGCGGTCGCGGCCTTGTCCCGTGCCGCCTGCCAGCGCACTGTCACTGTCACCTGGTTGGTGGCGGGAACTAATGCAACTATCGGCGGATAGGTGGCGGCGCCAGGCAGTCGCGCCTGTACGGTGCTCACCCAGGGCGCCAATTGCACGGGTACTGCGCCGCTGCCGCCGTACACGTACGCGGGCAGATTGGATGAATTTCCCCACATCTCAGCCAGAATCTGGTTCGACAGGAAGGCAGCGTCACTACGGTAGCCGGCTTCGCCCATATCTTGAATCGCCGTGGCTTGCATGCCGACGATGGCTAAAATGCCCATCGAGAAAATCAGAATGGCGATCAGAGCTTCGAGCAGCATGACGCCGCCTTGCCTGCCGCGCCGCTGAAATTGTGTCTGCATGATGTGATGCCCTCGTTGACTGTTTTGACTGATTAGCAGCGGCGCGTGTCGGTGCTCTTGAGATCCGAGCCTGGGTCGCACATGCGCGCTGCACCCGAGTTAGGGATGACGACGCGCAGTGGGCGCACACCGGTTGGCGCGCCTGTTGCAGGTGTGATGTCGAGTTGCTGCAGCGTCGAAGTCGCGTCCAGGTTTGTGACCACGCCACCCATCGGCGAAAAGGTGACCTTCGCAGCGCCTCCGGGTGTGGGCGCGACGACGGCCACGTCGGTCTGACCTTCCTGCGATCCACGCACCTGGATTTGGATGGCCGGCGCGGCTTGCCAGACCTCCCAATCGGAGTTGTTGCCGAGGCGGAATTCGACATTCTTGTTGCGCCTCAGCGCTTCAGTTCGCGCGAGCTGCACTCCATTGAGCAATGCATCAGAGGCATTACGGATCTGAGTACTCGCCATCCATTCCCGGAACATCGGCATTGAGAGGCTCACGAGCACGGCCAGAACGACGATACCGATCATCAGCTCGATGAGGGTGAAGCCGAATTGGCGCTGGGGTTCGATCAGCATTTTCCGTCCTTGCGCCGGACCCAGCAGTTGTTGGTGCTCGGCAGGCTCCAATAGGTCGGCACGGTGACGGTCGTCTTCACGTTGCTTTGATCGAGCCGGAACTGGAAGCCGCCGGTACCCTGGGTCGATACACCCACTGCATCGATGGTGTAAGTCTGGTCGGCGAGGGTGCAGGTGTATGTGAAGTTCGTTCCCGTCAGCGGTGGCGCAACTGTCCCTGCGGCGCACGCCCCTGTGTATGTACGGCGATCCTGGTAGTACTGCTCCAACTTGACCCGCTGGGAAGCCAGGTTCGCATACGCCTCGGCGAGCTTTCCGCGCGTGACGTAGTCGTTATAAGCCGGAATGCCGATCGAGGCGAGGATGGCCACAATCGCCACCACAATCATCAGTTCGATCAGCGTGAACCCTTTTACCGATTTCATGTATGCGCTCCTTTCCCTAGCGTTGACGGAAGTTTAAGTAGATAAATCTGGTGCTTGCAAAAACCGCCGATCAGCGGTCGCATTGCGGGAACGAGCGGCAGGTTCAGCGTGTCGAACTCGTTCTCGAGGTCGTTCGGGTGCGTGGATGGCACTCCGGAACGCCTTGGGCGGCCAGGTGAGCAGACCGCAACCGCGGAATGCAGTCGCAAGAGCGGTGCCAGTCGGCTAGATCAGGTGGTTGTCCAATTGCGAATTAGACACAGTCCAAGGGCGTCGTCTATACTTAGTCGATGGAAATTGCCCAATACACCCGGGACAACTTGGCCGAAGTGCTTCGTGCTCATGGGATCAACCCTACCCATCAGCGCATAGAGATCGCCAACGCCCTGCATTCGCGGCAGGAGCATTTGTCGGCCGACCAGGTCCTGGCAATTGTCAACGAACGTCACCCCGAGACCTCACGGGCGACGGTATACAACACGTTAAATCTGTTTGTGGAAAAGAAGCTGATCCGCGAAGTGATCGTGGATCCGAATCGGGTGTTCTACGATCCGAACACGCGGCCCCACTACCATCTCTACGACGTCGAGACTGGTCAGCTGACCGATGTCGACGCGAGCGATGTGCGGATCAGCGGGTTGCCCAAATTGCCGCCGGGTGTTGTGACCGAGGGAATGGACATCATCATTCGAGTGCGTTCGAGTCCTGCAGCTTGAGGCAGGCGGATAGCGCAACCCTCGACCAGCTATCCAGCACCATTCAAGCCCCAGTGAATTTCGCTGGGCGCTTCTCCAGGAACGCCATCACACCCTCCTGGAAATCATGGCTCTTGCCGGCATCTCGCTGCAGGCGAGCCTCCAGTGCGAGTTGTTCGGCCAGGCCATTTTCGGACGATGCATATAGCGCCTGCTTCATCAGTCCATAGGCCTTCGTCGGTCCTTGAGCAAGCATCCGGCATAGCTGCTGGGCCTCAGTCGCCAGCTGAGCATCGTCCACGCATTTCCAGATCATGCCCGAAGCCTGCGCCTGCTCGGCGCTCACTTTATCGGCGAGCATCGCCAACGCCATTGCCCGTGCCAGGCCAACCGTGCGGGGCAAAATCCAGGTCCCGCCCGCGTCCGGAATGAGTCCAATACGGCTGAACGCTTGGATGAAGCTTGCTGAACGCGCCGCCAGCACAATGTCGCCGGCCAGCGCTAGATTGCATCCCGCACCCGCCGCCACGCCGTTCACCGCACAGATTACCGGGAAGGGAAGCTCGCGCAGACCTCGGATCAGCGGGTTGTAGTTCGCTTCGAGTGTGGATCCGAAATCAACCGGGGCACGTCCTTCGGCCACTGCCCGCTCGCTCAGGTCCTGCCCAGCGCAGAAGCCGCGCCCGGCGCCAGTGATCAATAGCACGCGTACGCCCTTAGTTTGGCGCACTCTATCCATGGCTTCGCGCAACTCGACATGCATGCCGGCAGTGAACGCGTTCAGCTTGTCCGGCCGATTGAGGGTGAGCGTTGCGACGCTATCGGCGATGTCGAATAGAATGGTCTCGAAGGGCATATGCTCGTCCTTGGGCGTTGTCGCTGACACACGCATTATAGGCATCCGTCACTACCATCGAGGAACCCCGCACCCATGACCTATGAGAACATCCTGGTCGAGACCCGCGGCAAGGTCGGTCTGCTTACCTTGAACCGCCCCAAGGCAATGAACGCGCTCTCGCCCGATCTGATGCGCGAACTCGGTGAAGCGCTGCTGCAGTTCGAAGCCGACGAGGACATCGGCGCGATGGTGATCACGGGTAGCGAGAAAGCCTTCGCCGCAGGTGCAGACATCAAAGCGATGCGGGAATGGGGTTACATGGATGTGTACAAGAGCGACTACATTACCGCCGAATGGGAAACGGTCGCGCGCTGCCGCAAACCGGTGATCGCCGCCGTGGCCGGCTACGCCCTGGGAGGCGGTTGCGAGCTTGCCATGATGTGCGACTTCATCCTTGCCGCTGAAACCGCCAAATTCGGTCAGCCGGAGATCAACCTGGGCATCATTCCCGGGGCCGGAGGGACCCAGCGTTTACCGCGCTTTGTCGGCAAATCCAAAGCCATGGAGATGGTGCTGCTCGGTCAGGCACGAATGATGGATGCGCAGGAAGCTGAACGCTGTGGACTGGTGAGCCGCATCATTCCTGCGGCCGGACTGGTAGACGAGGCGGTGCGTACTGCTCAGAAGATTGCCGAGCTGAGTCTGCCCATCGTCATGATGGCGAAGGAGTCGGTGAACCGGGCGTTCGAGACGACATTAAATGAAGGCGTACGTTTCGAGCGACGGCTGTTCCACTCCACATTCGCCGCCGAAGATCAAAAGGAGGGAATGTCGGCCTTCGTGGAGAAGCGCAAGCCTGGGTTCAAGAATCGATAGGCGGTCAGCCGCCGTCAACGGAGCGAGCAATTGCCTGCTGCACGCCACCATCTTATAATACGGCCCCTTCGCTGATGTAGCTCAGTTGGTAGAGCAACTGATTCGTAATCAGTAGGTCCTCAGTTCGAGTCTGAGCATCAGCACCAGAATACAAGGGCCTGGCTAGAGCAAGTATCAACGCCGGGTCGTCAATCGCTTCCGCTGGTGTGTCGTCAATCGCTTGTGCTCGGCGCGGATGTCATACCTGCGGCACCATAGGCCTCCCGGCCTCTATTCTCGCGAAAGTCACTACGGATATTTTCAGCCGCAACCATCGTTTCGCCGGTCGACTCGCGTACAAAGCCCACTTCAACCTGGAGGTAGCAAATGGCCACCGAACAGCAGAGTCCGGTACCACTGACCGTTGCGAAATATGCCACGTCCTTTCGCAGGCGATTTCTTGGTACCAGCTGCGATGTGGATGTCGTCGTAGATTTAGTTAGCTTCGACACGGTGGTTACCATTGCCTTGAAAAGTGTCCTCAGCGGCCGGCCCGTCTTTGCAATCATGTTGGAAGACATTCGTATTCTGACCAACAGCCTCAAGGTCGTCAGGAATTCGGCGGCACTTCTCGAGTCGCGTGTACGCGATGCGACCGATCACCAGTTGAATGTAACTGTCGCGGGCGCCGTCGCTATCGTCGCCAAGTCCCCGGGAAAGCCCGCACACTATTCTCTTTCCATCGGGTCCTTCCATCAGGAGGGCGAGCTTTCCGAACTCGATCTCACGGATCTCGATGCGTCCATCGATGAGATCGACACCCTCGTCAGGGACACGCTTGCGAAAGTACGTGGTGCCCAAGCACTTAGCCAAGCCGACACAGTAGCCAGGTGGATCGAGTAGGTTAGCTCGTCGCGAGCTACACTGCCGCTTGCTTGTCGACTACACGGAGAGCACACGCAGTGAAGATCACCGACATCAGGAGCTACGCGCTGCAAAGTCCGCTGACGCAACCGTTCGCGTTTTCCCAAGGGTGGGTGAAGCGGCGTTCGGCGACGCTGGTTGAAGTCCTCACCGATGAAGGCGTGTCCGGCTGGGGGGAAGCATTCGCCCAGGGATTGGAGCCGCCACAGATCGCGGTGGCTGCTATCGAGTATGCACTCAAGCCGCTCGTGGTGGCGGCGAATCCATTGGACACGGAGGTCCTTTGGCACCGGATGTACCACGCTACGCGCGACTACGGCCGCAAAGGCTCAGTCATGGCGGCAATCAGCGCTGTGGATATCGCGCTCTGGGACATCGCGGGCAAGGTGTACAACCGTCCGATCTACCAGTTGCTGGGAGGCGCCTTTCGCACGCGTGTGCAAGCCTATGCGACAGGCTTCTATCGGATCTCGGGTCAAGGGGAAGCTGCGCGTCTGGGGGAGGAGGCGATCAAACATGTTGAGGCCGGCTTTAGTGCGATGAAAGTGAAGCTCGGATACGGCGTCGACGATGATATTGCGGTCATGATGGAGATCAGGCGGGCACTAGGTGATCGCAAAGTGACTTTGATGGTCGACACCAATCATGCGTATGGAGTGGCGGAGGCGATTCGGCTGGGGCGTGCACTGGAGGAATATGATCTACGATGGTACGAAGAGCCGGTCGTGCCGGAGGATCTCGCAGGCTACCGAGAGCTGCGCCAGGCGTTGCGTATCCCGATCGCCGGTGGCGAGAACGAACACTCCCTGTTTGGATTCCGCGAATTTCTTGGGGCGCGTTGCGTGGATATCGCGCAGCCTGATATCGGCTCCGCGGGTGGCTTCACGGCATGCCGCCACATTGTTGCGCTGGCGCATGCACACGGCGTCCAGGTGAATCCACACGTCTGGGGCTCGGCAATCGCACAGGCAGCATCGGTGCAACTCATTGCCGCTGTACCTGTTGCCCATCACTCGGTGTTTGCACAGGAGCCCATTCTCGAATACGACCGCTCCTCGCATCCGTTTCGCGAGCAACTTGTTGCCGAACCTTTGCAGCAACAGAACGGATGGGTCACGGTGCCGTCGCGGGCCGGGTTGGGGGTGCAAGTGGATCGGACTGTGCTGGACCGATATCGGGCCTGACCATCCTTGCCTGGGTAGTTATAATCGGGGTGTGGTCGGATGAGCGTGTGCGGGAGGAGGGGTCGCATGGACGAGGACAAAAAATTTGCCGGACGCCGGCGTTGGCTGCTGAATGCAGTAGGTGCGACTGCCGCCATTGGCTTCGTGGCGCAGCCGGCCTGTGCCGCTGATCCTAAGCCCAAGAAATATACGAAGGAGCGAGTCGGTTACCGGGATGAGCCGTACGAGGGACGCAGCTGCAGCAAGTGCGTCCTCTACGCAGGGGAAGGCGACTGCGCCATCGTGGAAGGGAAGGTCAGTCCCAATGGGTGGTGCGTACAGTGGACGCCTTCCACCGTAGGTAATGCTGCTGCGCCGCATCGCGCCTGACCTAGTTTCCGGTTTCCTATTCCCCAGCACGCGTCGCTTGTGGTCACGGCGCGCTACCTGACAATCTCGCCGAAATGAAGACGATCGAACGCGTATTCGAGTCATTGCTCTGGAACAGTCGATATGTGGTGCTGCTGGCGGTTATCTCGAGCATCGCCGCGTCCCTCGCCGTGTTCTGGGTGGTCTCGGTCGACGTTTACTACGCAGTTGTTCATCTTTTCGGTTACGCGGATCCGTCGCTTACGGAAGATGCGCGCAAGGTGCTGCGCGATGGAGCCGTTACCCATGTAGTCGAAGTTGTCGACGGTTACTTGCTAGCTGGGGTGATGCTGATTTTCGCGCTGGGACTCTACGAACTTTTCATCAGCGACATCGGCGCGGCCCATGGTTCGAAGGCGTCGAGCAAGATCCTGGTCATCGAGACGCTGGACGATCTCAAGACCAAGCTCGCAAAGGTCATTCTGATGATCCTGATCGTTCGCTTGTTCGAGTATGCTGTGAAGTTGCGCCCGGAGAATCTGATGGAGCTGAGTTATCTTGCCGGCTCCATCGCGCTGGTAGGTTTGGCCCTTTACCTCACTCACGCATCCGAAGGGCGTACCAGCGAGGAGGCTGCTGACGACGCGTCTACGTCGCAGCCGTTACCCGCGTCGACACAGGCGACGCCAAAGCACTGAAACCAAACAGCACCCGCTGGCTCGCGTGTTTCACGCGAGGCGCGCCGGGCGCAGCCCATCTAGGGGGAGACCATGAGCCGTGCCTTCGTCAAAGGCGATGACAGCGATCTGTCGGGAGAAGAGGTCCCCGAGCGTCCCATCAGTCCCTTTCCCAATTACGTGACCGCGGAAGGTCTGAGCCAGTTGCGCGCTCGCTACGATGCGCTCACGGCCAGACATCTGGAGTTGAAGGCCGCGGGCGAGGATTTCGATAAGCCCAAGTTGACCGAGATCGATCGCGATCTGCGCTATTTCGCGCAGCGGTTGGAAAGTGCAATCCTGGTGGATCCGGGCAAGGAACCGCAGGACGAGGTTCACTTCGGGGCAACGGTGCAGGCCGAGGATGCCGAGGGCAAGACGCATCGCTTCAAGATAGTCGGGGAGGATGAGGCCGATGTGGCAACCGGGAAGGTAAGCTGGCTGTCGCCGCTGGCGAAGGCGCTCATCGGCGCAAAAGTCGGCGACACGGTCAAGTGGCGACGGCCGGCTGGAGACCTCGACCTGGAGATTGCGGAGATACGCTACTAGCGCATCCAAAAAATGTTGGCGTGGGAAGCGAAAGAAAAGGACACGAGATGCACGACCTCAAGATTACCAACGCGCGGATCTACGACGGCCTGGGAAATGTGCCCGTCGACGCCGATGTGGCCGTAAAGTCTGGCCGCATCCTCGCCATAGGCAAGGACCTCGGTCCGGCGCGTGAGACCGTCGAGGCGGATGGCCTCGCGCTGATGCCTGGCATCATCGACACGCACACTCACTACGACGCGCAGATCACGTGGGATCCAATGGCCAATCCGTCGCCATCGCTGGGCGTTACCACGATCATCATGGGCAATTGCGGATTCACCATCGCGCCGTGCCGACCGGCCGACCGCGACCTGGTCATGCGCAATCTCACGCACGTCGAGGGCATGTCGTTGGCGGCGCTGCGCGAAGGAATTCACTGGGACTTCCAGAGCTTCCCCGAGTACTTGGATCTGCTTGAGCGGCGCGGGGTCGGGCCGAACGTAGCCTGTTTCGTCGGTCACTCCTCGGTACGCACCTATGTGCTTGGGCAAGATGCCGCCAAGCGCGCAGCCAATCCCGAGGAGATCGAAGCAATGCGCGCGATCGTGGTCGACGCGCTCAAAGCGGGTGCATGCGGTTTTTCCACCACGACCTCCTATCAGCACAATGGCGAGAACGGCATCCCGATGCCATCACGGCTGGCGGAGAATCCCGAGATGCAGGCGTTGTGCGGCAGTCTGCGCGAGGTGGGACGCGGTGTGCTCATGATGACAAAGGGGGGCAATACGCCCGTCCCCTGGATCGAGGAGTTGGCGGCAAGTGCTGGCCGACCGTTCGTGGTGGCGGCACTGCTTCACAGCAACATGGCGCCGGAAGCCACTTTCGCGGACCTCGAACAGATCGGTCACGCGCGCACGCGAGGCCGTCGACTCTATGGCGCGGTTGCCTGCACGCCTCTGGTGTTCGAGTTCACCATGCACGAGCCCTACGTCTTCGAGGGCTTGGTGTCATGGCAGCCTGCAATGGCGGCTCACGGGGACGAGGCGGTGCGGATCTACCGCGATCCAGCTTTCAGGACAGCGGTGAAAACGGAGCTCTCCAAGCGCGCCCGTCGAATGTTCAATGGCGAGTGGGAGAAAATGTTTGTTACCGAGACGGTGCTTCCCGAGAACCGGGTGCATGAGGGAAAATCTCTAGAGCAGCTTGCACGGGAGTCCGGCAAACATCCAATGGATTTCCTACTCGATCTCGCACTCGCCGAGAATCTCGACACATTGTTCACCGGGACGTTGTTGAACTCGGACGAAGAGGCAGTGGGCCGCATGATCCGCGACGAAAACAGCCTATTGTCGCTATCCGATGCCGGCGCGCACTTGACGTTCCTGTGCGATGCAGGTTTCGGACTGCACTTTCTGGGACATTGGATCCGCGAACGCAAGCTCATGCCTCTGCCCGAAGCGGTGCGCCAACTCACGAGTTATCCGGCCGACGTATTCGGTATTCGCGACCGTGGAAGATTAGTTCCAGGCGCTGCTGCGGACATGCTGCTGTTCGATCCGGCCACGGTTGGCCGGGGACCTGCACGGAGAGTGCGCGACTTGCCTGCTGGCGCCTCGCGGCTGACTACCGGCGCGGTCGGTATCGCCGGCGTCTGGGTGAATGGTCAGCGAATCGCCGATGCCGACGGTATGCGCGAGAACGCTGAGCCAGTCGGGAAA
>Ga0207689_10003876_pt1 | contig 13629 bp, 11 predicted proteins | sample KBSMisM52_FD_184312 | JGI IMG/M metagenome (GOLD analysis project Ga0207689, IMG submission 184312) | Miscanthus rhizosphere microbial communities from Kellogg Biological Station, Michigan, USA - KBS Miscanthus M5-2 (SPAdes) (version 2) | ecosystem: Host-associated > Plants > Roots >... | reverse complement strand
AACGAGCCCGGCCATGCCGCCGCGTTCGCGGTGGGCGACATCCACTCCATCGAGTTCGGCGACGACACCTTCTTCATCCGCGTCACCGGCGGCGACGTGGAGACCAAGGAGACCCACCGCTTCGACGTCGAGAAGAAGACGGTGGAGGTCGCCAACCGCGCGAAGGGAGAGAGATAGCTCGGAGGGGGGCTTCGCCCCCCTTCCGACGGTCGTCGCGCGCCTGACGGCGCGCTCCTTCCTGCCTCCCCCGAAGATCGATTGCGCGGGCGAAGCCCGCGCTCGAACGGGAACAGCTTTTACATCTTCCCCCAGTACTGGCGGGCGGCCGGAAACACCGGCTTGCAGCGGGTGGGCTCGGTCGGGCCTTCCAGGACGTCGGCCACTCCGCGCCAGATCGCGTAGTGCGGCGTGTTGCGATGGGCCTCCAGCGCGGCCTGGTCCTTGTAGACCTCGTAGAAGTAGTAGACGTTCTCGTCCTTCTCGTCCTGCAGCACGTTGAAGCGCAGGCAGCCCGGCTCGTCCCGCTCCGAGCCGAGCGCGTCCGCCTCGATGGCCTTCAGGAACTTGTCCCGCATCGCCGCCTTGATCTTCACCTTCACCCAGATCGCGAGCATGGTCGACCTCCCAATTCGAGTTGGTAAATCGCCGCCGACAGTATCACGGGCCCGGCGCGGCGGCTTGCCTTCCCCGTCCCGCCCGTCGTAGCATCCCCGACGGGAGACCCACGCCATGGATGAATCCTCGATCAGCGCGCTCACCTTCGACGTCTTCGGTACCGTGGTGGACTGGCGAACGAGCGTCACCCGGGAAGGCGAGGCGTTCGGCAAGCCTCGCAAGCTCTCGGTGGACTGGGCCAAGTTCGCCGACGCCTGGCGCGGGCTCTACCAGCCCGCGATGGAGGAGGTCCGTAGCGGGCGCCGCCCGTGGGCCAAGCTCGACGAGCTCCATCGCGAGAGCTTGGTCCGGCTGCTCGGCGACTTCGGGATCACCGGCGTCTCCCCGGCCGAGGTCGACCATCTGAACCACGCCTGGCACCGGCTCGATCCCTGGCCCGACGCGGTCCCCGGCCTCACGCGCCTCAAGCGGCGATTCACCCTGGCCACGCTCTCGAACGGCAACATCGGGCTCATGGTGGACATGGCGAAGCGCGCGGGGCTGCCGTGGGACGCGATCCTGGGCGCCGAGGTCGCGCGCGCCTACAAGCCCACGCCCGAGGCCTACCTGCGCAGCGCGGAGGCCCTTGGCCTCCGTCCCGAGCAGTGCCTGATGGTCGCCGCGCACCCGGCCGATCTGGCCGCCGCCGCGCGGTGCGGCCTGCGCACCGCCTTCGTGCCGCGCCCGCTCGAGTTCGGCCCCGGCCGCCCGGGGTCCCAGCCCGAGCCCGGCCAGCCCTTCGACGTGGTCGCGGGCGACTTCGTGGAGCTCGCCGAGAAGCTCGGCTGCTGATCGCATGGCCGTCCCCGCGGGCCTCTTCGATCTGAGCGGGAAGGTCGCGCTCGTCACTGGCGGCAGCCGCGGCCTCGGCCGCGCCATGGTGCTGGCCTTCGCCCAGGCCGGCGCCGACGTGGTCGTCGCGAGCCGCAAGCTCGCCTCCTGCGAGGCCACCGCCGCGGAGGTGCGCCAGGCCACCGGCCGCCGTGCGCTCCCGGTCGCCTGCCACGTCGGCCACTGGGGCCAGGTGGAGGCCCTCGCCGAGACCGCCTACAAGGAGTTCGGGCGCGTGGACGTGCTCGTCAACAACGCGGGCATGTCTCCGCTCTACGACCGCATCGAGAACGTCACCGAGGAGCTCTGGGACAAGGTGCTCGACGTGAACCTCAAGGGCCCCTTCCGGCTCACCGCGATGGTGGGCGCGCGCATGGCCGCGGGCGCGGGCGGCTCCATCATCATGGTCTCGAGCACCGCCGCGGTCCGGCCCACCGCGGGCGTCATTCCGTACGCGGCGGCCAAGGCCGCCGTGAACGCGATGACCGAGGGCTTCGCGCGCGCGTTCGGACCCACCGTGCGCGTGAACTGCATCATGCCGGGCCCCTTCCTCACCGACATCTCCAAGGCCTGGGACCTCGAGGCCTTCCGCGAGCGCGCGAAGGCCACCATGGCCCTCGGCCGCGGGGGCGAGCCCGAGGAGGTCGTCGGGGCCGCGCTCTACTTCGCCTCGGGCGCTTCCAGCTTCACCACCGGCGCGGTGCTCGGCATCCACGGAGGGGCGGCCTGACCTCGACCTGGTCCACGGACCAGGCGCCCGCCGAGGTCGCGCCGGTCCGGCCCGGTGAAGCGCTCGACTGGGCCGCGCTCGAGGCCTGGCTCACCCCGCGCCTCGCCGAGATGCTGCCGGAGGCGCGCGGGCCACTCGAGGTGCTCCAGTTCCCCAACGGGTCGGCCAACCTCACCTACCTGCTCCGCGTCGGCCCCCGCGAGCTGGTGCTCCGGCGCCCGCCGTTCGGCGAGATCGCGCCCGGCGCCCACGACATGAAGCGCGAGTTCAAGGTGCTCTCGCGGCTCTGGTCCCACTTCGACCGGGCGCCCCGCGGCTACCTCTTCTGCGACGATCCCGCGGTGCTCGGCGCCGACTTCTTCGTGATGGAGCGGCGCCGGGGCGAGGTGGTGCGCGACGCGATGCCGCCCGCCCTGGGCGCGCATCCCGAGGCCGGCCGCCGGCTCGCGTTCGCCCTCGTGGAGGCGATGGCCGATCTCCACGCCCTCGAGCCGGCGGCCTGCAACCTGGCCGACCTCGGCCGCCCCGAGGGCTTCGTCGACCGCCAGCTCGACGGCTGGGCCAAGCGCTGGGCGCTCGCCCGCCCGGACGACGCGACAGACGACATGGAGCGGATCCACGCCCGCCTGGCCGCGCGGCGCCCGCGGCCGCTCCGCGCGTCGATCGTTCACAACGATCTCAAGCTCGACAACTGCCAGTTCGCCCCGGAGGACCCCGACCGCGTGACCGCCATCTTCGACTGGGACATGACGACGCTGGGCGATCCGCTGGTGGACCTCGGCACCCTGCTCAACTACTGGCCCGATCCGGTGGACACCGAGGCCACCCAGCGCGGCACGCGCCCGGGGCTCGCCCACATGGGGCTGCCGACGCGCGCGGAGATCACCGCGCGCTACGTCGCGCGGACCGGTGCCGACCCGGGCGCGGTGAGCTGGTGGGAGGCGTTCGCGCTGTGGAAGACGGTGGTGGTCGTGGTCCAGCTCCACCGCCGCTGGGTGCGCGGCGAGTCCACCGACCCGCGCATGGCGCACATCGCCGACCGGGCCCCGTGCCTCGTGCGGGCGGCCCGGCTCGTGCTGGACACCGCGGGGCTCTGACCGTGTACATCGTCGGCATCGACGTCGGCGGGACGTTCACCGACCTCACCGCGGTGGACGTGGAGACCGGGCGCGTGGTCGTCACCAAGGTGCCCTCGCGCCCGCGCCAGGAGGCCGCCGCGGTGCTCGCCGGCCTCGAGGCCCTCAGCATCGCCAGCGCGGACGTGCGCCGCCTCGTCCACGGCACCACCGTGGGCACCAACGCGGTGCTCGAGCGCCGCGGCGCCCGCGTCGCCCTGCTGACCACCGTGGGCTTCCGCGACCTCATCGAGATCGGCCGCACCAAGCGCAACATCCCCGCCCTCTTCATTCCGACCTTCGTGCGGCCGAAGCCGGTGGTGGAGCGCAAGCACCGGTTCGAGGTGACCGAGCGGCTGGCCGCCGACGGCTCGGTGCTGATCCCCCTCGATCCGGCTTCGATCGAGCGCGCGCTCGACGGCGCCCTCGCCGCCGACGCGGAGGCGGTGGCGGTGTGCCTGCTGCACGCCTATCTCAATCCCGCGCACGAGCGCCTCGTGGCCGACGCGGTCAAGGGCCGCGCCCCCGCCCTGCCCGTCTCCTGCTCGGCCGACGTGGTCGCCGAGTACCGCGAGTTCGAGCGCTTCTCGACCACCGTGCTCAACGCCTATCTCCAGCCGCTGATGGAGGGCTACCTCACCTCGCTGGAGGAGCGCCTGCTCGCCACCGGCTACACCCACGGCGTCCTCACCGTCGCCTCGAGCGGCGGCATGATGACCACCGACACCGCGCGCCGGCTGCCGATCAAGACCATCTTCTCGGGCCCGGCGGGCGGGGTGAGCCAGGCCTGCTTCGTGGGCGCGGCCGCGGGAATCCGCGACTTCATCACCTACGACATGGGCGGCACGTCCACCGACGTCTGTCTCGTGCGCGATCTCCAGCCGCTGATGACCGCCGACGCGATGGTGGGGGCCTTCCCGGTCAAGGTCTCGCAGATCGACATGCACACGGTGGGCGCGGGCGGCGGCTCCATCGCCTGGCTCGACGTGGACGGCAGTCTCCAGGTCGGTCCGCGCAGCGCGGGGGCCACTCCGGGGCCGGCGGCCTACGGCCTCGCCGGCACCGAGCCCGCGGTGACCGACGCCAACGTGGTGCTCGGGCGCATCGGCACCCGGCGGCGCCTGGGCGGCAGCATCGGCATCGATCCGGCCCTCGCACGGCGCGCGGTGGAGGCGCTGGCGCTCCGGATGGACCGGCCGCTCGGGGTCGAGGCCCTCGCCGAGGGCATCGTCACGATCGCGGTCGCCCGCATGACCTCCGCGATCCGGGAGATCTCGATCCAGCGCGGCCACGATCCGCGCGACTTCACCCTGATCGCCTTCGGCGGCGCGGGACCCATGCACGCGCTCGCGATGGCGGAGGAGATCGGCATCCCGCGGGTCCTCGTGCCGCGCCACCCGGGCAACTTCTCCGCGCTCGGCCTGCTCGCCGCCGACATCAAGCACGACGACGTTCGCACGCGGGTGGGCCCGCTCGGGGAGCGCCTCGCCGCGCTCGGCCAGGCCTTCGCGGAGATGGAGACCGCGGCCCGCGAGCAGCTCGAGCGGGAAGGCTTCGCCCGGGAGCAGCAGAAGCTCCTCCGCTCGCTCGATCTCCGCTACCGCGGCCAGGCCTTCGAGCTCAACATCCCGGTGTCCGACCGCGAGCTCCGGCTCGACGAGATCGAGGCCGATTTCCATCGCCAGCATCGCGACACCTACGGTCACTCGAATCCCACCGCCGCGATCGAGCTGGTGAACGCGCGGCTCACCGCCTACGGGCTCGTGCCCAAGCCCGCCGCGGAGCGGCACGCGGCGGCGGGGGTAGCCCTCGAGGGCGCCCTGGTGGAGCGCCGGCCGGTCTGGTTCGGGGGCCGGCCGCATGACTGTCCGGTGTGGGATCGCGAGCGGCTGCCCGAGGGAGCCCGGCTGAGCGGCCCCGCCATCGTGGAGGAGTTCGGAGCCACCACGGTGGTGCCGCCCGGCTGGCGCGGCGCGATGGACGCCCTCGGCAATATCCGCTTCGAGCGGGAGACCCGCGCGTGAGCCGCCCCACCGTCGACCCGATCACCCTCGAGGTCCTGCGGGAGACCTTCTCCTCGATCGTGCGCGAGATGCGGGTCACCCTGGTGCGCACCGCGTACTCCTCGGTCCTCTACGAGGGCGAGGACTTCTCCTGTGTGCTCATGGACGGCGAGGCCCAGCTCGTCGCGATGTCCAAGGGGCAGGACCACCCGCTCCACATCGTGCCCATCAGCTGGTCCATGAAGTCGGTGAACGAGAAGTTCGGCGACGACATCCACCCGGGCGACATCTTCCTGCACAACGACCCCTATACCGGCGGCACCCATCTCAACGACGTGGCCATGATCTATCCGCTCTTCGCGGACGGACGGCTCTTCGTCTTCCCGGTGGTGCGCGCCCACTGGGGCGACGTGGGCGGCATGAGTCCGGGCAGCCTCAACGGGGATGCCACCGAGATCTTCCAGGAAGGCGTCCGCATCCCGCCCATCCGCATCGTGGACCGCGGGACGCCCAACCAGGCCGCGCTCGACCTCATCTTCCACAACATGCGCGGGCCCCGGGAGCGCAAGGGCGACTTCGACGCCATGATCGGCACCTGCCGCAAGGCGGCCGAGCGGGTGGAGGCGCTCGCCGCGCGCTACGGCGCCCCCGTGGTGCGCGCCGCGGTGATGGAGCTGATGGACCGCGCGGAGCTGCGCATGCGGCGGGCGATCGGCGCCCTGCCGGACGGGCAGTACTCCTACGAGGCGCACCTGGAGAGCGGACGGGTGCGGCTCGAGCCCCTGACCATCCGGGCCTGTGTGACGATCGCGGGCGAGACGATCACGGTCGATCTCACCGGCACCTCGCCCCAGGCCGCGGCGCCCACCAACGTGGGCCCGGCGATGGCCCCCACCGGCGCCTTCACCATCATCAAGTCGTTCCTGGACCCCGGCACGGACGTGAACTCGGGCGCCTTCCGCCCGCTCACCGTGATCACTCCGCCGGGTACGGTGGTCAACGCGAATCCGCCCGCGCCGTGCGGCGGCATGGTGGAGGTGAAGTACTGCGTGGAGACCGCGGTGATGGGCGCGCTCGCGCAGGCCCTCGACGGCCGGGTGGCCGGCGACCTCAAGGGCGGCGGCAACCACTGCTACGTGGGCGGGCCCGACGCGCGGACCGGCGAGACCTTCATCTTCTACGAGTACCCGGCCGGCGGCACCGGCGGCTTCCACGGCGGCGACGGCAGCAACACCGTCCGCACGTGGACCGAGAGCGACATGACCACGCTCCAGCCCATCGAGGCGGTGGAGCAGATCTACCCGGTGCGCATCGAGCGGACGTCGCTGCGCGAGGATTCGGGCGGGCCGGGGCGGTGGCGCGGCGGCCTCGGGCTCACGCGGGAAGTCCGCATCCTGGTGGAGTCGAGCCGCCTCTCCGTGCTCGCGGAGAAGGCGGTGCTCCCGCCCTTCGGGGTCTGCGGTGGCGGCTCCGGCGCGACCAACCGCTTCTGGGTGCGCCGCGACGGGCAGCCGATCCAGCCCTCCGCGCTGCCCGGCAAGGTGGGCGGCTTCCCCCTCCGATCCGGGGACGTGCTCCTGATGGAGAGCTCGGGCGGCGGCGGCTTCGGCGACCCTCTCACCCGCGATCCGGCCGCGGTCGCCGCCGACATCGCGGAGGGCTACGTCACGGCGGCGGCGGCGGAGCGCGACTACGGCGTGATCTGGCGCGCGGGCGCGGTCGACGTCGCCGCGACCCGGGCCCGCCGCGAGACACGGCGGGCGGCCCGGCCGTGCGTGCGCCTGACCCCGGTCGGCGATCTCGACGCGGAGCGTGGCCGCCTCCTGCGACTGGACACCGCCACCGCCACCGCGCTCGGCGTGGGGCTTGGCGCCATCGTGGAGCTGGTCAATCCGCGCGGCGCGCCGCTTCGCGCCTGGGTGACCGGCCTCCTGCCCGGCAACGGCGGCCGCGGCGAGATCGCCCCGCATGCCCTGGCCATGCTGTCCCCCCGCGACGGCGAGCTGATCGAGATCCGGGCGGTACACTCCGGCGCGCTCGGCCAGGTCGATCCGGGCGCGTGACGCCCGTTCTTACCGCGTAGGAACGCCGCGCCGCGCATTTCCCAGGACCCGCGCGGCGGCCCGGCGCCCTCCCGAGCGCCCGTCGGACGACTCGTTGCGCGGCGGCACGTCGCTTGCTCAACTCTTGGTTGATGAATCGCCCGGCCATCGCCCGCGCCCTCCGTGAGACCGCCGACCTGCTCGCCCTCACCGGCGGTGAGCCGTTCCGCGCGCGCGCCTACGAGCGCGGCGCCCGCGTGCTGGAGCGCCTGGACGACGCGGACTTCGAGCGGCTCGTGGCCGAGGGCCGGCTGACCACGCTGGTCGGCATCGGGCGAGGTCTGGCCCCGGTGATCGCCGAGCTGGCCCGCGCGGGCCGCTCGGAGACGCTCGAGAAGGTCCGCCACGCGCTTCCGGCCGGAGCGCGTGAGCTCGGAAGGATCCCCGACCTCGGGCTCCGCAAGATCCAGGCGCTCCACGCCGCGCTGGGCGTCGAGACGGTGGAGGCGCTGCGGGCCGCCTGCGAGGCCGGGCGCGTGCGAGCCGTGAAGGGCTTCGGGGAGAAGACCGAGCGCCGCATCCTCGAGAGCATCCGCGCGCTCGATGCCGGCGCGACCGAGGCCCCCGCGCCCCGCCCCGCGCTGCTGCCTCACGCCCTCGACGCGGCCGAGCGGCTGCTCGCCCACCTGCGCGCGGTCCCGGGGGTGACGGCGGCGGAGGTGGCCGGCGACCTGCGGCGGTGGACGGAGACGGTGGACCGGCTGATCGTGGTCCTGGCCTCACGCAAGCCGGACGCCGCTCTCGAGGGCGCGCTCGCCTCCCCGCTCCTCGTCTCCCGCGGCGTCCGCGAGGGGTCGACCGCGCGCGCCACGCTCGTGACCGGCCTCCCGCTCGAGCTGCGGGTGACCACGCCCGATCGGTGGGCGGCCGCGCTCCTGGCCGCCACCGGCTCCGATGCGCACCTCCGCGCCCTGGAGCCCCTCGCCCGCGCGCGACAGGTGGACCTCGCGCGCGCGCCGGGCCAGGACGAGGCCCAGCTCTACCGGCGGCTCGGCCTGCCCTACATCCCGCCGGAGCTGCGGGAGGGGGCCGGGGAGGTGGACGCCGCGCTCGCCGGGACGCTGCCCGACGATCTCGTCGCGCTGGACGACGTGCGGGGGCTCGTTCATTGCCACACCGTCTACTCCGACGGCCGCCACACCGTCGAGCAGATGGCGCGCGCCGCCGATGCGCTCGGCATGCAGTACCTCACGATCACCGACCACTCGCCGGCCGCGTTCTACGCGAACGGGCTCCACGTGGAGCGGCTCCACGCCCAGTGGGACGAGATCGCCCGCGTGCAGGAGCGGGTGGCGGTGCGCCTCCTCCGGGGCACCGAGTCCGACATCCTGGCCGACGGGGCCCTCGACTACCCCGACGCCACGCTCGAGCAGCTCGACGTGATCATCGCGAGCATCCACGCCCGGCACCGCATGGACGCCGATCGCATGACCGAGCGGATCATCCGCGCGATGCGCCACCCGTGCTTCAAGATCTGGGGCCACGCCCTCGGCCGCCTCATCCTGTCGCGACCGCCGATCCCGGCCCGGGTCGAGGCAATCCTCGACGTGATCGCGGAGTCGCGCGCGGCGATCGAGATCAACGGCGACCCCCACCGGCTCGATCTCGAGCCGCGCTGGGTCCGGGCCGCCCGGAAGCGCGGCATCCGGTTCGTCGTCTCCACCGACGCCCACGCCACCGGCGAGCTCGGGAACCTCCGCTACGGCGTGGCCATGGCCCGGCGCGGCTGGGTGCGCCGCCGGGAGGTGCTCAACACGCTCGACGCCGACGCCTTCGTCCGCGCGGTGGCTCCCACGAGCGGCCGGCGGGCCCGACCTCGCCGCCAGCCGGTGGCCCGATGATCGCCCCGCGGCGCGTCTTCCTGCTCTCCCCCGCCCACTGCGGCGGCGAGCGGGCCGGCCTGCTGTTCCGCCAAGGCGCGGACTTCGACCTGGCCCGACGCGTGCGGCGGCCGCCCGGTGTTCCGCTCGGCGAGGTCTTCTCGTTCCTGAGCGGGCTCTACTTCCGCGGCAAGCTCGCGTACGCGCGGACATTCGCGGCGCCACCCGCCGGCCTCACCGGCGTCTACGTGATCACCCCGAACGAAGGCCTGCGGCTGGCCGACGAGCCGGTCGACCTGACGCGCCTCCGCGCGTTCGCGCAGGTGGACATCGACGCCGACGACGCGCGGTACCATCGCCCGCTCCGGCGGGACGCCCGCCGGCTCGCCGCGGCACTCGGCCGCGCCGACGAGGTGGTCCTCCTGGGCAGCGTCGCCACCGGCAAGTACGTCGATCCGCTCACCGAGGTCCTCGGCGATCGGCTCCGCTTCCCCGGCGACTTCGTCGGCCGCGGCGACATGAGCCGGGGCGGTCTGCTGCTGCGCTCCGTGCGCGACGGACGCGAGCTCGCCTACGTGCCGGTGGCCGGGGCGGTGCGCCGCGGCCGGCGCCCGGCGCGCCTCGAGCGCCTGCGGTGAGCCGGCCGGCCCCGGCGAAGCGTCGCGCCGCGCGCCCGGCCGCGACGGCGCCCGTCCGGCTTCTCCCGCGCGAGACCGACACGGTGGAAGCGCGGATCGCCGGCCGGTCGGTCACGCTGACGAACCTGCGCAAGCCGTTCTGGCCCGCGGAGGGCATCGTCAAGCGCGACCTCCTCCAGTACTACTTCGACGTCGCCCCGGTGCTGCTGCCCCACCTGAAGGGCCGTGCGATGGTGATGAAGCGATACCCGGGCGGCGCGGGCGCCCCGTTCTTCTTCATGAAACGCGCCCCCTCGCCGCGCCCGGAGTGGATCGAGACGTGTGCCATCGAGCACGGCTCCGGGAGCGTGATCGACTTCCCGATGGTGCAGGACGTGGCATCGCTGCTCTGGGTGGTGAACCTGGGCTGCATCGACCTGAACCCGTGGTACGCGCGCTGCGACGACACCGACCGCCCCGACTACCTCCACTTCGACCTCGACCCGGTCAAGGGCGCGGGCTTCGAGCAGGTGCAGCAGACTGCGCTGGTCCTGCGCGAGGCCCTCGACGGTCTCAAGATGCCGAGCTATCCCAAGTCGACCGGCTCGCGCGGCATCCACGTCTACGTCCCGATCGTGCGCGGCCCGACGCAGAAACAGGTCTGGGTCGTGGCCAAGGCCCTCGCCCAGGCGCTCGCGGTCGCGCGGCCGGGGCTGATCACCGCCGAGTACCGGATCGCGAAGCGCCCGATCGGGCGCGTGCTGGTGGACTACAACCAGAACGCGTGGGGGCGCACGCTCGCCTCCGTGTACTCGGTGCGCCCGCGTTCCCGCGCTCCGGTGGCCGCGCCGGTGACCTGGCGCGAGGTGGAGCGCGGCTTCCGCATCGAGGACTTCCGCATGGACAACATGGCCGCCCGCGTGGCCCGCCACGGAGACCTCTTCAAGCCGCTGCTCGCGCGCACCGGCCGCTTCCGGCTCGAGCGCCTGTTGTGAGCCTGCCCCTCCGGCCCCCCTATGCGCCGATGGAGGCGCGGCTCGTGGACGAGATCCCGGGCGGCCCGGGCTGGCAGTACGAGCCCAAGTGGGACGGCTTCCGCTGCCTGGCCTTCCGCGACGGCGAGCGCGTCGAGCTGCAGTCCAAGAACGGTCAGCCCCTGGCCCGCTACTTCCCGGAGGTGGTCGCGCACCTCCACGCGCTGCCCGCCCGCTCGTTCGTGCTCGACGGCGAGATCGTCATTCCCGTGGACGGCCGTCTCTCGTTCGATGATCTCCTCCAGCGCATCCACCCGGCCGCGAGCCGGATCGAGCGCCTTTCGCGCGAGCGCCCGGCGGTGCTCATCGTCTTCGACCTCCTGGTGGACACGGCGGGCAAGGCGCTCGTGGGGCGGCCCCTCCGGAAGCGCCGCCGCCGTCTCGAGGCGTTCGCGGCGAAGGCCCTGGCCGGCCGGGACGACGTCCGCCTCTCTCCGGCCACCGAGGACCCGGCCCAGGCGCGGGCCTGGCTCGACATGGCCGGCGGCACGCTCGACGGCATCGTGGCCAAGCGGCTCGACCTGCCCTACCAGACCGGGGAGCGCACCGGCATGCAGAAGGTGAAGCGCCGCCGCACCGTGGACTGCGTGGTGGGCGGGTTCCGCTACGCCTCCGGCTCGCGCGTGGTGGGATCCCTGCTGCTCGGGCTCTACGACGCGGAGGGGCGGCTGCACCACGTGGGATTCACCTCGGGCTTCCCGGCCGCCACCCGCGCCACGCTCCTGCGCACGCTCGCTCCACTCATCAAGCCGCCGGGCTTCACCGGCCGCGCCCCGGGCGGGCCCAGCCGATGGAGCACGGAGCGCTCGGCGGACTGGGAGCCCCTCGCTCCGGAGCTGGTCGTCGAGGTGAGCTACGACCACTTCACCGGCGACCGCTTCCGCCACGCCACCCGCTTCCTCCGCTGGCGGCCCGACAAGTCGCCGCGGCAGTGCACGCTCGACCAGGTGGCGGTCAGTACCCGCGAGCCCGGTCTACCAGGTTCAGCAGCGGCGCGCCGGCCAGGAAGCGGCGGAGGTTCTCGGCGAAGAGCACCGAGCACTTCTCGTCGTAGCTCGGCAGGAAGCCGGAGACGTGCGGAGAGAGGATGACGTTGTCGACTTCGTAGAGCGGGTGGCCGGCCGGCGGCGGCTCGCGGTCGAAGACGTCCACCGCCGCGCCCGCGATCTGCCGCTCGCGGAGGGCGTGGGCCAGCGCCGCCTCGTCCACGCTGGCCCCCCGCCCCACGTTGATGAAGAACGCGGACGGCTTCATGCGGGCGAGCGCCTTGGCGCCGATCAGGCCGCGCGTCTCGTGCGTGAGCGGCGCGCAGAGCACCACCACGTCCGAGCGGGTGAGCAGGGAGTCGAGCTGGGCGTGGCCGAGCCATTCGTCGGGCAGGACGCCGTCCGGATCCCCGGTGCCGGGCAGCGTGTAGCCGTCGTCGGCGCGGCGTCCGGGATCGCGCTTGCAGGCCAGTACCGTCATCGCGAAGGCGGACTTGGCGATGCGGGCCAGCTCGCGGCCGATGCTGCCGTAGCCGATGATGCCGAGCGTCGCCCCGCGCACCTCGGCGGGGACGAAGAGCGGCCAGCGCTGCTCGTCCGGAGGCCAGACGCCGCGCCCCTGCCACTCCACCATGCGGGGCACCCGGTGGGCCAGGGCCAGCAGCATCGTCACCGCGTACTCCGCGATGGTGGCCGCGTGCACGCCGCTCGAGGTGGTGAGCGGGATCGCGGTCTCCGTGTAGAGCGGGTGATCCGCGAGAGCGTTCACCCCCGCCATGTGGAGCTGCACCCAGCGGAGGGCGGGTGCCCGGCCGAGCTCCCGCGGCGGGGAGCCCGCGTAGAGCACATCGGTCTTGCCATAGTCCGCGATCTCCGGATCCGCCTGGGACACCCGGATCTCGGGGGAGACCGCCCGGAGGCGGTCGAGCTGGCCCTGATCGAAGCGCATGGTCACGAGGACGTTGAGCATGGGCGCTATCCTACTATCTTCTTTGACTTACGCCGCGGACAGGGATACCCTCGTCCCGCTCGAATCATGTAAGGCGGCGCAACCCGCGCCACTCAAAGAGGAGGCCCCATGCGCGACCGGCTCAAGCAAATCGTATCCATCCTTCTGACCCTCGGCTTCGTCCTCAGCACCGGGACCGCCTACGCTCAGAACACCATCAAGATCATGTACACCGATCCCCTCTCGGGGCCCTTCGCGCAGGTGGGCGACCAGAACCTGCAGCAGTTCAAGTACATCATCGACTACATCAACGGCCGCGGCGGAGCCCTCGGGAAGAAGTTCGAGCTGGTCTCCTTCGACAACAAGTCGCAGCCCTCCGAGGCGCTGCTCGCGCTGAAGGCGGCCACCGACCAGAACATCCCGGTGATCATGCAGTGCTCGGGCTCCAACATCGCGGCCGCGCTCATCGAGGGCGTGGACAAGCACAACGAGCGGAACCCGACCAACCGCATCGTCTACGTCAACTGCGGGGCGGTGGCCACCGAGCTGACCAACGAGAAGTGCAGCTACTGGCACTTCCGGATGGACGCGCACGTGGGCATGAAGGCCGAGACCATGGTGCGCGCCCTGCCCAAGGACCTGAACAAGGTCTACCTGCTCAACCAGGACTACCTCTTCGGGCAGTCGGTGCAGCGCGACGTGAAGACCTTCCTCACCAAGCTCCGGCCGGACGTCAAGGTGGTGGGCGACGAGCTGATCCCGCTCGGCAAGGTCAAGGACTTCTCCCC
>Ga0207689_10003871_pt1 | contig 13633 bp, 11 predicted proteins | sample KBSMisM52_FD_184312 | JGI IMG/M metagenome (GOLD analysis project Ga0207689, IMG submission 184312) | Miscanthus rhizosphere microbial communities from Kellogg Biological Station, Michigan, USA - KBS Miscanthus M5-2 (SPAdes) (version 2) | ecosystem: Host-associated > Plants > Roots >... | reverse complement strand
CCAGCGCCTATCTGCCATGGACTATCTATCAGTCCCTGATTCCCGTTTTGTTATATCACCAGGAAAACAAGTATATCATGTTTATTTCGCTGATCGCAATTGCTTCCAGCCTTTTGTTTAACATCATGCTTGTGCCCATGATCGGTGCCCGGGGCGCTGCTTTTACCTTGTTGTTTGTTAACGCTGTAATGGCCTTGCTGGCATATGCCAGGATCAGGCAAAAACATAGTCCCCTTTGAAAGGGACATCAATGAAAAGAATAATATTATTATATACTTTCTTTTATTGCCTGGCAATAATGTCCGGATATAGTTGCTTTTGCCAAAGCCCCGTAAGTATTGGTTATTTTTCTTCTGCGAATGATACTATAAAAGGAATTGCCGGCGTGCTGGCAGGAGAAATAAAAAAAGCGGGTATAAATAATATTGTCACCCGGAAAATCAATACAATCAATGAAGCAACGATTGTACTGGCTCCTGCTGATCAGTTGGTACGCAATGGCTATCCGGCCACTGCCCTTAAAAACCTAAAAGGGTTGGCTTCGGAATCAATCGGAATAGTTGGCAATGGTAAACAGGTGATTTTGACAGGTAACTCCTGCCTTGGCGTGCAGCATGCAGCATTCAGGTATCTGTACCTGCTGGGGTTTCGTTATTATTTTCCGCAGGAAGAATGGTTTATCTATCCCGAAAAAGTAAATGTGTTGCTTAAGACCACAGTTTTTGCCACACCTTCATTCAACAACCGGCGTCTTTGGTATGCTTACGGTACAGGATCCGATATTGTATGGACGCGTTATGCTTTCTGGGAGAAAGCTAACTGTCTGCTTGGTGAAATGAATGCGAATGTCGGTCATTCATATGACCAGATCGTAGAACGTCATAAGGCAACATTTTTGAAACACCCCGAATGGCTTAGTAACACCACGCGTGCAGGTGTGATACCAGACAACCCGAAATTCGATATAACAAAACCGGACCTGGTGAAACTTGTGATAGAGGATTCACGGAATCAGATTGAAACGTTAAGCAAGGCAAACAGCCCGGCCTATAAAATGATTTCATTAAGCCCTTCAGATGGCATTGGCATCTGCGATACAAAGGAATGCAGGAAGATCGGTACTATTACAGACCGTGTCTTTTACCTGATCAATACTGTAGCCAGGAATATAAGAAATGATTATCCGTCTACGTTTGTAGGTTGTCTTGCATATAGTGAGTATATCGCTCCCCCCACAGCTCCCGTTGCAGATAACGTATACGTATCACTTACCACTGCTTTCAATGAAAGCAAATACTCGATGGATGAACTGATGACATTATGGAAAAAAAAGGTCAGGCAACTGGGTATTTATGATTACCAGGCATTGTATGCATGGGATTATGATTTACCGGGCCAGGCAATGGCTTCAGCGTATCATACAATTGCCCCGGCAATCAAAAAATACAGCAGGCTTGGTCTTAAAGGATATGAGGCCGAGATCAATACAGGTTGGATTGGTAAAGGTCTCGGGTATTATCTCACGTCGCAATTACTATGGAATACTGCGGTCGATGATAAGAAAATAACGGATGCTTTTTTTAATGATTGTTTCCGGTCATCAGCACCTATTGTAAAAAAATTGTTTACCGAATTAAGCAGGTTCAATGATCCATTTATCAGTCAGCCTGTTATTGCCCGTTGGATCGATCTTTGGGTAGAAGCATTACAGGGTGAAAAAGACACACGCGTTACAAAGCGACTGGAAATGGTCGGTAATTATCTCCAATACCTTGTCTTTTATAACAACCTGAAAGCAAATCCAGGTGAAGCAAACCTGCGTATACTAATGGAACAGGCTAAACTGCACCTCAATGATGAAAGTGTTACTTATTATCCGGCCATGCTTGTATTAAGCAGTGGCTTACCGGGATTTAATGTAAACGAAGTACTTAACCAGAATAAAACCCGTGCGTTTACTTATTCAGCAGGAGAAGTAAGGCGATGGTTGACTCAATACAGGTCTGGACTGAAGAAGCCGGTTGAATATACCAGGGTAACCCCTGGTAAAAAATTAATCAATGTTCCAGGCGGAAAAGAATATGCTCTTTCATTGCATGATGTACGAGAAGACCAGAATTCTTATTTTGGAACTACTTATTTTGTATTTCGGAAAGAAGATGATCCTGCATCCTATTTTGAAGCGCAGGGTGATTTCATTGAAGGCGGAGGGCGCAAACAGCCAGTGGAATTTTCTGTTTTTCCTTTTGTTGATTATAACCCGCCAACGGGAAAGGCACTTGTGCATTTTTCTTATGCGGACCGGAAAAAGTGGAATCGTTATTCATTGAAAGCTTTGAAGAAGGGTCTCTATGTACTGAAAGTGGACGATCCGCGAAAAGGATTTCAACTGAGGATGTCGCCCGATATTGCTTATTCGTTATTTATGCCCGAACAATTGAAACAGCAGGTAGGATATATTCATAGCCTGTACTTTTATGTTCCAGCAACTCTGAAATCCTTTAAATTTTTAAAAACCGGAACCCTGAAAATAATAGACCCGAAGGGCAAAGTTTACGATTATGGAAAAGCAGAACAGGCCGAGGTAGAAATAACGCCTGATAAAAATCAAACCGGGATCTGGCGATTAATGTATCTGGCAGGATTTATTAAAACCGAAGGTTTTAGCCCGGTTTTTGGGATTATTCCTTCGAGAATGCTTTATCCGCAGGATTAAATAACCGGCAGGTTCCACAACCTAACCAGCCGGAAAAATGATATAAGATATTGTAAACAAGCGAACCAATTCTTTAAATATGAGTGCTTCCATTGAACTCCTGAACCCATTTACAAGGTCCAGGCTTACGATCACCAATGATGGTTTAAAAGACGAACAAGGGAACTTTTTCCCTTATACCAAAGGTGCTTACCGGATGGTGAGCAACGATAACTACACCAATAATTTTGGCTTTCAATGGAATAGATTTGTCAAAACCCAGATTGACCGTGAATTACAATCTTCTACCCAATCAAAATCGAGGTTTTTTGCCGAAACCGGTTGGGATAAGGAAGATCTTACAGGCCAGAATATCCTTGAAGTAGGTTCCGGTGCAGGCAGGTTTACACAAATTGTGCTCGATCATACCCGTGCCACCCTGTACAGCGTTGATTATTCCGATGCTGTTGAAGCTAATTTCAAGAACAATGGACACCATGGAGAACGATTAAAATTATTCCAGGCCAGTATTTACGACCTTCCGTTCAAACCCGGCAGTTTTGATAAAGTCTTTTGTTTCGGAGTTCTGCAGCATACTCCCGATGTAAAAAAATCTGTCGAATGTCTGGCTGCTATGGTAAAACCCGGCGGACAACTCGTAGTGGATTTTTATCCACGAAATGGCTGGTGGACAAAAGTGAATGCCAAGTATATGCTCAGACCGTTCACCAAAAAAATTTCGCATGAAAAATTACTCAGGCGGATTGAGAAAAACATTGACTGGATGATCAACGTTTCTGTTTTTTTCAACAAACTGGGAATAGGTTCCCTGGTGAACAGGTTCATACCGATCTGCGATGTGAATTCTCTTCCTCCCGGCCTCTCCAAAAAAGAACGGAGAGAATGGTGTATTCTCGATACATTTGATATGTTCTCACCCGCTTATGACCAGCCACAGAATATCAGAACCGTTAAATCATGGTTCAAAGAACTTGGCTTTAAAAATATTTTTGCCGGGCAAGTAAAATACAACAGCCATTTTGCCGCCGTTACCAAAGGAACAAAATGCGCCTGATTATTCAGTTATTATCCGTGATCGTATGAAGTTTTCAGTTGTGATCCCTACTTATAACCGGGCCGACCTGATTAAGAAATCCCTTGAAAGTGTGTATGCGCAAACTTATCAGGATTGGGAAATTATCGTAGTAGATAATTGTTCTACTGATAATACAGAGGAAGTAATGGCAGAATATGTGAAGCGCGGAAAGCTTAGTTACCTGAGAAATGATCGTAATTATGAACGTTCCTATTCCCGCAACAAGGGAATGAAACTGGCAAAAGGAGAGTATGTGACTTTGCTGGATTCCGATGACATCTTATACCCTGATTGTCTTGATAAAGCCGCTAAATTCATTGATAAAAATCCTGAATCTGTTTTTTTCCATTGCTGTTTTGAAATACTCAACGGTAACTATAAACCTGTAAAACGGCCTGTTTTCCCCGATATCAAAAACCCGTTTAAAGCCATTTCCAAAGGAAATTTTATTTCCAATATCGGGGTTTTCTATAAGAGACCATTGCTCGACAAAGTTAAATTCAGTGAAGAGCCCATCATTATCGGAGTGGAGGATTATGATTTTGTATTGAACACATTATTGCATACCGGTAAGATAGACAGGATCAATGAATATTGTTGCGGTGTGTATGAACACAGCGGACGTTCGGTTTATCATGAAGAATGGGAACGGACACATAAAAGAATAAATTATTTTATACAAAAACAACTGGATAACCCGCTCTTCAATGAAAAAATGAAGAAGTATAAAGGCTCTTTTCTTGCCCATACAGACATTTATCTTGCCAGTTTCTGCGCCGTACATAAAATGCGGAAGAAGTCGTGGTTTTATATTACCAGGAGTGTGCGGCGTTATCCTGCAATACTCGACGAAGTCGTTTTTTGGAAGCATATATTTGTAGTAATAAAAAAAATGTTTTAATGGAGACTCTACTAATTACAGGCGGAACGGGTTTTTTAGGCAGGGAGTTAGGGATGCGGTTGAAGGACAGGTATCGTGTAATTCTTGCAGCAAGAAATAATAACCAGAACCAGATTGCAAACAGAATCACCGATTGTGAAATCGCACCATTGGATATTACCAGTATCCACTCGGTGAATGATGTATTTGATGAATTCCGCCCTGATATAGTGATCCATGCTGCCGCAACCAAGTATGTGGATCTCTCAGAAAAATTTCCAAATGAATGTATCGATGTAAATATTACCGGCTCACAGCATATCGCCCGCGCCGCTATCCAGAAGGGAGTTAAAAAAGTAATTGGTGTTTCTACAGACAAAGCGGCACCACCTTGCCGCAGTACATATGGGCTTTCAAAGGCATTGATGGAACGGCTTTTCTGCGCCATGAATGGGAAAAGCGATACCCGCTTTACCAATGTTCGCTTCGGTAATATTGCATGGTCCACCGGCAGCGTATTCCCTATATGGAAGGAAATGCTGGAACAGAAGGGAGAAATAAGAACAACAGGCCCGCACATGCGTCGGTTCTTCTTCCATGTATCTGAAGCAGCTAAGCTGGTAATTACAGCTATGGATGAAATGGATACAACAGCAGGCCGAGTGCTTTCCAGGAAAATGAAAGCAGGGCAAATCGAGGATATATTAAAACTGTTTGTAAAACTGTATGGGGGAACTTATACCAAAGTAGGAGAAAGGCCCGGTGAAAGTATTGATGAAACGCTGATCGGTATTTCTGAGCTTCCTTATGCAAAGGAAATCATGTTCGGCGGCGTCGAACATTATATTATCGGCTTTAATGAAAAGGTTGAAAAGCCTTTTGATGATATACTCACTTCTGCTAATGCGGAACGGCTTTCGGAAGCGGAAATAATGTTTATTATCTCTAACCCTCCTAAATTCCTGGTATGATCAGACATGCAATTATAATGGCGGCAGGCCGTGGGATGAGAATGATGCCGTTAACGGCAAGTATCCCCAAACCCATGGCTTATTTCAAAGACTCTACGCTTATTGCCGATGCTATCAGTCGCATTCACAGCCGTATCGAAAATATACACATTACGGTAGGGTACAAAGGAGCCGATCTTGCCCGCCATGTGATTGAACAAGGCGTTTCTTCTATTTTTAATACAGAAGGAAAGGGGAATGCCTGGTGGCTTTTTAATACATTGATGAAACATCTCGATCAGCCGCTGATCGTACTTACCTGCGATAATGTGGTGGACCTTGATCTCGATCTTATTTACAAAGATTATGAATCCTTCAACAGCCCCTGCTGCATGGTAGTACCGGTGAAACCTGTAGAAGGACTGGACGGAGATTTTATATTTCACAAGGACAATTGTGTTACCGAACTGAACCGTCATAAACCTTCAGAAATTTATTGTTCCGGTATCCAGGTACTGAACCCCGCGCGGATAAACAGCATGTGTAAACCTGCAGATGATTTTTATTCTGTCTGGATGCAGTTAATTGAAAAAAAACAACTTTTTTCTTCGAATATCTATCCTAAAAAATGGTATGCAGTAGATACGCTTGAACAATTGGATATGATCAATAAATTACCGTCCTGAGATGTAAGAAAAGTAAATTTACTGGCAGGAACCCGGGGAAATACCCAATTTTCCGTCGCTGGTTTCCGAAAAATAATAAATATTGGTACTTTAGCGTCTCTGTTGAGAACCAGTCCAGTATTTATGAAAAAATTATTCCGTCTGTTACAAGAAGTATTCTTTTTGTTGTTCATCCTTACATTCTTTTTTACCATCCTCGAATTTACCGGAGCACAAGGCTTTCTGCGCAAATTGAACTATCCTGCCCCGGTTTATAATGGTAAAGAACATTTTGATCCCTCTCTTCAGCGCATCAATTCTGTAAAAAAACTGGTTACCTATTGTGACAGCATCTATAATGTCAGTACCGACCAGCAGAAACTGGGATATAATATCGGATATACAGGTGTTGTGCGTGAAGTCGTACGCAACAGATTTTATCATGGTTATTCTACCTATTCAATTGGTAACAATTATCTCGCACTGTTCGGTGACCTGGCATACAGGCCGAGTGTAAATTATGGTGCCGGCCTCAGTGCAATAGTAATTCCCGATGAAATAATGAAATATCCCTTTGCTGCATGCAGTCAGCAATGTATCATATTAATGGAAGTGCTTGAGGAAAAAGGATTTTCCGTGAGGCCTATTGGTTTTAGAGGCAATGCAAGGACTGGCGGACATTTTTGTCTTGAAGTATACTTTGAGAATAGCTGGCATTTCTTTGACCCGGACCTGGAGCCGGATTATACAGTGTTCGCCTCTCACAATTACCCGGATGCAAAATTCCTTGCAACACATACAGATGTAATGCTGGAAGCTTACGCAAAACATCCCCCGGAAAAAATGCTTACGCTTTTCAATAACCCCATATATGGAGCTACTAATAAATTCCCGGCTGTCAAAGCAAGGATTTTTCATTATGTTACATTTTTCCTGTCCTATACTCTTTGGATTTTTTTCGGACTGGCTTTTATTTTGATTCGCCGGAAAAACCTGGCATTAAGTAATAAATATGTGCGGAATAGCAGGGTTTTTATCCCCCACTTACAAGAAAGAGAATCTTCATTGCATAACGCGTAGCATTCAGCATAGAGGCCCGGATGCGGAAGGGTTTTATTTTGATGGCAATTCCGGTATAGGCTTAGGCCATAGAAGACTCAGCATTCTCGATCTCTCTGAAGCAGCCAATCAACCTTTTTATTCAAAGGACGGTCGTTATATTATGATATTTAATGGCGAGGTCTACAACTTCAGGGAAGTCGCCGCTAAATATAATATCACTCCTGTCACTACTTCTGATTCAGAAATTATTGTTGAGGCATTTGCAAAAAAAGGAATCGATTGTGTTAATGATTTCAATGGCATGTTTGCTATTGCCATCTGGGACAGACAGGAAGAAAAGCTATACCTCATCAGGGATCGGGTAGGAATCAAACCGCTTTATTACTATCATGATGGAAACGAATTTGTTTTTGCATCCGAATTAAAAGCGCTGTTTCTGCTCCCCCTCGAAAAAAAGATCAACCGCAATAGCATTGCCGATTTTTTATACCTTGGTTACATACCGGGCGAACATACCATTTACGAAAAGTTCCGGAAGATACCACCTGCTTCTTATGCTATTGTCAGCAAATCAGGACTATCTGTTCACGCTTACTGGAAGCCCGAGGAAAAACTCAGGCCTGAAGTAGTAAAGGATGAAATCATAGCGAAATCCGTATTGAAATCATTGCTGGAAAGCAGCGTGAAATATTGCATGATCAGTGATGTGCCGCTGGGAGTTTTCTTAAGCGGAGGAATTGATTCCAGCACGGTAGCTGCCATTGCCCAGGCGCAGAGCTCAAAACCGGTAAAAACGTTTTCCATTGGTTTTCGTGAAACCAAATACAATGAATCGGTATTTGCCGGTAATGTAGCCAGGCATATTGGTTCAGATCACCATGAATTTACAGTGACAGAGCAGGATGCTATGCACCTGGTAGATAAACTGACAGATATCTATGATGAACCTTATGCAGATTCATCAGCCATACCTACCTATATGGTTTCCCAGCTAGCCCGCAAACATGTGACTGTAGCCCTTTCAGGCGATGGCGGTGATGAATTATTCATGGGATACAGTGCGTACACATGGGCGCAGCGACTGGACAACCCGCTGGTAGAACAGCTCAGAAACCCCATTGCCAAAACACTCCACCTGTTTGGCAACAACCGGATCAAACGTGGCAGCAAAGTGTTTAATTATCCCACTGCAGCACGTAAGAAAAGCCATATCTTTTCACAGGAGCAATATTATTTTGCTGAACATGAGATCAATGAATTGCTTATACAACCAGCTTCCATTACAATTGAAGAAGAATTGCAGCAGACGTATCGCAAGCTTACATCTGTTGAAGAGCAAAGCTTTTTTGACCTGAAAAATTATCTCCCGGAAGAATTGCTGGTGAAAACGGATCGTGCTTCCATGCAGCATGGACTGGAAGTACGAGTGCCGCTGCTTGACTATCGGCTGGTAGAATTTGCTGTTAACCTTTCACAAAAACTGAAGATAAAGAACAACATTGCAAAATACTTACTGAAACAGGTTTTATATGATTATGTTCCGGCATCATTGTTTGACAGGCCCAAATGGGGGTTTGCTGTGCCGCTTCGCATCTGGCTGGGTACCGAGCTGAAATACCTGCTGGATAAATATCTTTCACCCCAGGTCATTGAAGAATGCGGTCTTGTAAGAAACAAACCTGTCCAGCAATTGAAAAAAAATTTCCTGGCAGGCCAGGATTATCTTTATAACCGGCTCTGGACACTGATCATATTGCATAAATGGTATAAAGAAAAACACAGTTGAAAAAAGCTCTTTTTATTTCTTATGATGGAATGACAGATCCACTGGGACAATCCCAGGTATTACCCTACCTCGTTGAACTATCCAGAAAAGGCTACCGCTTTACCATACTCAGCTTTGAAAAAAGAAACCGTTACGAAGCAGAAAGAAATGTGATTGAAAGCATAACAAAGGAAGCTTCGATTAACTGGGTTCCCCTGTTCTTTACAAGCAAGCCTCCTCTGTTGTCGAAGATGTATGACCGCTGGCAATTATTGCACACCGCATCACGTCTGCACAAAGAACATAAATTTGATGTTATCCATTGCCGTAGTTATATGGCTGCAGAAGCAGGCCTCCTGCTTAAAAGAAAAACAGGAGTAAAATTCCTGTTTGATATGCGTGGTTTCTGGGCCGATGAAAAAGTGGATTGCGGGCAATGGGCTCAACGGAAAATGATCTACCGGCGTATTTACCGTCATTATAAGAATAAAGAGCAGCAATTCTTAACAGAGGCTGATGCAATTGTTTCACTTACGCAGGCAGCTAAGGATGTGTTGCTGTCAAAACCGCTCTACAAGGACCTTGACATACAGGTTATTCCCTGTTGTGCCGACCTTGATCATTTTGATTTTCATAAAGTACCTGCATCACTTACCACTGAATTGAAAGCACAACTGGGTATTCCGCCCGGTAAACAGGTGATTACCTATCTCGGTTCCATTGGTGGCTGGTACATGACGGATGAAATGTTTACTTTCTACAAGCGCTTGCTGAAAGCATATCCTGATTATGTAATGCTGGTGCTTACCAAGGATGATCCCGAAACAGTATTGAATGAAGCTGCAGAATCGGGGATACCCAGGGAAAATATCTTTGTACGGTTTGCGAACCGTAAAGAGATTGCAGGTTGCCTGAGCATGAGTGATTGGAGTATTTTTTTTATCCGCCCTACGTTTTCAAAAACAGCATCTTCGCCTACCAAGCATGCTGAGCTGATGAGTATGGGCATACCGGTGGTTTGTAATGATATCGGTGATACGGGATATATCATTGAAGCAACGCAAAGTGGTGTAGTGATAAAAGATTTTTCGGAAAATGCATATGATGAAGCAGTGAAGCAAATGATTTCTTTCCGGGATATGCCAAAAGAAAATATCCGGAAAGCAGCGTTTGATTTTTTTGACCTGAAAAAGGGAGCGCTCAATTATGAAGAATTGTACAGGAGAATCCTGAACGAATCTGATTAATAGGCTCATCATACAGGAAGTAAAAACGGAGAACGGCAATAAATCCTATCAATAAATGAATTGGAAAGACATTCGGCTTGCTTACTGGCCCTATCATGCCAGTTGTGCCGTACCCGGCGACAGGAGGCGGTTTTTATTTTATGCAAAGGAAAGAAAGATCAATTTTGAGCTTGCCAACCTTTCTCATAAATATGATATCGTATTACTCACCTATGGGTGTAATCTTGCAAAATGGATGGCCTATAAAAAAGCAAATCCCGGTACCAAGATCATATTTGAACTGGTTGATTCTTATTTGATGGAAGATGCCGGTCTCTTTACTTTTTTCAGGGGATGCATCCGCTATTTTGCAAAAAGAGAAAGTAAGCTGTATTTGAATTATAAAAAAGCATTGAAAAAAATGCTGGCACAATGTGACGCTGTAATCTGTTCTACTTCTATACAGAAAGAAAATATGAAGGGCCTTAATAATAATATTCATGTATCCCTGGATTATTTTTCCGATGATATTACACAACATAAAGAATCATTTGAAACAAACGGAAAGCTGAAGCTGGTATGGGAAGGGCAGGCCTACACGGTAAAAAACCTGCTGGTTATAAATGATGTTTTTGAAAAACTGAAGGATGATATAGAATTGCATATTATTACCGACTCCGATATTAAATTTCCCTTCAAAATATTCGATAAGAAAACAGCAGATGTGCTGAAACCGCTGAAGTGCACCTGGCATTTCCATAATTGGGAGAAAAAAAACTTTTCTTCGATTATTTCAGATAGTGACCTTGCCATCATTCCTATTCCTTCCTCGCAGAAGATTATGTGGAATAAACCGGAGAATAAAATGCTACTATTATGGGAAACAGGTGTACCAGTGCTGGCATCCGCTACACCCGCTTATAAACGTGTGATGGACGAGGCAGGCCTTGATTTCTATTGCACTACGGAAAACGAATGGGTAGAAAAAATTAGACGGTACAAAAACAGTACCTCGGATGAAAAGAAAGTGTATGTCGGCAAAGCTGATGCATACCTGCGAAGCAGGCACAGCAAAGAATTGTTGCTGGAAAAATGGGACCGGATTTTTGAATCGGTCATGAATTAAATGGCAGTAAGATTTACCTTTATCGCATAAGTGTTATGTATGCCTGAAATACAGGTGCGTTTTTTACCTAATAATTACAAAGAATGAAAGTCGTCATTTTAGCCGGTGGCCTCGGTACACGGCTTGCAGAAGAAACCTCCGTGCGTCCCAAACCTATGGTTGAAATAGGGGGCAGGCCGATCCTGTGGCATATCATGAAAATTTATGAACAGTATGGGTATAATGATTTTATCATTTGCCTTGGGTATAAAGGAAATTATATAAAAGAATATTTTATTAATTATTATCTCTACAATTCAGACATTACCGTAGAATTGAGTAATAATAAATTGGATATTCATTACAGCAGCACCGAATCTTTCAAAGTAACACTGGTAGATACAGGGCTACAGACAAATACAGCAGGCCGTATCAAAAAGGTCAGACCCTATCTCAACAACGAAACTTTTATGCTGACGTATGGAGACGGGGTTGCTGATATCAATATTGCAGATTTGTTGAAGTTCCATAAGAAAAGCGGCAAGTATGTCACCCTCACTTCCATCCAGATGCCCGGCCGTTTTGGAACGATTAAAACCAATGATATTGGACTGATCGAAGATTTCAAAGAGAAGTATGATGGTGATGAAATATGGATCAACGCAGGTTTCTTTGTGCTGGAACCGGAGATTTTCAACTATCTGGAAGGTGACATGGAAAACGTTCAGTGGGAGAAGAAGCCACTGATCGAGATTGCCAAAGACAAACAGCTGATGGCGTATAAGCACAAAGGATTCTGGAAATGTATGGATGCAATCAGGGATAAGGTAGAACTGGAACAAATATGGGATAGCGGCAAAGCGCCCTGGAAAGTCTGGGAATAAAACATAAGTATGGATTTAAAAAAGAAGATTGATCATTTACATATTATAAGAGGCGTTGCTTCACTGTTGGTCGTATTCTTTCATGCGCGGTTCATTCTCTGGTGCGGGGGCACAGAATACTTCCATTCAAATCACGGTACAGCCGAAAAAGCAATCACCTTTTCGTTGATGACTTTTTTTTCTTCGGGTGAGCAGATGGTTATCTGTTTTTTTGTGCTCTCGGGGTTCTTCCTGAAAATTTCCTATGAGAGAAATAAACCCGGCCAGTTTTATTACAACCGGTTTATACGTATTTATATACCTTATATTGCCAATTCGATCCTGGCATGCGGCATACTTTATGTTTGCCTGATGTATATCAATACCAATCTCCAGGTCCCTTTTGATCCATCAAAGGAAGTAGCAACAAGACCGGTTACAGCTTTTCATAATATCACACTTCACAACTTTTTGAAGTCGATGATCTTTCTGCGGGATAAAGAATATATCGGGTGGAATAATCAATACTGGTCGTTATTGTATGAGGGTGTGTTTTACCTGACCATTCCTTTGCTGATGTTCCGGAAGAAAATCGTGCTGATGATTTCTGCACTGACTTACCTCGCCGGTTTTTTTTATCGTCCTGATCTGGTGATTCTCCACTATGTATTCAACTATTTACTGTTTTTTCAAATGGGAATATATTTGCACAATTTTATGGATCATTCTGTGATAGAACGTTTTTTTGTAAAAGGAAAAAAATGGTTGCTGATTGGCGGGCTCCTGGTTACGTATCTCATTATGTGTGTCCTGGCTATCAAAAAATATACCCAGGTTGCTAACCTGCTCGGAGGGATACTGGCAATATTTGTGATCCTGATGCTTTATCATCGCAGCACAATGGTTGTAAAAAGCCGTTTTTACAAGGGATTGAAGAAACTGGGAGATATCAGTTTCTCTCTTTATCTCACTCATTTGATGGTGCTTTATCTTATTTACGCAGTATTTACCAGGATGACGGGACACTATATCATTTATAAACCTTTTTATGTGCTGGCAATTCCATTGGCTGTAGCAGTTTCCTATATTTTCTATCTGTTGGTCGAAAAACAATCATTGAGGCTGAAAAATCTTCGACGTCGCTGATCATTATAAAAATACATACCTAATAGAAAACAAAGAATATTATGAAAGTTTTTGTTACCGGACATAAGGGATACATCGGGCCCCACCTGATTCGACAGTTGAAAGAACATGGACACCATGTAACCGCTATTGATATCGACTTATTCCGGGAATGTAAGATTGCCGGTGTAATGGAACCGG
>Ga0207689_10003870_pt1 | contig 13637 bp, 12 predicted proteins | sample KBSMisM52_FD_184312 | JGI IMG/M metagenome (GOLD analysis project Ga0207689, IMG submission 184312) | Miscanthus rhizosphere microbial communities from Kellogg Biological Station, Michigan, USA - KBS Miscanthus M5-2 (SPAdes) (version 2) | ecosystem: Host-associated > Plants > Roots >... | reverse complement strand
CGTGCTTTTGCTCGCGACGATAGGGCAGAGGTTTCGGTTCTCGCTCCTGCCCGAACAGCAGGTGAGCCTGATGCCCGCTATGTCACTGCGGCCGGCTGAGGGCATTCGGGTGCGTGTCGCGCAACGTCAAAGCACCATCAAATAAAAGCCATGGTAAAGGATTCCTCAAAGCGCTCCGGTTCCACTCAACGACGCACTCGCCTCGTCAATATCTGTGAGTCACTACCGGAAGTGAGCGTCGAAGTTGCCGGCGAATCTCATCTCGCGTTTCGCATTCGCAAACGGATCTTTGCGTACTATCTATTTGACCATCATGGCGACGGCATCATCGCGTTCACTTGCAAGTCGAGCCTGAGCGAACAGCGACGGTTGGTGAAAGAAGATCCGACCAGTTTCTTTGTCCCGGCTTATCTTGGATCAAAAGGCTGGGTGGCGATTCGGCTGGACCTGGAGGAAGTAGACTGGGACACCGTTTCGGAACTTGCGCGCCGGGCCTACCAGGAAACTGCGCCCCGGAAGTTAGCCGCGTCGGTAGATTAAAGCTTCACTCGAGCACCCGGGCAATGCGCGTCCATTCGTCGAGCGTCAACGTTTCGGCACGCCGCTGCAAATCAACTTCGGCCTGACAAAGTACAATGCTGGCGCCGCCATTACCCTTCACGATCTGATGCAACGGACTCGGCGCATTTCGCAGGTTGTTGAGCATTGTCTTGCGCCGTTGGGCAAATCCCGCACTAACCACCTGCCAGAGAAGTTTTTCATCTCTCAAAGCGGCTGCGAGACCCGGCCGTAGAGTTAACCTGATAACACTGCTCCATACCTTCGGCGCCGGACGAAACGAACTGGGCGCCACGTCAAAGAGCTTTTCTACCTCGCAATAGGCTTGGACAAACACCGAAAGGTAGCCGCGTTCGGCGGTTGCCGGCGGGGCCGTTATCCGGTCAACAACTTCTCTCTGCAACATCACAACCAGCTCAGTCAGACACTGGCGCTGCTCGATCAATCGCTGGAGAATCGCTGTGGCCACGTTGTAAGGAAGGTTGGCGACTACTCGGGCTTGAGTGGCTGGACGAATAGCATCGCAGAAGTTCGTAAGCAGAGCATCATCCTGGATTAGTTTGAAATTCGGATTGCCGTTGAATCTGTCGCTTATCAGCGGGATGAGGTTTTGATCAAACTCAATGGCCACCAGCGAACCAGCGCGCTCCAACAGCGGCGCAGTGAGCGCACCTTTTCCAGGACCAATCTCGATGATGGTTTCGTCTGCGCGCGGATCCAGAGCTTCGACTATGCGATTAATGATTGCTGGATTGGTGAGAAAATTCTGGCCGAAGCGTTTCGAGGGACGGAACGAAGCAGGGGCAGACGCGTCAGAGCGAGGGCGCGGGGAAGGCTTGGAGCGACGCCGCGCTTCTTCATCCCTCATCCTGCCGCCTTCATCCTTTCCTACGTGGGTATCCGGTGAATTCAACGTCCTGGCCTCGTTGCGTCACCTTAACCTCCTGCAGCTCTACGCCTTCCGCCAATTTTTCGACGCCTCGCCCACCAATCGCCGTAGGCGCGTCAATACCGCCAATTATTTTCGGGGCAATGAAGAACGAAACCTTGTCGACTAATCCCGCGTCCAGGAATTTGCCGGCGACATTCGCGCCACCTTCAACCAACAAGCCTTGAATCTCCCGTCTGCCGAGCTCTTCCAAAACCTTTGTGAGGTCTCGCCCGTTGGCGGCATCGCGGATAACTTCCACCCCATGCGGCATTGCAGCCGCTGCGGTTGCTGAAACGGAGTTGCCGGCGAAAATCAAAACCGGCGAATCCTGTGCGGTCTGCGCGAGCTTGGAGTCAGGTGAGATCTCGAGGTTCTCGTCGAGCAAAACGCGAATCAACGGCTTCCTTCTATCTTTCTGAGAGCGATCCGTAAGTAATGGATCGTCGGCGCGGGCTGTGCCGGCGCCAATCAATATCGCGTCATACTCGTGGCGTAATTCATGAACCTGGACTCTCGACTCGGGCCCGGTAATCCAGCGCGAGTCTCCAGTTCGCGTAGCGATCTTCCCATCCAAAGAAGACGCGAGTTTCAAATGAACGAACGGACGCCCGGTACGCATAAAGTGCAAGTATTTTTCGTTGACCCGCTCCGCCTCCCGACTCTGCAAGCCAACGGAGACGTCCAACCCAGCCGATCGTAAATGTGCAAAGCCCTTGCCTGACACTTTGGGATTCGGGTCTTCAATCGGCGCTACCACGCGTGTGATACCCGCCTTGATCAGAGCATCGGTGCAAGGAGGTGTCCTACCGTGGTGCGCATGGGGCTCCAGGGAAACGTAGGCAATTGCGCCCTTGGCGTGTTCACCGGCTTGCTCGAGTGCGTAGGTTTCCGCGTGCTTAAGTTTCGCGTAAACATAAAAACCCTCGCCTACAACCTGGCCCTCCGGAGTTGCGATAACGCAGCCGACCAGTGGGCCGGGACTGACCAGCGCCTGTCCCTGGTTAGCAAGGTGCAGAGCCCGGCGCATCATTTCCGAGTCAAACTCAGCCGCAGTTGCACTCATCAGACGTGAAGCTTCAAACGACACTGTTGTTACTTTCTTTGCGGTTCTCGATCGTCTCTCCCTGTGCCAGGTTTCGACTTCATTACTCGAACAAACCGTTCACATAAAGTTCCGGATCAAACACCACGAGATCGTCAACCTTTTCTCCGATTCCCGCATACCGAATCGGCAAGCCTAACTCGTTGGCGATTGCAACCGCGATTCCGCCTTTCGCCGTGCCATCAAGCTTGGTCAATACGATCCCGGTGACGCCGGCAACCTTTAGAAATTGACGCGCTTGCTCAAGCCCGTTTTGACCCGTAACCGCATCCACAACGAGCAGCGTCTCGTGCGGCGCGCCTTCGACTTCGCGACCCGCAACGCGCTTCATCTTCTCAAGTTCAGCCATCAAATTAGATTTGTTGTGCAAACGGCCGGCGGTGTCGACGATCAGCACATCCGACCCGCGCGCCTTTGAAGCTTTCAGCGCATCGAACAGGACAGCGGCTGGATCGGTTCCCTGCTTCTGTTGAATCAAGGGGACGCCGGTGCGCTGGGCCCAAATTGCCAGTTGATCTGAAGCAGCCGCCCGAAAAGTATCGGCAGCGCAAATCAAAACATCATTACCCTCGGCTTTGATTCGCTGCGCCAATTTGCCGATGGTGGTAGTCTTCCCCACACCATTTACACCGACGATCATCATCACATAAGGCGACACGTTTGCAGCAACACTAGTTTCAGAAGCAACGCCTTGCCGTTCCGACTGCCGCAGGATTTTCAACAACTCCTCTTTGATTGCAGCTTTCAGTGCCTCAAGATCGTTAATCTGTTTCCGGGCGACGCCACGCCGCACAGTTTCCAAAATGTGTTGAGTCGTAGCCACGCCAATATCAGCCGCGATCAAAGCTTCTTCAAGTTCATCCAGAAGGTTCTCGTCGATTTGCTTGAGACCCTGGAAAACTGTATCCAGCCTTCCCGCCAGCGATTCACGCGTGGCCGAAACGGCGCGGCGAAAACGTGCGGAAAACTCCTGCTCAAGCGCAGCTTCCTGCGCCTGCAGTTCTTCCATCGAGAGATTCAGGCCAAGTACTGAAGTCGCAAAAGCCGAGCGCGAAGGCGCGGAGGTAACCGGTTGGACCTGTCGAATCTCGAGCTTGGTAACGTCAACTTCCCGCGCTTTAACTTCGGGCCGTTGACTAGTTGGAATCCCTGGCGCAGACGGTTCCGCCGGGATTGGAGTCGGCCCAGCGCCGGCCGGAACCGGTTCAACTGTGGCGTTCCCAACAGGCGAAGGGATAGCTACTCCCGGGGCCTCTTTGGCGAGAGATTCCCGTGAGTCGCTGCCGTTGGTATCCGCGGTCTCAGCCGCATTCGTACCAGCTTTCTCGGGAAGCCGCTCGTTTAGTTTGAGCGAAACAAATTGATCGCTGCTCTTACGTTTCCAGAAAAGACCCATAGTATTGATCCATCAAGTATTAGTGCTGAAACGGAAATGCTGATTATATGCGCAACAGCCGCGTCCTAACAAAAAGGACACGGCTGCAGCGGCTGTTATTCTGTGCTCTACAGGTTTTGAGTACTACGAAACCAGCAATGACTCTTGTCCGCCTGCATTTATAGACAGGGCTGGTGTTTTCGCGGCGAGCGTTGGGCGGCTCTTGAGTTTGACAGAGCCGGGGCGGATCTGTCCGTCTTCGCAGGCTGCTACGAACGCTGCAACCACGGTCGCGTCGTAGCGAATGTCGACGAAGGCTTGTATCCGCTCTATCGCGTCTTCGAATTTCATTGCCTGCTGATACGGACGATCGGTCGTCATGGCGTCAAACGTATCAGCGACAGCCACCACCTTTGCCATCAAGGGAATCTCGTTGCCCTTCAATCCTTGCGGATATCCCAGACCGTTAACCATTTCGTGATGCATGTACATCCCGGGCAGGAATTCTTTCATCGCCCGTATCTGCGACATGATCTTATAACCCTTCTGCGGGTGTTGTTTCATGATCTCGAATTCATCGTCGGTTAAGGCAGCGGGCTTCTTCAGAATGTTGTCGTCAATCGCTATCTTACCAACGTCGTGGAGCAGCGCACTGATTCTGATCTTTTCACATTCATCATCAGCGAGACCCAGGCGTTGGGAGATCGCCACGGAGATTCTCGACACCCTTTCTGAGTGGCCTCGCGTGTAAGGATCCTTGCCGTCGATTGCTGCGGCCAGGCCTTTGACGGTGCCCAGAAACAACTCCCGGTTCTCAGCAGCCGAATGCTGCAAGTCTTTGATGTAGGTCTCAAGCTGATCCGTCATGAGATTAAACGAATCACCGAGATCACCTAGTTCCGTTCGACTCCGCACGTCGATTCGTTTTGAAAAGTCACCAGCCGCGATGCGATGCGCACCGATAGCTAATTCCTGAACCGGCTGCGTCAATTTTTTGGCGAAGAAGAAACCGATGAGCAGGGTCAGCAGCGCCGCGACCATACTGATCCAGATCGTCTGCCGTCGCATATCGCTGATTGAGGCAAGCGCAGCGGATTCATCCTGAATGGCAATTACTCCCAGCCGTGAGTTCTTGTCCAACTCCGCACTCGCATATGAGCCAAGCATCACGACTTCGCGCCCGTCACGCACAAGTGTGAAAGGCTCCAGGGCTGATTGCACTTGCTTCCCAGACTCCTGCCAGTCGCGTACCACCTTGAGGTCGGTCATAGGCTTTTCCGAAAACGCCACACTCGCTTCCGGATGTGCCACGGCTCGTCCATTTTGATCGACCACAAAAACCACCGGCAGTCCGGCGTTGAGCAATTCGTGCTCGCTTTGCGAGGTGGATTGGTGGACGGCCTTGAAAACTTCCTGAAACGAAACGATTGCAACCACTGCGGCCACCACATCGTGCCCGGTTTCGCCACCCATAACAGGAGCCGCAACTGTCATTGCCATTTCCTGACCTGAACGGATAATTTGCGGCCGGCTTACCACCATGCCGCGACCGCTCATTTTGGCTAGCACCTCACTAACGCGCTGATCCAGTTCCGCCTTTTGAATGTAGTCAGGTTGAAAGGCCCGGTGAAGTTCGCCGCTAACCGGCCAGATGGCCAGGGCAATCAGATTAGGATCTTCTTCCAGGGTTTTCTGAAGACGAGAATCATAACCGGCGTCATTGAGGGGCTTGATTCCACCGGCAATTTCAAATGCCTGCGCCAAACCGTTGACCACGTCGCGGTAACGCTGGCCGTAAAGTTCGATTTGTCTGGCCTTGTCCTGCACCAATTGAGCCTGATAACGGCCTTCTACCGACCTCAGTTCCTCGGCGCTACGCCCGGAAAGCAGGGTTCCAGCAAACGCCAGAGGCAAAAGTCCGACTACCAGCAAGACGGCGAGGACTATGTATAACAGGCGAATTCGCCCAATTTTTACCAGCATTTAATTGAAAGAAAGGGTTTGGACTATTCAGCGAAGTGAATTTCCCTCAGGAGGGTCGTGCAGAACCGACCGTATTGGCCGCTAGCTCATTATGTCTAGTAAACTTAGGCGTGTCAACGCGTTTGTTAAACTGTGTTTATGGCGCTCCTGCTGATACCCCTTTACAACATGCGGCTCTCAAAGGCGGTACATTGCGCGCTTTTTGTAGACTTAACTCAGTGGAATAACGTCTAAAGGGATGCGCGCCACGCTTAAAAGGCATTGGGAGCGCCGGCAGCTGGGCTTTGCAAATCAGACAGGATGGGAACGGCTACGAGCGACGAGCAGATCGTAGAGCGTGCCTTGACGGGCGACGCAGAAGCTTTCGGCGAGATTGTCCAGCGCTGGGAGCGACGTATCTTCGTGCTCTCTTTTGGCATGCTTGGCCGCGAAGAGGATGCTCGCGACGCCACCCAGGAAACGTTTCTGGCAGCGTTTCGGAACCTTCGCGCATTCCGCGGCGACGCAAAGGTCTCCTCATGGTTGCATCGTATCGCCGTCAATCAATGCATCACACGGCAGCGTCGTGCCAAGGTAAGAAGCGAGAGCGCGCTCGAGACGGAAGAGGAAAAGAACGCGGCGAGTTTTGCAGCGCCGATTCGATATTCGCCGGCGCGCGTGGCTGAGGGTCGTGAGACCAGCACTGCCGTCAGGCTCGCGGTTAATAGTTTGCCGGCAGAACTGCGCCAGGTGGTGGTGATGAAGGAATTCGAGGAGCTTACTTTTAAGGAAATCGCCGACGCACTCGATCTGCCCCTCAGCACTGTTAAGAGCCGGCTCTATACAGCTTTAAAACAGCTTCAAATGCGGCTGGAGAAATTTAGCCAACACTCAGCGTAGCAGCTTGGGAGTAAGTGAAATGAGAAACGATGAGCTGATTTGCGGACGAGAGAACGACTTGATCAGTTTTCTCTATGGTGAGCTGGACGAGGTCGAGGCACTGGCGTTTCAGAGTCACCTCAAGGCGTGCCCGGCTTGTCACAGCGAGCTTGCCGGTTTTGGCGAAGTGCGTAATTCCGTAGTGGCCTGGCGCAACGAATCGCTCGGCAGTGTTGCCCTGCCAGCGCAAGTGACAACCGCGACCGAAACACCGCGAGCAACCCGCTCAGCGATGGCGGCTTTGCGAGAGTTTTTCAATTTGTCGCCACTCTGGATGAAGGGTGCTGTTGCCTTCGCCGCGGTTTTGTTCTGCGTGTTTGGCGGATTAGCGCTGGCGCGTTTGCGAGAGACACCGGCGGCCCCTATAGCCTTAACACCCTCAGCCACCCATTCGGAACAAGAACTCAAAGCGCTGGTTGACGAGCGCGTTCAGGCGGAGCTAAAACGACTCAAGAACTCTGAGGTAACAGCCACAGTTCCGTTAACAGCAAACAATTCGGTACAAAAGAACCCAGTCATTCGATATGCGAATCGTAGTGCGCAAGTAGCTCAAAGTTCCTACTCTCAAAGGGCACGGCGACCGCTGTCCAAAACTGAACGAGAGCAGCTGGCTAACGATTTGAGACTGGTGTCCGCCAGGAATGACGGCGAGCTGGACTTGCTCGATGATAGAATTAATCAGTAATCAAGGTTGTTGAAGATTGATCGGACTCGAGGATTGATGAGGCTTCTATGAAACAGAGCGGTAAACAAAACGGGCTAATCTTAACCTTGCTGGCGCTGCTGGCGGTGATCGGCTTCCCCGCTGCGCCCACTCCAGTTTCAGCTCAAACTGCTCAGCAACCCGCGTCAGCGCCGGAGCCCCAACAAGGCGGTGACCTTATTCGCCAACTCAATCTGACGCCGGAACAGCGTGAACAAATCCGTGCCATTCGCCTGAACAACAGTGGCGAACGGGCGGCCATCAAGAGCAAGCTTGACGATGCCAATCGAGCGTTGGAAGATGCGCTCAATTCCGAGTCTCCGGACGAGGCGTTAGTCGAACAACGCTTGCGCGATCTTTCATCCGCGCAGGCAGCAGGGATGCGTTTGAGGATCTTGACTGAAATCCGAATCCGACGAGTCTTAACTTCGGAACAACGAAAGCTGCTGCGATCATTGCAACTGGAAGCGCAACAGAATCGACGAGAACGTCGCCTGGACAACGCCGTGCAGAGACAAGAAAGGCGCGACGATCGGACCAGGGGTCTAAACCGGCGCAATGGACTCGGGCCAATTCTTCCGCGGCGCTACAACCGTCCCTGAATTTAGTTATATCCCCAGACTAGCTCACTGGCAGTGAACTGAAGCCGGCCCGGCAGCACCCTGGCTGGCTTTTTTGTATTTAATCTCCCGTTCGCCGCTCTCAGGCTCTGGACCTCAATATCTTCAAGCTTGACGCACTGTGCAGATTTTGCGCATGATAAGCCGCTCTTTTTCAATTGTGACCCACTTCCGACGATTCTCAAGCTTCTGCGAGACTCAGGCGGTGGTCATTGTTCTCAGTCGTCGCAATAGCAGTCCGGAACGGTCCACCAGCAACAGGCAGGACTTCTAACAGCTAACTTCCCTATATAGTCCCCTAATGAACTTTGTTACGCGCTCAATCTTCGAGCTGCAAGAGACCACGCTGATGACAGCGCGAGCGGTCGGCGGCCTTTTTCGAGGGCCGCGCTATTTCTCCGAAACAATCACGCAGATGGATGTGATTGGGGTGGGCTCGCTGACGATCATTCTGTTGACCGGGTTCTTCACTGGCGGCGTAATGACATTGCAAACTTTTCCAACTCTCGCCTTCTACGGAGCGCAGGGACAAACCGGTCGCCTGGTTGCGATCTCTCTGATACGCGAGCTTGGACCCGTGCTGTGCGCGCTCATGGTATGTGGACGGGTGGGCTCGGCAATTGCGGCCGAGCTCGGGTCAATGACGGCCTCGCAACAGATCGATGCGATGCGCGCACTGGGTACCGATCCTATTAAGAAGCTCGTCGCACCGCGCCTGATTGCCCTGATAGTAACCTTGCCCCTGCTCACGGTCGTCGCTGACGTGGTCGGCATCGGCGGCGGCGGCATAGCGGCGACTACGCTTTATGGACTTTCGATTAATACGTTTGTGACTTCCGTTCGAGATGGTATTACTGCCGATGATATTATTGGCGGCGTCATCAAGCCTATCTGCTTTGCGGTGATCATCGCTTCAGTCGCCTGTTACAAGGGGCTAACAACGGAAGGCGGCACGGTAGGCGTCGGCAGGTCGACTACCCGCGCCGTGGTAACGGCGTCGATAGTGGTAATCGTGGCTGACTTCTTTCTCGCCAGAGCGCTTCAATACCTGCTGGGAATGCCGACGAGTTAGAATTTATTCAATATGTCGATTTCACCTACACAGTCAGACCTTTACCCTGCTTCCGGAGAAGTAAGCCGAAATGCCGCCGGCTCGACCTTCGCAGAAGTAGACGACAGTCATCGCATCGTTCCGGCGATTGAATTTCGCGACGTGGTGCTGGCCTTCGACGAACGCATCATCCTGAACAAACTGAGTTTCAAGGTCCTGAAGGGTGAGACAAAGATCATTCTCGGCGGCTCCGGCGGCGGCAAGTCTACGATCATCAAGCTGGTGCTGGGGTTGCTGAAACCAGATGAGGGCAGAATCTTTGTCGACGGCGAAGACATCACTGACTATAACGAAGTGCAGATGATGACTGTGCGCAAGAGGATTGGCATGGTGTTCCAGGAAGGCGCACTTTTTGACTCGCTATCGGTTTACGACAATGTCGCCTACCGCCTGCATGAGCAAGGACGGCCTGAAGATGAAGTCGAACCTGAAGTGCGTCGGATGCTGCGCTTCGTCAATCTGGAAGACGCAATCGACAAAATGCCCGCTGAGCTATCGGGCGGCATGCGCAGGCGCGTTGGTATAGCCCGCGCTCTCATCGGCGATCCGAAGATCGTGCTATTCGACGAACCAACAGCCGGCCTGGATCCACCAACTGCGCGGACGATTTGCGAGCTCGCTATGAAACTGCGCGATCTGGAAGACGTGTCCTCCATATTCGTAACGCACGAAATGAACAACCTCGATTACCTGTGTTCTGAGTACGCCGTGGTAAACGAAGAGGGGCAGGTCGTGTTTGAGCGGGAAGGCGAACGTCTTTGTCTGACCAACAGTAAAGTGATGATGATGAAGGACGGCAAGATAATTTTTAGCGGTACCGATGAAACTCTGCGCAAGGCTGAGGATCCGTACATCCAGAAGTTTCTTCGCGGACACTGATAGAAAGGATGAAGGATGAAGGATGAGGGATGACTAGAAGGAATGACAGCGGATGGTAACTTAGCCACTCCTGACTTCAGCCTTCATCCTTCCACCTTCATCCTTATTGAGCGCCATGCCAAGATCAACGAAGCAGGTAAGCTTAAACCAATTGCGCGTCGGCATATTCGTGCTGGTTTCAATAGTCATTTTGATTTTCCTCATATTGAATGCTTCCGGCGACATCAACCCGTTTAAGAAGCGGCTTCACTTGAAAGCACGCTTCGCTGACGCCAATGGCCTGCGCGAAGGATCAGAGGTCCGACTCTCAGGCGTCCGAGTAGGACAAATCGACAAGATAACCCTTCTGCCGCCGTCGACTGAACCAACTGCCCAACGCGTTGAGGCCCTGATGACAATCGATGCGGTTATCGATGGCCGTCCCGCGACCGAGCGAATTCGCCAGGACTCTACCGCTCAACAAGGATCACCAAGCCTGCTGGGTAACGAAATGCTAATCAACATCAGCCCCGGAACGGCATTGGCCCCGCAAGTGAAGGACTACGACATTCTGCGTTCCTCCAGCTCCAACACTGTCAACGACTTTGCTACTTCAGGAACGGACGTGGCCCAACGTCTCAGTAAACTCTCGGATCAACTTAGCAGCATCGTGAAGGACGTGCAGGAGGGCAAAGGAACTGTAGGGCGCCTCTTCAGCGATGAAGCTCTCTATAACAACCTCAATGCGACCGTGCGCGAAACCGAAGAAGTAATGCGTTTGATTAAGGCGGGTAACGGATCTGCGGGACGCTTTGTCAACGACCCGGCTCTCTACAACAACGCAAACGATCTGGCTGTGCAACTGCGGACGCTGGCCGAAGATTTACGAGCCGGAAAAGGCACTGCCGGAAAACTGCTGACTAACGACGAGCTCTACAATCGTGTCAATCGCACCGCTGACCGCCTCGATCACTCAGTGGATCAAATTAATTCCATGATCGCCGACATCAACGCCGGGCACGGTACTCTCGGAAAACTCATTAAAGACGAGCAGATGTACAATGATGCTCGGGCCGCCATCGCCCGTTTTAATATGACCGCCGGACGAATTGATAATATGGTGGCGGCAGCGCAACGCGGCGAAGGTACCGTTGGCAAACTCTTGACCGATGACGCGCTCTATTCCAACGTCAACCAACTCTCTTCCGAAGGCGTGAAGCTGATGTACGACTTCCGCCAGAATCCCAAGAAGTACCTGACCATCAAGTTCCAGTTGTTCTAGTGTCGTTGTTCGGTCTATAGGTCGACAATGCAGAACCGGGAGCGTTAGCGACCGGGTCGAATACTCAGTTGAGCCCAACTCAGTTTCTTGTAAACATTCGCCTCGAAAACTAGTCCGCAAACTTTTTTGTCACCGCCTCCGCTCAGGTTGAATCTTTAACACCTCGCATCATATCCTCATCTGTGTCGCTTGATCTTGTCGCTTTCATCCGGCCTGCTTACTGTTTAGTGAAAGGACTTGCATGTCGAAAGTTCGCGTTCACAGTTTCTCTATTTCCATCGATGGCTACGGCGCCGGACCGGATCAGGATCTCGAAAATCCGATCGGTGTTGGCGGGCTAAAGGTGTTTGAGTGGTTCTTCCCTACTCGCACTTGGCAGCGTATGCACGGCGGCGAAGACGGCGAAACCGGCGTAGATGACGATGTCGCGGCACGAGGTTTTGAGAATATCGGCTCTTATATTCTCGGGCGGAATATGTTTGGGCCAGTGCGCGGACCCTGGCCCGACGAGAGCTGGAAAGGCTGGTGGGGAGACGAGCCGCCATATCACACGCCGGTTTTTGTGCTGACACATCACGCGCGTCCTCCGCTAGAGATGAAGGGTGGCACTACATTTCACTTCGTCATTGACGGCATTCAGTCGGCACTCAACCAAGCAAAGGATGCCGCAGGTGGTAAGGATGTGCGGGTGGGGGGCGGTGTCGGGACAATTCGGCAATATCTGGCCGCATCGCTAATTGACGAGTTACATCTGGCAATCGTGCCCTCTCTGCTCGGGAATGGGGAGCATTTGTTTAGTGGTTTGAATCTGCCGGCGTTGGGTTATGAATGTGTCGAGCGCATCGAGGGCGCGCGCGCGACGCATATCACGCTGCGGAAGCGTGGTTGAAGTGCTCTTTGACGCATGAACAGAGCCAGCCGAGGCAAGCGGGTCGCGCAGCTCGGCTGGAAGCGTTTTCAAGTTAAAAGTAATCAGCTAGCTCCTGCAATCATAATGTCAACAAGGCGCACTTGCTTCCACTCTTCACCGCCTACCCGACCCACCCAGGATCGATCCTCGAATGTCCAGAATCGAAACAGCGATCTGCTTTCTCGGCGCCCGACTGCATCCTTTTCGCCACGCCTCCGCTTACTCCGAAACTGCATTCCGTTGATTTCCCTTGTTTCGCCCGCTCTGCCTCAAAGTTGCATAGAAAAGCTGGGAATCTGGATGGGGCCGGGCGCGGGCCTCATCTTTTTATAGTTGAGCTATGAACGAGAGAGCGCGGAAACTTCTTCTGCTTACAGTTGTGTGTGCGGTCGTGGCTGTTAGTGCGTGGGCGCTGCTCCGCTTCAAGGCGCTCAAACGTCTCGCCCTTCGCCAATCCGACAACCTTGCCAACGCGACAGGACTCCGCACCACTGATCCTGATTTATGGACGCGTGCCCTGGAAAAAGTTAAGGAAGACCGAACCGGAGGCACGATCGAAATTCCGCCAGAACTCCGTCACTATGAGGACCGGCATTGGTTCCTGGCCACTCAGGTTGCCGAAGTTCGAAAATTCAATCTGCAATCTTGCCAGGACTACGTCGACCTGGCGGGCATGATTGAACGCGGCGAACTGGTTTCACTGCCCGCCGTAACCGAGAATTACATTCTTTTCGGCGTCGGGGCCCGGGCAGACGACGGCGTGTTCAATCGTTACATAGATGATCACAACGTCGAGCTATACAACGAAGCCGATTTGCGCGACGTCTATGCACGCATCGACTCTGAACGTTCGAGGTTACAAACGGAATTATCGAGTTTGAAAAAGCAGTTGGCCACCCTGAAAAAAACGGATCGTGCACGACAGGGCGAGTTGCGAAAACAGATTACGGCGCGAGAGGAAGAGTTGAAATCGAAGGACGAAGAGAAAGGGCTTCTCGATAGAAGCTACGGGCATTCTGAAAGTAGGCAACGGCTTTTTAGAGATTATGAAACGCTACAAACGCTGGCTAAAAACTTTGCCGGACGCGCCTTTAACCTCGACGACTCAACCGATCGTCAGGCGATGAAGGTGACAATGCTTAGTTCTTTAAGGCCGGAAGCGCTCAAAATCCTCGAGGAAGTCGGGAAGGCATATCACGAAAAGTTTGAACGACCCTTGCCGGTGAGTTCGTTGGTTAGACCGGAGCAATACCAGACCGCTTTGAGAAAAGTGAACCGAAATGCGG
>Ga0207689_10003869_pt1 | contig 13641 bp, 10 predicted proteins | sample KBSMisM52_FD_184312 | JGI IMG/M metagenome (GOLD analysis project Ga0207689, IMG submission 184312) | Miscanthus rhizosphere microbial communities from Kellogg Biological Station, Michigan, USA - KBS Miscanthus M5-2 (SPAdes) (version 2) | ecosystem: Host-associated > Plants > Roots >... | reverse complement strand
CGAAGGAAGCCCGTGAAACGCTCGGGCTGAAGGGACCGGATCGAACGACGTTTTAGCCTTGATGGAACAGGCGGTCAGCTCTCGTTGTCATCGGCCGCGGGCGGGCGATCCAGCAATCGCCGGGCGGTCCATCGTGCACCAACATGTCCGATGGCTGCGTTTGTGTTTACTGGATGTCCGCTTTCGCGGGCATGACGACCGAATGGATGGAAAAGGCTAAGCCAATGGCCAACGATACAATCGTCGACATCTACTGCCACATCATGCCGGAGAAGTTTTCCGAGCAGATGAGCCGCATTGCGCCCCGCTTGGGAAATATCGCGGCGCGGCTGCGGGGCGTCAAAACGTTGTTCGACCTCGATGAGCGCTTCCGCGAGATGGATCAGTTCGGCGATTATCGCGAAATCATTTCGCTGCCGAACCCGCCGATCGAGGACCTTGCGGCCGGCGATGTCGGCCTCGAATTGGCACGGATCGGCAATGATGCCATGGCCGAGTTGTGCGCCCGCCACCCCCAGCGCTTCCCGACATTCGTGGCGGCACTATCGATGACGGACGTTGACGGCTCGGTGAGGGAGGCGCGGCGTGCGGTGAAGGAGCTCGGCGCCGGCGGGGTGCAGATTTTCACCAGCGTGGCGGGCCGGCCGCTCGATGATCCCGCATTCGAGCCAATCTTCGCCACGATGGCGGAGTTCGATCTTCCGATCTGGCTGCACCCCGCACGCACCGCCAACATGCCGGATTACCCGTCCGAGCAAAAGTCCCGGTTCGAGATGTGGTGGTGCTTCGGGTGGCCCTACGACACCTCGGTGGCCATGGTGCGGATGGTGTTCGCAGGACTGCTCGACCGCTATCCGGGCCTTAAGATCATCACCCATCATCTCGGCGGAATGATCCCGTATTACGATGGGCGGATCGGCCCCGGCTTGCAGGTGCTCGGCAGCCGTACGAGCGATGAGGACTATTCGAACATTCTGCCTTCGCTCAAACGGCCACATCTGGACTATCTGCACGAGTTCTACGGCGATACCGCCCTGTTCGGCGGTGGAATCCAGGCGGTGCGCTGCGGGCTCGAGTTCTTCGGCGTCGACCACGTCGTGTTCGCGACCGACACCCCGCTCGGTCCGATCGCGCCTACGATCGATACCATCAAGCGGCTCGACATTGCGGCCGGCGATCGACGCAAGATATTCGTAGGCAACGCCGAGCAGCTTCTGAAGATGAAGTTTTCCTGAACTGAGAGGTTGTCATGTCGATGAAAGCGCTGTCGCGCCCCGTGTTCGGCTCCGCCGCCGTGATGCTTCTGCTGGCAGCCTCGAGCGCGATGCTGGCATCGTCCGCTGACGCGGCGGAAAAGCTTCGCGTCGGCAAAGCCGTGCCCGAGGCGTTTTCGTTCGTGCCACTCGATATCGGCATCAAGAAGGGATTTTTCGCCAGGAACGGCCTCGACATCGAATCGATCGCCTTCGCTGGCGACGCTCGTATGCAGCAGGCGATGGCGTCCGACAGTCTCGACATCGCGCTCGGTTCCGGCCCGGCGATGGCGTTCATCGTCAAGGGCTCGCCCATTAAGGGCGTAGCAGCCATGGCCGGACCGCCGCTATTGTTGGCCATCGTCGTGCGGCCGGATGGTCCGAAGACCGTCGCCGATCTCAAGGGCAAGAAGATCAGCGTATCGACTGCCGGCTCGTTGACTTATTGGCTGGTGAGCGAAACGTCGCGGCGGCAGGGCTGGGGGCCGAAAGGCATCGAGATCGCGCCCATGGGCGCCATGCCGGGACAGATCGCGGCGATCAAGCGCGGCGACATCGATGGTGCCATCATGGATATAGGAAATGCCTTTGAGCTCGAGAAGCGGGGCGAAGGCCGCATCCTGGTCCGCTTCACCGATATCAAGGATTTCCATATCCACGTGATATTCGCCGCCGACAAGCTCATCGCCGAACGTCCGGAGGCGCTTCGCGCATTTCTGCGGAGTTGGTTCGAGACCATCGATTTCATGCGCAAGAACAAGGCGGAAACCGTGGCCATCGCCAAGGAGGTCACGAACAAGGATGAGGACATCACGTCACGTGTCTACGACGAGCTGATGCCGATGTTCTCCGACGACGGAAAATTCAGTCCCGGCGCGCTCGCCACGCTCGCAAAGTCATACGTCGAGCTGCAACTGCTGCCGTCGGAGCCTGACCCGGCGAAACTCCAAACCGAAGCGTTCCTGCCCACGAAGTGACGCGCCTACGTCGGCGGCCCGCAGGTTCTACGGCTTGATCGATTCCTTTGCCCGTTCGACGGTCGCCTTCGGTGTGGCGTAAAGCTGCTCCACGAGCCGCTGCACTCTCTCGCCCGATGACGGCTCCACGTCGATGCGTGTGCGTTCTGTGTCGGCAAGGAATTCCTTGTCCTGCATGGTCGCACTGAAAGCATCGCGCAGGATTTTGATCGGCTCTGCCGCCACGCCAGGGGGTGCGAGGTAAGGACGGCCGAAGACCTGTTGGCTGATGATCAATTCGACCGCCTTCTTGTCGCCTTCGCTCTTGATGAATTTCCAGATTTGCGGGACACCGAGTGCGGTCAGCTCGGCCTCCGGCTCAAGATTGATCTGGGCAAGAATGTTGGCGGTCTTGCTGCGGATCCAGTCCGGACGTTGTGATTTCAGACTTGCCCAGTCGAGACCGCACATGCCGTCGACCTCGCCCCGCTCCATGGCGAGAAAAATGTCGGCGGTGCCCTTGTAGCCGGCGACCAGGTCGAACATCGCTCCCGTCGTCCTCTTGTGCATATTGACGTAATCGCGGGTAGACCCGCCTGCCGCGCTCGCGCCCATGATCGCCTTGTGCTGGAGGGCGTCATCGAAGCTCTTGATCCTGGAGCGCTCGTGGCTGATACAGACCCGCGTCGCGTTGTCGGCGCTGCCGAGATATTGAAACTTGGTCGGGTCATACAGCGCCTGTGCGCGCTCATCGAGCAGCGGACCCATGATGGCGCCGGGAAAGACTGCGCCGATCACCGATCCGTCCTTGGGGGCGACGCCATAAAGGAAGGATGCGGCCCGTCCGCTGCCGGCACCCGGTTGGTTCTTGGTTACAATGGTCGGGCTTCCGGGGACGAAGCGGTGAAGATGTCGCGCGAGTACGCGGGCATAGATGTCATAGCCGCCCCCGACGTCCCCGCCGATGAGAAAATCAATGGTCTTGCCGGCGTAGAAATCCGCGGGCGCCGCCGGCGTCGCCGTCAGACAGGCGGCCAGCGCGGACACGCTAACGGCAAGACCAGCGCGTGATCGCACAGGTCGAGCGGCCATTCCAAGCTCCGTCGTTTCCTCGTGCCTTGGGTATTGTTGTCATTTCCCAAGGACCGTCATTCCAGAAGTCGTCATTCTACAGGAAACGGGAAGGCGCGAGATGCGGCCAATACGCCGCCCGCGATTGCTCAAGCCGGGCGCCGTCCCGACATGCCGAACGCGACGGTGGCGATGGCGAGGATCGCGCAGCCCGCGATGTAGAGGAACACCGCGCGAGGATGCCCATGATCGAGCAGCTGCGCGAAAATCAAGGGCGCTACCATGCCGCCGATATGAAAGCCGGTGGTCACGAAGCCGAATACCTTGCCGAACGAGCCGGGCGGCGTGACCGAACGCACGATCATGTCGCGCGACGGCATGGTCAGGCCGCTCGCGAAGCCGCTCAGCGACACGATCAGGACCAGCAACAGCGCGCCAGGATCCACAAAGCCGATGAGCGTGCTGACCGCGCCGGTCACCAGCAACCCGGCAGCCGTCACGACGTTGTGGTGGGCGGTGCGGGTGGCGAGCGTGCCTCCGACCAGTACTCCGATCGCACTCATGGCCAGCAGGCCGGTGAGCGCGGTATTGGCCAGCGCGGGCGGCGTCCCGTAGAGCGCACCCAGCCCTACCACCAGATATTGGTTGAGACCGCCGCCGACCATCGCCAGCAGCACGAAGAAGACGAGATTAAGCAGGATCGGCGACGACAGCAGGAGGCGCCAGCCGTCGGTGGCCCCGTCCGGCGGCTCGTTCCCGCGCGGCTTCGACGCATGCGCGCTGCGGTGACGCGGCGGCTCACCCTGCAACGCGAGAATAAGCGCTGCAACGATCCCGAGCACTGCGGCACAGACAAAGGCGCCGCGCCATCCCACCAGGCTCTGCATGAACAGAAGTGTGCCGGGCGCGACGGCGGAGCCGATCATTCCGGAGCAGGTGTGGAAGGAGAAGACTTGCGGGATACGTTGCGGGGTGACGCGTTCGGACAGCAGCGCGTAGTCGGCGGGATGATACACGGTGTTGGCGAGCCCCATCACGGCGAACATCGCGATGAACACCCAGAACGAATCGACGAGGCCCGCCACCGCCACTGCCGCCGATCCCAACAGCAAACCGCCGATCAGATTGAGTCGCGCTCCGAAGTGGTCGACAAAAAAACCGACCGGCGTTTGCAGGACCGCGGACACCACGCCGAAAGCGGCGAGCGCGAGGCTCAGCTCGGTATAAGTCACGCCGTAGTCGTCCTTGATGAAGACGAATAGCGGGGCGAGCAGCATCATGTAGTAGTGGCTGACGAAGTGGGCGATACACACGCCGGCAATAAGCTTGTCTTCGCGCGCGCGCGTAGGAACGAAAATTTCGGCGGCCTGGGTCATTATATCGTTTTGTTCAGAGAGGCGCGATCAGGCCGCGCGCGCGGCCTTGGCATCTTGAATGGCACGCCAGACGCGGTAGGGCGTCGCCGGCATATCCATGTGCGGGACCCCGAACTCGGCCAGCGCGTCTGCTATCGCGTTCATCACCGAGGTGAGCGAGCCGGCGCAACCCGCTTCGCCGCACCCCTTTACGCCGAGCACGTTGGTCGTGGCCGGCACCGGATGGTCGACGACCGCGACCTCGGGCGAATCGCTTGCCCGCGGGAGCGCATAATCCATGAACGAACCGGTCAGGAACTGTCCATCCTCGTCGTATACCGTCATTTCCATCAGCGCCTGTCCGATGCCCTGGATCACGCCGCCATGCAACTGGCCTTCGACGATCAGGGGATTGATGACGGTACCGAAGTCATTGACCGAGGAATATTTGACCACTGCGATCACGCCGGTGTCGGGGTCCAACTCGACCTCGCAGACATGACAGCCGTTAGGATAGGTGGACGCGCCGGGGCCGTCGCTGACGTGACGGATGTCGAGGGTGGACGGTACCCCCTCGGGCAGATTGAGGCCGGAGCGGAGCTTTTCCGCGAGCTCCATGATTCCGATCGCGCGGTCTGTGCCGGCGATCACGAACCGTCCCTGCGCAAACTCGATGTCAGCGACCGCGGCTTCGAGCACGTGGGAGGCGATCTGCTTGCCCTGATCGATCACCTTGGCGGACGCCTCCACGATGGCGGTGCCGCTGTGCATGATCGATTTCGAGCCGCCGGTGCCGCCGCCCGCGAGCAACTCGTCGCTGTCGCCCTGGAGGAGGCGGATGCGTTCAAACGGAATGCCGAGTTTGTCGGTCAGGACCTGCGCGAAGGGGGCGGCATGACCCTGCCCGTAATCGAGCGTGCCGGTGATGATGGTGACCGTACCGTCGGCTTCGAAGCGGATGCCGCCCATTTCCTTGCTCGGTGGCGCGGTGACTTCGAGGAAGCTGCCAATCCCAAGCCCGCGCACCTTTCCGCGTTTGCGGCTCTCGCGTTTGCGGCGGGCGAAGCCCTTGACGTCTGCGACTTCGAGCGCGTGCTTGAGCACGCCGGGAAAGTCCCCGCTGTCATAGGTGCTTCCGGAGGCAGTCTTGATCGGAATCTCGCGCGGCCGGATCTGGTTGCGCCGGCGCAACTCGACGCGGTCGATCTTCATCTCGGCGGCCGCGGCGTCGATCAGCCGCTCCATGTAATAATTGCCCTCGGGCCGGCCGGCGCCGCGATAGGCGGACACGTGCGAGGTGTTAGTGAACATACATTTGGTGGAAACTTCGATCAACGGCGTGCGGTAGACGCTCTGCACATTCTTGACCGTATTGAGTGTGGAGGGCATCGGCGCCACCTGGGCGAGGAAGCCGCCCATATTCCCGAAATTGGTAATGCGCAACGCCAGGAAGGTCCCGTCGGCATCGAGCGCAAGCTCGGCGGTCAGGTCGTGGTCGCGGCCGTGGCTGTCCGACACGAAGCTTCCCGACCGCTCGTCGGTCCATTTGACGGGACGGCCGAGCGCGCGCGCGGCATGGAGCACGCAGACATATTCGGGAAATGGCGCCGACTTCATGCCGAAGGAGCCGCCGACATGACCGGTCAGGATGCGAACCTGCTTCGGTTCGACCTTGAGAATCTCTGCCATGTTGCCCCTCATGCCGAACGCGCCCTGGGAGGGCGCGTGGAGCGTGAAGCGTCCGCTCGCGGGGTCATGGATACCGATGGCCGCGCGCGGCTCCATCGCGTTCACAACGACGCGACTATTGCTGAGCTTGAGGCGGGTGACATGCGCGGCCCTGTCGAAAGCGGCGGCTAACTTTTCGCTATCGCCGAAGTGATAGTCGAGCGCGACATTGCCGGGCGCTTCGTCATGGATGAGCGGCGCGCCCGGACGCGACGCTTCCTCCGGCCGGACCACGGCCGGCAGCGCATCGATTTCGACCTCGACCGCCTCGGCCGCGTCCTTTGCGTGCAACACGGTGTCTGCCACGACGAAAGCCACGGGGTCGCCGACGAAGCGGACCTTGTCGGTCGCCAAGGCCGGCCGCGGCGGCCGTTTCATGGGCGTGCCGTCCCGGTTGTTGAACGGGACGATGCATTTGAGCGTGCCGTAGGCGGCAAGATCGGCGCCGGTATAAACTCCGAGGACGCCCGGCATGTTGCGCGCGGCCGTCGTGTCAACGCCCTTGATCACGCCGTGGGCAATGTGGCTGCGGACCATCACCGCATAAGCTTCGCCCGTGACCTTAATGTCGTCGGTGTAGCAACCCTCTCCGCGCACCAGCATCGGATCCTCGGTGCGCCGCACCGGTTGGCCGATGCCGAATTTCATCAATGCGAAACTCTGCGGGTCGTTTTGAAGATTCATAAATCAACGCCTGATCAGTATATCGCCTGCAGGCCGGGACGGCCGCAGGCGAGGGGGGTCGAGGATATCGCCCGCCGCCGGCACAATCGGGCGGGACGGAGGCGCGGACACGACCTCAGATAAAGGACGCTGACCCCTTCGACAAGGACGTCCGGCCCAGGCCATGCGCTCAGCGCGCATCTGTTGCGCGAGGCTCCCTCGTGTTACACTCGCGCCGATATCGTCGGGACATGGCCGCTGCCGTTGAGCTGGAAAGGCTTCGGCGCGGCAGGAAGGAACTGGATGAAGGACGAGGGCCGGGCAACCGGCGGCCTCGACCCCGACCATGATCGGCCGCGGCAGCCGCGGTTGCGGTGGGGTCGGCGGTCACCCTATGGCTACCAGCGTTACGACCGTGGGCAGGGCGAGACCGGTCATACAGGTCCGACCTACGCCGCGCTCGATCTCGGCACCAACAACTGCCGGCTCCTGGTCGCGCGCCCGACTGGCGACAGCTTTCGGGTGATCGACGCCTTCTCCCGCATCATCCGGCTGGGGGAGGGTGTATCGACGTCCGGCCGCATCAGCGATGCCGCGATCGCCCGTGCGGTCGAAGCGCTGGCCATTTGCCGCGACAAGATGCGCAATCGTGGCGTGACGCGGGCGCAGCTGATCGCCACCGAGGCATGTCGCGCAGCGATCAACGGCGCCGAATTCCGTGCCCGCATCGCCGAGGAGGTGGGGCTTGAGCTGGAGATCATCGACCGTGAGACCGAAGCAAGGCTGGCGGCCACCGGCTGCACCCCGCTGATCGATCCGCAGGCCGATGGCGTGCTCCTGTTCGACATCGGCGGCGGCTCCTCGGAATTGGTCCGCCTCGAGCGTTCTCCGCCCACGCGGCGCGGCCCGCCACTCCCCAAGATCAAGGCCTGGGTGTCGCTGCCGGTCGGCGTGGTCACCCTCGCGGAGCGCCATGGCGGGCACCTGGTTACACCCGAGATCTATGCGGCGATGATCGCGGAGGTCGCCGCGTTGCTCGACCGGTTCCTGGCCGAGCATGGCGGCCTCGGGGCCGGTCAGGTCCATCTACTCGGCACCTCGGGGACAGTGACCACGATCGCCGGCGTGCATCTCGAGCTCCGGCGCTACGAGCGCCGCCGGGTCGATGGCTGCTGGATGGTCGACGATGAGGTGACCCGCGTGATCGAGCGCCTGCTGGCCTGGAGCTATCAGGATCGCGTCGCCAATGCCTGCATTGGCGCCGAGCGCGCCGATCTTGTGCTCGCGGGCTGTGCGATCCTCGACGCTATTCGCGGTGCCTTCCCCTGCCGACGTCTGCGGGTGGCCGACCGCGGGCTGCGCGAGGGGATGCTGGTGCAGATGATGCGCGAGGACGGCGCGTGGGGCGCCGAGGCGCGGACCCCGTGACCACGCGCGGCGGCGGGCGCGATCTCAAGGTCCGAGTCAAGACGGGCAGGCGTTCGCTGTCCTCCAAGCTTTGGCTGGAGCGGCAGCTCAACGATCCTTACGTCGCGCGCGCCAAGCGGGAAGGTTTTCGTGGCCGGGCGGCCTTCAAGCTGATCGAGATCGATGACAAGTATCGTCTGCTCAAGAAAGGTCGACGGGTGGTCGATCTCGGCGCTGCGCCCGGCGGTTGGAGCCAGGTCGCGGCGAAGCGTGTTGGTGCGGAGGAGGGCACAGGAAAGATCGTCGCAATCGACCTCCTCCCGATGGCGCCGTTGCCCGGAGTCCAATTCATCGAGCTGGACTTTCTCGACCCGCACGCACCGGAAGCGATCAAGAGTCTGCTTGGCGGCTCGGCCGATGTCGTCCTTTCGGACATGGCTGCGAACGCTACCGGCCACCGTCAGACCGACCATCTCAGGATCATGGCACTGGCGGAGGCCGCGGCCGACTTCGGGCGTGAGTTGCTCTCACCCGGCGGTGCGTTTCTCTGCAAGGTGCTGCAGGGCGGGACCGAGACGACGCTGCTTGCCGCGCTCAAGCGCGATTTCGCCAGCGTGAAGCACGTGAAGCCGTCGGCGAGCCGGGCGGATTCGGCGGAGCTTTATCTCTTGGCAACGGGATTTCGCGGTCAGAGTTCGTAGCGGTTTCGGCAGCTGCATACTCAGCTCAGTTTCTGATCGGTCGCCTCGGTCGGGCCCGCGGCCGGCGCAGGGCTGCGCCGCGCCAGTTCCGCGCCCGCATCCTTCGGCATCCGCGCGAAGATGAAAAACGCGCTGCCGGCGATCACGGCGATGGCGATGAAGGCCGGCTGGAAGTCGGCGGCGGCGGTGATGGTCGACTGTCCGCGCGCCACTAAGGTCAGATCCACCGCGACTGCGCCGATGGCGACCCCGACCGAGATCGATACCTGCTGGGCGACCGCCACCAGCGAGGTGGCGCGGCTCATGCGGCGATTGTCGACGTCGGCGTAGGCGATGGTATTGAGGCTGGTGAATTCGAGCGAACGGAAGAAGCCGCTGACGATCAGCACGCCCACGATCCACGCGAATGACACGCCGGGCGTGAACGTGGCGCAGGCGGCGACCAGCGCCGCGCTGACCAGGGCGTTCACCACCAGCACACGGCGGAACCCGAACCATCGGAGAATGATGGGAATCACCGTCTTCATGCCCATGGCGCCGACGACGTTCGAGAGTGTGATCAGACCGGACTGGAACGCGGTGAGGCCGAAGCCGAGCTGAAGCAGAAGCGGAAGCAGGAACGGCATCGCCCCAATGCCGGAGCGATAAATGAAGCCGCCGACGACGGCGGCGCGCATGGTCGGGATCTTGAGCAGCGCGAGATCAAGCACCGGCGCGGGTGTGCGGCGCGCGTGCCGAACATAGGCGTAGGTTGCGACGGCCCCAATGGCGATCAGCGCGATGACCACGCCGGTCGGCAAGACAGTGAGACCGAGCAGCGAGCCGCCGAAAACGAGGCCGCCGATGCCGACACCGGCGAGCACGGCGCCGACCGGGTCGAACGGATCGGGGGTCTCTGCCCGCACGTCCTCGATGAAGATCGTCGCCAGGACGATGCCGGCGATGCCGATTGGGATGTTGATCAGGAAGATCCAGTGCCATGAGATGTAGGTGGTGATGAAGCCGCCGAGCGCCGGCCCCAGCAGTGGACCGACCAAAGCCGGCAACGTGACCCATACCATGGCGTTGATCAGCTCGCGTCGGTCGACGCTGCGCACGAGGATCAGGCGCGCGACCGGTGTCATCATCGCCCCGCCCATCCCCTCGACAATGCGCGCCGCGACGAATTCAGCCAACGAGTTGGAGAGCGCGCAGCCGATCGAGCCGAGCATGAAGACCGCGATGGCGCTGCGGAAAACGGTGCGCGCGCCGAAGCGGTCGGCAGTCCAGCCGCTCACCGGGATGAAGACCGCCAGCGACAGCAGATAGGCGGTGACGGCGAGCTTGAGCGTCAGCGGGCTCGTTCCGATGTCGGCGGCGATCGCGGGCAACGAAGTGGCGATGACCGTCGAGTCCATGTTTTCCATGAACAGGGCGACCGCCACGATCAGCGGGACGATGCGTTTTGCCAACATGCGGGGTGGACCGTAGGACCTGATTCCGGGAGGGCAAGCTAGCAGAGCGGCATCGGCCGCGCCCCACCGGTATTGTCCGGCGTTTGGCGCAACCCCACATGCGACGCATCGATCGGTGGATTACCGCCGGAGTGCTAGGATTCGCCGACGAGCCGTGCTAACGACCGGCGCCAACCCAAAACGGGTCGTCGAGTCGCGCGCGAGACTGCCGTTTCGCCGCAGAGCGGGCGCTATCCGCTTCCGACGGTGCCCGGCGACCAAGCCCGCAAGCCGGGTGACTGGAGTGGCAATGGACCAGAAATCCAACGGAACCCTGCGGGAAGCCCTCACCTTCGACGACGTCCTGCTCAAGCCGGGATTGTCCGAGTTGCTGCCGTCCGATGCCGATATCCGCACCCGGATCACTCGCGAAATCTCCCTCAATATCCCGATCATCGCCTCGGCCATGGACACGGTGACCGAAGCCAAGATGGCGATCGCCATGGCGCAGGCCGGAGGCCTCGGCGTGCTCCATCGCAATCTCGAGCCGGATGCCCAAGCCGCGCAGGTCCGTCAGGTCAAGAAGTTCGAATCCGGGATGGTGGTGAACCCTGTGACCATCGCTCCTACGGCCACGCTCGCCGACGCGCTCGCGCTGATGCAGGACCACGGCATTTCCGGCATTCCCGTAGTCGAGGGCGGCGGCTCCGGCCGGGCCGGCAAGCTGGTCGGCATTCTCACCAATCGCGATGTGCGCTTCGCCACCGACCCCCGCCAGAGCGTGGCCGAGCTGATGACCAAGGAGCGGCTGATCACCGTGTCCGAGAGCGTCGGGCAGGACGAGGCCAAGCGCCTCCTCCATCAGCACCGCATCGAGAAGCTGCTCGTGGTCGACGATGAGTACCGCTGCGTCGGGCTGATCACGGTAAAGGACATGGAGAAAGCGGTCGCCAATCCGCACGCCTGCAAGGACGAGCAGGGCCGACTGCGCGTCGCCGCCGCGACGACCGTGGGAGACAAGGGGTTCGACCGCACCGGGCGGCTGATCGAGGCGGGCGTCGATCTTGTTGTAGTCGATACCGCGCACGGTCATTCGCGCGCGGTGCTCGACGCCGTCACCCGCATCAAGCGTCTGTCGAACAAGGTGCAGGTGGTCGCCGGCAACATCGCCACCAGCGAAGGCGCCAAGGCACTCATCGATGCCGGCGCGGACGCCATCAAGGTCGGCATCGGCCCGGGCTCGATCTGCACCACCCGGATCGTCGCGGGCGTCGGCGTGCCGCAACTCACCGCCATCATGGATGCGGTCGAGGTCGCCCACAAGTCCGCGATACCGGTCATCGCCGACGGCGGCATCAAGTACTCCGGCGATCTCGCCAAGGCGCTGGCTGCCGGCGCCGACTGCGCCATGGTGGGCTCGCTCCTTGCCGGCACCGACGAAACGCCGGGCGAGGTGTTCCTGTATCAGGGCCGCTCCTACAAGACCTATCGCGGCATGGGCTCAGTCAGCGCCATGGCGCGAGGTTCTGCCGACCGCTACTTCCAACAGGACATCAAGGACACCCTCAAGCTGGTGCCGGAGGGCGTCGAGGGCCAGGTGCCCTATAAGGGCGCGGTGGCGACCGTGCTGCATCAGCTCGCCGGCGGCCTGCGCGCGGCCATGGGCTATGTGGGCGCGAAGGATTTGCAGGAGCTGCATGAGAAGGCCGAATTCGTGCGCATCTCGGGCGCCGGCATGCGCGAGAGCCACGTGCACGATGTCACCATCACCCGCGAGAGCCCGAACTACCCATCGCGGGTGTAATTCGTCCATCCGACGCAGACTGATCCCGCCACAGATGCGATCCCGGCATGACGGCGCGGTAAGAGTCGAGGCTTCGGCGCAGGGTGCGCCTACAATGTTGCGTTCTATGCCGCAGATCGGCAATTTAGCCGCGCCGTTAGGTGGGGGGACTAAGTCATGACCATACAAGCCGTGTTGCTTCCACTGTTCGTCGAGGTGGTGCTGACTTTCGTGCTGCTCTGCTGGATGGCCTATGCGCGCACCGAAGCGTTCAAGCGGGGCGCTGTCCGACCGGCCGACATCGCCTTGCGCGAGCCGAACTGGCCGCAGCGACCCACTCAGCTCGGCAACGCCTTTCTCAATCAGTTCGAGCTGCCCGTTCTCTTCTACGTGCTCACGATCCTTGCCTGGATCACCCGCCACGCTGACCTTCTCTTCGTCATACTGGCGTGGGTCTTCGTCGCCACACGGCTGGTCCAAGCCTACATCCACGTAACCCACAACGATGTACGCCAGCGCGGCACTGCGTTCATCGTGGGCGCGATCGTGCTCATGCTGATGTGGTTGATTTTCATCCTGCGCATCCTCCTCGGCATCTGATGACACCCGCCGCCCGGCTCTCCGCCGCGATCGAGATCGTCGCCGATATAGAGGCACGGCACCGGCCGGCGCCCGAAGCGCTCAAGGACTGGGGGCTCTCGCACCGCTTCGCCGGCTCGGGCGACCGCGCCGCGCTCGCCGGCCTGGTCTATGACGCGCTGCGCCGGCGGGCGTCCAGCGTCCATGTCATGGGCGACCCCAGCCCGCGCGCGATCCTGCTCGGCATGCTGCGGCTCGAGCGCAAGCTCGAGGCCGATGCCATCGCGGCGTTGGCAAATGGCGAGCGCTTTGCCCCGCAACCGTTGAGCGCCGAGGAGCGAACGCGGCTCGCCCTGCCTGATCTCGAGGGTGCTCCGTCCTGGGTGGCTGGCGACTACCCGCAATGGCTCGATCCGTATCTCGCCCGTGTGTTCGGCGAGGAGCGCGCCGCCGAGGGCGCAGCGCTTGCGAGCCGCGCGCCGCTTGATCTGCGCGTCAACGACATCAAGGGCGAGCGTGACGAGGCGGCTGGCTTGCTTGCGGACCTCAATCCCGTGCCGACGCGGTGGTCACCGTTCGGGCTGCGGATCGCGCTCGAAGCCGGCGCCAAGAACCCCGCGGTCCATGCTGAGCCCGCGTTCATCAAGGGCATGGTAGAGGTGCAGGACGAAGGGTCCCAACTCGCGGCGCTGCTCGCGGGCGCGAAGCCGGG
>Ga0207689_10003868_pt1 | contig 13641 bp, 12 predicted proteins | sample KBSMisM52_FD_184312 | JGI IMG/M metagenome (GOLD analysis project Ga0207689, IMG submission 184312) | Miscanthus rhizosphere microbial communities from Kellogg Biological Station, Michigan, USA - KBS Miscanthus M5-2 (SPAdes) (version 2) | ecosystem: Host-associated > Plants > Roots >... | reverse complement strand
AAAACTTTCTTCTGTCAAGACTTCGTAGGCCAGGGCTGTGTTAAGCCGCCTGGTGTGAAATATATTTTACAAGGCTTCGTTTTGCAATCGGCAACAACGTTTCGTTGTAGGGGAAACTAAGGTCTATTTCAACTGCATACACAGCGGGATTCGGAAGTTCATTCCTGTGACGTATAAGATCCGCCTTTATATTTTCATATGTATTGCCCATACTGCGTCGCTGGATATCGATGTAGGAGGTTTTTATACTGCGGTATTTCTCGTCATGCTTTTCAAAGAAAGAAAGTCGATAGTGATAAACTCTGGTACTTTTTTTACCACTGCTTAAAAAGAAATAGCCTTCATTTGTATCAAGTGGCACTAGGCCAACAGGTGTAATGTTCAGTTTATGTTCTATGAACTCATAAATCTCTGTACCACTTACGATGGTCCGTTTTATAGTAGTAGTTGAATAATTAATGATCTCTTCAAGTTCCTTCATCAGTTCGGTGTCTTCGACCATTTGTTCATACAGGAATTGAAGTTTCTCCAATTGTATTCCGGTGAGCTTTTTTGGGAAATGTTCCTGCAGAAATTTTTTGTTCTCCCTGAAAGCTACCAGGTTGTTGTAATGAAAGATGACATCGGCAAGTTGCGGGTATAATTTTTTTTCATCAAAGTACTTATTCACCTGCTGAAGATAGGCAAGAAGCGTGTATTTTTTTAGTTCAAAATCTATATAACCTTCCGCAAACCAGGTTTCAGATAAACTTTTCATAGTGTCTTGTTTAGCGTTTGACTAATATAAAAAAAAGACTTCACTAATGAAATAGGGGTTTAACTTTAAATTGTTAATATCCACAAATAATGCCTAACCCAAAACAATAAACAAAATAGTATGAGATCTCTCTCCTTTCTTGCGGTCTTGTGTTTATGCCTTATGTCGTGTAACCGTACGGTGTATGTTGTTCGGCACGCAGAAAAAGCTGCTTTTGCCGACAGTGCGTCAAAAATGATGACGAATGACCCGCCTTTATCCGAGGCCGGAAAAGTAAGGGCCCTGGTATTGAAGGACGAATTGGCTAATAAGCACATCGGGCATATTTATTCAACAAATACGATCCGTACTTTGTCGACCGCAGAACCATTGAGACAAGCAATAAAAATAAACGTGGAACTATATAGTAGTATTGACTCTTTGGTAATTGTTATCAAATCGGGCAAAGGAAATGCATTAGTGGTAGGTCATTCTAATACCGTTGATGACATAGTTAACAAATTGTGCGGCGAGGTGAAACTTGCCTCTGACTTGAAGGATGGTGAATATGACAACCTTTTTCTTGTGAAAATAAGGGGTAGGAAAATCAGTTTTGACAGGCGTAAATACGGATATCCATCTAATCCCTGATCCGTGATTAGAGCTTCACAAACTTTTCCATAATTTTTACTCCCGGTTTCTCTGCCCGGATAAAATATAAGCCCGGTTTTAATTGGCTTATGTCAATTTTTTGATTTTTTGAACTGATTGTTTTTTTCAGTTGTAGCTGTCCCGCAATATTGAATACTTGTAATTCCTTGCCGATCCACCTCGTATCGAACTCTATATCGATATTGAGCTCATTGGTGGCGGGATTGGGGTAAATTTTTACATGAAGCCAGCGCGGAGATGAATCCGGCGACGGTACTTCTTCATTGACGGGAATTCCCAGCCCATTTGAGGATAGAAGAGGAGCGCGAGCGCCACCTGGTTCAAATAAAGCTCTCATTTTTTGTCTTTGACCCTTTGTGAACATGACAAGGCACGCATCATTCGTAAAATCCATATAATCCATATACATGTCGCCATATGGAGCATTGTCACAGCTTATTCGAATACCAGAAGGACAACCATTGGTGTATGTAGCTTGCTTGGGAGTATCCGCAACTCCATCATCTCCACAGTCAGCATCTCCCCACAAATGTTTTAGTCCTAACCAATGACCTATTTCATGAACGTTGGTTCTTCCTTTTGAATAGGGGCCGCCACCTGTAATGCCAAAAGCCGTGTTGCTTATTACTACTCCGTCTTTGTCCTCAGGGTCGCCGGGAACACTTGAATATCCAAGAATTCTGTCCATCGTTCCAACCCAGATATTCAAATAGCTTCCTGGATCCCAACCGTCATCACCCATCTCTGAAGAGAGTTTGATCTTGTCATCGAGGGTCCATTTTATGATGGGAGAATACTTATGTACAATTCCGGAAGTAGCGCGACCTTTTGGATCAACAGTGGCAAGTCGGAATTCGATTCCACAATCTGCTGCAACCGCCTTAAAGGATTCAGGTATGTTTATGGTATCAGGATTTAGCTTTCTAAAATCCCGGTTTAAGGCGAGGATCTGAGTTTTCACTAAACTATCAGAAACATTCTCCGTAGAGTAATGATAAAGAATATGAACAACAACCGGAATTATTATTGTCTTTCCAGCCTGGTCAGAAGAAATTCGTGATGATTCGTGTAGTCGAACAAAATTCTGCGCTGCATCGTGGGAAAGTTGCAAGTGGGGCTCTTTTTGCAGGAGCTGTTCCTGGTACTCAAATGATCTGCAATCACGTTGAGCCGATACAAAACAAGTTAATAACAAACCAATAAAACCTAATAAGACCTTTCTCATATGTACGTTTAAACAGTAACTGAATGCAGAGATCTTCTGCGGTTTTAAACCGGCATTGGAAAGGATAACACGAATATTGGGGAGAAACTAAAGGGAATTCACGGGATCGGTTCTATCGAAGAAATTTTCGAAAGGGAGATTTGATCCAAATATAATTTGTTTAAAGCTTAAATCAAAGAAACTTACAGGCTTTTACCTTTAACAAGTCTAATTCGTTTCAAACCTTATTTTTGTACGGTTCAAACCACTTAGATGAAAAGAAATTTTTACACTGGTGTTTTTACGATAGTCATCATTTCCACCTACATAGCCGGTTGCAACAACGGTGCGGATGTACCTGCTACGCCACCCCCTCCACAACCTGCAAGTTTAAGTTACACTATCCAGAAGGCGTTCCCCCATGACACTTCTTCGTTTACCGAAGGTTTATTGTTTTACAAAGGGTCGCTTTATGAAAGTACAGGTGATCATGGGAAATCGAAATTGTTGAAGATTGATCTGAATACGGGAAAAGCGGACAAACAGCTCGATCTCGATCCAAAGTATTTTGGAGAGGGTATTGTCATCTTACGTGATACGATTTATCAACTGACTTACATGGAGAAAGCGGTTTTTGTGTACACCATGGATTTCAAAAAGATCAAAGAGTTTGTCATTACTACCGATAATGGACAGGGTTGGGGAATGACAACGGATGGGACAAATCTTATTGTTGATGACGGCAGCAGTAATCTTTATTTTTATGAGCCGTCAACTTTTAAACTGATCAAAAAACTTCCGGTAACCGATGCCGGTGCTCTTGGATACAATTTGAACGAATTGGAGTATATCGATGGGTATATATATGCCAACCAGTGGCAACTACCCTATATTTTGAAAATTGATCTCTCGAATGGCAAGATAGTGGCTAAAGCCGATCTGACCGATGTCTGGAATCGCATTCAACAAAAAGCTCCAAAGGCTGATGTACTCAATGGAATCGCCTACGATGCAGAAACAAAGAAAATTTATATCACAGGAAAGAACTGGCCGGAATTATACGAAGTTCAGTTCAACTGATCACTTCGAAATGACATAGATCACCGAGCTACATTTCTTATTATTAAATAAAGCTTCCAGGTTCGATACGAATCCATTCCAGCTTGCGGAAACCCAATTTGTCTTTCCCTGTTTGCCCGGGATGCTTGCATTTTTATATTTACTGCTTAGAAAACTTACATAGAAACTATCAAACCACATTGGCTTGTGGCTGATTATCCTCATTACATTTTTATCGATCAGCAGTTTCATCGAAAAGGGCGAAAAATGATAAAGATGTCTTGGTACATCATAAGCTGCCCAAAATTCCTTATAGACAGAAGCATCAAACGAAGTATAGTTGGGAACGGCAACTACTAGCCGGCCATCCGGCTTCAATAATTTTTTGAATTGTTGTAAATAGCCATGCAGGTCATGTACATGCTCCAGCACATGCCAAAGTGTAATAACATCAAAGGCATTTTCCGGCAAATGAAAAAGTTCGTCTATGGCCTTTAATTCGCAACCAAGAACTTCTTTTGCAACCCTTCTTGCATCTTGATCGGGCTCAAGGCCTGTTACATTCCACCCGTTTTGTTTCATCTCGTTTACAAAGGCACCTGTGCCACTACCGACATCTAACAATATGCCTTTCTCTTTTGCCGCAATTTTACAAATCAACTTTCTTTTTTGCCTGAGAGTTCTTTTTCGAACGATCTTGTACAATCGGTTTATAAGACCCTGGGAAGTGTCAGTATGAGAAATATAATTTTCAGATTTGTAATATTGCCCTATTGAATTAATGTCCGGACTATCCTGGGTAAATCTCATTGAGCAATCGTCACATTCCCAAATTGAAAATGATTCACCCGAGACGGAATGGTCTTTTGTATCGAAAACAGGTCGCACTAATGGAGAGTCGCAGGCCGGGCAACGAGTATAATGAACAATTGAATTCATCCTTTTAAATGAAGCGCAAAGTAAAGTGAATTTGCAACAACGGTTGTTTTATGGAGTCAGTTTGTATCCGGAAGGCGCACTCGCAGGAGAAATTTTTTCATGATTCCCGGCGGAAGTACCGGTGATACCGTGTTCAGAAAAATACCAGCCCAGAAATATAAAGATGGCCACAATAACCGCAACAGGCCACACCCACCACTGATATTTTTTTTCGTCGATGGTTGAATTCAACAGCATGTTCATTTCTGTCGAAGTCTTCTCAACTTCACCAACCAGCATCCTGTGTTCAACGTTTTCCCTGACTATTTTTTGACCGGGCACATTTTCAAGCCATGGTAACCCTTCTTTGACGCTCGTGAAATGGATCTCTCCAGTAAGCTCTTTTTGAAAACTTCCTACCTTTTGCCAGTGCATTTCCCTTCCTTCCTTTAATTTCCTGGCCAGGTCAAATATGAATTCATTGAACCGGATCACGGCTTCGCTATCAGTGATACTGAAATGTGATGCCAGCCATGAAAATAATTTTCCCTTTGGAATGGCCTCCTCCTTTTCGAGTGTGAAAAAATACACGGGAGGAGAAAAATGACGATCGGTAATTTCAGATTTCGAGGATTGCAAATGCAACGTGATCGTTCCTATACCGGGAAGATCAAGCCTTTTATATTTGATCAGGAACCTGTAGAGACATTCATACATTTCAATTCTTTTGGTCGAATGCAAAGATAATACCGGCCACAAAGTTAAAACCGTACACGGGGTACTGGTTCCAGCGCTGGTACTTCCTGTTAAAGATATTATTGAACTGGCTCCAAACTTTTAAATTTTTTGTGATTTGGAAATCAAGGCCAGCATTAAGATCAAACGCTCCGTTCAATTCGCCATTATCGCCATTAGTTTTGCGGTATTGTACACCGTTCCAGGCAAACAGGTCACTGGTAAGATAAAGATCGTTTAATACCTGCACCCTCATGGCCGCATTTAACTCAACCGGCGCCAATCCATAAGCTTTGGCATTGTCTTTTAAGTTCATGTAATCATTCAGACTGAATCCTGCTTTTAATGAAAATTTCTCCTGAACCGTGTAACCGATCTCTCCATCGTAATGCAGTACTTTCATTTGCGATTCATTGAGCACAATAAAAGATTTTCCATCTGCGCTGTCGTTGACGAACAAAGGCTGATTCGTCAGTTTATTAAACCCGGCCTTTGTACTGTAAGAAAAATGATCACCTATGGAGCCTTTGAAACCTATGTAACGTTCTTCGATTCCCGTATTTTTCATCGATGCGGGAGCCCATATCCATGGATTGAATGAGGCCAGGTATTCATAAGTCGTCTTGCGCAAATAACCTGTCCAGCCCGCGATCAGGTTAAATCGTTTATCCGGTGTGCCTATCTCAGCCGTTATATTCGGATAGATCTTGGGGTCCTTATTATCCCATGTCGGACGAACACCAGCCTGGATATTAATAGTGGGGGATCTATACAATACCGAAGGCGAGATTGAATACGCGGTGTTATTGATCGCAACTTTCCCTCCCGGCTTGTATCTTGTCAGGTCGAAATTCAATCCAATATCCACGGCGAAATTTTTTCCGACTGTTTTTTCTATTGGCAGATTTACAACCGTATTGCTCTCATTATTATTATGATTGTCATTAAAAACATGAATATTCACTTCGGGTGCATACGAAATTCCGAAACTTGTAGGTTGAACATTATGAAATGAAGCCCTTGCGATCCAGGTGGTAAAATTTTGTTTTATTGAATCAGTCGGGAACGATAATATTTCGGGTAAATAACCGTACTTGTAGGTCAGGTCACTTTTCATTCCAACTTTTGCATCCCATTCTAAATTTTTCGATGTCTGGTAAAATCCATCCAGCCCCACATCCGTATGACTGAATTTCTGAAAATCTTTTTTCCCTTCCGATGCCACATGTTTTGCATAAATGTTTAACCCCGCATTCTTACCATCGCCAAAAGAAATGCCCGCCTGCAGGTATGGGGTCTTCTGACTTCCAAACCCAGCCTTGATATAGCTATTATTATCCCATCTTCCACCCGTGTCAATGTTCAATGCCAGGGGTTTTAAATTTCCTGGTTGATAGGCAAACAATAAATTTTCATCCGGCAAATTATATTGCAACTTTGGTTTTGTAGTATCAGCGTTCGGCGGAGTAGCGTTCATATTGATCTTGGCAGTTTCATGAAGTGCAGGTTTGAAAGTAGAAGTAACCTCCACCGTTCGTTTTTTTGTCGATGTATCAACTTGAGCCTGCGAATAGGTTCCCAATAATAAAATCCAAATTCCACCAAAGATTTTCGTGTAGTGTCGCCGTTTTATCATTGTAATATTTTGTTTTTTGTCGTCATCGTTTGCACTTCATTCAGCTCTTGTTGCGTCGCACTCTTGTACTCTGCAATTCTATTCGTCAACCATTAAACGAGTCAAAACCCGTTGCTAGTCACGAATCACGTCTCAAGTCACTGTCCTACCTTGCTATTTTTGCCTTCTTCTTCGATCACCTTGGTCAACTTCGTCTGGGCTTCTGTTTTTAATTCCATATTTATACTGTGATCTACGATGCTCTGGAATGTTGCTTTCGCGTTGAAATAGTCTTTCTCTTTGAAATAGATATCGCCAAGTAGTATATAGCTCTTCGTTACCCAGTAATCGTACGAGCCTGATTTATTGATCGTCTCAAAAGCCGCTTTTTCTGCTTCGCTCAGGTGGTCAACAGAAAACCAGCTGTTCGCAATCTCGTATCTTGCCTCTGCTGCCAATGCAGACTTATTAATAGAAACGACTGTTTTGTAATTAGCGATCGCAAGATCATACTGCCCGCCCACCTGGTATGATTTGGCAATGGCCATGTTGGCAAGTGCCTTATCATCGCTGCTGCTACCTTTTTGATTGAGCAGATCTTTGGCGTTATTTACGGCATCGGTCCATTTTTGTTGTTGGTATTGACTGCGCAATAGACCACGCATGGCTTCCAATTTATTTTCCTGGCTGGTAGTGAATTGCTTCAGTTGGCTGTAATATGTTTCAGCTTTTGCATAATTTTTTACCTCGAAAAAGTAAATGCGTGCAGCAGTCAACGCAGATTTCTCCGCATATTTATTCGGGGCGTCAGCTACGACAGCTTCATAACCGCTTAATGCATTGTTCCAATCCCCCTTACTGTTATAAATTTCACCACGGTAAAAATTTGCGTCCATGGTATGGGCACCTTCAGGAAATTTTTGCAGGTAACCATTGAAAGCATTCAGGGAGGCTGTCACATTTCCGTTTTCATACTGAGCCTCGGCAGCAGAAAATGTAAGTGAGTCTTCTGCGTCCACGGATAAAGGTTTCCCTGCCTTCTTCATAAAATCAACATAGTCGTTTGCCTTGCCTGTCTCAACCGAAATGGTTTTTACGTCATCCAGGGCATCGTTCGCCTCATCTGAGTTTGGATACTGCTCAATTAGAGTTTTATATTGATTCAAAGCCTCACCGGTATTATTTAAATTATAATAACAAATGCCCAGGCGCAAATACGCCTGCGGTTTCTGCGAGCTGTTCCCCTGCTCTTTGATAATATTGTTTAAGTAAGGAATGGCATCTTTGAAACGTTCCTGCGACATGTAGCCTTTGGCGATCTCCATATTTGCATCAGTCACTAAAGAGGAAGTGGGAAATTTCCTGTTCATCGTATTCAACAGGTTGATCTTCTCGCCCGGGTTTTTTATTCCCGCGATGACTGCCTGCTGAAAAGTGGCGTAATCTTCAGCCGGCCATGAAAATTTGATCACGTTGCCATACATGGTGTTGGCCCTGGTATAATCACGATTCATGAAATAACAGTCAGCAGTACGTATGTATGCATCCTGGGTAATCGCGTCTGAATTTATTGAAGCGCTCTTACCAACGGGTTCAAAAAAACTTAACGCAGCTGGATAATTTTCCTTACGGAGATAGCTATAGCCCAAATTATACTTTGCATTCATGGCATTAGCCTCACCACTTGCAGGCGAGCCAGCGCTTACGTAACTATTGTAGTAGCGAATGGCGTCATCGACCTTGTTGTTGCGATACGCAATTTCTCCTTTCCAGAAATTTATGTAGGGCAATATTGATGCATTGGCAGGATCTCTCAAGGCCTTATCAAGTAAAGCGTCCGCTTCCGCTAACCTGCCATCATTAATGTATTCTGTAGCACGGCCAAATAAGATGCGGGGATATAATTTTTTCGCATTCTCAGAGGGCTTGTCGACTGTTTGCAGCAAGTTCAGCGCGTCGGCATAATTGCTGGTATTGGCAAGAACTGAAACCAATAATTCCTTTGCCTCTTTATTATAAGTCGAGTTGGGGTATTCGTTTAAAAAGGATTGCAAACTGTTGAGTGCTTCGTCCTGGTAGCCGAGTTCGTAAGAAAGTTTTGCATAATTATACTTTGAAACTTCCTTTAAAGCAGCATTACTGCTGTTGGATGCACAAAATAGATAGGCATTTCTCGCATTTGCTTTCTGACCGGTTTTTAAATAGGCATCTCCAAGCATATACATCGCATGCTGGCTGAGAGTGTCCTCTTTGCCACTTAATTGTTTGAATCCCTCGATCGCTTTTGGATATTGTTTTGCCTGGTAATAACAATAAGAAAGTTCATAGAGGTCCTCGCGGCGAACCTTTTTTGTTTTATTGACGTACGCCTCGAGAAAAGGAAGAGCTTCTGTAAATTCACCCCTTTCAAAATGGGCATGGCCCAGCAATTGGTTCATCTCAACATCATAGTAGTTGGTGCCTTTTTTTAATTTCTGTTGCGCATAAGCAATGGCCTCTTCCTTCTTGCCCTGGATATAATAGATCTGTGCTATGTAGTAAGGAACTATAGTTTGATAATTTTTTTCATTTTCTACGATCTTAAAGCTTTGCAAAGCCTCATTATAATTTTTATCTCTGAAAGAGAGAAAGCCGTAATAATAGTTCGCATCGATGTAATTAGGGTCGTCTTTTACCTGCCTGATACTATTAAAAAGTGGCTTTGCTTTTGCAAACTGTTGCTGAACGAAATATGAATACCCCTCGTGAAATTGCATATCGGCAATTTCACGATTGCTGAGATTAGCAATATTGGCCTGCTCATACCGCTCAGTGGCCTCCGGAAATTTTTCCTGGCGGTAATAATACTCTCCCAAATGAAAATTCATCTGTTGCACCCTCGCATTATTCTTTTCAAGATCAATGTAGTTTTTTGCCATTTCCTCGGCCCGGCCTTCATTTTGTTTGAGCGCACAGGCGGTAGTGTAGTAGTCTATTTCCTGGACGGTGGTAACATTATTGATCTTATCCGTTTCGCGGACTGCTTGCTGTAACTCTTTGAGCAAAGGATAGGCAAGGCTGTATTCTTCCTTCTGAAAATACTCTTTTGCTTCCTTAAATTTTTCTTCGGGATCCGAATAAAAACGGGTTTGCTGTGCAGTTGCCGAAATACTAAAAAGACAGGCGAGGATTACAATGCATTGAGTCTTCATGTTACTATGTCCTTTAACCGGTTGGAGGATTAACGTCGTAAATATTCAAATTATTTCAGGGCTGACCAAACATCATTCCAAACAGCTGTGGAAAACTGTGTATATAGTTATGTTTTAACAATTCGTTGGTTTATGAGCGGGTTCTTGCTGTCTTCAACAGTTACAAGAGGCACCAAAAAATTCAATCATTTCCTTCATGAATCGAGGCATTGTCATGCGGAAAAACTAATAACCGCTGACAAGAAACCAACAACCATTTCGTAACATTGCATCTCGAAAATCAGACGTATGAAAATTGCCAGTACTAAGTATTCCGATGCTGCCTTTTCAATTGCAACACTAATTCTTCGGCTGGGGCTGGGCCTTATCATGATGGTAACGCATGGGTATGATAAACTGCAACATTTCTCAAAATATTCAGCCGGTTTTTCTGACCCTTTTCATTTGGGCAGCCGGGTTTCTTTGTCGCTCGATATTTTTGCTGAATTCTTTTGTTCGAGTCTCATTATACTTGGGTTATTTACACGCCTGGCCTGCATCCCGCTTATTATCGCAATGTCTGTCGCCCTTTTTAATGCACACCAGGGAGATGCTTTCGGGAACGGGGAGAGAGCCGCCCTGTATCTCTGCGGCTATATTGCGTTGTTGTTTATAGGACCCGGAAAGGTGAGTATTGATAAATTGATTGGAAAATAAAAACGTCACTCGTGAAACGTCGATCATAGGTTGCATTTAACAGACAAGTTTCACGAATAAACTGCAGCATGTTCTCCTCTCAAACAAAAGTAAGAGTTCGCTACGCCGAGACAGACCAGATGGGTATTGTCTACCATAGTAACTTCTTTTTATATTACGAGGTCGCCAGGGCGGAATCGATCCGCCAGTTGGGCTATACTTATGCAGACATGGAGAAAATCGGTGTTATCATGCCTGTGGTCGAGGTGCACTCAAGGTTTCTAAGGCCGGCTTTGTATGATGATCTATTGACCATCAAGACGATTTTAAAGGAGTTACCTGTTCATCATAAAATTGAATTTCATCATGAAGTATATAATGAAAAAGCAGAACTATTAGTGACAGGCAAAGTGATCCTATACTTTATGGAAGCAAAGACGATGAAGAGGACGACAATGCCTGAACACCTTCTAAGAAAAATAAAGCCTTATTTTGGTTAATTTTATTTCATGGAGAATAATCCGCAATTTTCATTTGATCCCGGCTCTGAGAACAAAGAAGCAAACGATACTTTTTCCGCGCCTTCATTTGTATATCCACCGAAACCTGAGTTGGAAAATAAGAAAGGAAATGTCTGGGTCCGGTCTATAACAAGTCTTGCTTTATATCTTTTGATCGGGTATTATTTTTTCAGCGCCAATTGGGCATTGCTACTGATATTGACAGCTATTGTTGTCTTTCATGAGCTCGGTCACTTCCTTGCGATGAAAGCATTCCACTACAAAGAACTGGGCATATTTTTTATCCCATTGCTGGGTGCTTACGCCAGTGGGACAAAAAGAGAAGTATCACAGAAACAGTCTGCGGTCATTTTGCTGGCAGGGCCTTTACCGGGAATTATCGTAGGTGTTATTTTATTTATCGTAACAAGAAACCAACTCACTGAGATTGGGTATGAGGATTATCGCCTGTTAGGAAATACGGCCATGTTGCTGATATTTTTGAATGTGCTCAACCTGCTCCCGATCTACCCGTTGGACGGAGGGCAACTTTTGAACCGGTTATTTCTAGATGAATCAAAGATCATTGGGAAAATCTTTGTGGTTCTGTCTGCGCTGGCGCTTGGATATTTTGCGGTGAGGATCGGTTTTTATCCTTTACTCGTGTTTCCAGCTATGTTGTTGTATAGGATGATAAGTGACAACAAATTTGATGAAATGACCCGCAAAGTCGAAGCAAGGGGGATCAACCTCGAAAAAACTTATGATGAAATTACAGATGAAGAATATTGGAACATCCGCAACATCCTGATCGAGCAGAATTATTCTGGTTTGCGAAATGTTAATCCTGCTCCTCCCTACGAATATTCACCTTCTGAAGACAAGGTTGTTACCACCATTGAAAATCTTTTACAAAGAACGATCATACAGGATCTTTCATGGTTTGGTAAAGCCGTTGTACTGCTGATCTGGTTGGGAAGTTTTGCAGCTCCCTTTCTTTTAAATCTGGATCTTCCATTCCTGCACTATCAGGCTCGGTGATGATCCGCCCTCCAGTTTTGAATTGCTTTTTTAATATCATTTCCCCTTAGATTGCTACTGACCGCCTGTTGACACAAGCTGGCAAACTCTTCATCGGGGGCAAAGCGTAGTGCGATGATCTGCCCCATCCGTAAGCGATGATCCAATGGTTTTCCTGTGAGAATAAAATGGCGAAAATTTTCTTCCGCACGGATTGCTCTATCCTGGGCCTTCAAGGCAAACCGGCGACCAAACCAGGCCAGGCTTGCAAGAATGAGTGAAACAAGAACGAGCAACGAAGCCGAGTAAAGATTTTCTTTTGATGAATTGACAAGATTAACAACGCTGCCAACGATCACAGCGAATATCGCTGCATACGTAACAATATGAAACATGAAAACATATCGTCCGTGGTTTTTAAAGCTTTGTACTTTCATAATCCTTAGTTTGATTTTGGAGGAATGTCATTCGGGTTGACGTTTCTGCTGTGGCTTTATTTTAAACAGTCTAATACCTGGTACATCTTTTTGACAACTTCTGACGATGTCCCGTTATAATTGTTCACAAGAAAAGAAAAAATGTATTGTGCTCCATCGCCGGAGGTATGATACCCACAAAAGCCTTTGACGTCGCTTATCGATCCGCTTTTCATTTTCATCTTGTTGTATTCAGGTAATGCCTTTAAGAAGAATGGAAACCATGGTCGCTCTTTTGCATACTTCAAGATTTCAACCTGCGCGTGAGTGGTGACACGGTTGAGAGGAGAAAGGCCTGAGCCATCATAAATATTCAATTCATGATCATCAAGACCTTTTTGTTTCCAGAAGTCTTTTAGGATAACGATACCTGTGTCAGTTGCGCCAAATCCTTTCTTCTCATAAGCAAGGGTTTTTATCAGTGCTTCACCGTAGAGATTGATACTTTTTTGAAGGAACCAGTAGACAATGGAATCGAGAGAGGGTGAATAATGGGTATCCAGAATTTGATCTGGCAAAGGCATTTTTTTATGATAAGCTGCAAACGCAGTACTTGTTTTTGGCTCATTATCTGAGATCTTAATTCCAGTTTCATTTAATTTATTAGCCAGGAAGATAACCGGATATGCAGACGGCAGCTGAAATGAACCCGAGATGATAAAAGATTGTTCACCTAAAGGGACAGTGCCTCTGACAAAACCATTATAACCATACGGGGGTAAATAAATGTAGGCGTTGTCACCGCTCCCCTTTGGACCAGTTCGTAATTCGTTTACAAGGTAATTGTAATCAAGTTTGGGATGGGTACTTATGATTTCTACTGAATCCCCTTCTTTATGT
>Ga0207689_10003862_pt1 | contig 13656 bp, 11 predicted proteins | sample KBSMisM52_FD_184312 | JGI IMG/M metagenome (GOLD analysis project Ga0207689, IMG submission 184312) | Miscanthus rhizosphere microbial communities from Kellogg Biological Station, Michigan, USA - KBS Miscanthus M5-2 (SPAdes) (version 2) | ecosystem: Host-associated > Plants > Roots >... | reverse complement strand
CGGCACCCGCTTACGCGTGTCTTCGAGCGTCGACCAGACCACGTGCTGCAGCTTCGCCGCCTTTGCGGCCTGCGCCATGTTGCGCGCCTGGCTCACCTCTTTGGCGGGCGTGAAATGTTCCCAGTAGTTGGTCACGCAGTACGCGCCGTACGCGCCGTCGAATGCCTTCGCGAGCGACGCCTCGTTGTCGAGATCCGCCTCGACGACCTCGGCGCCGAGTTTGCGCAGTGCTTCAGCCTTCTCGCCGCTCGCCTTGCGCGTGATGGCGCGGGCTCGAAAACCGCTCGATGCGTCAGCAAGAATGGCGCGAACGAGGCCGCCGCCCTGCGCACCGGTTGCGCCGACGACGGCGATGATTCTGGAATTCTGCATGAGATTCTCCACTTCGGTTCGCGCGCAGTGTACGCCTTCGTCGCTTTCGCTATATTTCAAACAATGATTTCAGTTCGACGCGCCGAAGAAAGTGATGCCGCCGCCGCGATCGACGTTGTGCGCCGCTCAATCAGCCAACTATGCGTGGCCGATCATCACGATGACGAGAGCACCCTCACCACATGGCTGGCCAACAAGACGCCACAGAATTTCCTGGCCTGGATCGCCAACACTGACAACTTCTGCGTCGTGGCTGAATCCAACAATCGCCTGGCAGGCGTTGGAGTGCTTCAGCGTACGGGCGAAATCCTCCTCTTCTATCTCGACCCCGGGGCGCAGCGTCAAGGCATCGGCAGGATCATTCACGCCGCGCTCGAAGCAAAGGCGAATGAATGGAAATTGGCGTCACTGCACCTCGACAGCACCTCGCTGGCGCGCCCCTTCTATGAGGCTTTGGGATACCGGGCAATCGGAGCGGCGGTACCGCGCTTCGGAGTTTTGCAGTGCTTCCCGTATTCCAAGCGGCTGGCGACCTAACTACCTATCCGTCGAGCAACTCCCCGACGAATCGTCGTCGTACTTTGTGCGTACTGTACGCATAAACAGTACCCCCGACACTCTCTTATATATAGGTGACAGCCGCATCGGGAAACTCGCCGACGGCACAGTGAGATTTGTTAGGCCGAACGGTAAGTCGATCTGCGAGCGCAACCGAACTATTTGTTCGTAGCCCACCACTCCGCATATGGAGAGGTGCTCACCTTGTGACGATTCAGGTCGGGCGCGCCGTCCGTCCACCACACCGGGCCGCGCTCGCCGAGTGCGATCTTGGCTTTATCCACGGCACTACGCGCGAGTGCGAGCTCTTCCGGCTTGCCGGATGCTTGCGCGGCCTTGACCGCACGCCGCCCGGCCATGAGCTCGCTCCGTAGTGCTTCGCGTTTTTCGATGGGCAGGTCGGGATTCGTGCGGCGCCAAAGGCGGCCGCGAACCACGAAGTATCTGCCATCGGGAGTGACGCGCTCATTCATGGGACGAGGATACAGAAATGGTGCTGTAAGCGTCGAAGCGTTCCACATTAGTGCGAGACCACCGATCGCACAAAGACGGATGTATGCTCCGCGACATTGCAGTGTTGGTGCGTCAACTTTCGCAGCTGAGGCAACATGAACAAACACACATGGCTCATGTCACTGGCAGTCATCGCAGGAACAGCTTCGGCCCAGGAATCTCCACCGGGCCAACTGGACGAAGTGACGGTCACCGCGGAGCGGCGATCCGAGAACATCCGGGACGTGCCCAACTCGGTGTCGACCGTGAGCGGCGAAGATCTCGATGTGCTCTCCACCGGAGGCCAGGACGTCCGTCTGCTGTCCGGGCGCGTCCCGAGTCTCAACGTCGAGTCGTCGTTCGGTCGCGCATTCCCGCGCTTCTACATTCGCGGCTACGGCAACGGCGACTTTCGCCTGAACGCGTCGCAGCCCGTCTCGCTCATCTACGACGACGTCGTGCAGGAAAACCCCATCCTCAAGGGCTTTCCCATTTTCGACCTGGATCAGATCGAAGTGCTGCGCGGACCTCAGGGGACTTTGTTCGGCCGCAACACGCCCGGCGGCGTGGTCAAGTTCGACTCGGTCGAACCCGAGTCCGACTTCGGCGGGTACTTCAACGTGTCGGATGCCACGTACAACACCACGAACATCGAAGGCGCGATCAACGTCCCGCTCGGCGAAAGTTGGTCGGCTCGCGCCTCGGGGCTCTACCAGCATCGCGACAACTTCGTCGGCAATGCGCTCACCGGCGAAGACGATCTCTACGAAGGCTACGACGATCGCGCTGCGCGTGTGCAGGTGCAATACAAAAGTGAAAATTTCACCGCGCTGTTCAACGCGCACATGCGCAACCTGGACGGCACCGCGAGATTGTTCCGCGCCAACATCATCCAGTCCGGCAGCGACGATCTGGTCGATGGCATCGATAACGAAAGCCCCCTCTCCATCGACGGTCACAACAAGCAGGAGCTGAACATTGCCGGAGGCAGTGTGCGGCTGCGCTGGGATTTAGGCGACATAGCGCTGTACTCGATCACCGGCTACGAATCGATGGACGCGTACAGTCGCGGCGACATCGACGGCGGCTACGGCTGCGGATTCTGCGGCTTGCCCAATGGGCCGGGCTTCATCCCGTTCCCGAGCGAGACCGCGGATGGCATACCCACGCTCGATCAATTCACGCAAGAAGTGCGCCTGGAATCGCAGTTGACCGGTGCGTTCAATTGGCAGGCGGGCGTGTACTACTTCGATGAGGACTACGACACCGAGTTCTTCTCTTACGACAGTCTTGCCGGCGGCGTGCAGAACCAATACCTGCGCTCCAACCAGACCAACACAGCCTGGGCGGTGTTCGGTTCAGTGCAGTACAAAGTGACTCCGGCATTCGAGTTGCGCGCCGGCGTTCGCTACACGGAAGACGACAAGGATTTCGTCACGGGCACGCCGGAAGGATTCACTTTTCCCGATCCCACTCTGCCGACCACCGCCAGCCTGAGCGACGACAACGTGAGCTGGGATCTGTCGGGGACGTACTCGATCAACGATGACGTGAATGTGTACGCGCGCATTGCGACCGGTTTTCGCGGCGCCAGCGTGCAACCAGCCGGAGCTTTCGGCAATCAATCGGTGGCCGATCCCGAGACGAACACCTCTTACGAGGTCGGCGTGAAAGCCGATCTGCTGGACCAAAGTGTGCGTTTGTACTTCAACCTGTACCACTATGAAGTGAAGGATCAGCAGCTCACGGCCGTGGGCGGCGCCAACAACGCCGTGAGGTTGTTGAACGCAGACAAGACCGTGGGCCAGGGTGCGGAGCTCGATCTGCAGGCCTATGTCACTCCCAACTTGTTAGTGACGCTCGGCGCGAGCTTCAACGACACCGAGATCGAGGACGACGGCATCCTGGTGGGAACCTGCTTTGCGTGCACCGTCACCGATCCAACAGTCCTCGTGGGCACGCCCCCAAACCAGGCTCCTTTCGCCGTGATCGACGGCAATCCGCTGCCGCAGGCGCCCGAGTGGATTGCGAACTTCACGTTGCGATATGGAATCCCCTTCGGTAGCGGCGAATTTTTCGCTTACACCGACTGGGCCTATCGCAGCGAAGTGAACTTCTTCCTCTACGAATCCACCGAATTTACCGGTAAGGAGTTGCTCGAGGGTGGAGTCCGCTTGGGCTACACCTGGAGCGAAGGAACATACGAGGCCGCGCTGTTCGGCCGAAACATCACCGATGAGGTGGTTGCCGTTGGAGCGATCGATTTCAACAATCTGACCGGTTTCCTCAACGAGCCCCAGATCTGGGGCGTGCAGTTCAAGGCGCGGTTCTGAGCAGAGCGTGAAAGCCATGCCAAATGTAGGAATCTTTCGTCGCGCACAGCCCTTGAGCCGCACCATCCACGCGCAACGCTGAACGAACAGCGTTTGCGCGGGCCAACACGCCATGCGCGCGCACGCGTGAGAGGAATGTCCGACGTTGCGCGAATCCTTGCGGCGCATCCTTCGTGGGGACGAGGTAAGACATCGACACGCCAAAAGGCATCGTGACTCCGACTGCCTGTACAAATGTCGCCGCGTACGGTGCGAGTGCTAGCCACAACTCCCTGGAGCACCTATGAACACGAAACTCGTGGTTTCCGTGTGTGCCGTCGCTGCGCTGCTGGCAGCCTGCAACAAGCGCGAAGATACGGCTACCGCACCCGGCGCGACCACCACACCCGCGGAAGCGCCGCCCCCACCTGCCGAAACTCCGCCACCCGCGGATGCTCAGCCGCCGCCCGCCGAAACACCGCCCGCCGATACCAAGCCCGCGGAACCGCCACCGTCCAACTAGCAAGTGCGGAGCGCTCTAAGGGCGTTCCCCTCCAGCGCCGGATCGACGTTGTTGCGAAAGGCATCGAACGTCAACGGCGCTGCCTCGGCGGCGGGGCCTCACTCAGATCTGCGTCAGTGCGCCCGCCATGTGTAATTCGGGATTGCTTCCACGGCGGTACCCACCTGGATCGTGATCTCGCGATGCGACAGAAGCTCGAGATCACCCCAGTTACCAACGGCCTGCGTCACGACGCCATTCTGGTCCGTGACATAGATGGCGACCGGCTTTCCGGTGAGACCAGCAACGTTGTCTGGGCTGAGCGGCTGGCCCCAGATCGCGAAGAGCTGCCCAAGCGTGAACATCGCGGGCGCGGCAGCCTCAATGTGAATCTTTCCCGAACGGTCATGCGTGTGGACCGGGTAGAAGCATTCTGTTGGCGTGTCTTCTCCCACGATTCCGATGTCCGCCGGTACCGCGAGCGCGACGCCGTCCAGGAAGATAGATAGGTGCGTATGCACGTGATAGGTGTCCGGCATCGTCGGAAAGCACTCGAACGTCCCGACCGGCTGCCCTTGCGCACCGGTGGCAGTATCGCCATCAGGCCAGTACCGAATGCCGACCTGGTGGTTGTCGTTCAAGTCCACGATGACGGGCGACAAGGGTGGCAAAACCGGTGGCGGCGGCGGTGGTGAAGGCGGCGGCGTTGGCGCGGGTTCGGGCGCGGGGGCAGGTTCAGGCGCTGGGAGTGGAGCTGGGGCCGGCGCGGGCGTCTTTGGAACCTCGGGAATCGGCGCGGGAGGTTTTGAACCGCCAGCCCCGTCAAAACTCGTTGTACCGGTTCTATACATGCAGCCGCTGAGTACCAGGCCAGACAACACCAGCAGCAATCCACGCATGAACATTTCTCTCCTGATTTGATGCAGGATTGAAATTGCTACAACGCGCCCGGCCGCAGCGTCGGATGCCGCCGTTTGTGGATGTAGGGTCTCGCCTCGCGGCGCATGATGGCGTCACTAATATGTCAGGCATGCAAAATCCGGCAGCCGAAGTTGGCCTGGAATTTCTCGCGGGCGGGGGCTCGATGGGCGAGCGCATTCGCGCATTTCCCTGGGCACGCTCGTCGCTGGGCGAACCTCAATTCTGGCCGCAAGCCCTGCGAACCACCGTCCGCATCCTGCTGACGACGGGCCATCCCACGATGATCATGTGGGGTCACGATCTCACTTGTCTGTACAACGACACATTTTCCCTTTCGCTCGGCCCGGAAAAACACCCGGCCATCCTCGGCGCACCGGGACGTCGTGCCTGGGAGGAAGTCTGGCCAGTTGTCGGGGCGCAAATCGAGTACGTGCTTCGTGGCGACGGCGCGGTGTGGGCTGAAAATCAATGCGTGCCCATCATTCGCTTCGGCGAACTGCAGGAGGTGTATTGGACTTACAGCTATAGCCCCATCGACGAACCCGCTTCTCCTCACGGAGTGGGCGGTGTGCTGGTCACTTGCGCGGAGACGACGGAGCAAGTGCTGTCCGAGCGGAAGCTGACTTCCGAGCGTGAGAGGTTCGTTCAGCTATTCGATCAGGCGCCGACTTTTCTTGCCCTGCTGCGAGGGCCGGATCACGTCGTCGAGCTGGCAAACCCCGGATTTCTGGCGATCGTAGGTCACAGGCCCGTCGTCGGTCGCACCATGGCCGACGCGCTTCCGGAAACGATCGAACAAGGCTATGTCGCGCTCCTCGATGAGGTTTATCAAACCGGCAAACCTTACTCGGCATCTGGCTCCAGGTACGTCTATCAAGCCTCACCAGAAGGGCCGCCCGCTGAACGGTACGTCGATTTTGTATTTCAGCCCATCACCGACCGGGATGGCGCTGTGATCGGCATTCTGGTGCAAGGAGCGGATGTTACTGCACGTGCCGTAACCGACCGCGCGCTCGCATTGAACCGGGCGCGGCTGGACTACGCCACTCGCCTCTCCGGTGTTGGTTTCTGGTACTCCGACCTGCCTTTCGATGAACTCGAGTGGGACGAGCGCGTCAAGGAACACTTCTTCTTTGCGCCGACCGACCGAATCATGATCGCTGACTTCTACGCACGCATTCACGAAGACGATCGCGCCACGACTCGAGACGCGATCGACGCATCGATCCACAACAAGACCCCGTATGACATCGTCTACCGCACCGTGCATCCAACCACCGGAGAGATCAAATGGATACGCGCGCTCGGCGGCACCGACTACGCGGCTGACGGCACGCCAACGCATTTCGACGGAGTGACCGTCGACGTTTCCGAACAGAAACTCGATCAGCAACGACTGGCGCAGCTCAACAAGCAGCTACGCGAGCAGGATCGACGCAAGGATGAATTCATCGCGACGCTGTCACACGAACTGCGCAATCCGCTCGCGCCGATACGCGCCGCTGCCAAAGTCATTGCCTCGCCGCATGCGGCACCCACGCAGGTGAGGCTGGCGCAACAGATCGTCGAGCGACAAGTGAAGCAAATGGCGCTGCTGCTCGATGACCTGCTCGACATCGCACGGATCACCCAGGGCAAACTACAGCTCAAGAAAGAGACACTGTCGCTGATCCCTGTGATCGATGCCGCCGTTGAATCGGTACGTCCCGCATTGGATGGCAAGCGACAGCAACTGGTGTTGAGTCTGCCGAGCGAAACCATTCTGCTGGATGCCGACCATCTGCGCCTGTCGCAGGTCATTTCGAACCTGTTGATGAACGCCGCGAAATACAGTGACCCCGGCAGTCACATCGAACTCAAATGCACCGCGCAGGGCGACACACTGGCGCTGTCGGTCAAAGACGATGGAATCGGAATCGCTCCCGAGTCGATGCCCGAGATATTCGAAATGTTCTCGCAGGTTGATGGCGTCTCGGGAAGGTCCGAGGGTGGGCTCGGCATCGGCCTGGCATTGGTCAAGGGGATTACCGAGTTGCACGGCGGCAGAGTCGAGGCGCGCAGCGGCGGTCTTGGGTTTGGCAGCGAATTCATCGTGCACCTGCCGCTGGCTGCCAGCTAGCGCTTCGGTGGCGCTTCCACTCCCGTCATATCGAGCGCGCCTTTCGGCAAGCGATCGCCCTCGATCTTGATCGCGGCCGCCGTTGCGTTCAGCTCCTGCACTTCTGCAGCAGTGAAGGAGACCCGCATGGCGCCGACGTTTGATTCCACGTGCCGCAATTTCGAAGTGCCGGGGATCGGCACGAACCAGGGTTTCTGCGCGAGCACCCAGGCGAGCGCGACCTGCGCCGGTGTGGCGCCTTCGCGCGCGGCAACGCGCTTCACGACCTCGACTAGCGCGTAGTTAGCCTTGATCGCTTCGGGAGTAAATCGCGGCACCGAGCCTCTGAAATCGCCCGGTTCGAATTTCGTGTTTTGATCGATCTCCCCCGTCAGAAATCCAGCCCCGAGCGGACTGAACGGCACGAAGCCGATGCCGAGCTCTTCCAGCGTCGGGATCAGCAATGCCTCAGGATCACGCCAGAAAAGCGAGTACTCGCTCTGCACGGCAGCAACCGGCTGAACCGAGTGCGCGCGCCGAATGGTCTTCACGCCCGCTTCGGACAGGCCAAAGTGTTTCACCTTGCCCGCCTTGATCAGGTCGCCAACAGCGCCCGCCACATCTTCGATCGGCACGTTCGTATCCACACGATGCTGGTACAGCAAGTCGATGTAATCGGTGCGCAGGCGTTTGAGCATGCCCTCTGCGGCTGCCTTGATGTGCTCGGGACGGCTGTTGGTCCCAGCGCGCCTCTGCCCCGTTTGCGGATCGATATCGAAGCCGAACTTCGTGGCGATCACCACCTTGTCGCGAATGCCCTGAAACGCTTCGCCGAGGATTTCTTCGGAGGTGAATGGGCCATACGCTTCGGCGGTATCGAAGAAGGTCACGCCGAGGTCCAGGGCGCCACGCGCCAACGCGATCATGTCCTTTCGATCCACTTGCGCGCCGTAAACCGGCCCTGCCATCTGCATGCAACCGAGCCCGATGCTCGAGACTTCGAGCTTCCCGAGCCTGCGACGATCCAGAACGCTGGTCGTGCTGGCGAATGATCCGGCCGTCATGGTAGTGGCTCCCAACGCCGTTGCCGAAGCGATGAATGTTCTGCGATCGGTTGTCATAGGGACGATGCTAGAACACGCGCTGAACCGCGATAAGAGCCGCGGGGCGCATGCGGTCATGAGCGCTTCTCATGAGTCGCACGAGGCGCGATGCGCGGCTTATTTGCTCTTGTGGCGCAGTGCGTCGATGACCAGAGACATCGCGGGCGACGATTGCCGGCGACTCGGAAAGTACAGGTGATAGCCTGGAAAAGGCGCGCACCAGTTATCGAGCACCTGTTTCAGTCGCCCGCGTTCCAGGTGAGGCTTGACCGTGTCCTCGGGAAGATAGGCGACCCCGAATCCGGCGAGAGCCGCGTCCAGGATCTGTTTGCTCGAATTGAACACGAGCTGGCCTTCGACGCGCACGTTGATCTCACGGCCGGCGCGCTCAAACTCCCAGGCGTAAATTCCACCATAGGTGGGCAATCGCAGATTGATGCAGTTGTGCGCGGTGAGATCCTGGGGTGCTTTCGGTTCGGGGCGATCCGCAAAATAGCTCGGCGCCGCCACGATCACGAAGCGCAAGTCCGGGCCGATTCGCACGGCGACCATGTCCTTCGCCACCTGTTCACCGAGCCGCACTCCCGCATCGAAGCGATCGGCCACGATGTTGGCCAGGCCGTAGTCGACGATGATTTCAACTTTGATATCCGGGTACTTGCGCAGCAGCGGCTGAAGCTTCGGCCAAAGGATGGTTTCGGTAACGTGCAATCCTGCGGTGATGCGAACGGCCCCCGATGGCTTGTCGCGCAGCACGCTGAGAGCATCCAGCTCGGCCTGAATGTCTTCAAAATGAGGTCCGACGGCGGAGAGGAGCCGCTCGCCCGCTTCCGTCGGCGATACGCTTCGAGTCGTTCGCGTCAAAAGACGGAGGCCGAGGCGAGCCTCGAGCGCTCGAATGGTATGGCTCAATGCGGACTGCGAGACGCCGAGCTTGGCGGCGGCCTTGGTGAAATTCTTTTCCCGCGCGACCGCCAGAAACGCCACGATGTCGTTCAGGTTCTCTCGCGCCATGGCTGTAGCTCGCCCAGTCGGTGAACAAGGGCAAGAACACTACACGCATTTGGCTCTCCCAAGGCTTTCAGCCTGCGTTCATCACCCTTTGTGGATAGTGGCATCCGTACCTTTCGGTGACCGGCAGGGCGAACCTTCGGGCGCTGTTAGGTGACTCACTGGCAGGAGACCCACATGAAACGCAAGGAAACGACTTCCAAGATCCCGCTGCACGACTACCGCACCGCTTTGCAGGACGCGTTGTCCTGGCTCGGCGACCGCCATCTGCTCGCGGAACCTGTGCCGCGCCTGAGTGAAGAGCGCGCGCCGTATTTCGCCGAGCCGCGTCGCTGGCACCCCGCGATTGTGGCGGGCGCAATCGCCAAAGCCTCGCGCTAAAGATCAGATCGGTTCGACTACTTTGTATCCGCGGGCGCGCAAGCCCGCCAGATAGCCATCCGGGGCGAAGAGCTCCGCAATCGACACGACGGCCATCGTGCTCTTGTTCTCGCGCAGCACCCGCTCTGCCGCGCTGAGCCATGCCTCGGTTCGCCGCGCGACGAACTCATTGGCTCGCTGCTCACCTCCGTACAACGCAACGGTGCATTTGCTCTCCTGGTGAGTGGGTTGCAACGCGTACTTGGGCACGAGCTGCCGCAACGCGGGGATGTCTCCGACAGACCAGGCATTCGCGAGGCGCCGCAATCCAGAACCGCCGTCTTCGACGATCTGCACAAACATTTCCAGACAGGGCACCGTCGAGCCTTGCTGGATGTTCTTCAAATGCTCCTCGTGTGTTTGCCCCGGAGTCTCGATGTATGTGATTTTGACGTCGGCCCTGCGCGCGAGCCTCCTCACCGTGAAACTCGCGCTGAATCTCTTCTCCATATCCAGCTTCTTGAGCGCTTGCATCAGGATGCGTCGCCCCGCGTAGAACGGGCGCAGCACTACGATCTGTTCGGCGGTGTCGTAGAGTATCCGCGCGGCTTCGGTACGCGCGTACAACTCGGGTGAGACGACGTCTTTCAGTGTCTGCCCACCGGGAAGTACGCGTATCCGGGACTCCGCGTCTTCCTGCAAACTGTTTGGCCACATGACGCCCGAGAAATCGAGCAATACTTCCTGCGAATGCCCGAGCAGCGCCTCGAATCTTTTCGACCGCCATTTCACCTTGCCAGGCTGCGGCGCAACTTCCCCCAAAATCCACAGCACGTGATCAGCGGAAGAGACCTTCCAGAGTCCCGGACCCGGCTGCTCTCCCGTGACCAGCACCACCTCCAGATCCTCGGGAGGAGCGTCGGCCACTTGCTCGGACGCCACGGCGACGCCGGCAAGAAGCAGCGCGGCGATGAAGGAAATGCAGCACCTGAACATCAATCAACCTCCGTTTTCGGAGCAGCATCTTCATAGTCATCGGTCTAGTTGTCCATCGGTGCGCTGAACAGTAAAAGGTACGTCGTGAAACATTTCCTGGTTGTAGTGCTGTTCGCGTGCTTCGCACCCGGCGCCGCGGGCGGCGAGCCGGGTGCGCAACTCGGCGCGTATCGCAATATCCCGTTGTGGGATGCAGGGCACGTGCCCGGTGCGATTGGCGATGGGCCGTTGGATGCGCCATTCCTCACGGTGTTTCTGCCGCGTCCCGGCACTGCGAATGGCGGCGCCGTGCTCATCGCGCCTGGCGGCGGCAACATCATGCTCATGTACGGTGGCGAAGGCGCCGATGTCGCCGAAGTCTTCAACGACTGGGGCATCACCGCATTCGTGCTCACGTATCGACTCGCCCCTCATTACGACAATGATGCTCGCGCGCAGGATGGCGAGCGCGCAATGCGATTGCTGCGCGGGCGAGCGGCCGAGTGGCATCTCGACCCTGCCAAAATTGGAATGATCGGATTCTCCGCTGGCGGCAGCCTGGCGCGCTCCGTGGCCGCCGCGTCGGACAGCGGCGATGCCAGCTCCGCCGACACCATCGAGCGCGTGAGCTCGCGTCCCGACTATCTGGCTCTGATCTACGGCGCCGGGCGCGCGAGTCCTGGAGAGTCGCTCAAGGACTATCCACCCACATTCCTGCTGTCGGCGGCCGCGGACCAGGCGCCGTCTCTCGCCAATGCACAGTTGTTCATGGATCTGACGAAGGAAGGTGCGGTTGCCGAATTGCACGTGTACCAACGTGGGCGCCACGGTTTCGGCACCGGCGTCGGCAGTTCGGAATTCGCGGATTGGATGCCGCGGCTGCAGGGTTTCCTGCGTGTCAGCGGCTTCTTGCCGGCGAGCGGCGCGGCAGGTGGTGCGCCGGTTCGTGGTGCGAAAGCGCCTGTCGGCAACGTCAATGATGGCTACGGCGACTATGTCTTCGTACCCGCCGGTTCATTCAAGATGGGTGACGAATCGAAGGATGCTCTCGCACGCGAGAAACCTGTGCATGTCGTGGATCTCGACGCGTACTACATCGCCAGGTTCGAAGTCACCAATCGCGAGTGGAAGAAGTTTCGCGACGATCCCGGCTACGACGATCCGAAGTTCTGGCCCAATGGTCGCGTGATGCCGCGCGATCAGATTCCGTATTGGACGCAAGCTAACAACCACGGCGGCGGTACACCCGGCTCCGACAACTACCCGGTGATTGGCGTCAACTGGGACGCCGCCACGGCCTACTGCGCGTGGCTCAGCGCGAAGACTGGCAAGCGTTATCGCCTGCCCACCGAGGCGGAATGGGAGAAGGCGGCGCGCGGAAGCGACGGGCGGTCCTACCCTTTCGGCAACTCCGTCGTCCGCAGCCAAGCCAACTATGTGGGCGGCCAGACTTTCGATACGGTCATGCCCGTGGGTTACTTCAGCGGCAGCCCCTCACCGTATGGCGCGTTCGACATGGCGGGTAATGTCATGGAGTGGTGCCAGGATTGGTACGACCGCGACTACTACTCCGCGTCACCGCGCAAGAATCCGAAAGGACCCGCGACAGGTGCCTACCGAGTAGTGCGTGGCGGGAGCTTTTTCGTCGAAGCGTTCGACTTGCGCGCCACCGCGCGCTCGATGGCGTGGCCGTCGTTCCAGGCACATCGCATGATCGGATTTCGGCCGATGCGGGAGCCATAAGCGTTCCAGCGGGAACGCCCGGCTGGCGCCTTGTTCATATTTTTTAATGACCGCGCCGGGAACTCTCAGTGCAAGGTCGTGTTGAATAGATACTGACTTTCGAAATCAGTCTTATCACCGGCCTTCTTGCCGCTGACTGGTTGTAGTCGTGCCGAGAGCGGCTTGTGCCATTTCCACGCCAGCGAGGCGACGTCGCCGAAAATCTTCACGAGACGCTCCTCGGAGACGTCGCCCGGGAGCGGAACCGTGTCGAGCCCGGTGCCACACACCGCGGAATACGCGAGAACGGAATCTATGTCGTATGTGTTCTCGGACCAGCGCTGCGCGAGGCGTTGGTCTTCCATCACCGGCAGCATCAATCCCGAGTAGCCGATCTGCTTTACTTTGACGGCTTTGACGGCGGTGGTGATCGCGAGCGCCGCGGTCATCGTGCCATTCGTGCCGAACTTCCCGCCCGTGAAGCGCTCGATGGCATCGCCGATGGATGCATCGCCGAGCGGCGCGGGTGTTGGATCCACGCCGGCGAAGGTCCAGCCGCTCGAGGCTGCAATTGCATTGCCAACGTCTTCGCCAACCTTGGCATGAATCGTCAATTGACGCGTGAGCTCTGCCACTGACGCATCGAAGTCACCGTGCGTTGCACCGAAGACTTCCTGAACGATGTTGGCTCCTTCAAAGCCCAACGAAAACTGCTTCCCGGCGCCGCTGTGCCAGGCGCCCGGATAGAAAGGCCCGAGCGGCTTGAGCATGGCCGTGGCAGTGAACAGGAAGTTGCCCTGGCTGCGCGGGCTGTGGTCCGTCACATAACGCACGAGCTTCGCGGACTCGCGAATCGTCTTCCAGTGGATGCCGTCGTCGTCCGCAATGATTGCGCTCGCGTTGAGGTGAGGCAGCGTCGAAAGCACTTGCGCCAATAGATGTATCGCGGCGGGATCGTCGGTGTCGTGCATCATTGCTGGGCCGACGTTCGGCATGAAGCCTTGCTTCTGCGACAGATCGTCGAGTGCGCGGAGGAATGCCAGCGCGTCCTTGTCGTTCAGTCCCTTCACGAGCTCTCCAAACGGCTGGGTCACGATGCGAACGGTCTGTGTCTCGTACCCTCGCCTGGCGAATTCCGCCTTCGCGGCGTTGAGCACCTTCATCGTTTCGGCGATCTGCGCTTCGTAGCGCGCTCGATCGAGCTGAACAAAAGCCGTGATCGCGCGCACC
>Ga0207689_10003860_pt1 | contig 13661 bp, 8 predicted proteins | sample KBSMisM52_FD_184312 | JGI IMG/M metagenome (GOLD analysis project Ga0207689, IMG submission 184312) | Miscanthus rhizosphere microbial communities from Kellogg Biological Station, Michigan, USA - KBS Miscanthus M5-2 (SPAdes) (version 2) | ecosystem: Host-associated > Plants > Roots > Rhizosphere... | reverse complement strand
CAACGGGTCGCAGGTCTCCGTTCCCGGCGGCGATCCTGATCGCCGGCCTGTTCGGTGCGGTGCTGCTGGCGGTCAACATTTTCCTGGCGCAGAGGGGAAGTGCGCGAGCGAGGAAGCTAAGCGAAAGCGAAGAAAAGTTCCGCCAGATGGCGGACAACATCGCCGACGTCTTCTACATCACCTCGCCCGATCTGCGGACGATGATCTACGTGAGTCCTGCGTACGAGACGATCTGGGGCCGTTCCGCGGCTGATCTCTATGCCGACCCTTACCAATGGGCGGAAGCGATTCTCCCGGAGGAGCGCGAGTATGTGTACCGCACCTTTGCGGCGATGGCCGAGGGGCAAACGCCGGTCAGCGCGGAGTTTCGAATCGTCCGTCCCGATGGCGATGTGCGCTGGATCCTGAGCCGGGGGTTTCCGGTCAGAGACAACGCCGGCAACGTCATCCGCATCACCGGCGTCGCCACCGACATTACCGATCGAAAGACCATGCTTGAAGATCTCCAGATTGCCCGCAAAGAGCTGGAGCGACTGGTGGAAGAGCGCAGCCGGGAGCTCGACTATGTCAAGGCCGCTCTTGATGAACATGCCATCGTCGCCTTCACCGACGCCCGCGGAAAGATCCTCTTCGTCAACGACAAGTTCTGCGCGATCTCGCAGTACTCGCGCGAGGAGCTTCTCGGTCAGGACCATCGACTCATCAACTCCGGCTACCATCCGAAGGAGTTCTTCCGCGATCTCTGGCAGACCATTTCCAGTGGCGGGGTCTGGAAGGGTGAGGTCAAGAACCGGGCAAAGGACGGGTCGTTCTACTGGGTGGATACGACGCTCGTGCCCTTCCTCGACGATTCCGGCAAGCCCTCTCAATACGTCGCTATCCGCGCCGACATCACCGAACGAAAACGCGCCGAAGAGGCTCTCATCGAGCGTACGACCAAACTCCAGGAGAGCGAGCAGCGCTATCGGTTCCTCTCCGAAACGGTGCCCCAGATCATCTGGACCGCCAGGCCGGACGGCAAGGAGGATTACTTCAACCAGCGCTGGTACGAATACACCGGAGCCACGCTCGACGAAATAGGCAAGGACTGCTGGACAAGCTTCGTGCACCCTGATGATGTTGCGATCGCTCGCCAGAAGTGGGCTCGCTCCATCGAGACCGGCTGTAACTACGAAGCGGAGTACCGGTTCAAACGGGCGTCCGACGGAGCCTATCGCTGGCACCTCGGGCGGAGCTTCCCGCTACGAGACAACGATGGAAACGTCGTGCAGTGGGTGGGCTCGTGTACGGACATCGACGACCAGAAGCGCGCCGAGGAGGATCTGCGCCATGCGCATGCCGAATTGGAAGTGCGCGTCACCGAGCGCACCGCCGAACTAGGGACGGCGAGAGCGAAGCTGCAGGCAGTCATGGATGCAGCAACCCATTCGTCCATCATCGCCACCGATCCCAACGGCACGATTACGCTCTTCAACGCCGGCGCACAACGGATGCTCGGCTACGACGCCGAAGAAATGGTCGGCAAGGCCACACCAGCCATGCTTCACGACATCGTTGAACTGTCGCGCCGGGCGCGGGAGCTCTCGGAGGAGCTCGGCACCTCGATCGAGCCGGATTTCGAAGCGTTCGTCGCCAAAGCGCGCCGCGGCACGCCGGACGAACGCGAATGGACCTACGTCCGAAAAGACGGAAGCCGTTTTCCCGTCCTTCTCTCCGTGACGGCCCTGGCCGGCGACAACGGAACGATCGAAGGGTTCCTCGGTGTCGCTGCCGACATGACCGAGTCGAAGCGCGTGGAGCAGGAACTGGTCAGGGCCAAAGAAGCGGCGGAGGCGGCGACACGCGCAAAAAGCGGTTTCCTGGCCGTCATGAGCCACGAAATCCGCACGCCGATGAACGGCGTCATCGGCATGACGCAATTGCTCATCGATACGCAGCTGGATTCGAAACAGCGCCATTTCGCACAGACCATCCAGACCAGCGCCGACTCATTGCTGACTGTGATCAATGACATCCTCGACTTCTCAAAGATCGAAGCCGGCAAGCTCACCTTCGAGACGCTCGACCTCGACCTGAGGCAAACAGTGGAGAGCACGCTCGATCTGATGTCGGAGCGTGCGCACTCCAAGGGAATCGAACTGGTGGGCCACGTCGGCGCCGGAGTTCCCGCTCACCTGCTTGGCGATCCGGCACGCCTGCGTCAGGTGCTCAACAACCTGGTCAGCAATGCCGTGAAGTTCACCGAGAAGGGCGAAGTCGTCGTTCGCGTGAACAAGGTGTCTGAGACCGACGATGAGGTCACGCTTCGATTCGAGATCAAGGACACCGGCATCGGCATTTCCCCAGAGTCGCAGGCATCTTTGTTCCAGGCGTTCCAACAGGCAGACGGCTCCACGACGCGTAAATACGGCGGGACCGGCCTCGGCCTGGCGATCGCGCGCCAGCTGGTGCAGCTGATGGACGGCGACATCGGAGTCACGAGTGAGCTCGGCCGTGGCTCGATCTTCCACTTCACGATCTGTCTGAAAAAGCAGCTCCAGATTGCCGCAATCCAGCCGCGGCGAGCGTTCGATCCGGAGCGCGCACACGTATTGATCGTCGACGACAACGCCACCAATCTGGAGATCATCAGCGGGGAGCTCAAGGCGTGGAAGATACGCGGCGCGGCTGCCATGAACGGCGAACAGGCCCTCAAACGCATTCGCGCCGCGGAGATGTCGGGAGATCCCTTCAACCTGGTCATTCTCGATATGGAAATGCCCGGCGTCGATGGCATTTCTCTCGCCGGCGCGATTCGATCCGAATCACGCTTCGACAGCATCCGGATGATCATGCTCACCTCGCTCGGGCACCAACCCGATCAGGAGACGCTGCGCAGAAATGGCATTGCCGTCTGTCTCTCGAAGCCAGTCAAACACTCGCAGCTCTACGATTGCATCGCCACAACGCTCGCCGGAGAGATTCCGTCACTCATTCGTCCGGCCACACTGCTCCGTAAGGATCCCGCGCCCGCCGATGCACGTCGGAGCGTGCGCATTCTCATCGCCGAGGACAACGACATCAATCAGCAGGTCGCACTCCACCACCTGGCCAAACTGGGGTACAAGGCGGACATCGTCAGCAACGGCGTGGAGGCGCTTCTGGCCATCGAACACACGGCGTACGACGTCGTATTCATGGATTGCATGATGCCCGAGCTCGATGGCTACGAGACGAGCATTCGCGTTCGCCAGATCGAACACGAACGCGCCGCGAAACCGGGATCGCAGAGTCCTCTTCATATTGTCGCCATGACCGCGAACGCCATGCAGGGCGACCGCGAAAAGTGCCTCGCGTCGGGCATGAACGACTATCTGGCCAAGCCCGTGAGCACTTCGGAACTGAAACGTGTTCTCGATCAATGGATCGACCGTCAGGGCGCCGGTGCTCGCCCCGGCACGGAAGACACCGAAGACTCTCCCGTCGATCTGGAGCGCCTGGCAGACATCGCGTCATCGGATCCGGCCAGCCTCCGCCTCCTCGTGAACCAGTACCTGAAACAGGCGGACGACCTGCTGGCCGGCATTGACGACGCCATACGGCGGGGTGCGGCAGCAGATGTCCGCCACATGGCTCACAAACTGTCCGGTTCCAGTTCCACCTGTGGCATGACCTCGATCGTCATACCTCTCCAGCGGCTGGAGCAGATGAGTGAGCGCGGTGATTTGGAAGGCGCAGCCGCGCTCCACGCGGAAACCAGCCTGCAACTGGAACGGGCCCGTCGTTTCCTCGCCGATTGTTTGAGCAGAGATCGCGTTTTCACAGAAGGGGTGCTCGCATGACCAGGATTCTCATCACCGAAGACGATCCATTCGTGGCCCGGATCTATCAGAGTAAGTTTCAGGCGGAAGGATTCGATGTATCGATGGCCGGAGACGGCCGCGCGGCCATCCGTCAACTGACTGCCAATCCTCCCGACGTCGTGCTCCTGGACCTGATGCTCCCCGAGATCAATGGCGTGGAAGTACTGAAATTCATCCGGTCGAAGGAGTCGCTGCGTGATCTCCCCGTCCTGGTCCTTTCGAGTGCCGTTGCCGGAGAGCTCATTCAAGCCGCGAAGAACGCCGGTGCCAGCAAACTTCTGAGCAAAGCCATGTGCAGCCCGCGGCACGTCGTCGACGAAGTGAGAAGTGCCATGGCAGCGCACGTTCCTACTCCCGTCGGCGGTGATTCCGAAGACAATGTCCGCGCGGCGTTTGAGGGGCGCGTACCGCCACTGATCTCCAGACTCTCACCGCTTCTCGAGCATCTGCTGAAAAGCGCTCCGGCCTCCCGCGGCCCGGCGGTACTCGAGCTTCGGCGCGCGGCCCACACCCTGTCGAGCAACGCGGCGCTGGCCGGCCTCACCAACATCGTGCGGATGAGCAGCTCCCTCGAGATGCTGCTGACCGAGGTGCAGGCGAATCCCAGGCGTGTGACCCCTTCGACGATGCGCACCGTCCGGCAAGTGGTCGATTTCATCCCATCGCTTCTGAAGGATCGCGCCCAGAACACATCCGCGGCCTCGCCACTCATTCTCGTACTCGACGATGACTTCATCTCGCGCGCCGCCGTTTGCGCGGCACTCGAACAGGCGAACTTCCGTGCACTCTCGTTCGAAGATCCTTTGCTGGCCCTCAGAGTGATGGAGCTGAACCGCTTCGACCTGATCTTCCTGGACGTCGACATGCCTCGCATGAGCGGGTTGGACATGTGCCGGAAGCTTCGCGGCATGCCCATCAATGCGGACACACCGGTGATCTTCGTCACCGGCTACAGCGATTTCGAAACGCGGGCTCAATCCGAACTGGCGGGTGCAACTGATTTCATCGCCAAACCGATCATCCCGATCGAATTGGCCGTGAAAGGGTTGATGCACCTTCTCCGGCAGCATGGGGAAATACGACTTCCGAGCCAGGCCGCCGCGTAAACGGTCGTCGAAGGCGTTCTCGTCCCTTGCCGCCAACCAGGCGAGGCCGCATGATGACCGCGACCGAATGTCCAACGCGCAACTGATCGGGCAAGCCCCCACCAGCACCCCTACCGCTCTAAAGTCCTCGGCGTGGAAACTCCGCGCGATGCCGGACGACCTTCTCGAGCAGGCGTCGGATCGGCTGGGGATCCTGGCCCTCCTAGCGGCCGCGCTTTGGGTGCTGGCCACCATCCTCGATCACGTCGCTCTTCGCCTGATGAGCCACGGACATCCCGACGCGTTTCAATCATCGACGACCGACATCATCGCCGGAGCGAACGCGCTGGTCTCGATCGCGCTCTTCTTCTACACGCGCAGAGAGAATCGGAATCCGCGCATCATTCTCGACGTCGGCCTCGGCTACATGATCCTGACCGCGCTCTCTCTCGGCGTGCTTCTGCACTGGGAACATGTCCCCACCTCGTGGCCGATCTCGCCGGTGATCAGCTGGATCGGCGCCGTGGTGCTGATGTTCGCCGCCATCGTGCCGAGCACACCGGCCAAAACGCTCATCTCCGGAATCATCGCCGTCTCCATGAACCCCGTGGGGATGCTGATCGCGCGATCCCGAGGAGCGTGGGATTTCGGCCCGACGAGCAACGTGCTGCTCATGCACTATCCCGATTACCTGCTCGTCGGCGTCGCCGTCGTGATCTCGCACGTCCTCACCAACCTCGGACGGCAGGTGGCAAAGGCGCGGGAGATGGGCAGCTATCGCCTGGGCGCGCTGCTGGGCAAAGGTGGAATGGGCGAAGTCTACGAAGCCACGCATCGCATGCTGGCCCGCCCCGCGGCCATCAAATTGATCCGGCCGGAGATGATTCGCGCCGAAGGCGGTGAGCGCGCGAACGTAGCCGTGCAGCGCTTTCGCCGCGAGGCCGAAGCCGCGGCGAACCTGCGATCGCCGCACACCGTCGAGCTCTACGACTTCGGTGTCGCCGCCGATCAGACGATGTACTTCGTCATGGAACTTCTCGAGGGGATGGACCTTCAATCGCTGGTGACCCAATTCGGCCCGCTGCCTGCGAATCGGACTATCTACATCCTGCGGCAGGTCTGCGCCTCGCTCGAAGAAGCGCACGTACGCGGACTGGTGCATCGCGACATCAAACCGGCAAACATCCACGTGGGGCGCCTCGGACTGCAACACGACTTCGTCAAAGTGCTCGACTTTGGTCTCGTCAAATCGATGGCCACTACGGACGCCGACTACTCGCTCGCCACCGCCGCCGGCATCACTCCCGGCACTCCAGCCTACATGTCGCCCGAGATGGCCCTCGGCGAAACGATCGACGGACGCACCGACATCTACGCGCTCGGCTGCGTTGCCTACTACCTGCTGACCGGCACCCTGGTCTTCGTAGCCGAGAACATCTTTCAGCTGATGGCCAAGCGCCTGCGCGACGATCCCGTCCCGCCGTCGCAGCGCACGTCCCTCCCCATCCCGCCCGCCCTCGACCGGCTGGTGCTCCAGTGTCTCGAACGCAGACCGGAGAATCGCCCAGCCAGCGCCGCGGAGCTGTCGCGATCACTGGCCGCGATCGACATCGAACCATGGGATGAGGAGCAGGCGTCCGCGTGGTGGCAAACCCATCGTCCTGTTATTGATCGCGGGACGCCCGCCGAGACGGTGCCCGACGACGCCACGACGATGATCGGTGGCATCGGCTAGACAGCTTTCTCCACTGAATGCCAAGGTCGGCACTCTCATACATCGAGAGCCTTCTCCCCCGCGCTTTTTGCGGGGGAGAAGGACTCTCGACGTAAGGGCGTGGCAAAGGGTCAAGCAGACCGAGAGAAGCCACATCGATCTCCGAGCTCACTTCCCGCTGAACTTCGCCGGGAACTGCGCGCCGATTCCGTCGCTGAGCACGTCCGCCATGCCGAGGATGTGCGTGACCACGTGGTCGTAATCCTTGACGCTGGCCGCGTAGTCGCCCTTCAACTGATGCGTCGCTTCCTCGAGCGTCTGGTCGAGGTGCATGAACATCGCTTGCTGCAGGGTCGCCTCCGGCCAGTGCTTCGGATTCGCGCCGTGGAGGAACTTGGCGATATCGGTGGCGTTGTCGCGCCAGCGCTTGTTCTCGCTGGTTACTTTGACGTTGTCGCCCGCCTTCGCCGCCGTGACGATGCTCGCCGCGATGAGGATGTGATCCTTCAGCAACGCCGTCAGCTTCGTGCCGGCCTCGTGGCCGTAGTACTCCGCCACGGCATTACCGATGTCGGTCTGGTTCTGCAGAAGCCGCTGCGTCGTCGCATCCTTATCCGGCAATCCCGCGGCCGCGCTGACGATGAAGAGCCGCGTCCAGGTGACGTGGTCCTCCCACAGCTTCCGCATGCCGTCATGCAAAGCCGCCTTCGAAGCGGCGTACGTAACGTTGGGAACGAGAATCAGAGCGACTGCCACTAAAACGATGATGCGTGCGCTTCTAAACATTGTCTTCTCCTCTTGTTGATCGATCGCGGCTGCATAAGCCGTGCGCGTTTTCCAAGCGTCTACCTGCATATTCAAGTGCGAGCGAGCTCCGCCATCACATTGGCCACTACGCGATCACAGCGGCTGCTCCCGAATGGATAGATCGTCTCCAGCGTCAGTCCGGCGCGCCGCGTGATCCCTTCGCGAAGCATCGCCCTTGCACGCGAGAGCCGCGTCTTGATCGCATCCTCGGACACATCCAGACAGCTCGCCGCCTCGGCGGTGCTCAGTCCCTCGACGTCGCGCAGAACGAGCACTGTCCGGTACGTTGCCGGCAATTCCGAGAGCTCGGCCTCGACCACTTCGCGCATCTCGGCGGCCGAGGCCTGCTGCTCGGGATCCGGCGCCATCGTCTCGACACGTTGAAGAATCATTTCGTCCCCTCCTCCCCACGACCACGACGCGCTTTGCGTTTTTCGCAGACGCGCCAGAGCTTCATTCACAGCGATGCGAATGAGCCAGGTGGAAAAGCGCGAGCGATCGGCGAACTGCCCGAGGTGCGCATAGGCGTTGAGATACGCCTGCTGCATCACGTCCTCCACCTCGTCGTCCGTCTTCAACACCGCACGCACCGCGCGATAGACGCTCTGGTTGTATCGCCGCAGCAGAATCTCGAAAAGCGCGGTATCGCCGTCGAGGACGCGCCGCACGACTTCGGCATCGGTCAAGGGCTCGCTCGGGTTGCTGGGGTTGGTTTGCGCGGTATTCATCGGCACACCATTGGAGTGCGAAACGCGAAAAAGGTGACAAACAGCGCGCCTGTCACCGAATCAAGCGCCCTCACTCTAATGGTGCAGGAGGAAACTATGGACTCACGACTCAACGCCCCGTTCTGGGCTCTGCGCATCGCCATCGGCGCCATGGCATTTCTGGCAGGGCTGGACAAATTCTTCAACCTGCTCGTCGATTGGGAAAAGTACGTCAGCCCGGTGCTGACGAAGATCGTTCCCCTGTCTCCCGCGGCGTTGATGCACGCCGCCGGCGTCATCGAGATGATCGCCGGCATCGCGGTGCTGACCGGGCTCACGCGAATCGCCGCCTACATCGTCACCGCCTGGCTGGTCCTGATCGCCCTGAGCCTGCTGACCACTGGCCAGTATTTCGATGTGGCCGTTCGCGACCTGGTGATCGCGGTTGGTGCTTTTACCCTGGCTCGTCTCGCCGAGGTGCGCGGATCGGGCACTCGCTGACGTGCGGCGCCGGTGCATTCGCCGGCGCTACACTCGCGTCATGCGACTTGCGATTGCACTGCTCACCCTCACACTCGCCGCCCGCCTGTTCGGGGGCGACGTTCCGCTTCTCCCCGATCCGCAAGTCTCCGCGCTTGCGAGCGAGCTCTCCGGCGAGTCGGCCAAACGGAACCTGGAGGGCTTCTCGCGATTGCATCGCATGCGCGGCTCGCGCGACTTCCGCCGCGCCGCGGATCAGGTCATCGGGGAGTTAGTCAAATATGGTTACGCCGACGCGCACATCGACCAGTTCCCCGCCGACGGCAAGATCTTCTACGGCACGCAGCGCTCGCGTCCGGCCTGGGATGCGGACTTCGCGGAATTGTGGGAGCTGGACAACAGCGGCAACCCGATCGTGCGCATGGCCAGCTGGGATGCCGCGCCGATCACGCTCGCCGAGGACAGCGTCAGCGCTGACGTCACCGCGGAGATCATCGATGCCGGCAATGGATCGAGCGACGACGACTACACCGGCAAAGACGTGAAGGGCAAAATCGTCCTGGCCGCATCGCAAGCGGACGCCGTGCAACGCATCGCCGTCGCGAAACTCGGCGCCGCTGGCATCGTCAGCTACGCCGCCAACCAGCGCACCGCCTGGTGGAAGCAGGACGAGACGCTGGTCCGCTGGGGTCACCTGGAGACCTTCTCCTCCTCCCCCACCTTCGCCTTCATGATCTCCCTCGGCGACGCCCGCGCGTTGCAGGCGCGCCTGGCAAAGGGCGAGCACATTCGCCTTCACGCGATCGTCAAAGCGGGACAACATCCCGGCTCCTACGACATCGCCACGGCCACCATTCCCGGCTCCGATCCGCAACTGCGCGATGAGGAGATCGTCTACAGCTGTCATCTCGATCATCCGCGCCCCGGCGCGAACGACAATGCCAGCGGCTGCGCCACAATCCTGGAAGTCGCGCGCACTCTTCACAAGCTGATCGATGAGAAGCGCATCCCGCCGCCCCGCCGCACCATCCGTTTCGTCTGGCCGCCCGAGATCGAAGGGACGATGGCGTTGCTCAACGCAAAGCCGGAGCTCGCCGCGCGCATCAAAGCGGCCATTCATCTGGACATGGTCGGCGGCGGCCCGGAGACGAAGACCATCTTTCACGTGACGCGCGGCCCGGCCAGCCTGCCGTCGTTCACCTACGACGTCGCCGCGGCCATCGGCAGTTTCGTCGATGCCCAATCGTCGCAATACGCCATGACCGGCACCGCGAAGTGGCCGCTGGTCGCGCCGGAAGGCGGACGCGATGCCCTTCGCGCCGCCATGGTTCCGCTGACCCTCGGCAGCGATCACGAGGTCTACAGCTCGAGCTCGTGGAGCATCCCGGGCATTTACCTAAACGACTGGCCCGATCGCTACATCCACACCAACGCCGACACGCCGTCGAAGATCGATCCGACCAAACTGAAACGCGCCGGCTTCATCGCCGCCGCCACAGGCCTGGTTCTGGCGAACGCCACCGCCGACAACGCGCCAGAGATTCTGAACGTGATGGAGGATGCCGCCCTGCACCGCGCTGCCGATGCGCGCTCGCAGGCGCGCGAGCTACCGCCGGGCGAAGCCGGCAATCGCCTGCGCTTCCAATTCGCCTACGAAACGCAAATGTTCGATTCGATGTCGCGATTCTTCACGCCCCCGCCCGCCTCCCGCGCCGAAGCAGCGACCTTCGTGGCAAACCTCCGCTTCCTCCTCGCCACCCAGCCCGCCCCGCCCCCAACCGGCCCGATCTATCGCCGCAATCCCGCAATCCGCGGCTCCCTCGACGCCTTCGGCTACGACTACCTCGAATCCCACCTCGGCCACGACCGCGTCGCCAAACTAACCCTCCTCAATTTCGAAGGAGCGCGAGGCGAAGGCGGCGAATATGCCTACGAAGCCCTCAACCTCGCCAACGGCAAACGAACAACCAGCGAAATCCGAGACGCGTTGTCCGCCATCTACGGCCCCGTTCCGCAGGATGCAGTCGACCAGTTCCTTGCCGCGGCAGCGGAAACTGGATTACTCGACCTCCGCGTCTCCGCGTCTCCGCGTGAAAAAAATGACTGACGGAGAGGCGCGGAGTGACGCTCTCACCGACGCCGCGACCCACGTTTCTTCTTTGCAGGCGCTGGCCTCGGACCGCGCATCTCGTCAAGAATCTCGTCGACCGACTTGCCGAGCTTCAGAAGACCAAATAGGCGATCGACTGGGTGGTTTTTCATCACGAGTGGGGTCTCTTCGAGGCGATCGATCACTTCCAATGCTTACTCCAGTCGCACCGTTTCCAGGGTGCGCGAGGTCGAATGCTGGCCGAGGCCGTCGGACTTGTCGTTGGACTCGTAGCGGGTTGCCACCAGGCGGTCACCGTTGCGCGCGTACGTCCAATTGTGCTTCTGATCGGCTTCGAAACTGATCAGAAGAAAACTGAACTTGACGGAAGTCGACTCTTCCGCGGCCAGAGGCGTTCCGTCGTCGCCGACCCAGACCGAGAGCGCGCTCTCGATTTTCTTCACATGCTTGCTTTCGGCTTTCGACACCTTCGGAACGAGCTTGAACGACAGCAGGCGCGCCGGGCGTCCGCCGAGGTTGGCGGGCTTCATCTGAACGAACTGCGCCGATTCGAGGAGGACGCTGAGCGCCCCGGCGCCATCGAGCAGCTCGGCCACATGAAGCGGCCGGACATGACTGGTCCCGCTCCGGATCGGCGTCGATTTCTCCGGATCGCGAGCCTCGGCGCGCGCCTCCTGCGTCGCCTGCGCCAGCATGATCCGAGGATAGATGATGTGAAGGCCGGAATCGCCGATCTCGAATCCGACGGTCGCCTTGCCGTCATCAGCCTTGTCGTCTTCGTTCGAGCGCGACGTCGACGTCACGTCGAGCGTGCCGTGTGCCGGCGTCGTTGCCGCGAGCCGGCCGAGTGTCGCGCGAAGATCGGTCAGCCCATCGGCGGCGGCGATTGCAGGAACAAGAAACACCAGTAGCGAGACATGGAAGCGCATCGATCAATCCCCCTGCTGAGGTTCGACGATACCAGCGGGTGATGGTTCCGTGCATCGGCTATTCTTTCTGTTCATGAGCGGGACGACCTTGCTGCTGGCGCGATGGGGCTTCTCGCTTCTCTTCGGCCTGGTCGGTCTTTACCTCGTCAGCGTTGCCATTCGACTCATCGCCCGCATGCGCGATTGGAAAGCGCGCGCGGTGCGAGCCGAGGGAACGATCGTTGGGTTCGTGGAAGAGACCACGGGCCAGCGGGCCGGCCATCCGCTCTTCGCACCGATCGTCACGTTCATGGCAGCGAACGGCGAGTCGATCGAGTTCACGTCAGCTCGCTCCGAGCGGCCGAATCCGTATACGGTGGGCCAGCGGGTTGCCGTGCGCTACCTGCCCGAGGATCCCAACAGCGCGGATCTGGAGTCGGTGGCCTCCGGATGGATGTCGCTAGTCGTCGTACTGGTGATGGCCGCCGTCGCGCTCGCCATCGCCACCCTCCCCTTCATTCTGCCGCCGCCCACTCCGCGACCTTGACCTGCGTTTGGCAAGGCCGAACTACGGAAAGCCAGCCAGAAAGCCTACATTACATTTTCGATGGTAGGGATTTAAGGCCACGCTGCCCCTCCTTCTAGCGACACATCTTTCCGAAACGCCCCGTACCGCGGCAAGGATGCGATTCCGGGCAGTTTGATGCACCTCATGACGATGCGGTTTTGTGCGCATGTACGAGTGCTTTCTCTTCGGCCAAAAGGCGGGGTGGCGGTCGCGTCGGCCGGCGCCTCTTGATCTCTCTCTCAACAACGGAGGACTCATGAAACTACGAATCGTTTTTCTCTCCTCACTCGTGCTGCTCTGTTCCCTGTCGTTGGTGGCCCAGGATTGGCCACAGTGGGCATTCAACGCCCAACACACCGGTCAGGTCTCTGTCGCCGGTCAGAACCTGAACCAGAACCTCATCAACACGGTCTATGACCCGCTCGTCCCGCAGGAGATGGCTCCCAACGCGGGCGACGGCGACCTGCTGGCTCACTACCAGGCGCCGCTCGTGGACGGCAACAACGTCTACATGATGTTCAAGGCGGGCCCGTACGACCCGAACGACTACTCGACCCAGACCTGGGGCGAGACCAAGTACACGTGGAGCGGACCTTCGCTCAACGTGACCTGGCAGTTCACGTCCGACTGGAAGGCGCCCGGCAGCCTGAACGACTTCTGGGAGCCGGTCTTTCATCCCGCTCTGGCTAACGGTTCGCTGTACGTTCCGGGCGCCGGCGGCACGATCTGGAAGGTGAATTCGAGCGGCGTCGGCACGCGCATCAATCCGTTCAACAACATCAACTCCAGCCGTTTCACCGCCAGCCCGCTGACGGTCGATGGGAACAACAACATTCTCTATAACGTGATCCAGCTCAAGAGCGGGACGAAGGACTGGTTCGCCGACGACATCGTCGACTCGTTCATCATCCGCGTATCGCCGAGCGGGAACATCGAGAAGGTCAGCTACTCGACGCTGACGACCGGCGCGCCGCTCGGCAGCGCGCAGTGCGTCAACGCCTTTACGACCCAGCCCCTCCCGTGGCCGCCGTCGCCGACGGCCGTTCCGGCCTCGGTGCCGTGCGGCACGCAGCGCCCCGGCCTCAACATCGCGCCGGCCGTGGCCCCGGACGGCACGATCTTCGTGGCCACGCGCGGACACCTGCTCAGCCGCGAGACCTACCTGCTCGCCATCAACTCCAACCTCACGCAGAAGTGGATGCGCTCGCTGCGCGACCGCTTCCCCGACGGCTGCGGCGTTCCGCTGGCCTCGGGCGGACAGCTTCCCCCGAACGGATCCCCGGGCGGCTGCCGCGCGGGCGCGAACCTCGGCGTCGACCCGGCCACGAACCGCCCCGGCGGCGGCCGTATCCTCGACGACTCCTCAGCCACGCCCGTCATCGCGAACGACGGCTCGATCTTCTTCGGCACGTACACGCGCTACAACTACGCCCAGGGTCA
>Ga0207689_10003857_pt1 | contig 13668 bp, 10 predicted proteins | sample KBSMisM52_FD_184312 | JGI IMG/M metagenome (GOLD analysis project Ga0207689, IMG submission 184312) | Miscanthus rhizosphere microbial communities from Kellogg Biological Station, Michigan, USA - KBS Miscanthus M5-2 (SPAdes) (version 2) | ecosystem: Host-associated > Plants > Roots >... | reverse complement strand
GAGCGCTGCGCGCCGTAGGCGAGGAGCCAGGGCATGCTCCGCACCGCCTTCGCGAACTGCCTCCCGACGCCGTCGATGGAAGCGATCATCTCGTGCGTGCCCGTTGCCTCTCGCTCAGGCGACCGAGGCCAGCGCCCCGCGGTAGGCCGTCTCCATTCGCTCCAGCATCCGCTCGACGCTGAAATCGGATCGGACGCGCTCCGCACCGCGCGCGGCCAGCCGGTCGGCGAGGGCCGGATCCTCGATGAGCCGCGCCATGGCGCGGGCCACGGCCGCGGCGTCTCCGGCGGGGACGAGCAGGCCGCCCACGTCGCCCTGGACGATCTCGCCGTTGCCGCCCACGTCGGAAGCGATGACGGGCAGGCCGCTGGCCATGGCCTCCAGCAGCGCGTTCGAGCAGCCCTCGCTGAGGGACGGCAGCACGAAGGCATCGCACTCGCCCAGGGCGCCGGGGACGTCGGAGGTCAGGCCGCGGAGCTCCACGTGGCCGCGCAGGTCCAGCTCGTCGATCGCGCGCTCGAGGTCGGGCCGGGCGCGGCCCTCCCCCCAGATGAGCACGCGCACGCGGGGATGCCGCTGCCGCACGACGGCGGTGGCGCGGATGAGGTCGCCCAGGCCCTTGTAGGGGTGGAGATTGGCCAGGGCGCCGAACACCATGACCGGGCGCCGTCCGCGCGACGGGGACCCGAACCGCCCCGTGTCGACGCCGTTCGGGATCACGTCGATCCTCTGCCGGATCGCGCCGTGCAGGCGCGCCACGATCGCACCCGAATTGACGATCACGCGCGTGGCCGCGCCCAGGACGCGCCGCTGGATGAAGCGATGGAAGGGGGGCCGCAGGTCGCCCAGGTTGCGCTGGCTGGCGATCACGGCCACGCCGGCCAGGCGGGCGGCGGGAACCCCCACGAGGTTGCTGTAGAAGTCGAACGAGTGCACGAGCCGGATGTGATGCCGGCGCACGTACCGGGCCAGCCCGAAGATGGTGGCCAGGGAGCGCGGCGGCTTCAGCGAGCCGTGGCCGCAGGTCCAGACCCTCAGGGCGGCGCGGTCCAGCTCCGCGCGCAGCGGCCCCTCCGCGCGCAGGCACGCGACGTGGACGTCCCAGCGCATGGCGTCGAGGCCACGAGCCACCTTGACGAACTGGCGTTCCGTCCCTCCCACGTTCAAGGTGTCGCCCAGGAGAAGGACGCCGGGCCGGCCAAACGTCACGCCGCCGCCCCCACGGCCCGCGCGCCCAGCCGGCGCAGGAAGCCGTCGAGCACGACCAGCCCCCAGAGACGCCGGCAGTGGTCGCGCCTCCGGCGCCGGCCGTAGACGTCCAGCAGCCCACGTACGGAGGAGGGCCGGATGCCGACCGCCGCGAGACGGCTGCCGTCGCCCAGGGTGCCGTCGAAGAAGTGGGGCAGGTGACGCGAGAACCAGGCGTCGAGGGGCACGGAGAAGCCGTGCTTGGGCCGGGTGAGGACCTCATCCGGGACCTTGCCGCGCAGGATCCGCTTCAGGATGTACTTCGTCTCACCCGCGCGCATCCGCAGGTGCGGGGAGAGGCCGGCCGCGAATTCCAGGAGAGGATGGTCGAGCAGGGGGACCCGCGCCTCGAGCGAGTGGGCCATGCTCATGCGGTCGACCTTGGTGAGGATGTCGCCCGGGAGGTAGGTCGAGAGGTCGAAGCTCTGGAGCCGCGAGAGCGGGTCGAGGCCGCGCGCGCCCCGGCCCGCGTGCCAGGGAGCGGCACCGCGCAGGGTCTCCGCGTCGAGCAGCTCGGAGAGGGCTGGCCTCGAGAAGAGCGTCATGGAGTCGACGTAACGCTCCATCCTCGGCAGGGAGACGTTGTAGAGGTAGTTCTTGCCGGGTGTGCCTTCGGGCAGGATGCGGCTCAGCCCCCTCAGCGGCGCGCCCAGACCGAGGTCGCCCACGAGCCCGACGTGCCGGCGGCGGTCGTCGACGACGTAGCGGTCGTAGCCCGCGAAGACCTCGTCCCCGCCGTCGCCGGAGAGCGCGACCTTGACGTGCTGCCGGGCGAGCTGGGACACGAAATACGTCGGGATCGCCGAGGCGTCGGCGAACGGCTCGTCGACGGCGGCCAGGATGGCGTCCATCGTGGCGGGATCGGCGGGCTCGATCAGGAGCTCGTGGTGCTCGGTCCCGAACCACTGCGCGACGCGGCGCGCCTCCGGCATCTCGTTGTACTCCCGCTCCGCGAAACCGACGGAGAAGGTCTTGAGGGGCGCGCCCGCCTCCCGCGCGATGGCGGCGACGACGGCCGTGGAATCCACGCCGCCGCTCAAGAAGGCGCCCACGGGGACGTCGCTGACGAGGTGCGAGCGCACGGCTTCGCACAGGGCGGACCAGAGGGCCTCGCCCGCCTCGCTCTCCCCCACCGGGCTGCGCCGCCGGAACCCGTCCGCGGGGTCCCAGTACTGCTTCGGGACTCCGGCCCGCCCGTGCCGCACGGTGAGGGTGTGCGCGGGCGGCAGCTTGCGGACGGACTCGAGGATGCTGGCGGGATCGGGGACGTATCCCCTCTGCAGGTAGGACACCACCGCCGCCCGATCCACGTCCCGCGAGACCCAGGGGACCTCGATCAGGGTCTTGAGCTCCGAGCCGAAGGCGAACCCGGACGGGCCTTCCGCGTAGTACAGCGGCTTGATGCCCAGCCGGTCGCGGGCCAGGAGCAGCGTCTGCCGCGGCGCGTCCCAGATGGCGAAGGCGAACATGCCCCGCAGCTTCTCCACGCAGGCCTCGCCGAAGTCCTCGTAGAGGTGGACGAGGACCTCGGTGTCCGTCGTCGTCCGGAAGCGGTGGTTGCGGCCGAGCAGCTCGCGCCGCAGCTCGCGATAGTTGTAGATCTCGCCGTTGAAGACCGTCCAGATCGTCTGGTCCTCGTTGGCCAGCGGCTGGTCGCCCGTGGAGAGGTCGATGATGCTCAGGCGGCGCATGGCCATCCCGAAGGAGCCGTCCGTGTAGAGGCCGCCGCCGTCCGGGCCGCGGTGGGACAGGGTGTCGTTGAGGCGACCGAGGACGGCCCGGTCCAGCGGGCGCGTCGCGTCGCTCCACATCATTCCAGCGATTCCACACATGTCAGGGAGCCACCTTGGTGACGGTGTGATAGATGAAGACGGGGAACCCCAGGAACTCGCGGGTGGCCGTCGCCTTCCACAGACGGAGTCCGTGCCGGCGGTAGTAGCGGGCGAGGCGGCGCTCGGACTGGTAGAGCGTGTCCCCGAGGAATCCGGGGAGGCGCCGCCCGGTCGCGGCGTAGAACCAGGTGCTGAGGAGCGTGCGCAGGCCGTAAGCGCGGTACTTCCAGGTGCGCGCGGCCAGCAGGTAGCGCACGTAGTAGCCGGCGCCGTGATAGCAGAGGCGGCCCACACCTCCGGCCTTGAGGACGCGGGCGATCTCCGCCATGGCCCGGGCCTCGTCCGTGTAGGCGAGGACCACCTTGCAGACGGCGCCGTCGAGGGATGCCGTCCGCACCGGCAGCGCGTGGGCGCTGGCCTTGACCACGCGCAAGCCGCGGCTCCGGCACTCCTCGAGCGACCTCTCGTCCAGGTCGATGCCGAAGGCGGAATGGCCCATCTCGCGGAGGTTCACGAGCTCGTTGCCGGTGCCGCAGCCGACGTCGGCAACGACGCCGATGGGAAGGGCGGACCAGCTGAACTCGACGGGCTGATAGCCCGTCCAATCCACGGCGGGCAGGGGCGGCGCCGGCGCCGCAACGGGGCCGGAAGGCGTCGCGGTCAGGGCCGTCACTCGGCGGCCTTCAACAGCGTTCCCGGACGAATGAACCATCCGGCCGCCTGGCGGATCTCGGCGCGAATCGGGCCCCCGAGCGTGGTGAGGACGGCGATGTAGGCCAGCGCGGCGGGGATGCCCATCATGATCAGGCGCGCGAGCGCGGGCTCGCCGGGCCAGACAGGCAGCAGCCACCGTGCGCCCACGAAGGCGCCGGCGAGCGTGAGGGTGGCCAGCGTCGGGGGCCACAGCTCCGCGGCCAGCGCGCCCCAGGTGGCGTCGATGGCGCGCAGCGCCTCCCGCGCCATGAAGAGCACGACCGTGGGATAAGCGACGGCCCAGGCGATGGCGACCCCCGGTCCCCCACCCAGGAGCGCGCCCGTCAGGAACGCAAGGGGCATGAGGACGAGCAGCACCAGCTGGTAGTGGAAGAGGGCGCGGGCGCGATAGCGGGCGAGGAGGACCGACGTCACCAGCATGTCGAGGGAGCGGACCATGGAGAAGAGGCAAAGGGGATAGAGACTGGGAGCAAGCGACCGCCACTTCGAGGTGAGCAGGACCTCCACGAAGTCGCGCCCGAGCAGCATGAGGCCGACGCACATCGGAAACGTGATCCAGGCCACGACGCGGACGGCGCGGAGGAACCCCTCGCGCAGCCCCGCCGCGTCCTTCTGCAGCTCGGCCATGACGGGAGAGGCGATCTGGTTCACCACGACGCCCACCTTCTCCACGGGCACGGTCGCGAGCTGCTTGGCCATGGAGTAGAAGCCGACGGCGGCCGTGCCGGAGACGCGCCCCAGGACGAGGATGTCGGCCACGTCCTGGTAGAGGGTCAGGCAGAGCCGCGAGCCCAGGGTGGCCGAGCCGTACCGCAGCATCGCGCCGAAGTGCGGCCCTCCGACGCGCACGCCCGGCCACCAGCGTGCGAACCAGAAGGCGGTCACGGCCTGGACGATCAACGTGGCGATGACGCCGGAGACCAGGGCCCAGACGCCGGCTCCCGCCCAGGCCAGGCCGAAGACGACGGGAACGGTGATCGCCGCCACCGCGATGTTGCCCTGCGCGAGCCGGTCGAGGGCGAGCCGCCGCCGCAGGAGGCCCTCCGGAACGAGCCGGATCGTGGTCAGGGGAAGGGTCGCGCTCAGCACCCGCAGAACCGTGGAGAGGGCAGGGGTGCCAAAGGAGGCGGCGATGCCCGGCGCGGCCACCCACACGACGAGGGCGGCGATCCCGGACGCGCCCATCGTGAGCCAGAAGGTCGCGTTGAGCTCCTCGTCGCCGGCCTCCGCGAACTGGATGATCGCGGTTCCCAGACCGAGGTCGGCCACGAGGGACAACGCATAGATCCAGAGATTGCCCAGCGCCAGCAGCCCGTAGTCGGAGGGGGCCAGGAGCCGCGCGATGAGGGCCGCGGAGACGAGCGTCATCACCTGGACGACCCCGCGGGACCAGATGAGCCACACGACCGACCGCGCCACGCGGTGCTTGACCCCGTCGCCGCGGGGCTTCACAGGGAGAGGGATGGCGGAGGGATGGCCGGCTCGACGGCGGCGGTCGGGCCGGCTTTCTGCCAGGTCACGGCCTGGCCACCCATGAGGAAACGGCCGAGGGCGACGATGGTGGCGACGGCGAGCAGGGAGGTCACGTAGGGAACGGTCAGGAGCGGCGTCTTCCGCCGGCCGTCCCGGAGCGCATGTCCGGCCAGGGCCGCCGCATAGAACGCGGCCTGGCCCGCGAGCATGATCTGCGAGAGCCATGCCGGCTCGAGGGCCAGGCTGCCCAGGAAGACCACCGTCATCATGAAGGGCGTGAGGAGCCGAAGCGCCTTGTGGGAAGCGGTCTGGAACCAGATCCGGTTACGGCGCGGGTCCAGGAGCCAGCGCTCGCGCGCGAAGAGCTGGAAGTTTCCGGCGATGGTGCGCACCTTGCGCTGGAATTCGTCCCCCGGCCGCGCGGAGATCCGGTCGTGGGCACGCGCGCGCGGCTCGAACAGCGCCCGGTACCCCTGGCGGACGATCCTCATGGGCACGAGCACGTCGTCGAGGATCGTGTCCGGGGGGATGGGCTCGAAGAGCCGGCGGCGGATGGCATAGATGGCGCCCGTGGTCCCCACCGTGGAATCCGCCCGCGCCTCGTTGCCTCGGATCCATTTCTCGTAGCGCCAGTAGAGGCCGACACCCTGTCCCAGCCGGCGGTCGTTCCCGGACAGGAGCATGAGCTCGCCGCTGACCGCCCCCACGCGCCCGTCCTGGAAAGGAGCGACGAGGGCTCGCAGCGCTTCGGCCTCGAACTGCTGGCGTGCGTCGGCCAGGGTGACGATCTCGGCCCGGGCCTGCGGCAGCAGCTCGTTGAGCACGCCCGCCTTGCCGCGGCGGCCCGGGAAGGCGAAGACGCGCACGCCCTCCGCCTCGTAGGCGCGCGCACGTTCCACAGTGCCGTCGGTGGAGCCGTCCGACGCGATCATGATGTCCAGGAGCTCACGCGGATAGTCGAGGGCGAGAAGGTTCTGGATGCGAGCGTCGATGCGGCGCGCCTCGTCGTGGGCCACGACCAGGATGCTCACCGGCGGGAGCGCCTCGTCGCGATACACCGCGGCCCGGCGTCGCCGCGCCCAGGCCGCGATCAACAAGGGATAGCCGAAGTGGGTGTAGGCCAGGAGCAGGAGGGCGCCCCAGAAGACCGCGTTTCCAATGTCCATCGTCTGCTCTCTCGGGCGGGGATCGTGGTTGACGGGGGACGGCCTAGGGACGGGGGATCGCGGGCGGCGGGGGGACGCTCGGGCGACGGAGCTCTTCGAAATCCACGCCCCCGCCCTTGAGGGTGCCCGTCCGCGACGGTGCGCTCGGGGAGAGAATCCGTGACGCAAGCGTCGCGACGGACGAGATCTCGTCGGCGGTCTCCGCGTCGGCGGGAGCCTCGGACTCGGCCTCCGCTCGCGGGACCCGCCCTCGGGTGAGGTCCAGCACGAAATGCTCCGGTCCTACCCCGGCCAGGACGGCGGCCGCCTGCGCGCCCGTGTTGCCGAGCACCAGGACCTCGGCGTGAGCGAGCAGCTCGTCCGCGTCCTCGCACAGGAGCGATGCGATGTGCGGGATCTGCTCCTCGATGAACTTCCGGTTCGCCCCCACGAGGCGCGCCAGCGAGACGTTGTGATCGAGGATCCTTATCTGCAATCCCTTGCCGATCAGATTCTCGACCAGCGTGACGAGCGGGCTCTCCCGCAGGTCGTCGGTGCCATCCTTGAACGAGAGCCCCACGACCCCGACCCGTCGCTTGCCCGTCGCCAGCACCGCGTCCACCGCGCGCCGGACCTGCGCCTCGTTGGAGGGCAGGATCGCGCCCAGCACCGAGGGCAGCACGTCGGCGCCGCGGGCTCCGTAGAGCAGGGCGCGCACGTCCTTGGGCAGGCAGGAGCCGCCGAAGGCGAACCCCGGCCGCAGGTAGGCGTCGGACACGCTGAGCTTGCGGTCCATCATGAAGATCTGCATCACCTGCTGGGGATCGGCTCCCAGCCCTTCGCACACGTCCGCCACTTCGTTGGCGAAGCAGACCTTGAGCGCGTGGAAGGCGTTGGCCACGTATTTGACCATCTCCGCCGTGCGCACGCGGGTGGAGACGAAGGGCGCGTCGACCCCCTCGTAGAGACCGCGCATGACCGGGATGGTCTGCTCGTCCTCGCATCCGATCAGGGTGAGAGGCGGCCGCGCGAAATCGTCCAGGGAAGAGCCCTCGCGCATGAACTCGGGGTTCAGGGCCACCCTCAGGTTCCGGCCCCGGGCGCGGCCCAGCCCCTTCTCGAGCGCTGGAATCAGCACCCGCTCGGTGGTCCCCGGCAGGACCGTGCTGCGCAGCACCACGGTGAACGGACGCCGGCGCCCGCGGAGCGCCTGGCCGATCTCGCGACCCACCCCCGCCACCGCGTCCACGTTGAGGCCACCGTTGGGCCGGCCCGGCGTGCCCACGCAGATGAGGGCGAGGTCGGAGTGCGCCACCGCCGCTGCCGTCGAGGTGGTGGCGTCGAGCCGCCCCGCGGCCACCATTCCCGAGAGGAGCTCGCCGAGCCCGCGCTCGACGACGGGGGAAGTGCCGGCGCGCACCATGTCGACCTTCAGCGGGTTGACGTCGACGCCCATGACGTCGTGGCCCGACCGCGCGAGGCAAGCCGCGGTCACCGAACCGACGTACCCCAGCCCGAAGACGCTCACTCTCATTGGCATCGGATCGTTTCCTCGCATCGGGCCTCGAAGTCGCGCGCCACTCGTGGCCAGGAGTAGCGCTCTTCCATCAGCCGGCGGCCCGCCAGGCCGAGGGATCGTCGTCGTCCGTCGTCGCGAATCAGTGAGACCACCGCGCGTGCGAAGTCCGCGGGATCGTCCGAGCGGAGGAAGTGCCGGCCCGTAGCCAGGGGCAGCCCCTCCGCGCCGATGGTGGTGGAGACCACCGCCTTCCCCATGGCCAGCGCTTCGAAGATCTTGAGGCGGGTGCCGCCGCCGACACGCATCGGCACCACGTAGACGCCCGCTTTCGAGACGTAGGGCCGCACGTCGTCGACTCCCCCGGTGATCCGCACAGGCAGCCCGCTCGTCGCCCTCCGGAGCCGGGCACTCGGCTTGCGGCCGACCACGGTGAGCGACGCCGTCGGCACCTCGCGCAGGACGTGGGGAAGAATGGCGTCGACGAAATGGAGGATCGCGTCCTCGTTCGGGTACCAGTCCATGGAGCCGGTGAAGACGAGCCCGGCCGCGGAGTCCGGAGGCCCGTTCGGCACGAAGTAGGAGGTGTCGACCCCGGTGGGCACGTCCCGGATGGGCACGCCCGGGGCCTCCGCCGCCAGCAGGTCCCGGTCCACCTCCGACACCGCCACCGTGAGGTTCACACGCTTGCAGGCCCTGGCCTCGAAGCGGCGCATCTTGCGCCACTCGATCTCCAGGGGCAGCCGGCGCCAGCCGCGGCCCTCCACGTCGAGGAGACGCTTCCAGATCAAGTGCTCGACGTTGTGCTCGAAGAGGACGACCGGCACCTGTCCCCCGAGCGGCACGTTGGGTACGGCGGCCAGGAAGTCGGCCACGCAGAGGTCGACCTCACCTGTCTCCATCAGGCGCGCCGCTTCGGCCCTCAGCGCCGGCACCCGCCACTTCCACAGGTCGAGGGGCAGCTCGGAGAGGAGCGAACCCGCATACGTCCCGGCCAGGCGCAGGCTGCCCCGCTTGGGCGGGCGGTGCGCGAAGGACACGACCCGCTCGCAATGCGACAGGCGGTCGGCCAGCTCCCGGGGATTCTCCTCCGGAGCGTGCGTCGTGAGCAGCGTGACCTCGTGGCGGCGCGACAGCTCGGAGAGCGTATGGAAGCTGCGCAGCCGGCCCCCCGTGTCGAGAGGCCACAGCCCGCCCACCTTCACCCAGAGGATCCGCATGCTCAGGCAGCGCGCATGACGGCGGCCGCGTCCTCCCCGTCGACGAACAGCCGGTGCCAGATCTCGAGGTTGAGGAGCAGCCACAGCCGGTCCCCGTGTGACGCCTGGCCGCTGCGGTGCTCGTTCGCGAGTCGCCGCAGGGTGGAGGGGTCGAACAGTCCCCGCGCCGCCGCGCGGGGGCCCAGCACGAACTCCTGGACCATGGGCCAGAAGGAGCCAGAGAGCCAGCGGCCCACGGGCACTGGGAAGCCCATCTTCTTCCGCGTGAGGATCTCGGCCGGCACCACCCCCTGCAGCGCCGCCCGCAGCACCGCCTTGGTCTCGAGCCCACGCAGCTTGAACCGGCCGGGCATGGAGACGATGTGCTCGACCAGCTCGTGATCCAGGAAGGGAACGCGGCTCTCGATCGAGGCGGCCATGCTCATGGTGTCCTGCTTCATGAGGAGGCGGACGAGGTAGGTCTGGATGTCGGCGCGGCTCATCCGGTCGAGCGGGCCGCCCTTCGCTTCCTCGTAGCAGCGCAGCGCTTCGAAGTACGGATCGCGGCCGAGGAGCAGGGCCGCATCCGCCAGCAGGGCCTGGCGCCGGACCTCCGGGAACACGGCGAAGTTCTCGTAGAAGATGCCGCGGGGACCGGGATCGAGGGCGAGGAAGCTGCGCTCGGTGTAGCGTCGCATCGAACGCGGCATCTGCTGCGTGACGTCGCGCAGCCGCGCGCGGAACCAGGGCCCGGTCATGCGGCGGTAGGTCTCCCCCAGGCGCTGGTTCCAGGCGGTGACCCGATAGCGGTTGTAGCCGAGGAAGAGCTCGTCCGCCCCCTCGCCCGTCAGGACCACCTTGACGTGCTGGGCGGCCAGCACGGAGACGAAATGCAGCGGAACGCTCGAAGGGAAGGCAATGGGCTCGTCCTCGTGCCATACGAGGCGTGGCAGCGCGTCGAAGAACTCGTCGGGTGAGACGACGACCTCGCGATGCTCCGCGCCCGCGGCGCGGGCGGCCACCCGGGCGTAGGCCAGCTCGTTGGCCTCGCGGTCCGTGAATCCCACCGAGAAGGTGCGGACGGGCTCCTTCACCATCGGGGCCATGAGCGCGAGCAGCCCGCTGGAATCGATCCCGCCGGACAGGAAGAGGCCCAGCGGAACGTCGCTCATCAGGTGACTCCGGACCGCGGACTGGAGCCGCCGTCCCACCTCGCGCGCGCGCTCCGCGAGCATGGGCTCTCCGTCCTCCTCGGGTGCGGGAAGCGCCCAGTACTGGCGCTCCTGCCCGCCCTGCCCCAGGGTCCAGGAGAGCGTGCGGCCGGGCGGGAGCCGGCGCACGCCCTGGAAGAGCGTTTCCGGGCCGGACACGTAGCCGGCGGCCAGCAGCTCCGGCAGGGCGGCCCGGTTGAGGTCCGCCCGCACTCCGGCCGCGAGCAGGGCCTTGATCTCGGAGCCGAACAGCAGCTCGCTCGGGGTCACGGCGAAGTAGAGGGGCTTGATGCCCAGGCGATCGCGAGCGAGCAGGAGCCTCTGGCGCGGTCGGTCCCATATTGCGAAGGCGAACATGCCCTGGAGGCGCTCGACGCACCTCTCCCCTTCCTCTTCGTAGAGGTGCAGGATCGTCTCCGTGTCGCTGCGCGTGCGGTAGACGTGGCCGCGGGCTTCCAGCCCGGGACGGAGCGCGGCGTGGTTGTAGATCTCGCCGTTGAAGGTGATCCAGATCGTGCCGTCTTCGTTCGACATCGGCTGGTGGCCGCCGGCGACGTCCACGATGGCCAATCGCCGATGGGCGAGGCCCGCCGGACCGTCGAGGAGCAGGCCTTCGCCATCCGGGCCGCGGTGCCGCAGCACGTCGCGCATCCGCTCGAGGCGAAGCTTGTCCACGCGCTCGTGCGCGTCCGTCTTCAGGATGCCCGCGATGCCGCACATGTCAGAGCCTGGCCCTCACTTGCTTTCCGGCGTCTCTCGATTCGGCCCCGTCGCGATGCGACTGGCCTCCACCGCATGGCGATGGACCATCGTCCCGTGAGGCCGGTCGAGCTCCACGCGCTCGCCGTCCGCGAAGCCCAGGCCCACCAGCTCCCCTTCCGCATCCAGGAGCGGCACCACCACCGGCGGGGCGGTCCCCGCCACCTCGCAGGGCAGCACGAGCGTGAAGATGCGGAGCGGAAGGGGGGCGTCCGTCGCGTAGATCACCATGGGCGCCGGCACGCGCTGCCCATAGTCGGCAGAGACCCATCCCTCGACGGGGCTCTCGCTGCCGCGGACGACCCGGACATCGAGGGGAACCGTCGCGAAGGGGCGCAGGGCCAGGCCGCGACCGCCGCTGCTCGCCTGCGTCCACTGGTCGACACCCACCGTCACGTCCACGGGCGCGAACTGGAACCGCAGCTCGGCGCGGTGGCTCTCTTCCCCTTCCAGCTCGTCCATCACCACCCAGTACCGCGGCTTGACGAAGAGCACCTGCCGCCGGTGCCGCACGGGGTCGGAGAGACGCAGATAGGCGTCGTGATCGGCGTCCGCGAGCTCGAAGCGGTCGGAAGAGATCCAGAGACGGAGGCGGGCGCGAGGCCGCTGCTGCCAGGCGAAGGGCCCGGCCGGAACCGCCTGGCTGAGGCCATCCACGGCGATCGTGCTGTGCGCGGCCGTGCTGCGGAAGGCATCGCGCCAGGTCGGCTGCCCGTAGCCACCGGTTCCGGCATCGATCAGGAAAGGCTGTCCGAACGCAGCGCACTGGATGCTCAACAGGTCGGCGTGGCCATGGCCCGCGCTGAGCGGGCAGCCGAGCGGGCCGACGTCGAAGATCAGCTGGTTGGCGAGCCGTCCCCATGAGTCCCGCATGACGATGTATCCACCGTCTCCGAACAACCGGGAGGGAGCGCCGGAGGGAGGTGCGGGGCGGAGCTCCTCCAGCGCCGACAGGCCGGCCGGGCCCAGCATCCAGAGGACCTCGGGCGCCGCGTCTCCCGCGGCCCACGCGTAATCGGATCGGCCGAAGAGCGCCGCCGCGACGCCAAAGACGCCCCTCGGATCGTCCGCGGCTCGGCGGGTCAAGGGCAACAGCCAGCCGCCGTCGGCGTCGCCGATGGACGGGACCTCGCCGCCGGGAAGACGAACGGCCAGGAGGAAGTCCAACATGGCCTGCGCACGCTCGGACACGGCCGAGGGAACCCGCAGGCCCAGGCGCGCGCAGAGGATCAGGAAGTGCAGGACGATCTCCACGGTGTAGCGCTGGTAGCAGGTCGACTGCTCGAAGTAGACGCCGTCGGCGAAGACCTGCCGGGTGCTCTCCGCGATCAGGATCCGCGACCCCTGTTCACGCCAGAGCCCCGCCGCGTCCAGCTCGGGGAAGAGGCTGCCGGCGTAGAAGAGGCCGAGCGCTTCCCCGGTGAGATGCGTGTTCGGCGAGAAATAGTGGGACAGGTATTTCGCGACGTGGGTGGCCTGGTCCTCGATGGACCCACGCATCCGCATGAACAGATCGGGGTCCAGGGCGGGTGCTCCCCGGAAGAGGACGAGGGCCCAGCACCACGCGATCAGGCGATAGGACAGCTCGAGGCTGCTGGCCCAGTTGATTCCCTGTCCCACGGGGTTCGAGGCCAGCCAGTCGACCGCGTGCGCGCGGAAGGCTTCCGCATAGCGGTCGTCACCGGTCATCCGGTAGGCCTGGGCGAGCTGCACGAGCCACTGATGACGGTTCAGCTCCCACACGACCTTGCTGTCGCCGACGGCCTCGTGATCGAGCGGGTTCAGCCGGGTCCAGTGCACGAGCGGGGCGCGGCGCCCCGAAACCGGGTCCACGTGCCAGTCCACGGCATTGCCGAACGAAAGCCCCGAATATCCCAGGAGGTCGAAGCGGCCTTCGAGCAGGCGTTCGGCGCCGGCGATCAGGTCGCGCGCGGCCTCGGGAGCGCGATCCATCAGCAGGGATGGCGTGCCCTCGTCGAAGGCCCCGGCAAAGAAGCGGCGGGCCGCACCTTCGCCGAAAGCGGCGAGCTGGGCTCGGCCATCGGCCATGCTCCGGCTCGGCGCCGGGCGGGAGCCCTTGGCGGAAACGCGCTCCCACCATTTCGACGCTTCCTGCCGGCTGCGGCCGGTGATCTCGGCGAAGTTCATCCGGCGCAGTCGCTGGAGGTTCACGAGCGGAGGTCCCGGCGCAGCCGTTCGCTCATGCCATCCGGCCGTGAAGGATGGGCACGGCTGGAGCGTCGAGAGTGCCCGGCGCCCCGTCGCCCTCCGCGGCCGCAATCCGGCGCAGCGTAATCGACTGCACGTAAGTGCGAAACGCTTTTTCTGTGGGGACGCGCCCGGCCGAGGTGTGCGGCTGCGAAAGAAAGCCTTCGTCTTCCAGATCCGCCATCACGTTGCGGATCGACGCAGCACTCAACGCGCCCGAAGCGGAGCGGCGGCGAGCGATGTAACGTGAGGCGACGGGCTCGCCGGTCTCGATGTAGGTCTCAACGATCTCACGCAGAATGTCGTGATGGCGCGGGGTCATTGATGTGTCTGGGCTGTCCTTGTAACGATTCTAAGAAGAAT
>Ga0207689_10003854_pt1 | contig 13672 bp, 14 predicted proteins | sample KBSMisM52_FD_184312 | JGI IMG/M metagenome (GOLD analysis project Ga0207689, IMG submission 184312) | Miscanthus rhizosphere microbial communities from Kellogg Biological Station, Michigan, USA - KBS Miscanthus M5-2 (SPAdes) (version 2) | ecosystem: Host-associated > Plants > Roots >... | reverse complement strand
TCCTGGCGGCTGATCGATCCGTCCTTGTTCTTGTCGAGCTTGTCGAACATCGCTCCGCGGTCGGGGTGCGGCATTCCGCCGCCGGCGGAATGCCTGGCGAACTTCTCGCTCATCTCGCCGGCCATCGCCTGGTGCATGGCATCGGCTTCTTCGCGGGTGACGAAGCCGTCCTTGTTCGTGTCCAGTTTCGCGAACATCGCGCGGACGTGCGCGACGACGTCATCGCGCGTCTCGGCCTTCATCGGCATTCGGAAGACTTGTGTCTGAATCCGCGGGACCGCTGGAACGGGAGCAATGGGCGCAGTTCCCAGCGCGACCCCCGGCGGTGGTGGCGGAGCCGGCTGGGCGACTGCCGGAACGATCGCAACAAGCACGGCCGCAGCAGCGCCGCCAAGCAGAAGCTTCATCATTGGAAGGCCCTCCCTGTGAGGACGGCCGGATTATTCTTGCAAAGCTGTATGCCGGTTGAATGGCTGTTTAGTGCGGGAGAGGCTGAGGGACCGACGGCCTGAGCGCACGAAATTGCCCGTAGGCGAGCAGAGCGAGCATCGCTGGCATGATTGCAATGCGAGCAGACGAGAAGAACATGCCGACGCTCGGCGCAAGAAAGCCGACCGCGCCCATCAGCCGCCATTTGAGCGGCAAGTCGGTGCGGGCAATGATCGTCAGTGCTCCGATCTCAACGACCGTCAGGTCGTAATTGAAGCCGTATGGCAGAACGAGAAAGGTGAGAGTCGCCGTCAGCAGCGCGAAATCCGCCGTCGGCGGCTTACGCAGGGCCGCAAGTACGAGTGCGGCGAGGGCGGCCGCGACCGCGATTAGCTGCGCCGTCAAAGCCAGCGCATGGCTGCCCGTCATCCGAAAGACCGCTGAAGTCGTCGAAGTCGACATGAAAGTGAAGAAGCCGTCTTTTGCGCCGATCAATGCGACCTGCGGGCCGACCATGTTCAAGATGTAATTCTGCCATGCCTCCCAACCGTACAGCAGGGAGGTTGCCGCGATGAGGAGGAGCGTCGTCAAAGCCGCGCTGATTATCGGCGTCCACGATCGGCGCAAAAGCAGGGCGATAGGGACAAGGACCGCGATGTGCGGTTTGATCAGCATGCAGCCGAATAAGAACCCAGCGAATTTCGGCCGCCGCTCGACGTGGCTCCAGCCCAGCAGGAACAATGCTCCGTGCAGAAATCCGTAATGGCCCGCCCAGATGTTCATCAACGCGGCCGGCGTGACGACAGCCAGCCATCGCGGACCCATGGCTGGCGTCCAGTAACGGCGGCAGGCGTAAAGGAAGAGAGCTCCCGTCACCGCGAACCACAGTGGTTGAGCGAGCCAGTAAGGCAGCAGGCCGAATGCGAACGCGATCGGGAAGGTAACCGGCGGATATGGGTAGCCCATCGGTTCGAGCGACCCGAACAGCGCCGCCATCGTCGCCTGGAATGCGTGCAGATTATAGATTGTCGAGATCGCGCCCTGATAAACCAGCTGCCCGGCCGACCACAGAATTACGAAATCGCGGCCCCAGAAAGCGAGACCATCCAGCGAACCGTGTTTCACGATCCGAAGGTCATGCCAGAAGAGGAACAGTGGGATTGAAACCCCGATTGCCCACATGATGGTCTGAGCGAGTTCGGCACGGATGTGCCAAGGCGATCGGTGGGTTTCAAACTCTGTCGAGGGCGACGCCATACATCCAATCCAACACAACTGAACTTCGTCCGGCGGAGCAGCCGAATTGGGTGGTGCTACGTGCTTATGGTTAACAGCACGTATCGGAACGCTCGCGCAATGGACAAATGGTCTTGGCCCGCTACGAGGTCTGACGAAACGACCACAGGTGCGTGGCGGTTGGGGCGCGTCCGACATTGAAACCCGACACGATGAATAGGGCCCGCGGTTGGTGGGAAACGCCGGGTATCCTGGGGTTCGTGGTCATCCTCAGCATGCTGCCGCTGCTGTATCCGCCAATCGCGCCGCTGGTCGATTTGCCCGGCCACATGGGCCGGTATCGGGTCGAACTCGACCTCGATCACTCTCCGTGGCTCCAGCTCTATTATGATTATCATTGGGCCGCGATCGGAAATCTTGGAGTAGACTTGCTGGTCAGGTTGCTTGCGCCGCTGATCGGCCTTGAGATGGCGGTCAAACTGATCGTGCTCGCAATTCCACCGCTGACGGTCGCCGGCTTCCTTTGGGTGGCACGCGAGGTCCATGGCCGAATCCCGCCGACGGCCTTCTTCGCGGTACCATTCGCTTACGGTCATCCCTTCCTCTTCGGCTTCGTCAACTACGCCCTAGCGATGGCACTTGCCTTTCTCGGTTTTGCGCTGTGGCTCCGGCTTGGACGCCTTGGCCGGACCGGGCTCCGCGCTTTCTTATTCGTCCCGATCTCGCTCATCATCTTCTTCAGCCACACCTACGGTTGGGGCGCACTTGGCCTAATGTGCTTCTCGGCCGAAGCGGTTCGGCAGCACGATTCCGGCAGGGGATGGTTGAAGGCCGCAATCAGTGCGGCGGCGCATTCCTCCGTCATGGCGCTTCCGATCGTCATCATGCTGGCCTGGAGAAGCGAAACTCACGGCGGCTCGACCTTCGGTTGGTTTGACTGGCACGCCAAACTTACCTGGCTCTATGCGGCGTTGCGCGACCGGTGGCAGGCTGTCGACGCCGCCTCTGTCGCGGTCGCGCCGGTCCTGCTCCTCTTGGCGCTGACAAGCCCAAGCCTCAGCTTCTCCCGCAATCTCGCTTTTTCCGGAATCGTCCTGGCGGCGGCCTTCAGCATACTTCCGTGGACGGTCTTCGGCTCTGCGTATGCCGACATGCGGCTGGCTCCGTACATGATCGCGGTGCTCCTGCTGGCCATCCGCTTTCGGGGCCGGATGAACAATAGATTCGCAAGCGCGCTCGCCGCAGCCGGCTTGCTGTTCAGCGCCTCAAGGTTGTTGGTCACTACCGCAAGCCTGGCGATCGCATCGGTTGACCAACAAGCGAAGTTGGCCGCGCTCGACCATGTACCGATTGGAGCGCGCGTCATCAGCCTGATCGGCTATCCCTGTGACGGAGGGTGGGCGCTACCGCGCAACACCCACATCGGCGGGATGGTCATCGTTCGGCGCCAGGGCTTCACCAACGATCAGTGGACGATCGAGGGCGCGAACCTGATGAAGCTGCGCTATCGCCAAGCCGGCATTTTCTCCGCCGATCCCTCCCAGATCGTTCGCGACAGTCGCTGCCCGGGCAACAATGTCTGGACGGTCGACCGTGCGCTCCGAGCAATTCACCGCGACCGCTTCGACTATGTCTGGATGATTGACGTCAGCCCATTCGATGCAAAATTGGTCGAGGGAATGCAGCCGGTCTGGCGCGGACCCGGGTCCATCCTCTATCGGTTGAATCCGTGACTGGATTGTCGATCGTCGTTCCGTGCTTCGACGAAGAAGCCTGCCTGCCCGTCCTCCACGAGCGGTTGACCGCCGCTGCGCGCGCTGCGGTCGGCGACGATTACGAAATCGTCCTCGTCAACGACGGATCGCGCGACCGGACATGGTCGATCATGAATGACCTGGCGGCGGCGGATACCCGCCTTGTCGCGATCAACCTGTCGCGCAACCACGGCCACCAGCTTGCGCTGACCGCCGGGCTCGACCTCTGTCGCGGCGACAGGATCCTCGTGATCGATGCAGACCTACAAGATCCGCCGGAACTGTTGAGCGAGATGCTCGAAACGATGCGGCGAGAAAATGCGGACGTCGTTTATGGCGTGCGCAAGAGCCGCGCGGGAGAGACGGCCTTCAAGCGGGCGACGGCACACGGCTTCTATCGCCTGCTGTCCCGCGCGACCGAAGTCGACATCCCGGTCGACGCCGGCGATTTCCGGCTGATGAGCCGCCGCGCGCTCGGCGCCCTCCTCGCCATGCCGGAACAAGCGCGGTTCATCCGGGGGATGGTCGCCTGGATCGGGTTCAAACAGGTCCCGCTCGCTTACAATCGCGACCAGCGCTTCGCCGGCGAAACCAAATATCCGTTTCGCAAGATGCTCCGGTTTGCGTTCGACGCGCTCACCGGTTTCTCGTCCGCGCCGTTGAAACTCGCGAGCCATGCCGGGCTCTGGCTGTCGCTCGGCTCGGTGCTGATCGTCGCGTACATCTTCATCGGCTGGCTTTCGGGCCGCACCGTTCCCGGCTGGACTTCGCTGATGTTGGTCGTGGTCGTGCTCGGCGCGATCCAGATGTTCGTCCTCGCGCTGATGGGGGAGTATCTCGGGCGCCTCTACAACCAGGCGAAGAACCGCCCGCTCTACATCGTCCAGGACATCGCGGGACGCAGCGGCGAGCAGCCGGCTCGGCTCGGGGTCATCGCGTCAGGCGTAGGTCCAGCGCCGGTGAAGGGCAAAGGTCAAAAGCGGCGTAAGAACGACGTTGGGGACGATCGGCCACCAGTTCGGCCCGTCTAGCCGCTCGACCAGCAGCCACACCCAAAAGCTGTTCAGGAGATAACCGAACACATTGACCGCGACGAAACGCGTGCCGATCCGCGCGTGGTCGTCGCGCTCGCCGTGGCCGCGGAAGCTGACCCAGCCGTGCGCGAAATAGCCGACGATCACGCCGACGATCCAGGCGATCGCAATCGCGACCAGGGGCGACGTCAGGCGGCTCTCGGCAAGGCCGTAATAGATTGCCTGGCCGCCGATGGTGATCAGCGCGCCGATGATCCCATAGCGGACCAGCTGGCTGAAGGCTTCGCGCGCTTGCGGCTCTGAAAGGACGCGCTCGACGTGCCGTTTCACTTTCGAAGCCGTGCCTCCACCGATGCCTTGGCCATGGCGATCGGCTTGACCAGTGACGTTGGGATCAGCCGGACGGCGGCACGGCGAAGCGCCCACGACAGGTCGCCGCCAATTTCGATCGGCCGCTCATCCGGGACTTCGGCCGACAGGATCGACTTGCTGAGCCGTTTCCGCCCGGCGGCATTGGCGTAAATCAGGCTGTTGAACCGGTACCAGGGCTTCACTTGCCGCTTGTCCGCGAGGCGCGGGCGAAGCCAGTCGAACGCCCGATAGCCGCGTGTCGCAAACAGCTTGCGCCAATATTCGGGCGGCTGTTCGTTGACGTGATGCTCCCCGCCCTGGTGCGGGACGGCGGCAGAAAACAGGATGACATCGCCGTGACGGACGAGATTGTCGACGAAACCGGGAGCGCAGTCCCCGGGAAGATGCTCGGCGACCTCCAGGCTTTGGACGAGGTCGAATTGGCGCTTAAGGTCGAGCGGCGTCGCGAGGTCGTGAGCGACGAAGCGGTCGGCCGGAATCGCGAGCTGGTCCCTGCGGACATAGTCGCCGTCGACGGCGAGCACGTCCTTGACCCCCGCCTTCATCCATTCCGCCGCCCAGGCGCCGTGGCCCGAACCGATGTCGAGCAGGCTCTTCACCCCGATCTCGCCGAGGATCAGCCCGGCGACGACGTCGGCTGAAGCGCGCGAGCCGGCGTCGATATAATCGTAAAAGTCGGTGGAATAGACATGTTCGGCCATGGAGACCCCAGCCTAGCTGCTGCCTTCACCTCGCGAAAGGGCGGAAGCGGGGCGGGGATGGCCTGTCGCTTGGCGACATTGCCGTTTGGTTAAACCTTGAAGCGGCCTCCTTGCCCTTTGAAAGCGACCGGCTAGACGCGAGCAATGGAGCAAGCAAAGGCTCAGGTTTGGGAAGCGCGTGCGCTGGATTGGCTCGAGCGGCATTGGAAGCTCGCCGTGCTGCTCGTCTGGGTGGGGCTCTGCGCCTGGTTCATATACCAGCGCTGGGGCGCGATCCGCTGGTTCGGGCTCGGGGACACCGACGACAATATGCGGATCATGCAGGTCCGCGCCTTGCTTCATGGCCAGGGCTGGTTCGATCTTCGCCAGTACCGGCTCAATCCTCCGTTCGGAGCCAATATCCACTGGTCGCGATTGGTCGACTTGCCGATCGCCGGGATGATCCTCTTGCTCCAGCCTTTGATCGGTGGAGCGGCGGCGGAGCGGTGGTCGGTCGCGATCGCACCATTGCTGCCATACCTGCTGCTGCTCGTCTCGCTCGCGCTGACCGTCCGCCGGTTCGTCGACCCGCGCGCCTATCCAATCGCGCTCTTCGCGCTGTTCTTCGCCGGATCGACCAACGGCATGTTCATGCCCGAACGGATCGACCACCACGGCTGGCAACTCGCGCTGCTGGCCCTGGCGATCGCGGCGATCGCGGATTCCAAGCGTCTTCGCGGCGGAATCACGCTCGGCGTCGCGACTGCGCTGTCGCTTGCGATCGGGCTCGAGATGTTGATCTATTTGGCGATCGCTGGGTCGGCCATCGTCCTGTTCTGGGTCGTGGACCGCGGCGAACGCGATCGCCTGAAAGCCTATTCCGTGACGCTCGCCGGCGGCACCGCGCTCGCCTTCCTGCTGTTCGCCTCCTACGCCAATCGCGAAGCGGTCTGCGATGCTTTGTCGCCGGTCTGGCTGTCCGATGCCCTGCTCGGCGGTGCCCTGCTCTACGGCCTCGCCTGGCTATCGCCTGGAAACTGGAAGGTCCGGCTCGCCCTTGCTTTTGGGGCAGGTCTCATCGTTGCAAGCTTTCATGGCCTGATGTGGCCGCACTGCGTGCACCGGCTGGAAGGCGTTTCGCCCGAGGTCGACCGGCTGTGGCTGAGCCACGTCCGCGAGGCACGGCCCATCTACCGGCACGGATGGAAGGTTGCGACCCTGACCCTCGCCTTGCCGGCGGTCGGCGCGGCGGGCTGGCTTCTGCTGATGTGGGTCAAGCGCCGGGACCTGGAATTGCTGCGGCGGATCGTGGCCGCCGCCGCGCCCGGCTTTGCTGCGACCCTGTTGCTGTTCTGGCAAACACGCACCGGCCCGGCCGCGCAAATGTTCGCCGCGCCAGGGGCTGCGGCGCTCGTCTGGACACTCGTCCCACCGGTTTGGAACTGGAAATATGGGAATATCGGGATCGGCGATTTCAAAGTCCGGGTCCTCGCCGTCTTTGCCGTTATCGTCATCGGCGCCGGCGGCGCGGTGCCGCTGATCCTGGATTATCTACCGTCGCAAAAAAGGACGAAACAGGAGGCGGCGATCGACCGCGCCAACACCCTGTGCAATTCGCTCTGGGGCTATCATGCGGTTGCGCTGCAGCCGAAGGGCGTCGTGTTCACCTTCGTCGATTTCGGCCCGCGCCTCATTACCGTCACGCACCACGATTCGATCGCCGGCCCATATCACCGCAACGGGCAGCAGATCGCGGACGTGATGAACGCCTTCCGCGGAAGCGAGGCCCAGGCGCACGCGCTGATCGCCAAATATCATTCGACCTATTTGCTGACCTGCCCGAACAGCTCGACCACGACGATCTTCATGTCGGAAACGCCCAAGGGCTTCTACGCGCAGCTTCAGCGCGGCGAGGTCCCCAAATGGCTGTCGCCGGTCGCCTTGCCCAAGGACTCGCCGTTCCGCATGTGGCGGGTGGTCAGCTAGCCAAGGACATGCGGGAAGCTTTGCTTTAGCCCGTCGATCACGAACTGCGCGGCGAGGGCGGCGAGGATCACGCCCAGGATCCGCGTGATCATGGCTTCGACCTTCTCGCCGATCAGACGCATCAGCGGGCCCGCGGCGAGCAAGGTCACCGCGGTGATCATCATCACGACGGTTATCGCGGCAAGGACGGTTGCAACCGCGAGCGGTCCTTCCGCGCGCGAAACCCACAGCATCGCGCTGGCGATCGATCCCGGCCCGGTGATCATCGGGATCGCCATCGGGAAGACGCTGATGTCCTCGGCCTCGGGTGTGCCCTCAATCGATTGCGCGCGCATTTCCCGGCGCGCCGTGCGGCGTTCAAAAATCATGTCGAACGCGATGAAGAACAGCAGAATCCCGCCGGCGATGCGAAAGCTCGCGAGGCTGATCCCGAGCGCCTGCAGCATCGGTCGGCCGAGCAATGCGAAGAACATCAGGATCGCCCAGGCGATCAGCGATGAGCGGATCGCCATGGCCCGGCGATGCGCCGCGGGCGTGCCCCGGGTCAGGCTCGCAAAGATGGGGGCGCAACCCGGCGGATCGATGATCACCAGGAAGGTGACGAGCGCCGAGCCGAACAGCTCGATCATTGTGGCGGCGTCGGCGGCGGGATCCGGTTGTGGAGCACCTGCGCGTAATGCGATCCGTTCCACAGAAAGACCCGGAAGGTGCGGCCGCCTTGCTTGTCGACCTTCCAGTCCCAGCCGAGCGTCCGGTCGGCGGATTGACCTCGCCCGTTGTCCTCGGGTGTCGTGCGAGCCTGCTTCTCGGTCAGAGCCGGTGGCGGGGCGATCGGAGATCCTTTTGCGCGCCCCGAACAAGAGGCGCGGTGCACCTGCGCCCGCTTCGCCGCCGGGGCAGCGCCTTCAAGCGGTCCGCCACCGTCATAGACCCAGCGCCAGTCATGCTTCGTACGTTGCCAGACGGTCGTGAAATAGCCGCCTGCCGTGCCATCAACTTTCCACCACGGGCCGGTGTTCACGGCTATCCTTCCATCGCACGAAACGAAGCTGTGCGCCGGCCGCCAGCTAATCGCCTTGGGCGGATCTTTCTGCGGAAGGACCTGGTGAGCCCACGCCGCCTGCGGAGTGAAAATCACGGCGTCGCGCTCGGCCCATTTGCGGAAGGCGGTCCATTGCCCGATCCGCTGGGCATCACGGGCGAATGCATATTCCGCCTCGACGGCGTTCGGGGCGGCGGCGGCGAGGAGCAGGGCGGTAATCATAATCCCTCCGGATCGTGGAGGCCGGCACGACGGTGCGCGGCGACTAACGTGTTTCGCAAAAGCATTGCGATCGTCATCGGTCCGACCCCGCCCGGGACGGGCGTAATCGCCGCGGCGACCTCCGCAGCTTCGTCGTAAGCGACGTCGCCGACAAGCCGGCCTTTGCCGTCCTCCGTCGGAATCCGGTTGATTCCGACGTCGATGACCGTCGCGCCGGGTTTGATCCAATCGCCACGAACCATTTCTGCCCGGCCGACGGCGGCAACGACAATGTCTGCGCGACGAACGACTCCCGGCAAGTCGCGGGTCTTCGAATGAGCGACGGTAACGGTGGCGCTCTCTGCAATCAGCAGCTGCGCCATCGGCTTGCCGACAATGTTGGATCGCCCGATCACAACCGCCTCGAGCCCGGCGAGGCTTCCGAGCTCCGCCTTGAGCAAATGAAGGCAACCGAAGGGTGTGCATGGCACCAGCGAAGGGAGGCCGATCGCCAGCCTGCCCGCGTTCACCGGGTGGAAGCCATCGACGTCTTTGCCGGGCTCGATCGTTTCGATCACCCGCGTCGCGTCGATCTGCGTGGGCAAAGGGAGCTGGACCAGGATCCCGTCGATCCGTTCGTCGGCGTTGAGATCGGAGACGACCTGAAGAAGCTCGGCCTCGGAAATCGTGTCGGGAAGGTTGTGGGCGAAACCGGCCATGCCTGCCTCGGCCGTCGCCCGGTTTTTCGAGCGTACGTAAACCGCGCTTGCCGGATCCTCGCCGACCAGCACCGTCGCAAGGCCGGGTGGCCGGCCGATCCGTTGCGCGAAGTCGTGGACGCGGCTCGCGACTGTCTCGCGGATCGCAGCGGCCGCGGCTTTGCCGTCGATCCGCTTTGCGATCATATGGTTCCGTAGGTTAAGCTGGTTTCCGCTCCGGTCAGGAGCATATCCGCGATCCGGATCAGAATGAGCAGGACCAGCGGCGAAAAATCGATTGCCCCGAAGTTCGGCATGATGCGTCGGATCGGCCGGTAGAAGGGGGCAGTCAGTCGGTCCAGCGCATGAGCGAAGGCTCGCACACCTTGCGAGCTCGAGTTCAGGACGTTGAACGCGAACAGCCAACTGAAAACAACCTGGACGATAACGATGATCGACAGGATCCACAGCAGATAGTGGGCGATTGAAAAGAGCGCGTGCAGCATGGCGGCGGCTTAGCCGCGCGTGGGTTCCACGGCAATCACGGAGCAAACCTCTCGGGTTCGGCGACCGCCAGGATCTCAGCGAAGTCCGCGGACGGGTCGGTCCATTCGGCGACCGGGGTCCAGCCGCCGCCGAGCAGCATCAAGCGGCCTCCACGGGCGCCATATTTGTGGCTGTTCTCGGTGTGGATCGAAGCCCCGGCAGCGAAGTGGAAGCGGCGCCCCGCGATCCTGAACGCGACGTCGCGGACCGCGACCAGGTGCATTTCGATCCGCGACAATATGTCGTTCCAACGCGCTTCGTGGCGGAACGCGCTTATCGGAATATCGCCGTCGAGCTCCCGGTTGATGCGCCGCAGGAGATTGAGGTTGAACTCGGCCGTAATTCCCTCCGGCTCGTCATAAGCCGCGAGCAAGCGGTCGACTGGCTTCACCCGGTCCATTCCGATCAGAAGCCGCGCTCCAGAACCCAGCAGCGAACGGAAATGACGCAGGAGATCTGTCGCGCTCCACGGCACGAAATTGCCGATCGTCGAGCCGGGAAAGAAGCCGACCTTCGGGAGATGCTCAATTCCTCCTGGAAGGCTGAGCGGCCGGGTGAAATCGGCGACGACCGGGAGCACTTCGAGCGCCGGGAATCGCCGCTGCAGCTCCGCCGCGCTAACGTTCAGATAGTCACCCGAGATATCGACCGGAACGTAGGCCGCGGGCGCGATGGCCTCAAGCAGGATCGGGGTCTTGGTCGCCGATCCGGCGCCGAACTCGACGACGACGCTGCCCTTCGGAATCCTGGCCGCAACTTCGGGCATGATGTTATGAAGCAGCGCCGTCTCGGTGCGGGTTGGATAGTAAGACGGGAGACGCGTGATCTCGTCGAACAGCTCCGAACCGCGATGATCATACAGCCACCGCGCCGGAACCGCCGGGATCGGCGCCGACAATCCCGCGAGGACATCGTCGCGGAACGCGCGGGTCTGTTCGTCAAGCGTCGCGAGCAAGACGGAGCCCAGTGAACTGCCAGCGCGCGGACGGCGGGAAGAAATTGCGATAGGAGGCGCGGCTGTGTCCGCGAGGAGTGGCGCAACTTGCGCCCTTCAGCACCAACTGCGAGCTCATGAACTTGCCATTATATTCGCCGACTGCGCCTTTAGCGGGAGCAAATCCCGGGTACGGCGCAAAGGCGCTTTGGGTCCATTCCCAGACATCGCCGAAAGCCCCGCCGCCGGGACACGGCGCAACGGCGTGGGCAGCGTCGAGTTGGTTCCCGCTCGCCGGGTCGGCCGAAGCTGCGAAATCCTCCCATTCTGCCTCAGTCGGAAGTCGCGCTCCGGCCCAGCGCGCGAAGGCGTCGGCTTCATAGTAACTGACGTGTGCAACCGGCGCCGCCCAATCGATCTCGCGCCTTCCGCCGAGCGTGAACTCGCTGCCGTCCTCATGCCAGTAGAGCGGCGCGGCCGACCGTTCCTGCTGGACCCAGGCCCAGCCGTCCGACAGCCACAAAGTCGGGGTGCGGTAGCCGCCGTGGTCGATAAACTCGCGCCAATCACGGTTGGTCACACGGCGATTGGCGATTTCGTGACCGGTTAGAATTACCTGATGGCGCGGCCGCTCACTGTCGAAGGCAAATCCGTCGTCTACGGCGCCAATTTCGACCACGCCCTCGCGACCTCGGTGCCATTCGTCATTGCGAGCGGAGCGAAGCAATCCAGTCTGGATTGCCGCGTCGCTACGCTCCTCGCAATGACGAAATGGCGCGTAGGCGGGCTCTAGCGGGTTCTCGGCGAGGGTTGCGAGGATATCGGTGAGGAGCAGCTCCTGGTGCTGCTGCTCGTGGTGAATTCCGAGCTCGATCAGCTCGAGCGCGGCGGGGGGAAGCGACGGCAGCGAGCGTTCCAGCGCTTCATCGACATGTCCGCGATAGGCGCGCACCTCGTCGAGCGAAGGGCGGCTTAGCATTCCCCGCTTCGGCCTGGAGTGCCGCTCGCCCTCGCCCTCGTAATAGCTATTGAACAGGTACGGCCAGGAAACGTCGAACAAAGCGTATCCGGCAACATGGTCGCGAAGAACGAAGGTCTCGAAGAACCAAGTCGTATGCGCGAGATGCCACTTGGCGGGCGAGGCGTCGGGGAAGGGCTGGATCGTCGCGTCGGCGTCGGAGAGCGGCGCGGCCAGGTCGAGCGAGAGCTTGCGTGTGGCGAAAAGCCGCTCGCCAAGCGCCTTGGGGGCTTGCTGCATATCCTCCCGGGCCATCACTTGCTCCTGCCATGAAACCCGAGGCGGGTCGAGTGAAAAGTTCTCTATTTGTTCCGATCGGCGGGCTATTCGTCCCGCATCGCGCCCGGCTTCCAGAGAATGTCTCCACCTTCTTTTGCCGCGACGTAACGCGCGGTAACGAAAAGGAGGTCCGAGAGGCGGTTGAGGTAGGCGAGCAGCTGCGGGTTGAGCGGCTCGGATTCGTTGAGGGCGACCGCGGCGCGCTCGGCGCGACGTACCACCGTTCTTGCGAGGTGGAGCGCGGCAACCGCGATCGAACCGCCCGGAAGAATGAAGCTCTGCAGCGGCTCGAGCTCGGCGTTCATCACGTCAATTGCTTGCTCCAGCCGCGCAACCTGGCTGGCGACGATCCGGAGCCCGATCTCGCCGGGTGTAGCCAGATCGGCGCCGAGATCGAACATGTCGTTCTGGATCCCTAGGAGATGCTCGGTGAGGTCGCCCGGAATGAGTTCCGCAATGGCCATGCCGATCGCGGCATTGGCTTCGTCGACCTCGCCAATCGCGGCCATTCGCACGCTCGACTTGCTCACCCGGCTGCCGTCGACGAGGCCGGAGCTGCCGTCGTCTCCTGTCCGCGTGTAGATCTTGTTGAGCTTGACCAAGCGCTTACCGGCCCGAAGAGCCCGCAACGATCAGGATCAGGATGACGATGACAATCGCGACTGCCTGGAACAATACGCGCCGCTGCATCCATTTTTGCGACTGCTCGCCCGTGAGGTCCTTGCCCGAAGCCATCGCGATGACCCCGCGCACCAGCACATAAAGGGTCGCGCCCATCGCAAGGACCAGAAGGACAAGGAGGGCAGGCCGCATCGCCCGCCCTTAAGCTCGGCTGAAAGCGAAACCAAGCGGAAGCTTGCCGGCGATGAGGTCCGCGGCGAGTGCGGGGCCATCGACGCCGCTCACCCGCATCGCTGCCAGGGTCGGGGCGAGGTCACGCTTGGCAAGGCGCCGCCCGTCGGAATGCGTGACGAGCGGGTGATGGAGGTAGGCTGGTTCGGGCAATCCAAGCAGGACTTGAAGCAGCCGCTGGACCGGAGTCGACGGGCGCAGGTCTTCACCGCGCACCACCAGAGTGACTTCGCTTTCCGAATCGTCGACGGCGCAGGCCAAATGATAGGATGCCGGAGCGTCCTTGCGCGCCAGGATCGCATCGCCGATGTCTCCCTCGCTCGCTGTAAATTGCGCGCCGTCGGCTTCCGCCCAGGCCGGCAGGCCGGCGCGATCGAGCGCCTTCGAAGAATTGAGCCGCCAGCAATGCGGCGTCGTTGCGCGGCGGCCGGGATCGTCGGGCAAATTGCGGCAAGTGCCGGGGTACGAGGTCGCGGCATCGCCGTGCGGAGCCGTCAGCGACTGGGCGATGTCGGCTCGGGTGCAGAAGCAGGCGAAAACCAGCCCTTCGCTCTTCAAAAGCTCCAGCGCTGCCTCATAGGCGGCGGTTCGTTGCGACTGGACCAGCACCG